>Ga0208315_1000086_pt1 | contig 118250 bp, 109 predicted proteins | sample MalvireepMed_215_FD_184239 | JGI IMG/M metagenome (GOLD analysis project Ga0208315, IMG submission 184239) | Marine viral communities from the Global Malaspina Expedition - Malaspina viral metaG DeepMed_215 (SPAdes) (version 2) | ecosystem: Environmental > Aquatic > Marine > Oceanic | place...
ATACGACTACACCAACAATATGAACGTAGGGCGTGTGCGAGAAGATGGTACCCAATGTGGTTTTGGCGGTTGTCGTTATTCTCGCCCAGCCGATAGCAGTAACGACTTTGACAGTTTTAGCCCTAAGCTTTCTTTGCGCTATCAGCTTAACGGGTCTACGCAATTATTCGGCGGCCTTGCGCGGGGTTACCGTGCGCCACAAGCCACTGAATTGTACCGTTTACAGCGGGCTCAAGAAGTAACAGATTTAGATTCAGTCACCGCAGATAATATCGAAGTTGGTATTACAGGTACCACTGACCGGGGCAGCTATACCCTTTCTTTCTATAGCCTTGAAAAAGATAACGTGATTTATAGAGACAGCAATTTTTTTAACGTGAGCAATGGAGAGACGTGGCATAGAGGCGTAGAGCTTTCGTTTAATCAAAAAATTAGCGATGTTTTACGCGTAGACTTCGCCGGTACTTACGCAAGGCATACCTATGAGCACAGCCAAATCACTGGTGAGCTAGATATTAAAGGCAACGATATGGATACCGCGCCCAAGGTGCAGTTAAACACCCGCTTAAACTATGACGTCACAAGGAATATTCAGGCGCAAATAGAATGGCAGCATGTGGCAAGCTACTATACTGACGCGGAAAATTTAAACGAATATGATGGCCATGACTTAGTGCATGCGCGAGTGCGTTTTAACGTTAATAATGACATTACGCTTCACGCGCGTATCAACAACGTATTCGATACCAAGTACGCTGAGCGTGCAGACTTTACTAGTTTTACAGGCCCTCGTTACTTCCCTGGTCGCCCTCGAAACTTCATGCTAAGCGCTACTTTCGCACTGTAAATTAAAATAAGTGCATGTTATAGGTCACTATTAATCTCGAAAATGCAGACTATCGCCGCGATTCGCTTGTAGGGCATTTGCTTCAGGCGTAGTCTGTAGAGGTCAGCGTGGGTGCAGTCATGCCACGTATAGCCCTTCTAGCAGGTGATATACGTGGAATGATTGTTAATAGGTATACCCATGCAAAAAATAGTAATAGTTGGTGGCGGTGCTGGTGGTCTTGAATTAGCCAGTCGCTTAAGCCGCACCCTCGGGAGAAAGAAACAAGCTGAAATTACCCTTGTCGACCGCAGTCGAACCCATATATGGAAGCCCCTACTTCATGAAGTGGCAGCGGGTGTCATAGATAAACATTCAGACGGTGTGGATTACGCTATTCACGCTGCGGCCCATCACTATCGCTTTCAGTTAGGTGAGATGTGTTCCTTAAACGCAGACGCACAAACCATTTCCTTAGCACCATTAGTTGATGAAGAGGGAACCCAGGTTTTGCCCGAGCGGGAAGTTCACTATGACCAGTTAGTATTGGCTATTGGTAGCGTAAGTAATGACTTTGGCACACCGGGGGTGGCAGAGCATTGTTATTTTCTCGACTCGTTGAAGCAGGCAGAACGTTTTCATCGTGCCTTGCTTAACCAGCTTATTCGTATTAACCAACAAGAAGATAAAGACGCAAGATTTGAGGTTGCTATTGTCGGCGCAGGGGCAACCGGCACTGAGCTGGCGGCTCAACTTCACCATGTGGCAAACTTATCTAAAGCTTACGGCATGCCAGAGATGTCGGCATCCCGTTTAAAAATTACAATTGTTGAAGCAGGTGAACGTATCTTGCCGGCTTTGCCCGAGCGAATAGCGAACTCGGCACGAAAAGCGCTGCACAAGCTCGGTGTAGACATAAAAGAGCAAACCATGGTTGCCGAGGCAGATGCAAAAGGGCTGATTACCAAAGATGGCGGCCGTATTGATGCTGATCTCATGGTGTGGGCCGCCGGGGTTAAAGCGCCAGACTTCATAACACAATTAGACCTTTTTGAAACGAATCGCGCCAATCAAATTCTGGTCGACAAGCAATTGCGAAGCTCTACTAATAAGAATATCTGGGTGTTAGGCGACTGTTGTGGTTTCCAGCAAGAAAACGGTAAATGGGTTCCGCCACGCGCCCAGTCTGCGCACCAAATGGCAGATATTGTGGGGCATAATATAACTGCGTTATTTACCCAAAAAGAGACCAAGGTTTTCACCTATAAAGACTACGGCTCGCTAGTTCATTTGAGCAAGTACAGTACGGTGGGTAGCTTAATGGGGTCGTTATCTAACAGCAGTATGTTTATTGAAGGGCGTCTTGCAAAACTGGTCTATGTTTCGTTATACAACATGCATCAATTTGCAGTACATGGAAAAGTTAAAGGGGCGCTTAAGCTTCTGGTGAAAAAGTTAAGCCAAGCGATTAGCCCAAAACTCAAACTCCACTAATTGCGCATGAGCAGAAAAGCCCCGAGGACGGGGCTTTATTTTAATGTGAGTTTGCAAAAAAAACGCTATTGCTTAACGCCTTCAACATGAAGTTCTAACTCAACGGTTTGTGACGCTGGACCTAGATCATAATCAATACCATAGTCTTTAAGTGCAATGGTCGTTGTGCCCATAAAGCCTGCGCGGTAACCGCCCCATGGATCTTTGCCTTCACCAATTTTTTTCGCTTCAATAGTGATAGGTTTTGTGACGCCATGCAGTGTGAAATCACCCATTACATCCATCGTTCCATCGCCATTATCGACCACTTTTGTACTAACGAACTTAGCTTCTGGGTAGTCATCAGTATCTAAAAAGTCATCGCTTTTTAGGTGTTTATCACGCTCTGCGTGGTTAGAATCGATACTGTCTGTATCAATGGTCACCATGATTTTTGCTGCAGTTGGGGCATTGTCGTCATAACTAAAGGTGCCTTTAAAATCGTTAAAGCGCCCGGTCAGCCAAGAGTAGCCTAAATGCTGAATTTTGAAGTTGATAGATGCGTGAGCACCTTTGCTATCAATTACATAATCTGCGGCCTGAGCAGTGCCAAGTGACAAAGCTGCAGCCAAGGCAAGTGTTAACTTCTTCATAATTTCTCCTATTTCCTTAAGTATCAACGAAGCCGTAACATCTGCTTCAGTGTGTCGTCTTTGCTTAAAAAGTGATGCTTTAATGCTGCTATGGCATGTATCGCTGATAGAACAATAAGCGACCATGCAATGTAAAAGTGAGCATCCCCCGCTATCACTTCTTGGTTCTCAAATAATTCCCCGAATGCAGGCACAGAAAACCAATTGAATACATCAATAGCTCTGCCATCGGCAGTCGAAATTAAATACCCGCTAATAAACAGTGCAATCATCAGCATGTATAAAAGCGCGTGCCCAACGTGGCTCAGTGTTTTCTCAACAGTATTACCGAACGATGGTGGACGTGAAGTTACTGCGCGCGCCATTAATCGAAGCGCGGTGATAGCAAATAACAGTAAGCCAACGCTCTTGTGCCAATGTGGGGCGGTTTTATACCAATCGCTGTAATAGGTGAGGTCGACCATCCACAACCCTGAAGCAAACATACCGATAACAGTAAACGCACTTACCCAATGAAGAATGACGATACGTCGCGGCCACCTAAAATTCATGTTCGGTCCATTGGTAATAAGTTGCATTAAGTCTATTGCCATTCTTGCCAACTAAAAATCGCATAAAATGAAAGCATTTATTCTTTTTTTTAGAACGATGCATCGGCGATTAAACCTTTAACACTCATTAAGCATTGAAAGCGCTGTCGTTTAGTGGTCGATATGTTGCGCTAAACACCCCTGTTAAACGGGGCAAATGCGCTTATAGTTTAAAAAGGAAGTCACAAATGTGGCGTTTCATTATCAATTTTTTAGTACACTGAGGTTTACGTATTGCACGCATCACGCGTTTTGTTGGCGTTAATTCTGCCAGCTTTATTTTCATCACTGGTTTCCATCTCCGCTCTAGGAGAAGGGCGGAGTGTACGAAATATAGCGGAGCAATCGCCCAGTGAAGCGGCGTTATCTGTGCTTGTTAATGAATGGGAAAATACCGTTCATGAGAGCGCAGGTGACGACATAGATGATGGGGTACCTGCACTTAATAGTATCAATGGTATTGAGAAATACCGCTTACTTGCACGGCGTATCGCTAATTCAAAGCACTATGTTAAACAGCGCGCGAATATTATAAGAGGCCCACCTTCTAACGCTTAATCAACAAGAAACCGTTTTATCACTTTTTGATTAGGAGAGAAGGTATGCACGCCTTAAATCTATATAAAACCGAAGCAATTGATACATTGGCATGGCCAGTTGTTGAAAACACCATTACCGTAAATTCATCAGCCATGGCGGTATTTACCGACTTCAAGCAACATTTACCCCACGTGATTGATGCGCGTACTCCGGCGACCAAAGTTGAGTCTATTATGCGGCAGTCTCACGTGCGTATGATGCTGGTGGTTAATAGCCACAACCGATTTATTGGTATAGTCACGAGTCATGATGTCAGTGAACAGCAGATCATAAAGCGTATTAGTGAACTTAAAGCGACACGCGAAGAGTTAACGGTGCACGACTTTATGCGCCCTAAAACGTCGCTAATGTCTTTTGACTTTACTGAACTGACCCATTCATCGGTAGGCGATGTTATTGAAACATTGAAAGACTATGGACAGCACCATTGCTTGGTGATGGACAGAGACACTCATGAAGTGCGTGGTGTTATCAGTGTCAGCGACATTGCCAGAGAGTTGCGCTTACCCCTAGATATTCAAGGGCGACCAACATTTGCTGAGCTTATCACTATCCTCGCCGCTTAATTTTCATTTTTTTAATACTGAACCATACTTTTACTGCGCATGTTGGGCATGCGCAGTAAAAAGTTTATGCCCACCAGTAACACGGTTACGCCAATCTTTAGCAGAGGTTTACAAGCGTTTTTTAGGTAGCATGCTTATGGCGAATTCATTGTTACTGAATTTGATTGCTTCAAGTTGGTATGCATTTCGCTTTATCTCATATCAACTGTACAACCTTATGCGATGAAGCGAGGCAATACCATGAAGAGATCACTATTTCCTACCAGTGTTGTGACCAAAGCATTTACTTGGGCGTATCAAGAGTTGGGCTTAAATGTTAAACAAGCATCTGAAATACTAGGGATTTCTCCATCATCTCTAGCTCAAACTACCCTGCTAGGTTTTGAAAGCGGAACCACCGAGTACCGAAAGCAGCTCGCGTTCATCCGTATGTATCATTTACTCATTTCATTGTCAGATGGGGACAGTGAGCAAATGAAAGTGTGGTTTAGAAGCTATAATGTCAGCTTTGAGATGTCACCGTGTGATATGTGTAAGCAGTACGATGGAATTGAGTCTGTCGCCGACCAACTTCGCACGCTTAAACAATCTTCACTAGACCGAGAAAGCGCACTTACAGTCGTCGAATTTCCATATAAAGAGCGCGAAACCAGAGCAGGTTCTACCATTCACTAACCCCATAAGCAGGCCGTTTATCGGGCCTTAGCGTCGATAGCACAGATAAAGTCGGCACAAGCCTGTACTTGGGTTACGGGGATCATGTGCCCAGCATTAGGGAGTATCTGATACTCTGCTGCGTCGATAGCGTCCGTCACCGCATTAATGTGCTCACTGGGTTTTAAAATCGTATCTTTTTCGCCATATAAAACGCCTACGGGGCATTGAATTTCGCCATATCTTGTCTGTTGTTTATACAAGCTCCCCTGTGCTGACACCGTATCTCTACTTCCTTCGTAAAAGCTACGCGAATGAAGCGCTAGCAAACCGCCGCCTTCTACAGAGAATGAAGCGGGAACGGACTCGGGGTGGAATATTTGCGCTACCTGTTTACGGCCTAATCTAGCCCTAAGTGGGCTGGCAATAGTTTTTGCTACGCTACTGCGTACAAATTCATTAGGAATGTAAAGCACTGACAAAGGGCCTGCGCCCCCTTTTAATGGTGTAGTAAGTGGGCAAAGTAGTGAAACCGAAGTAATCTTACTTGGCGCATCGATGGCCATTCGCAGGGCAACACCCCCTCCCATTGAATGCCCTGCTACGCTTACACATTCAATTCCTTCCTTGTCCATCCACTCTAAAATCATTTTACTTTGTTGAGCGAAGCTTGCCGACGTCCCCTTATAACGGCTTGAAAACCCGCTACCAGGCCGGTCAATACTGTAAACCGTATAACGGTCAGCAAGGGTTTTTGCCAATTCGTTAAAGTTGTTACTATTGCCGAGTAAGCCGTGTATAAGCAAAAGAGACGGGCCGCTTCCTTGTTTCTGCCAGTGTATAATTCCGCCGGACACTGGCGTTAGTTTTCCTGCGGGTGTAAATGCAGATTCAATATTGCCATCCATTTTGGCAGTAAACCAAATAAGGCCCGCAAGGATACAAATGAAAACAAGTAGTGCAACAATCATGATGTATGTCCCATAATAGAGTGAAATTTAACCTAGCGGCTAACGCAAAGGGCGTCAAGTCAGCCATAGTGATAGAGCGCGATAACCCCAACAACAGCGGGTTAATGCAAAGCGTGTAAAGACAGCAAAATTTTAGGAACCAAGATGGAATTAAGAATTAGCCGCACTATTGCGATAGATGAGAGCGAAGCTGATCTGCAGGCTATTCGTGCGCAAGGGAGTGGTGGGCAGAATGTCAACAAAGTAAGTAGCGCCATTCATTTGCGGTTTGATATCCATGCCTCTTCTTTGCCCGAAAGATTGAAAGAAAAGCTGCTTCAAGCGAAAGATAAAAGGGTGACTAATGAAGGTGTTTTTGTGTTGAAAGCACAGAATTATCGTACCCAAGAGCAAAACAGAGAGGATGCTTTAGCGCGCTTAGTGGAATGGATAAAAGCAGCGACGATTGAACAAAAACCGCGTATAAAAACTAAGGTAAGCCGTGCGGCAAAAGCACGTCGGGTTGATGTAAAAAAACAACAGGGCGCAAAAAAATCAATGCGTAAGAAAGTGGAATTTTAGTCAAAACTAATCTAAAGTATGAGGCTCAAAAAAGGTCATTTCGCAAGACAACGGAAAATTCTTAAAACAATAAATGAATGTGTCTTGTGTTCATGCTAAATATTGGAACTTAGGGAAGCATACAAAGTGACGCGTTCGAACGTTATTCCTATGGTGCTATTTGCTGCCATAGTCATTTCGCTTGGGATTAACACACCGCAAGCTGCAAACGAGATCATCGCTCGTTTGTTCAATAAATCGATATCCAATACCGAGTTGCAACCATCGCAAGCTGATGTAGATCGTTTTCAATCTATTCTTACTGATAAGTCTGAAAAAGAAGTACGCACCATTTTAACTCAGCGTGCCCTTGGTAATAAAATTACAGAATCAGTGTTGGCTGACTTTGCAGACAAAAATGCCATAGAGCCAAATGAAGGCGAGGTGCAGTCAGCGTACTCGGTAATTAAGCTGTGGACAGTGGATCTGGACGGCAATAGTGAGTTTTTAGGTGAAGAGCTTGAGCGCTATCGTCTAGCTATGGCCCACGGTATGGCGAAAAGTTGGAAAGTTTCTAAAGCCTTGTACGAGGCGTATGGTGGCGACGTGGTTTTTCAGCAAGATAACCCGTTAACGCCGGTGGGCGCATACCAACAATTGTTTGAGCAATACCGCGAAAAGGGTGAGTTTGTTATCTATGATCCGGTATTCAAAGCAGCGTTTTGGAGCTCAGTTAAAATGAAATACGCCAAAACTTACGACCCAGACAATATTGATTTCTCACTTCCTTGGTGGGAAAAGAGCATGACTGCTGCAGAAAAATAAATTTTGAAAGCCCTGTTTTTACAGGGCTTTTTTTATTATTTCTAAAAAAATTCTAAACTGCGGAATAAAACCTTTTCTTCATTCGTTATCTCAGTGTCCTTTATGAAAAAACGGAGATAAACGGATGAAAAAGTTAAATACAGCAATTGCACTTGCTTTAGGTATTGCATCAACGTCAGTGATGGCTCAAGAAGCCGAAATTTCTTCGAATGCCTCAGTTAATGCATCAAGCTCTACCTCTTTATCACTAGCTACAAACTCAAGTGATGAAACGAGTAATCAGGCCTCTACGCAAAATAACGTATCAGCGCAGGGCTCAGCTAATGCTAATGGGCAAGCCACAACCGCTACTATGGAAAATGAAGCACCGTCTGAGCAAGAAGAGGCCGATAACACCACACAAGAGGCTGCACAAGCTTCATCGTCGAACGCCAGCCTGTTAGCCAATGGCGCACAGTCGCTGTCTACTGAAACCGCATCTAGCGTAACAGCAACGGCTGAAACCGCGCTAAACGGGACACTATCAACGGCAACTAATTCTGCAACATCGACGGCAGCCGCTGCGTCAGGAATGCTTACAAACAGTGTCTCTGGCTCACTTTCAACGCTAAATGCAAGTGGCGCTGCATCTAACGCGCTATCTTCTAACGTTAATGGTGCAATAGCGGGCACCGCACAAGGAACCGTTGCGGATACCGTTCAAAGTACGGTAGCTGGCTCAGTTGAAGGGGCTGTATCAAGCACCGTCGAGCAAACGGTATCTACTGAAGACGCGGTGACTACAACGGTTAATGAGAACGTTGCGTCAAGCATCTCAGGGGCGCTTGGTCTTTAGTACGGGATAACCACAACGGTTCACCTAAAGGAAAGACTTGAGTAACCTCAATGCGGCTTGCAAAGGTATTGACGCAAGCCGCAGCTTCGTAGGGGCTACGCAACGATTCGCTCTTTTGCGTTGTCATTCAAGTGGCGCCAAGCCTATTCCACTCATGTTTCACCTTAGGTCTACTACATCACCAAAACCAGCTCCCATAGAACATTAATATTTATTTGTTGTAGGTAATGACGATGAAAAACCAATCTGCCCAATGCACACACATCAATAAACCAACGCTTGGCTCACACACAAATAGCACAATGCAAAAGCGAGTCTCCTTTATCGCAACAGCGGTTGCTTTATGCTGCAGCACAGCCTACGCCACCGTAATTTATGCTGAAGAAAAGGGCGAGGAGCTGCGAGTTGCTGAAAGCGCCGCGAGCGATACCGGAAATCATGCCGCGAGCGATACCGGAAATCACGCCGCGAGCGACACAGATAAAAAAGCGGTAAATAATACCAACAAGCACAAAGCAGTATCACTGACAGCGTCAGGCTACGTGGGCTACCGTCACGATAGCAACGTGAGTGTCAGTGAGCTTGATACTAACTCAGATGTGGCTGATGAAGCGCTGCAAACTGAAGCGCAGTTAACGCTTACTGTAAAGCCAACGTCTAAGTGGCAAAGCGTACTGTCTGTGAGTCAAGCGAATACGAACTACCAAACACTGAGTGAGTTTGATCTTGGGCTGACTACGTTATCAGCAAATACCAGCTACGCTTTTGACTTTGCCAAACTCGGTGCTCACTATTACCACGCCAATGCCAAACTAGACGGTAATGATTTTCTAACCTATCAACAATATGGGCTGTCAGCAGGCAAACTATTTGGGCAAAACACCTACCTTCGACTAAGTACAGACCTTATCGACAAGCAGTTTGATAACCCGCCGGAAGACGCGCCTATCCGCGACAGCGATGCTGTGTCTTTGCGAAGCGACCTTTTCTACTTTTTCGAAGGTCAAGACTTTGTGCAGCTTACCGCTAGCAAATTGGACTCGCGTGGTGAGTATGACGGGCAATATCAAACAGCCTCAAGCGCAAAGTTAATGGAAGATGAGTTAGATAAAATGATGGCCTCTGCGCCATTAAACCGAGAGCAAGAAAAAGACGCAATTGAAGCAACTTGGCAATCTAAAAAGGCCAAAGGAGTAAATGATGAAAACTAAAATTATGTTCGTACTTGCGGTGTTAGTCATGGCTGGGTGTGCGAATCAGCCTGATTACAGGCAGGCCCAGAAAGGTGGTTTTGGGTATACAGAAAGCAAACTCAGCGATACGCAATATCGCGTGCACTTTAAAGCGAAAGGGTCAGACAAGGGTAAAGCGATGGATTACGCTATGCTGCGCGCTGCCGAAGTTACTCTATTAGAGGGCTACGACTGGTTTGTAGTGACTGATCGGGAAACCCTCGTAGATAAAGAGACAGTGCAAATTACGCCCACGGCAGGTTTTAGTCAGCGTTACGCAAGAGTTACAGATTGTGGCGTACTAACGTGTCGTACCTCGTATCACCCTACTACGCAATTTGAAACTGGAGTATTTGTGGGTGGTTCACAAAAAAGTGAAATCGAAAGTATTTTGAGTATTGAATTAGGCAAAGGCACCCGCCCGTCATCGGCAACGAGTTTTGACGCTAGGGAAGTCCGCGATAACCTACAGCCGAAAACAGAAGAGTAAGCAAAAGGTTAGCGTTAAAAAGAAGCGGGCTTGTCCCCTTCTTAATATGCGCGAACGATAGGCAGTAAAAAGGGCCGCAATATTCATGTTGCGGCCCTTTCTAATTCTAGCTTATTTCTAGCTCCCTTTGCTTACCCTATATATCGGGCAGCAAATAGTCGAAGCTCCTCTTGCTAAAACTTTAAGCGTAGATGAGGCAATTAATTGAAATATGCATCCACTTCTTTCTCAGCTTCATCACGGCTTTTACCGTATTCTTGCTGAATTTTACCTACTAGTTCTTCACGGCGACCGTCAATAACATCTAGGTCATCATCGGTAAGCTTGCCCCATTTCTGTTGCACCTTACCTTTCATCTCTTTCCAATTACCTTCAATACGATCATTGTTCATAACGTGCTCTCCTTATCTAAACAATTGGCTAAAAAACTGGTCATAGAAAACCGGCCAGTTACTTTAACTGCAGCAAGTCATATTCCAATGTGTAGGTTGCTGAAATATAACGATTTTTAATAAATTTAAGGGCGGAAGCTTAGGTGGTTTTATGCAGGATTTACAACGCATTGCAAACCCTACATGGGGCGAGACTAGTTTAATGTCTTGGCAAAAGCGTCACTATCCTGCTTTTTATCTATCTTATGCTGATCTTCACTGCGCCCTTTTTTCCAATAGCTACTAATATAGATATACTCATGAGCCACTTCTTTATCATCTTTGAGCCAGGTTCTTATTGCCCTCATATCTGAAAACTCGCATGCTACCCATATGCTTGGCGTGCCGTCTAGCCAATCGAGCTCTGCAAGACACATTGGGAGTGATTGGGTATGTTCCCATATTACAAAGACGCCTTCAGGTTTACTTAGCGCAACCTTATCGTTTTCATCTTCAATTTGAATGACGGCGTACCCTTTTGCGTTTGATGGAAGTTCGGCAAGGTGGTTTCGAATACTTGGCAGTGCGGTCATATCGCCGGCGAGTAAAACCCAGTCATAGTGGTCGTTTAGGCCTTTGCTAGTGCCAGGGCCTGCCAACGTAATGGTATCTCCAGGCTGGGTTGAAACAGCCCATGCTGAGGCGGGGCCAGTAATACCATTGTCGGCATGCATAACCATATCAATTACCATTTCTGGTTTTGTCGCGTCAAAGCTGGCAACGGTGTAAGTACGCATGGCAACTTTACTCATTTCTGTAGGGTGCGGTAACGGGTTCCCGTTAAGATCAAACATAAGCTTTACATACGCGCCCGCTGATACAGAGGGAAAGGTGCGTAAGTCGTCACCACCTAAATAAATCCGCTGCATAGTGGGGGTTATACGAACAGATTTGGTCACTGTAGCTTGACGTGGTTGCGGTTTAGCCATTCCCTTCTCCTTTAAACTAAAAACGTTATTTTATTTGTTAATGATTCTCATTACCATATCTAAAGGTGGAACGAAAAAGAATATTAAATTCGGGTTTATCGATTGATAGAAGGAAATACTAATAGGCTTGGGAGTAAACTCGAGACAAAGAAAAAGGGGCATGAAGCCCCTTAAAAAACCACAACATAACTTGGAAAACACATTTACACACCACAAAGACGCACACTCAACGACTTTATGTACTTAGTAAGATAGCCTAAATCACAAAAGGTTCCGCTTAATTAAAAATAAAAGGTAAAAAAATAAATACCTTTCTTATTTGTAAACAAAGCAGACGCCAAATGGGTATAGCCAAGCCCTTGCTATTGCACTAGTTATTAGTAGATTGTTTGACGTGTTTAAGCGTGATGAAAGTCATGCAGGCCGTTACCGCTAATAAAAGCGATGCCGCTGCAAAAGGGTAAGCGATATTTATCTGGTAGATAAATGCGGCGAACGGAGGCCCTACGATATAGCCCATGGCGGTCGTTGCCGTAATCAGACCCGTGATCCTAGCTTGCTGTCCGGGCGCACAAAAGGTGGTTGCCGCAGCGGCAAGTGACGGATAGGCCATACCCATACCTAATCCCATCAGAGCCATAGCCAAGTACAAAATAGTCAGTGAATGTTGTAGAAATAGAAGTAAATAAGCAAGAGCTAGTAAAGGTAAGGCAAGGGTAATCATGGTTTCTTTTACTTATTCGCCCTTTTTGTACCCATCCAAATTGCACGGTAAGTGAAGTAGCAGCACTCACCATCATAGCAAAGCCAACCTGTTGGGCTGCATCTACAGGGGTAAAATGATAGTAATCAATGAAGAAGAACCCCAGGGACTGTTGCATCATTGCCATGGCGCAAAACACACAAATACACGCCGCCACAAATATATACGGAACGATAGTTTTTGCTTCTTCATCGCGTTTCAGATCAGCAGATGTCTTTTGTGCACCTAAGGGCGGAAGGTCGGGGAGCTTAAAATAAACAAGCGTCAGTGCTAACAGCGTTAACAGCACGATACTGTATAAGGGGGCGAGTAGGCCAAAACTCACCAGCAGTCCAGCGTAAGCGGGGCCGATTATTTGGCCTACGTTACTTGCGGAGGTAACCTTACTGATGGCGCTCACACGTGTTTCGGGTGTGCTTATTGCTACGGCATAGCCCACCGCCGAAGGGGGCGTGGCAGACATAATAGTTGATTGCATGCTGCGACTTATCAACAAGGCAAGAAATAAGTTAGTGCCGCTTATTAACCCTGAAAACCCTGCCATCCAAGCGCTTGCGAATGCAAACGTACCTAAGCTATAGCCGGTAAGGCCTACCATAAGAATACGCTTAAACCCTGCTCTTTTGGCCACTTTGCTCCATACATTGGTACCAAAGGCGAAAATAAATGCTGAACTCGACATAATCGTTGCGATGTGAAATTCAGTAAGATTTGCTTCACGGCCCATAGATGGCAGGGTGGTAAGCATAACGCTTTGCCCCACAGACGTGGCAAGTAAGGCGCAAAAAAGCACTTTAAAAACAAGGGTGGAAGACGGTGGCAATGGCACGCTATCGGCTCTTAAAATAAGGCTATAGAACCCGAGTATTCTATCATAAGTACAGATAAAAAAATGCCCGCCAAAGGCGGGCCAAAATCAGAGGTATGTAAAGGCCGGGATGGGCCTTTGAGGGGAGAGGAATGTCGTCGGGTGACAACTCACTAATAACATCGACGACATTACCAGTGTCCTCACTATGGTTCTGCCGAAACAACACACATGTATTTCAACAAATCCAAATAGGGTCAACAATCCCTTGCTGCACGAGACATCACTGTCAGTGCTTACGATGTAGGTACTCCTGAACTTGTTTGCAATCCCTATGAAACAAGTGCGATGCATCCTGCGAGTTTATCTAGGTTTTCTTTTACCTAACCTCATCATCGACCAGCAAATAACGAACCTTCAACAGTCATCCTAAAGCTATAATACTGACGTTTCCGTTTATCCTTGGCGACCATTCCATGCACTTCCTATGTCGTCACCTTCAGTATTTTTCACTTACGCAGTTTGGCCTCTCCGTCGCTAAAGCTATCCTAGCTACAAGCTGCGTTCTGTCATTATCCGTTAGTCTAATGTATGCGTGATCTGTGCCAAATAAATCAATTGAGATTAAAATTGTTTAACCTTTTGTTTTTAAATCCTTTATTGTGTGGGGTGAGAAGTATGAGGTGAGTGTAGTTCTCGAGAACGCAAATGACAGTGTATTTTTTTCACATCAGGTTGTATGAAATTACAAACAGGTAAATACGACTATTTTGTCTCTACCGGTTTCTTTAGCTTCGTAAAGCGCGGCGTCGGTTTTCTCTAAAACAGAAGAAATGCTTTGCGCTTCTGTAAGTAATAAAACACCCGCTGAAAAAGTGAGTTTGATTTCCCCACCTAGTGCTTTAATAGAAGCGTCCTTCAGTGATTGACTGAAGGTTTCAAGATGCTTAACGGTCTCGCTTACATCGACACCTTGAAAGATAAAAAGAAACTCTTCGCCACCTAGCCGTCCCATATCAACACTCGCCGAGAAGTTTTGCTTTGCTGTAGCAGCGAAGAGTTTTAGCGCATCGTCGCCCACACAATGGCCATACTTATCATTAATAGTTTTAAAAAGGTCGATATCTAACATTGCCACTGCGCATTTATTGCTTTTATGCGGTAATTCATTCATACGAGCTTCAAGTAGCTCTATCGTCTTACCCCTGTTGAACAAGCGAGTTAATGAATCCGTGGTGGCGATTTTCTCCAACTTTCTTCAATAACAACTATAGGTCATTTTTGCGCGTTAGAAAGAATTTATAAAAACTCATTTTGTATAAGGTGACTATTCAGCCAGCGGTGGTAGACGTATCAAGGTGTTTAACATAAACGCCACAACATTATTTTCTTAGCTGTACATTGCGTAAAGCACGTAGAGCGTATCTTGAAAGTCAGCGAATGAGAATCCGCTGACTCGCTATTTCTGGTGTTGTTACCAAGAGCCGTACATTGGGTTGGGAAGAATGAAAATTTCTGTACCAACTCGAGGCATGAGCGTCTCAACATTGGCAGACTCTTGGGTTACGCCGCCCACGTCTTCAATGTTGTCGCCAATTTGCATGATAATAGTGTGAGGCGCTGCCCAGGTTGATGCCGTGTCTGTCGACGTATTTGAACAAGTGATCTTGCCTTGGGTGAGCTGCATTCTTCGCAAGTCTTTGTCATTAACCATACCTTCTTGGCCCACCGCTTCTTTGTCTTCAGCAGTTCGGCCGACAACACACGTATTGCTGACGGTAAGCGGCAAACCATGCGCCAAGAGGTTATTCCACGTGTGGTTATCAAGCTGCTTGTTACGATTCGTAATAAGCGCAACCTTGCCATTTCGCTGAATAACCTCGTCGATAAAATCAGCGACACCAGGAACCAATGTTGCTTCTTCACGTTTTACCCAATCAGCCCAGCTTTTTGAAGAATACCCCAAGCCGGCACTTTCCCGTTCTTTTTGGTAGGTGCTGTTGTCTAGTACGGTTTCATCAACATCCATGACTACAACGTCGCCATTCTCAAAACGCGTAGGAAGCGCTGCAATAGCTTGGTTATACACAAAGCTTGAAAGAACAGGGTACTCTTTGCTGCTAGTCTGATAAACCACGGCGTTTGAAAGGGTATGCGCTTTTTCACCAGCAAGCGGGGTTGATGCTGTAGACGAGCACGCCGCGATAGCTGATACTGCAGCGCTGATACACACTGCTTTACTGATATCAGAGAGTTTGTCTAAAGATAACAATGGTTATTTTCCTTTTATCGTTTCTTCTGCCTACCGGTTTCAACACCCAAATTATGCCTGAATTTATCGATGTACTGAGCTTGATATTTCAGCAACGGCGTTGTGTGCACGCAGACTTTCTTGATGTTCTACTTTTACACGAAAATGGGGTGCTTGGTAATACGTACTTAACGCTCCAAGCAGTCGCCTTACCGAATCCTCCGCGCCAAAAGATTTATGCAAAATCCAGCAAATCAGTACCGAAGAAGTTATCGATGATACAGCGCCATTCACCACTCGCATCTTTTTGTAAGACATAAACGGCCCGTTTGCCCTCGCAGGGTAGGGCGTTGGGCGTGGCTTTGGGAACAAGATAAAGCTTGGCGATCACTAGCGCCACATCACCGGCTTGTATAACCCGCTCATCCCCTGTTGTGACAAAATGTTCGGGCATAAATTTCTTTTGAAATTTAAGTAAGGCGTTAACGCAGTCGCGCTGCGTGGCATGTTCGTCTGTAGTCTGGTTTTGCGTTGAGCTGGACATGGGGGTAGCGACCACTTTTGCATCGCTAGCATAACACTGGGATAAGGCGTTTTGATCGCCGCGGTTTACTGCGTCATGCAACTGTTGTAACACGTGAGATATTGGATTGTTCATGGCTGTCGTTCCGTTTTTTGTACCGCAAGACGAGCCAATAAAAAACCCGCCTTGCGGCGGGTTTAGTGAATTCTATTTACGCACTAGCTAACCCGCCCATTCCTTAGAATAGCGAGAATAATAATCAGCGCAGACGCTGAGAAAGCAGTATGTGTAGTCGTGTTTTTAGGCATAGTGGTTAAAAACAGTGTGCTGCTAGTGAGTATTTAATGACCTGAGTATCCTGCGCACGAAAAAGAAAGTCAATGGATTTTTGGCGTCTATGTATTTGTGTTTCCAACGTTGTTTGGTCGCGCTATGCTTCAAATGTCATGCTATTTTGTAGCGTATTGCTCGAAGTCTTTTGTGATGTCTTCCAGGCTTCTGCCCTTCGTTTCAGGGAAGAATTTAGCCACTAATATTAAGCTAAGTAGAGCAAAGCCGCCGTATATTGCAAACGTTGCGGCGGCACCTAAGTTGGCGAGCTCCCATGGAAATATCACTTGAACCAAAAAGCTGGTAAGTGAGTTCACCATGCCCACCAACGAAATGGCCAGGGCACGGGTTTGGTTGGGAAAAATTTCGGCGAGCATTGCCCACATGACGGGGCCCAAAGACATAGCAAAAGACGCAACGAATGCAATAATGCCAAACAGCACTAAGGGAGCATTCATATTAATGCTGCTGGTAAGTAACGGCTGTTGATAAGTGTCGAATTCGTCGCTTGAAAGCACACGCTTAAGAGCGCGTTTAAACGCCACGTCTGAATAATAGGTGTCGCTAGTTAACGGGGCTAACTTACTTGCTGAAGCGGGCGCGCTATGTTGAATTTCAACAATGGCCGATTGCTGTATTTGGTAAGTCGCTTGTTTAAAGCCATAAGTGCAAATAGCCATGCTGATAACCACGCCGGTTAGTCCTATTATCAACAAGGGTTTTCTGCCCCACTTGTCGATAGTAAGCATGGCCACAAGGGTAAACGCCACGTTTACCACCCCAATCAATACAGCCTGCATAAAGGCGGCATTCGTGCCTACACCGCTTTGCTCAAATATAGTGGGGGCGTAAAAAAAGATAACGTTGATGCCGGTAATTTGTTGGGCAATGGCAATGATGATGCCCACCATCAAAGGAAAACGCATGGCTTTGGTTTTTAGAAAGCCGAGGCGTTCGCGCAGTGGCCACGATTTTTCTTTAAGGGACGAGGAAATGTCTTCGACCAGCACCTTTGCCTGTGCGTGGTCGAACAAGCGGTTTATGACCTGCTCAGCTTCTTGGTGCTTGCCCTTTAACACTAACCAACGAGGGCTACGAGGTATAGTGAACAACAGGCTAAACCATACGATGGCAGGCACAATTTCTAGGCCCAACATATAGCGCCACAAATGGGTATCAATGCCCCATTCATTCACCCAAGGCGCACCGCTGTTACTAAGCTGCAATAAATAGTAGTTAGTGAAGTATGACAGAGCAAAACCAAACACGATATTAAGCTGATTGACCGAGACCATTTTGCCGCGGTTTTTTGGCGCACTGATTTCTGAAATATAGAGTGGCGCGATAATAAGCGAGCAAAATGCGATGCCCCCAATAAAGCGAGAGAGCACGAGCAGCTCGAAATTAGGCGCGAGGGCCGAACCCACCGATGAAAGCAAATAAAGAAAAGCAAAAAGAATAAGTGCTTTTCGTCTGCCAATAGCATCGCTAACGCCGCCTGCAAATAACATGGCGATAAGAGCACCGAGCGTAGGCGAACTTACCACAAAGCCTTGTTGCCAATCGCTTAAGCCAAATTCTGCATCAATAAACCCATTAGCTCCTGCTATTACACTGGCATCGAAGCCGAATATAAACCCTCCTAGAGAGACAATAAGTGTGTAATACAGCGACGGAGACAGGGCTTTATTCATTTTATAAGTTGCCTAATGTGTCCCTATCAATCATCTCTGGAACGAATAGATGCTCAATCGGAATGGGGCTTTTAATGTCGTAAACATGTTCTAGCACCCAGAAAGCCGCCATTTCGCCCATTGCGTTAATAGGGTTATTGATAGTCGTGAGTTTAGGGTAAAGGTAGCGTGAAAAAAGCACGTTATCGAAACCGATAATGGAAAGCTGATCTGGAATATCAAACCCCGCTTCCCGTGCGGCTGTCATTGCGCCTGATGCCATTTCATCGTTTGCACAAACAAGTGCAGTTAACTCAGGGTAGTTTTCCTGTAGATAGAGCATGCCTTCTTGGCCCGAAGACTCATGGAAGTCACCTTCAAACATGCTAGTTTTGGCAAAAGGAATTCCAGCCTCTTCTAGCGCTTTCTTGTGGCCAGAGAGACGGTCGCTCGCGTCTTTTTTAAACAGCGGGCCGCTAATATAAGCAATGTGTTTGTGGCCGGCGTCGATAGCCGCTTTTGTCGCTAGATAGCCACCTTGCTCATTGTCGACGACAAAGCAGTTTTCATCTAGTTCATCTACTTTGCGATTTATCACAACAACAGGAATTTTACTGTCGACAAGCTTTTTCAAGTAGTCATCGGACACGGCTTCCGCGTGTAAAATTAGCGCGTCACAGCGGCGGCTTTTTAAAAACTCAATGGCCTCGTGCTCTCGCTTTTCGTCAACGTGCCCAGCAGTAATAATGACGTGTTTGCCATTTTGTTTGAGTACGTTTTCAACGGTACTCATCAAATCACCGAAGTAAGAGCCATGCAGTTCCGACACAAGCAATCCAACGCTGTTGGTCCGGTTCGATGCCAGAGACTGCGCAATAGCGTTAGGCTGATAGCCTAGCGATGCCATTGCGTCTTCTACCTTTTTACGGGTGCGTTCGCTTACCTTCGCGTTTCCATTCATAACACGAGAAACGGTAGCGAGAGATACGCCTGCTGCTTCTGATACTTGGTAAATTGTTGCCATACGGTTTTTGGTACTTGTCCTTATTTGATACCGCTAATGTACCCATTTATCCGGCTCTTCACCAGTTTTGAATAAGCCAAAGCACTTTGTTTTAACGTGCGTTTTTGGGTTTTGTAATCGACGTAAACAATGCCAAAGCGCTTTTTGTAGCCTAGCGCCCATTCGAAGTTGTCCATTAAGCTCCAAGCAAAGTAGCCTCGAATATCAACACCTTTTTCGATAGCACTATTCACCGCATTAAGATGGGTATGAAAGTATGCAGTGCGATCGTCATCATTTACCTCGCCATTAACAAGCTTATCATCCATAGCGGCACCATTTTCAGTAATGTAAATAGGTGGCAAGGTGTAACGTTGGTGAAGGTCTACGAGTAATTCGGTAAATGCATCAGGTGTGATTTCCCAGCCCATTGCGGTTAATTCAGTGGTTGTTGGTGGAACCACTTCAAACCAATCGTTATCAGTACCTTCGTACACCGTACGGGTGTAGTAGTTAATTCCCAAATAGTCGATGGGTTGCGAGATGATCGCCATATCACCTTCGTGAATATCAGGCTTATCTGCATCATCAAGTCTATCGATTACCTCAGGATACTTACCTTCGACAATGGGCGTTAAGTACCATTGGTTGTGATAATCGTCAGCGAGCTGTGCTGCACGCTTGTCTGCTTGAGAATCAGTGGCGCCATGACAGGTACTGAAATTAAGAACGATGCCGTTTTGGCTATTAGGGCAATACTGATTCAATACCTTTAAAGCTAAACCGTGAGCTAGAAGCAAGTGGTGGGCAGCTTTTCGGCCATTGCCAACACCTGTTATTCCAGGTGCGTGGATACCGACTTCATAACCTAGGTAGGCTGAGCAAAATGGTTCATTTAACGTGGCATAAGCATGCACTTTTTCGCCCAGCGCGTTTGCTACCACTTCAGCATACTGTGCAAATGCGTAGGCTGTATCTCGATTTAACCAGCCCCCTTGGTCTTCTAAATACTGAGGCAAGTCCCAGTGGTAAAGCGTAACGAACACTTTCATACCGCGGCGCTTAAGCTCATCAACCAAGTTGATATAAAAACGAATGCCTATTTCATTCACGGTACCGTCTTGGTTCATCACACGAGGCCAAGAGATAGAGAGACGGTAAGCGTCCACACCTAAATTATCGATAAGTGCAACATCTTGTTTCCATAATTCAATGTGCTTACATGCTTCATCACCGTTAGTGCCGTCCTCGATGGTATTTTCTTGGGCGCAGAACGTGTCCCAAATACAGTCTAAGCGGCCGTTCCGGTCGCCCTCTATTTGAAAGCTAGAGGTAGCCACACCAAACAAAAAGTCTTTCGACAACATCATCGAGTTGGAGGGTAAGTTAATTTCTTGCATCTTAGGGGTGTCCTGGCATTAACAAACTTTTCATATTGGCCGCATATTCACTTGGTCAAATAACATGATATTTACATTGAATTAGAAAGCGCTTCATGTAATTATTTACTCTATGTAAGCGCTTACAAAAGATTTTAAGGTTAGATGTAAGCGCTTTCAAATGTAAATGTAACATTAACTAAAAAAATAGCAACAGAGGTTACCCGTGGACATACCAGCGCAACCGAATACGCAAGATGGCGACAACACTGTTTCTAACGGTAATTATCGCTTTGCTCTTATCTCTCTCACTACATTATTCTTTATGTGGGGTTTCATCACTTGCTTAAATGACATTCTGATCCCTTATCTCAAAGGGGCTTTTAATTTAAGTTTTACCCAAGCAATGCTTATTCAGTTTTGCTTTTTTAGCGCCTATTTTATTGTCTCTCTTCCAGCGGGCATGGTGGTGTCGCGAATAGGGTATCAAAAAGGCATTGTACTAGGGCTTGGCATCGCGTGTGTGGGCTGTTTGCTTTTCTTTCCTGCTGCTTCTAGCCAAGTGTATGCCGTTTTCCTCTTAGCGCTATTTGTTCTGGCGTCGGGTATTACTATTTTACAGGTGTCGGCAAACCCTTATGTAACCGCGCTAGGAAGCCCCAAGACTGCGTCTTCTAGGCTAACTATGACACAAGCCTTTAATGCTTTTGGTACAACCGTCGCCCCCTTCTTTGGTTCGTACCTAATGTACGGCGCGACAGGGGAACACGGCGCAGGCTCACCGAGTGCTTCTGATGTGCAAGTGCCCTACCTTATCTTAGCGGGCACCTTGCTGCTACTTGCGCTTATTTTTATGTACTTGAAACTGCCAAAGCTAAACCACACCAGCTCTAATACCGGTGTGTTTAAAGGAGGAGCCTGGCATCACAAACACTTGGTGTTAGGTGCTGTTGGTATATTCATGTATGTAGGTGCTGAAGTTGCTATTGGCAGTATGTTGGTTAATTACTTGGCTAGCCCTGCTGTTGGTGGGCTAACAGAAGCGAAAGCAGCGCAACTTCTCGCCTATTACTGGGGCGGCGCTATGGTAGGTCGCTTTATTGGCGCTGTCGTTATGCAAAAAGTTTCCGGAGGCTACGTGCTAGCCTTCAATGCGTGTATCGCTATTGCATTGATATTGTTGTCGATTTCAAGCACGGGGGATTTAGCGCTGTGGAGTATTTTGGGTGTAGGTCTGTTTAACTCAATTATGTTCCCTACCATATTTAGCTTAGCGCTCCATCAACTGGGCAAAGACACGCCACAAGGTTCAGGCATTTTATGTTTGGCCATTGTCGGCGGTGCCATTATTCCGCTATTACAAGGAATGCTGGCCGACTCGATTGGGGTCACGTTGTCATTCCTATTACCCGCTTCGTGCTATCTCTACATTGCTTACTATGGCCTTGTAGGAAGTCGCGTATCTAAATTTCAAACCACTGAAAAGTAACGAGGATTAATCATGCGAAAAAGTCTAATCGCGAAGGTTGTTACAGGCGCATTAGTAGGTGTTTTAGTCAGTGCTTGCGCAACCGATGAAGACGCTTCTTCAGTTAACAGTGCCTTAAAGAAAACGAATAAAGCCAGTGAGATCTGGCCCAAGTTAGATATCGAAGTAAAGTCAGACTCTGCTGTTGAAAAAAAGGTTTCAGATATTCTTTCTACCATGACCCTGGAACAGAAAATTGCGCAGATGATCCAGCCAGAAATTCGCAATATTACTGTTGAGGATATGCGTAAATATGGGTTTGGTTCTTATCTTAACGGCGGTGGTGCGTTTCCTAACAACGACAAGCATGCAACCCCTGAAGATTGGGTAGCGCTTGCCGAGAAACTCTATCAAGCCTCGGTGGACGACAGCCTAGATGGTTCAAGTATTCCTACCATGTGGGGTACCGATGCCGTGCACGGTCATAACAATGTTATTGGTGCGACCTTATTTCCCCATAACATTGGTTTAGGCGCGGCTAATAACCCAGACTTAGTAGAGAAAATAGCGCATATCACCGCGAAAGAAGTGATGGCAACGGGCATTGATTGGGTATTTGCGCCCACGGTTGCCGTTGTACGCGACGACCGTTGGGGCAGAACCTATGAGAGCTACTCTGAAGATCCTGCGATTGTAAGAGAGTATGCTGCTTCAGTTGTTAAAGGTCTTCAAGGTTCTGCTGACAAAGATTTCTTAAGCGACCAGCGTGTAATCAGCACAGTAAAACACTTTGTGGGTGATGGCGGTACTGTTGGCGGCGACGATCAAGGTAACAACGTGGCTAGCGAACAAGACCTGTTTGATATTCACGCGCAAGGTTATGTGGGTGGTCTAACGGCTGGTGCGCAGTCGGTTATGGCATCGTTTAACAGCTGGAATGGCGATAAGCTTCACGGCCATAAATATCTACTAACCGACGTGCTGAAAGACCAGATGGGCTTTGACGGTTTTGTGGTAGGTGACTGGAACGGCCATGGGCAGGTGAAAGGGTGTAGCAACGAAGATTGCGCCCAAGCTATTAATGCAGGTTTAGATATTTTCATGGTGCCAAATGACTGGAAGGTACTATACGACAATACCCTTGCACAGGTGAAAGATGGCACCATAGCGATGTCGCGCATTGATGATGCAGTGCGTCGTATTCTGCGTGTAAAAGTGCGCGCAGGCCTTTTTGATAAGCCAAGCCCAGCAAATCGTCCTTTATCTGGCGATCGTTCTTTAATTGGTAAAGCTGAGAATCGTGAAATAGCGGCCCAGGCGGTACGTGAATCGCTAGTGCTACTTAAAAATAAAAACAAGACCCTGCCACTATCTGCGGGCAAGCGCATATTGGTTGCCGGTGACGGCGCCGATAACATTGGCAAGCAGTCCGGTGGATGGAGTATTACGTGGCAAGGTACCAACAATACTAACGATGACTTCCCGGGTGGCACCTCCATTTACGATGGTATTAAGCAGCATGCTGAAAGCGCCGGAGGAGACGCTATCCTTTCTGTAGACGGTTCATTCGAAGAAAAGCCTGATGTTGCCATTGTGGTATTCGGTGAAGAGCCTTATGCCGAAGGGCATGGCGATAGAGAAACGCTAATTTACCAACACGGCAGCAAGAAAGACTTAGCACTACTTGAAAAGCTGAAGTCACAAGGTATTCCAGTTGTATCTGTATTTATCAGCGGCCGCCCTATGTGGGTAAATGCAGAACTTAATGCCTCTGATGCGTTTGTCGCCGCATGGCTACCGGGCTCAGAAGGCGCGGCAGTCGCAGATGTGCTTTTTGGTAAGCAGGACTTTAAAGGCAAGCTTTCATTCTCATGGCCGTCTGAACCACAGCAAATTGTGAATAAAGGCGATGATACCTATGAACCGCTTCTGCCTTATGGCTTCGGTTTAACCTTCAGCGATGAGAATGTATTGAGCGATACGCTAAATACCGAAATTAAAGTGAGCACTGACAGCAATACGCCAATGGAAATCCTAAATGGGGCGGTTCAGTCTCCATGGGTGTTGTGGTTGTATTCGGGTGATGAGTCGTTAACAGTGAGTGCAAGCACGCATACTGTTGGAGCATTGACATACCGCACAGTCGATAAGGTCGTTCAAGAAGATGCCCGCAAAGTTACATTTGATGGCTCTGAGTTCGCGGCGATGCGCTTTGCAAGTAAGAGCTTTTTCCGCGAAGATTTGAGTGCGCAACTACTCACGCAAGGTGCCCTTAGTTTTAATGTAAGCCGTCATTCAGATATCACGCAGCCTGTAACTGTGGGGATGAACTGTGAAGGCGAGGGCGACGCGCCAGGAAGTTGCTCAACACAACTTGATATCAGTGAACAGCTTAAAGCAATGCCTGCTGATACCTGGACGAATGTGAGTATTGACCTACAGTGCTTTGTTGACGAAGGTATTGACTTTACCGGCCTTGTAGTACCGTTTGAATTAGGTAGTGCGGGTAAAGCAAGCTTGAGTGTGGCAGATATTCAGTTTACGCCAAATGCAGCAGAATCAGCGAGTATAAGCTGTCAAGGTTAAGCTGAGGTTACACCCCTTAACCTAAACCTTCGAAAAAGCGTCGCCAGCACATAAATACTGGCGACGCTTTTGTTTTTTGGGGTCGACAGACCTCTGCCCACCTATTTCCTACCGATCTAATTATTATTGCGCTGCGTAGCAAATTTTATTGTTACAAACGATTTGTTTCGGATGAAGCTGGTTTATGCACGCTTTTATCAATCTCGTGCTCATTCACTTCTCCAGTTTATTTACAGGGTAGTAATATGACAGAAGAAAAAACGGTTACACCACACCTCTTTCTCGCACTTGCGCCCGTTGTATTAACCCTTTTTATCTTGGGTACTCAAATATTCTACTTCGGCGTCTTTGAACCCCATATACCACTTGCCATAGGCATTGCTTTGACCAGTTTTGTTGGGACTTATCTTGGTCTGACATGGGAAGAAGTGAGAGCGGGGATATTCAAAGTTATTCATGTTGCCTTGCCATCGGTGAGTGTGCTTATTGTTGTTGGAATGATCATAGGTATTTGGATAGCCAGTGGTACTGTACCTACCATTATTTACTATGGGCTAAAGACTCTTTCTCCTCAGATTTTTTTAGCGGCTGGCATGGTTATCTGCGCAGTGGTCTCTGTTTCGTTAGGCACAAGCTGGGGCAGCGTTGGGACGGTTGGGCTTGCGCTAATGGGGATTGGCGAAGGGTTCGATATACCCATGTATTGGACTGCAGGGGCAGTGGTCTCCGGGGCTTTCTTTGGCGATAAAGTTTCACCTTTGTCAGACACAACGAACCTTGCCCCAGCCGTTACGGGTACAGATGTATTTTCGCATATCAAAAATATGATGGCGACCACCATCCCAGCCATGCTAATCGCGTTTTTAATTTACCTTGGCGTCGGCTTCTTCGTCATAGATGCCCAAAGCGTTTCGTTTGCTAAAATTGCGGGTATTACCACGGCACTAGAAGATAATTTCACCATTTCTGGCTGGGCACTATTGCCAGCACTGATTGTTATGGGGTTAGCACTTAAGAAGATTCCGCCACTTCCTGCATTATTTGCTGGTGTCGTAGTGGGAGGTGTATTTGCCATGTTTATGCAGGGGCAAAGCCTGCAGGCCGTATTCGACTATGCAAATAACGGCTACTCCATTAATACCAATATCATTGAAATAGATAGTCTGCTCAATCGCGGTGGTGTTCAGTCTATGATGTGGACTATCTCATTGGTGCTTATTGCCCTTGGTTTCGGTGGGGCGTTAGAGACAACGGGCTGCTTACGAAGCATCATTAATGCAATTAAAAGCAAAGCCAAAACCTTTGCCGGTACGCAAGTTGCGGCGGTAGGAACGGCGTTTGCTACTAACCTAGTAGCTGGCGACCCATACCTATCGGTTGCCTTGCCGGGAAGGATGTATTCTCCCGTTTATCGCGGTATGGGCTACTCTACGCTTAACTTGTCGCGGGGTATTGAAGAGGGGGGAACGCTAATGTCTCCGCTTATTCCTTGGAATGCCGGTGGTGCCTTTGTGATATCGGCGCTAGGTCTCGGTATTTCAGGCGCCAACTTGGAAAATTTGCTGTATATCCCTCTTGCTTTCGCCTGTTGGACGGCTCCCCTGATAGGAATATTTTACGCCTTCGTTGGCTGGTTTTCGCCTAAAGCTACAGATGAAGAGCGTGAACAGTGGAAAACGTCAGGCGCGGCAATTGCGAAGTTTAACAAAGATGGCACACCCATTACCGAGTAACGATGGTCCAGAGATAAAAGTAGCGTCAAAAGCAGCAGTGGTCATAGTTAAAACAAGTTGCTTATTAAAGTGTTAGGGTTAACTAACCCTGGCACTGACGTCTGTTCGCTTTGTCTAGCTTGCAATGCTTAGGCTTTTGTTAGTCATCAGGACAGAAAATACAAACTCTATTCCTACCGAATCGTTTAGCTACGTATAGTGCATCGTCACATTGATTGATTAGTGCCGATGTTTCAACACCTTTTTGATATTCAGCGATGCCAGCGGAAAAGGTTTGTTCACTGATCTCAGTAGAAATACGCAATTGTCGATAGCTATCAAGGATTGAATCTACAACTTTTTTAGCTTCGGAAGCTGAGGTTTTTGGAAGACATAAAATGAACTCTTCTCCGCCATAGCGTCCAAAAGTATCTGTTTTTCTAATGGAGTTAGATACATGCTCGCAAAACGCTTTAAGTAAATCGTCTCCGCATTCATGGCCGTAGTTGTCGTTGATGGCTTTAAAGTTATCTAAGTCAATCAACGCTAAAGATAAATTATTTTGATAGGCTTTTGCTTGGCTAATCTCTAACTGTACAGCGCCGAGTAAACTTCTTCTGTTACGAACGCCTGTCAGTGTATCTACGGTTGCAAGTGTTTCTTGTTCTCTTTTCAGCCTTCTTTGAACAATGTATAGATAAGTTACGAGGGCTAAAAGCACCACTAAAACCAGCGCCCCAACACTCAGAATTAAATTTGTTCTGTTGCTGTTTGCGAGTTCCACACCTGCTAATTCATGCTGCTTCTCTAAAAGTTGCAATTTTCGCTCAGCAAGGGCACTTTCATAGTAGTCGCTAAACACTTCCTCTCGATCGTCCGTCTGGTAATAAAGAGACTGATAAAAGTCTTTGCTGTCGCGCAATGCAGATATTGCCGCTTCTTTGTTTCCTGACTGCTCAAAAAAAGAAGATTGAATAGATTTAAACTGCGCCCAGTGCAAATCTGATGAGCTGTAATCAGCGCTTAGGCTGTTGATAATATTATCCATCAGTGCTTTAGCTGTTTCTAATTCACGTTGTTCTACTAGTGCTTTAAATCGAAAGATTTGATAGGTATTAATATCGTACGAGTCAGGTAGTGTGGATATAAAGTCCTCGGTTTTTTTAATTAATGCATGCGCCGCGTTAACTTTTTCTAAGGAATAAAAATACTCAATTTTTGAAACAAGACCATAGGTATAAGTATTCCAATCTTCAATAGATGTTGCGTAATCGATGAACCGTTCAAGCGTATTCAATGCTTCGTCTATGCGACCTGAATTTTCAAAACTTCTTCGTTGGCAATCAAGTGCAATTTGGTAATACCTGTGGGGACTTGCCTTGGGCCTATTGCGAAAGAATGCTTCTGCTCGTGAACACAACTCCAACGCGCCTTTATCCTCGCCTAGATAAGACATACTGAGCCCTATCTCAAGCTCTATGGTTTCGATTGCACCATCTCCAAAAAATTGTTTTTCAGATAGTGAGGGGAGTTCTTCTATAATTTTCGCGTTGTCATTTAGCGATGCTCTTATTAAGCCCATACGAGCAAGAAAGATGGATTTTGTGGCAAGGGCATCAAAATAAAGTTCTTTGTCTTTGTTACGAGCAAACGCGACGATTTTGTCAATTTCGCCGTGAGCTAAACGCCACTTTTCTTGTATAGCCAAGTTATAGGCTGACAGAATTTTATGCCGGTAGTACAAAGAGGGATGGGTATTTTTTACTTCTTTAAGATGATGTGACGGAGCAAGTTGGTATTTTTCAAACCCAGTTGGATGGTCAATGATTGAGTGCAGCAAAGCGATATAAACGGATGCAACAGGTGACGGCGCAGATAAGCTTTCAGAGTCAGAAACTAATGACATCAACGCTTCTTTACTTTCGGGTTTGCTACTTATAATTTGGGAATATGCTTGGAAATATTTATCACCGCTAATCGCAAAAGTAGAATTAATTCCCATCAAAAATAGCACTAGCGCGCTAATACACTTCTTATACTTCACTTGTTTTCTTCTTCTACTACTCATACCTGAGCTTATGAAGTGAGGTTACCAAAAAATGGCAAAAATGTTTGATGATTTTAGCGGGATCGAATTAAAAAAGGGCCTTAAAAAGGCCCTTATCGTAAGTGCTTATTAAACTTAGAAGCTGTATCTAGCACCTAGCGTGTAGCGAGGGCCATACTGACGAGCAAATAAGAATTGCTCTTCAAAGCGGCCGTAACCACGCTCGGTTTCGTCGTTGATGTTTACACCTTCTAAGAACACGGTTAGGTGCTCATTCACATCGTAGTTGATGCTGGCGTCAACCTGACCAAACGTATCGAACTGAGTCGCTGGGTTATCCGCCGAGCCTTGTGCTTGGCCAATGCCTACTACGTAGTCTGAACGCCATGCGTAAGTGACTTTTACAGACAGGCCTTCTTTCTCGTAAAACACTTGGAAGTTAGCTGAGTCACTGATACCTACTAGCGGGTTTTGTTGCTCTAGGTTGTATGGGTCGTACTCTACGTCACCATCAACCAGCGTCGCGTTGGCACCAAAACCAAAGCCCGTTTCACCAAATGTGTGTTGAACAGCAAGTTCGATACCTTCAACGGTTTTAGAATCATCAAGGTTACGCGGCTTAACCACATTCCACTCGATAAGCGGGTCGTCTGAGTTAGGCTCAACAACGCCGTCTGCATCAGCGTAGCCCGCTTCTCTGAAGTAGTCGTAAATGTTACTGTCGGTCGCCTGAATGCCTTCTGCCTGAAGCGCAGAAACAGCTTCTTGCCATCTTGGGCCTTGGTAAATATCGTTAAGGCCGTCAAAGGTTTCAAGCCTACCTTGGGTGTCGATATAATTCTTCACTGACTTTCTGAACAGGCCTACTGACGCATAGCTTGCTTCGTCATAGTACCATTCGAAAGATAAGTCTAAGTTAGTCGACTCATAAGGTTTAAGGTCGGTACTGCCTTCAGATACTACCCTCGAGCCAATTTTAGGACTCCCGCTAAATGAACGTCCGCCTTGTAAAAAGCCGATAGGTGCACGGGTAATTGATTTACCCCAAGAGAAACGGGCAACAATATCGTCTGTCACATCGACTTTTACGTCGAACATAGGCAGAAGCACGTCGTACTTACCGGTGAAGTCTTGCTCTTCAACACCCTCTTGGAATACGGTAATCCATTCACCCGCTGCAACCCAGTTTACTTGGATAGGAACGCGAACTTCCGCGGTGCTAGGTACCTCGGTTTCTTCGTAGCGAAGACCTGCATTAACCTGTACATAGTAATCGCTAACTTCAAAGTCCCACTCTGTTTGCACATAGATTGAATCTGTTGTTTCTTCTACGTTGCTTACTGAAGGATCGCCGCTGAAATACGGGTCGATGGAATACGCGTTGCTCTCACCCACCACGTCAGCAGTGATGAATTGAAGTTGACGAGCAATGGCTTCATCGAAGTCAAAGGTGTAGTAATAGCCAGGGTTCATGCCCGCACCACCACCGTCAAAGGCATCTAAGAAGCCTGACGTATCGTTACGAACGAACATGCTGTCTGGGAATATTTCTGTAAACGATGGGCTGAAGCCAGGGCCTCCGCGCAGTCCACTCCAAGCGGTAAAGCCTGTCAGCGACTGCTCAGTACGTGCAACACCAAAATCAATTTTAACTAGCGGGATGTCCCACGTAGAGTTGTACCAGGTGCCGTCAAGCTGCAGCTGCTCGATGTCAGAGCGGCCCGGTGAATAGATAAACTGGCTGAAGTTAGAGTCAATCTCGCCCGGCATGATTTCGTTATTGCCGTTATTCCAGTTAACATAGACTTGTGGAATTTCACCTTCGCGATAGTCATAAACTTTTGAATCCAGTTGATTTGAACCCAAAATAATTTGTCCGGCGCTACCTAGCCCTTCATCATAACCGTTGTCAGTTTTGTTGTACGAGTCGTGATAGTCGAGACGTAGATGCCAGTCGTCATTTACCATCCAATCTAGGTTTACACCCAATGAGCGAGCATCAACGCGAGTTGTGTTTCGACTTGCTGTAAACGAACCGTCATCGCCGCTGATATCAGCATAAACGGCCGTACCGTTTTCATCGAGTTCGTAGGCATTGATATTTGCACCAAAGTTATTCCAAATACCCCAACCTACACTGTTAGTGCCGGTAGTTGCACGAGAGGCGGTGTAGTCTATTGTTGCGGTAAATTCATCAACTGGACGGAACTGGAAGGTTACTTGGCCGTTTTGACGCTCACGCTGCACGTCATTGATGCTGTAGTTCATGTCTTTTGGAAAGAACGCCGCATTAGTAATGTTAGTGCGGTTATCAACAACATTGCTTGGGTCTATGTTTTGAGGCAGATCGTCGTTTTCTTGCAGTACCCACCCTTGAATATTTGCTGACTGCTGCTGGAAATCACGCTCTTGGTGTGAGAATGACACGCCGAATCCGAACATATCATCTGCAAAGGTATTAGTGTAAACGCCTGCAATCTCTGGCGTTACATCGTCACCCGCTTCGTTAGACGTATCGTAAATGCCCTTAACCGAAATAGTCGCATTTTGGCCTGACTGAGCCAGTGGCTTCATAGTGATGATATTTACCGTTGCACCTAAGCCGCCGCTCGGGTTTTCTGCGCGGGCCGTTTTCTGAAGCTCTAGCGTGTTTACGCCTTCAGATGAAAGGTTGGCAAGGTCGAAAGAGCGAGTAAAACCTGTGCCTGGCATTTGGCGTCCGTTAAGGGTTACCAAGTTGAACTCTGGGCCAAAACCCCGCACGGTAATTTGGCTACCTTCACCGTTGTTTCGGCTGATAGTTACACCCGTAATGCGCTGCAATGCTTCAGCGAGGTTAGTATCAGGAAATTTACCCAGTTCTTCTGCTGATATAGCGTCAACCACACCGCTTGAACTGCGTTTTAAGTCCATAGAACGGATCATACTGCCGCGAATACCGCTAACCTGAATAACTTCTACTTCGCCCTCTGCAGGTGTCGCTGTCTCAGCGTCTTGCGCGTAAGTAGGTAGTGCGAGTGTGGAGCCCATCAACAACGCCATTGATGTGGCAAGCTGGGTCTTCTTAAAAGATGTGTTTTTCATAATTGCCCTACTAATTCTTATCAAATGGAGAGTGCCGCTTTAGGGTGCTAGAGCGGCATCCGCTTTGTTACTGTGCGGCTATTTCTGCATTATCAACGCGGTATACTGCGCCTTCACCTGAACCCCATGCCGGGAACATCATAATGACGTTGATGGCGCTGATGTCTAAGCCCGCGTCGTACAGGGTTTGAAGCGGGAATGTATAGGTTTGCCATTCGCCTTCAACAGGATCTACACCTTCAAGGCTTGCTGAAATCGGTAGCTCAACCGCCGATGACACATTGATAGACTCAATTTTAAATAACCAAGGCGCCGATGCGTCGTTAGGCATTGAGCTTACTTTCATCTCAAAGCGCACTACACCGTTTGTTAGTAGCGCAGATGCGTCGTACGAATGACCGTCATCAGCAATAATACCCATTACTGTTGGCGTTGCGCCGATGCGGAATTCAGCTACCGTGCCGTGCTCTGCATCGTCTACTTCTTCAGTGGGTGTTGAACCGCCACAGCAATCCCAAATGCGCCATTGATCAGCAGCTGTATCTGCAAATAGAGTAAGGCCGCCAGCAGGTGTTTCTGCGCCGTTGTCAGGGTGGAAAATTTTAACGTTGTCTAAGCGATAGACTGCACCTTCACCAGTGCTCCAAGCAGGGAATACCATGATGACGTCAATCGCGCTTACGTCTAAACCACGGGCCTGTAAATCTGAAATAGGGAAAGTGTATGTTTGCCATTCACCTTCAACAGGGGCTTGGCCTTCAACGCTATCGGCTAAAGGAAGTTCTACCGCGGTTGATGCACCGTTTGACTCAACTTTAAATAGCCATGTTGAATCTGGATTGTTTGGCGCACTCAACACCCGCATTTCAAACTGTAGTAAACCACCGTCTGTTAGCGCTGTGGCATCAAATGGGGTATCGCCACCGCCAGATTCAGAGCGAGTAATAAAGCCCATTACCGTTGGCTCTGCACCAATGCGGAATTCTGCAGTTAGGCCATGCGCTTCATCATCCATTTCTTCAGTTGGCGTAGAACCACCACAGCAATCCCACATAGGCCAGTTAGGGTTTTGACCGTCCTCGAAGATAACTAACTCAGGGTAGCTAACGCCACCTTCCTGAGAAATTTCTACGTTCGCCATGCGATACACAGCACCGTTACCTGTATCCCATGCAGGGAAAACCATAATGACGTCGATGGCACTGGTATCAAGGCCGGCTTGTGCTAGCGCGCTCAATGGAAATTCATAAGACTCCCACACACCTTGTTCTGGTGTCGCGCCGGCCGTGTCTGCTGGGCCTACGTAGCCGTCCATCAAAGGCAGCTCAGCAAAGGTCGAACCTTCTGAGCTTTCTACTTTAAATAGCCAGTTTGTCGTTGCATTGTTAGGAAGTGACGTCACTTTGAGGTCAAATTTAACGCTGCCCGTCTCTTCGATTGGTGAGGCGTCGAATGGCGAAGCTTCTCCTTCTGGGTCAGTAATAAACTGACTGCGGCTTATAAAGCCCATTACCGTTGGCGCTTCGTTAATAGTAAACTCGTAAACTTGTCCCTGCTCTGAATCTTCTACAAGTTCAGGTGTAGTGCCACCACAGCAATCCCATGCTGGCCAGTTAGGGTTCGGCGCACCGTCAAAAATCGTTAGGTTTTGAGGAATGCCGGTCGAAGGCGGAGTAGGTACTGGCGCAGCGCCTTCCACTAGTGCATCGTCTAATGAATCGTATCCAGGGCGTACAGTTTCACAGCCTTTTCCAGTATCTGGGTCTGACGCACATTCATATACGCGTACATAATCTACTTCGAAGGTTTGACCTTCTGCGAATGCTTCAGCATCAATACCGGTTTCATTTACATTGGCTGGCCAATCGCCACCTACCGCAAAGTTTAGAATCAGATAAAACTCTTGGTCAAATGGCGCATTATCCCAGTGTGTTGTTAGCTCGCCTGTGCCTTGTTCGTAATATTCAGCGTACCAGCCACGATGGGACAGGCCAGAGGCTTCACCATTGGCGTTATAACGTACTTCAGAGCGACGCTGGGTAGCATAAAGATACCCATCCATATACCAGCGAATTTCCCCTTCTTGCCATTCTACCGCGTAGGTATGGAAGTCATCGGCAGGGTTAGCGCCGTCGGGAAGCGAATAAGCTTGGCCAGAACTATCATTGTTTGGCCATTCCTGACCATAATGAAGGGTACCGTAGATATGGCTCTCTGGGTTGCCTTCAGCATCAGCAGCTTTTAGGTTCACGGCTTCAACAATGTCAATTTCACCAGAGCGCGGCCAACCGCCATACACTTCATCAGTAGGCATCATCCAAAACGCCGGCCAACTTCCTTGCCCTTCAGGCATTTTTGCACGCATTTCAATGCGTCCGTATTTAAAGTCGGCTTTGTAACGTGTATTAAGACGGGCTGATGTGTAAGGTTTTGGCGCACCTTCTTCGGCAGGGAGCGCAACAATTTTTAAGCTACCGTCAGAAACGAATGCGTTTTCTTCGCTGTCGGTATAGCACTGCGCTTCATTATTGCCGCCGCCGTTACAATCTACTTCATGGGTCCAGTTATCGTCATCGATACTAGCCCCATCGAATTCGTCGCTCCACACCAGCTCCCAGTCGGAAACGGGTACCGATGCGTCAACAACGTCAATATCTGTAGAGGTTGTTGAACCGCCTCCACAGCCAAATAGGGTAGTGACTGAGAGCGCGGCAGCTATCCGCGATAGTTGAGATGCTTTTTTTCGTCATTGTTTTCAGCCCTGATCTAATGAAATTGGGTTTTTATGTGTGGCAACGGCCACGTAAAAAGCTTTTGTAAGCGCTTACAATTTACGCCAAATAAAAATGGCTGCTTGAAAGCGCTTACATTACATTAAGCTACTGGCGTGTAAAGATCAATACTGTTCTCATAAATTTAACATTCTACTTAAGCTGAAAAATGCGCTGTTAAATTTTATTTTTGTTTTAATACAATGATTTATTTGTTTTCTTATACCGAAGTATAGATTTTTGGTAAGTGTGTTCACGCAGCATTTACAAAAGGGTTAACGCACTTGTTAACAAGCTGTGTAAAAGTTTCTATTCGCAGAATTTTAGTCTTCAGGTATGCTCTGATTCAGGCCCAACTTGTGGATCTTCATTATGCATCACCACCATAGCGCTCGCGATAATCCTCACTCGCACAGCCATGATTTAGAGAACGCTGACTCTACGCGTATAGGCTGGGCTTTTTGGCTTAACTTTACTTTCACCATTATTGAATTTATTGGCGGGTGGTTAACTAATAGCGTAGCTATTATGGCCGATGCGGTGCATGACTTAGGTGATACCTTATCTATAGGCTTAGCGTGGTATTTAAGTAAACTAGGTAAGAAGGCATCCACTGAAAAGTACACTTACGGTTTCAAACGCTTGAGCCTAATGGGGGCCATGATAAATGGTGTCATTTTAATCGTTGGTGCTGTGTGGATACTTTCTGAAGCTATTCCTCGACTAGCTAACCCAGAAATGCCTGTTACTGAGGGTATGATGGGCTTAGCCGTACTCGGTATTTTGGTAAATGGCCTTGCTGCCTACAAGCTTCACGGCGGGCATTCAATGAATGAAAAGGTGCTTAACTGGCATCTCATCGAAGATGCCATGGGATGGGTAGCTGTTCTTATCGTTGCTATTGTACTTCATTTTGTAAATTGGCCCATCCTCGACCCTATTTTATCTATCGGATTTACCCTCTTCATACTGATTAACGTCATCAGGTATGTGGTGCAAACTATGTCGCTATTTCTTCAGGGAGTGCCTGATTTGGCGACACGTAATGCCATAAGTAAGCAGCTATTATCAATTAAACACGTTGAAGAAATACATCACGTGCACTTTTGGTCTTTAGATGGCGAGCAACACGTTCTCACTGCTCATGTGGTAATTAATTGCTTAATAGACAATGAAAAGTTGCGAGCTTTAAAGCAGGAAGTTAATGAGCGGCTGACCCCGTTTGGTTTATCTCATACCACAATTGAGTTTGAGCTGCCCGGTGAGCCGTGTAGAGATGATAAAGACCATTTACACGCCCATTCACACAGCCACGCCCACGAAGAAATAAACTAACAATTATGTGTGGAAGTGGTGGCTTCTATAAATAGCCTAGTAAGGTTTAAATTTTAACGTTTTGCACGATAAGCGTTACGCCGCTCATTGCCAACATGGTTAGGGCTAAAAGTCTTACAGCCGCCGCGGGAACTCTCACCGCCAACAGCCGACCTATTCGAGTAAAAACAAGGATTACGGGAACTGCGCATAAAGCAGAAATAACCACTTCGCTAGATGGGAGGGTGCCTAGTGGCACTATAGCAAGTCGAATAAGAGAAGTGACGCTAAATACTGCCAATAGCGTAAATCTAATTTCGTTTATAGACCATGCTTGCCGGTAACACTGAAAAACAACAGGTGGTCCAAACGTAGAAAAAAGCCCGCCGAGTAGGCCGCCTAGCGCACCACCATAAGTCCAAAGCCAAACCCGCTTAATGTTTGAAGAAGCGTTGCAAGACCTAAAAGCGCGAACATGGGAAGCAGTGTTTCTAAAAGCATTCTGTGTAATTCCTAATGTGAGTGCGATTTATGCCAAAAATGCGCTAAGAGTCTGGTTTTTCAGGCTAGTGCCAAAACGTCGTTGAATTGATTAAGGTGCCTAGTGAAAAGCGCAGATAGAAGCTTATACTGCCTAAAAACTAGTGTATTTAAGTTTTACCTAATTAATACTCTAGTTTTTTGTTTTTTTTCCGATACTTATAATACAACGCTACTTCAGACTAATGGTTAAGAGGTATTAACATCTGTTAGTCTGGTAAAAATAATTCTATAAAAAATCTACCGGTAACTACACATGTTTGTATCTCGCAGTAAATACGAAGAAAAAGACGCTGAAGTTCGTCAACTAGAAGTGAAACTTGAAGAGGCTCTAAAGAGAGTTGAGCTGCTTGAGACTGAAAACAGCGATTTACATTCTGCTATTGAAACGGCGACTAATCAGCAAGTGTCGGTAACTGAATCGGTGGTAGTGAAGTGCTTAATCGATGCACTGGGCCAGCTAGAAGGGGTTCGAGAAACGGTTCTGCATTCCTACGAACGCATCAACGCTGAGAGCCAGTCCATCGTTAATATCAATGAACTATTCAGTGAGTCAGCGTCGACATTAAATAAAATTGTTTCTGATATGAGTGGCCTAAATGTACAGATGGGGAGCATGAGCGAGCGTATTTCCGGCCTTTCCACTACTGCTGATAACATCAACAAGTTTGTTACCACAATTACGAGTATTTCTGATCAAACCAACTTGCTGGCTCTCAATGCCGCCATAGAGGCTGCCCGCGCAGGTGACGCTGGGCGAGGGTTTAGTGTTGTTGCCGATGAGGTTCGCGCACTAGCAACGGAAACGAACAAATCCGCCACGGAAGTTTCTGAGCTTGTAAACGGAATTATTCAATCTACGTCCAAGGCTGTTTCTGGTGTGAATGAGCTGCGGGGCAATAACGAGCAGTTAGAAACTGGTATTAACCAGCTTAACGGTAGCTATGAAAGCATGGTTCAACATTGCGATAGTATGAAATCTACAATCAGTGAAGGAGCTATGGCTACCTTTATCCAAACGGTAAAACTAGACCATGTTGTATGGAAATCAGACGTTTACGCAGTGATGTGCGGTTATAGCAGTAAAACAGCAGCGGAATTTAGTGACCACGTAAACTGTCGGCTAGGCAAGTGGTACAGTGGCAATGCAAGTACAGCGATCGGTCAAACAGCCGCATTCAGAGAAATCGATATTCCCCACGCGAAGGTGCACAGTAGCGGTATAGCGGCAGTGCAAGCTAAGCAAAATGGGAACAATGCTGAAGCTGATGCTAAGCTCATAGAAATGGAACAAGCAAGCGAACGGGTTATGACATTGCTTGACCGACTGATAAATTAACGCCCGTTAAGTATTATCGGGCCCTGTAAATTTAAGCGGCGTCACACAATGTGTGACGCGTGAATCTTGAGGCTGCTTAGTGAGTGAGATACCAAGTTCAACAGAACACGAACGTATTTTAGCGCTTGAAGCCCGCGTGAACTCTTTAGAGCGCCAGTTAAAGCGCCAAAAGATTGCGCGTAAAAATGCCGAATCCTTTCTAGAAACATATTCTCAAGACGCTTACCTTGCAAATCAAGCGCTCAGAAAAGCATTGAACGACTCTAAGCAGCGTGAGCGCGAACTGCTTTACTTAAACCGCACCGCTTCTCAGCTAACCCAAGCAAAATCTGGCGTAAGTTATATTTTTTCAGCGCTTGAATCGGCGGTTGAGTTTAGCGGCGCTTATTGTGGTAAAGCTTTCACCGTTAAGGACGGCGAATTATCGATAGGCGATGATGATCGAGTTCTTGCCAATGGCCAAGGTTGGATAACCTCTCATGACCTTGCAAAGTTAATTTTAGATGAGACGCCGTTAGATTTACGAGAAAGCTATTCCCACTGGTGCGTAAGCGCAGTCATACGTCCTGATACGCACAAAGAGGCACGGTTACTTCACTTTATGCATGAAATGTCACAGGGTGAATATACGTGGCTGGTGCTACTTACTAACGATGATAACCTTGAAGAAGAAACACTCTACGTTTTAGATACCACTAAATACTATCTCAATATTACCTCTCGATACCAAAATAAGAAAAGCGAGTTAGATAATCGTCAGCTTGAACTAAGCAACGTCAAAAAAGATCGTGACTTCTTGGAAGAGCGATTAGTCAGTGCAGATAAAATGGCAATGTTAGGGCAACTTGCCGCAGGTATTGCTCACGAGATTAACAACCCTATTGGCTATGTACGAAGTAATACGGTGGTTGCGAAAGACATTTTTAACGATTACCAACGTGCGCTTGAAGAAATTGGCAACTTGTGTACCCGGGCAGGTGGTGAGATAGAAGAACAATTTACAGCGCTTGAAAAGCGTTTTTCGCTTAAAGACAGCGCAATAGAAATAGCCCAAATGTTCGATGAATCCCATGAAGGGATAGAACGCATCATAGAAATTGTTAAAGCCTTACGCAGCTTCTCTTACCCCGGTTCTGGTAAACATACCCAGATAAGCGCTATTGAAGCGATGAACACGGTTATTAAACTTACTAACAACTTACATCGTTATCGCAATAATGTGGTTTTCGAAGTGCCAAAAGAAGACGTTTTCTTTAACGGTAACTCAGGGCAGATTCAGCAAGTTCTCATGAATTTCTTAACTAATGCCATATATGCTACACCACAAGGCAAAGGCATAACGTTGAAGGTAGAAAGAGATGAGCAGAACGTCATTCTTGTTATAGATGACGAAGGCGAGGGGATGTCTAAAGAAACGCTGAGCAAAATTTTTACGCCTTTTTTTACCACTAAACCGCCGGGTGAGGGCACTGGCTTAGGCATGTCTATCTCAATGACAATTGTTGAACAGCACAACGGAAAAATTAATATTGCCAGTGAAGAAGGGAAGGGAACAAAAGTATCGGTGATACTCCCTATAGCCTAAAGTATAAATCGCTTTTCTAACTCTCTGATAAAGTATAAAATTCCCTAATTTTTTCCATTTCACTAGACAGCAGATGTTTATGTTCTAGTCTTAGGGGAAAGCGATGATCGTACGCTTTGACGGACGAACGCTTTGCATAACGGAGAAAGCACTGCATGAGAAACAACCAGCCGGTTACTCAAAAAGAATACAAGTTTCCTACTCACCATCGACTTATTTCCTCTACCGACAAGCGCGGAGTTATACAGCATTGTAACGACGAGTTTGTTGAAGTAAGTGGGTTCAGTAGAGATGAACTAATCGGCAAAAATCACAATATAATAAGACATCCAGATATGCCATCGCCAGTGTTTAAGGAAATGTGGCGTACATTAGAGTCTGGCCAAAGCTGGTTAGGCTTGGTTAAAAATAGAAGAAAAAATGGCGACCATTACTGGGTTTCTGCTTTCGTAACGCCTGTTTACGAAGGAGCGACGATAGTGGGCTATGAGTCTGTTAGGGTTCCTGCTTCGAATGCAGAGACCAGGCGAGCATCGGGCATTTACGCGAGGTTGCAACAAGGAAAGTCTGCGGTATCTGCCACATCGCGTTTTACGCAAATGCTTATGCATATGGCGCCCTCGTTGTTAATAAGTGCGCTTTTAGTTGTCGCGCTTGGGTTAACTCATGGCTTAGCTGCTGCGGGCATTGCGTTTGTCGGTACGTTAGTTTTAGTCACTGTTCAACAAGCGAAAGGTAAAAAAGACTGGAATGCGCTGCTTTCTTTGAGCCCTAAAAGTTACGCAAACGATACCGTGGCCCAAACCTACTATGACGACGCCACGCATATTGCGCAAGCCAAGCTTGCGCTTGCCTGCGAACTGGCACGCAACAGAACGGCATTAACGAGAATTAAAGATGCATCAGCAAGTCTAGAAAATATCGCTAATACCACCCACCAACAAGCAGAAAGCACAAGCGCAGCGGTGGTTCAGCAAAACCAAGCAACACAGCAAATTGCATCGGCAGTTACACAAATGAGTCAAGCCATTCAAGAAGTGGCAGAGCGGGTGGAAAGTAATGCTATAAGTGCTCGGTCTGCGGCGGAAAACGTGGCAACGGGGAATGAAAAAGCCGAGCAGGCAATGCAGGCAATTGTTGCGCTGCGTGAAGCCGTAGAGTCAATTTCAACAACGGTAACTGAGCTTGCTCAGTCCACCAGTGATATTGGCGAAGCAGCCAATATCATCTCTACAATTGCAGAACAAACCAATTTACTAGCGCTGAATGCTGCTATTGAAGCCGCAAGAGCCGGTGAGCAAGGCAGAGGCTTTGCTGTAGTTGCCGATGAAGTCAGAACGCTAGCCTCAAAAACCCGGGAATCTACAGACAAAATTCACAATATTATTAATGAATTAGCAGAACGCTCTGAGCGAGCCGTACGTGTCTCGAATGAAGGGTTAACATCGGCTGAACACGGCAGCGCTATTGTTGAAGAGACCCGTGGGGCGCTATTTGAGATAAACAGCGCGGTGAAAGGGATAGCTGATGCTACGGTTGAAATGTCGTCGGCGGTTGAAGAGCAAAGCACGGTAGCAGAACATATCAATCAGCAGCTAGTTGAAGTTGCCGATGGCGCCTCGGAAACACAGCGTTCTTCAGAGGCCTCATTGGCGGCGAGTCACGACTTGCGTGCTACTGTAAATCAAGTTCACGAGCTAATTCTTCGTTTTAGTACAAACGAGAAAGAGGGAGAGTAACTTCTCCCTTTCTAATGTCGTGACTAATTACTGTTAAGCCCAGCGTGCAGGCCCCGCTTGTAAGCTGCGATGGCTGGGAACAACGACACCAAGTAGGTACAGCCTAATATGAGCAATACTATGATGACACTGCTTTGACTAAATAGTGGGCTTGATAAAAATAACCCGTACGTACTGCTTAGCCAAGGTTTGAACATGCTCATTAATACGGCAACCAGTGCGATGCTTAATGCTGCGCTAACAATAGTGAGTAGCATTGCTTCTAGCTGGATCAGTAACAGTAGAGTAAACGGGCCAGCGCCAATTGTACGCAATACGGCAATCTCCTGATAGCGCTCTCGCATTGTTGCTAACAGCATGGTTGCCAGGCCAATAAGGGCGCAAATCACTATTAAACCTGACAAACCTAATAGCAAGGCCTCTACATTTCCCATTATCTGCCACAATTCAGCCAGTGCCATACCAGGTAAAATTGCCATTAGTGGCTCTTTTTTACTCTGATTAATTTGATATTGCAGTTGTAATGCGGCTGCGCGGTTTTTCAGTCCTAGCATGACGACAGACACAGATTCAGGTGTAAATGCGTCACTATCATAATTGTCTTGAGTAGGCTCTTCATGTTCATGTTCATGTTCATGTTCATGTTCATTTGTGCTGTGACCGTTAAGAAAAGCCGTTTTTTTACGTAACCGTGATGTATGCGCAGACTTAGGGCCTGAATGGGCTTTCTCTAACCCTTGTAATGTGACATACACCGCTTTATCTACTGGCGTTCCCGTTTTCTCGAGGATACCTGAAATAATAAAAGGGTGATCGTCATGGTTATTAAAAGAGACACTTCCAAGGCCGTGAGAAACAATTATCTTATCGCCAACCGTGTAGCCTAGTGAATCCGCAACATCAGCGCCTACAACGGTAGATAAAGGCTGCTCAAATACACGCCCTTCTGTCAGGGCTAAAGCTTGCTTGTCACCGTATTTAAAGTGTTCAAAAAAGCGGTTTGTCGTTCCTATAACTCTGAACCCTCGGTGAGTGTCACCTAATGAGAGGGGAATTAGCCAAGAAACCTGTTTATTCGATTTTAGCGACGCCACACTTTTGTAATCAATACCTTTAGTAGGCGTACCGATATTGAACACTGAAGACAGCAATAAATTCAACTGGCCGCTTGGGGCGCCAACAATTAGGTCAACGCCAGAAACGGTGCGTGTAAAGCTTGTTTTTACTTGGCTGCGAACAATATCTACACACAGCAGTAAGCTAATGCTAATGGTTATGCTTAAAAGGGTGAGTAACGCGGTTGTTTTTCTGCGTTTCAAGCTTTCGATGGCAATAGTGCTTAGCATTACAGGCTCTCCTGCTTAGGTTTGCTTGTATGCTTTACTGCGTGCGGTGGTTGTGTCGTTGATGGGAGGCTTAGTTCAGAAATACGAAAATGGCGGTCAAAATAGCGTTCCATCGCGTTATCATGACTTACAAATATCATGGTGCTGTCACTAGCGACCTCTTTCAGTAATGCCATAAAACTGTCACGGGCATCTGCATCAAGCGCTGATGTTGGCTCGTCCACAATTAATAGTTGAGGACTATTGATAAGCGCACGGGCTATTGCCACACGCTGCTGCTGTCCAATACTTAGTGCATCAGCTTTGGCATGTAAAACATGGGAAGGTAGCTGTAACCTATCAAGTAACTCACAGGTATTAGCCAGAACCTTTTGGCTACTATTGCCTTTACCTGAGAAATACGCGGCTGCGCTAATGTTTTGTGCAACCGAGAGGTAGGGGATGAGATTGAACTGCTGAAATACCACACCAATATTACGTGCTCTAAACTTGTCTCTTTGTCGATTAGATAAAGACGAGAACGGCTGTCCTAGCAAGGCAATGCTGCCTGCCGTTGGAGTAAGGGTGCCACAAAGTAAATTCAGTAACGTACTTTTTCCGCTACCAGACGGGCCGGAAAGAAACACATGCTCACCGCGTGATACTTGCCATTTTTCAATATTGAGTATCGGAGTGCTTTCTTTCGAATACGCAAAGTTTACATGACTAACTTCAATGGCGCTTTTACACTGAGTAAGAGCGCTCTTATTATTTATTATATTCACGCTAAGCCCAACCTAGGTCTTTGTTGTTATATATTGCAAAAGCAAACGATGCGCTCACTTGTACTAAAAGCAAGTTACCGCTTTGAAGTAATGCTATCAAATCACAATTGTATCAAATAGCATTTGGGCAAAGCGGCGCTTGCTCTTGTTATTTGCTCATTATAACGACGTGTTAGGCAAGTTAGCTTAAGGAATGTTAGCCATTAGCTTGAAGCTTTACCACTTCGGCGCTCTCATCTTCTAACACGCTTTCTGCCGTTGCGCCTTTAAAGATTTTGCTAATTTTATCTTTGTTCTTCGACAGCATAATAGTGAGCTCTTCCACAGTGCTATCGTCTAATTTGATACCTTTAGCCTGAATGTAATCAGCTAAGTTGTCTGCTGCATCGAGCATTTTGTCGTACTGATCAGCCTCTTTTTTATCGGTAGTTACCAATTTCTCTACCCCTTTGTGCGTAACAACATATTGTGTGGTAATGGCCATGGTAGGTCCCCCATTAGTTAAAGACATAAAAACTGTACAGCATTTAACTGTATAAATAAACAGTATTAAGGGGAATGTTTAGGTTAAATTTAGTCCGAAGGTAGCGTATTATACTTTAGTCTAGGCTGTGTGAACTTGTCACATTTACACGTTACGCTTCAGAATGCTTATGTAAGCTGAGGAAATTAAGTATATAGGGGCGGGCTTGAATCTTGACCGTATTCCATAAAAAGGACTTCTTTAAAGGTAATGGCAATGAACGAAGCAATTCAGCGCGATATTCAAGCTATAAACGCAATTGAAGCAATACCGCATATTATGGAAATCTTAGCCAGTACGCTTCGTTTACGGTTTATCTGTGTAGCCAGAGTAACTGAAGAGGCGTGGACTATGTGCTCAGTATTAGACAATGCTGAGTTTGGGCTGTCGCCTGGCGATGAATTAGAAATAGAAACCACATTTTGTCGAACGGTTCGGGCAAACAGAAAAGAAATTGTCATCAATCATGCGTCTGCAGATAATGAATATCGTGAAAACCCTATTCCTATTATGTACGGGTTTGAAAGCTATTTCTCCTATCCTCTTTACGATGCGAAAGGTGAATTCTTTGGCACATTATGTGGGCTAGACCCTGAGCCCCGTGAGCTGCGAACCGAGGCGGTTCACGGCCAAGTCAGTGCTTTTGCGAAACTGATATCCAATCAAATATTGTTGAACGATCATATTGAGCAAACGCTTACGCAGCTTAGTGACGCAAAAAATATGGCTCGTCTGCAAGAGCAGTATATCGCCATTCTAGGCCACGATATCCGCACGCCTCTGTCTTCTATTCAAATTGGTATAAGCTTTCTAGATGACCTAATCAAAGACAGTGAGGTTGCAAGTACGGTACAAGTACCGGTTTTTAAAGCGGTATCTCGCATGAAAAATAGCGTGCAGAGAATTTCGCGCTTGATAGAAGATACGATGGATTTTACGCACACCAGAGTAGGGCAGGGCTTACCGGTCAAATTAGCAGTATCTAATAACCTTAGTCAGCAGATAAATTATACCGTAGAAGAGTTAGCCACCGCTTTCCCCAAAAGCTCAATACGTATTCATGTTGATATTACGCGACCGTTAATTTGTGATGACAAACGGATTTGCCAATTACTATCTAACCTTTTAAAAAACGCGTTAATTCATGGCGATTTGTCATACCCTGTTTACGTGAAGGTCCTAACCAATAGCAACGACTTCATTCTTAGTGTACAAAACAGCGGAACGCCCATTTCTGATGATTCTAAGGCTCGTTTATTTCAACCGTTTTGGCGTAAAGAGAGCAATAGGCAGAATGAAGGTTTAGGATTAGGTTTATTTATAGCGTCAGAGATAACAAAAGCCCACAAGGGTACGTTGGGGGTTAATTCTGACTACAATGGTACGGAATTCACGCTGCGTTTCCCCTTGCAAACCGTTTCTTCAAATATTTTCGAAAGCTAAGCCTGAAAACGCACTGGTTGATTAACACTTGTGCAATTGCGCCAGTGCACGTATAATGCGCGCCCTTACAGCCAACCTAACTCGTTCCTTGTCTCCATACAGTCGGCTGTACTGTCGAGGCTACAACCGTAAGGAGCTATAATGCGTCATTACGAAATCGTATTTATGGTTCACCCTGATCAGAGTGAACAAGTACCTGGTATGATCGAGCGTTATACTACAATTCTTAAGCAAGACGGTGGTCAAGTTCATCGTTTAGAAGATTGGGGCCGTCGTCAACTGGCTTACCCAATTGAAAAGCTGCACAAAGCCCACTACGTACTAATCAATGCTGAAGCGACTGCAGAAGCTGTTGACGAACTGGAAAATGCTTTCCGTTTCAACGACGTGATCCTACGTAACATGGTAATGCGCACTAAGACTGCTGTGACTGAGCCTTCTCCAATGATGAAAGAAGAGCCTCGTCGTGAGCGTCGTGACGATTCTGCACCTCGCCAAGAACGCGCAGAAAAGAAAACTGAAACCACTGAAGACAACGCTTAAGGAGATCACCCATGGCTCGTTTTTTCAGACGTCGTAAGTTCTGCCGTTTCACTGCAGAAGGTGTGACTGAGATTGATTACAAAGATATCGCTACTCTTAAGAACTACATCACTGAGAGCGGTAAAATTGTCCCTAGCCGTATTACTGGTACAAGCGCAAAATATCAGCGTCAGCTGTCTTCTGCGATCAAGCGCGCACGTTTTCTTGCGTTGCTTCCGTACACTGATTCACACAAGTAATTTGGCGAATATAAGGGTTAGCTAAGATGAATATCATCCTACTAGATAAAATCGCCAACCTTGGCGGCCTGGGCGACCAAGTGACTGTTAAGTCTGGTTACGCTCGTAACTTCCTTTTCCCACAGGGTAAAGCGGTTCCTGCAACTAAAGACAACGTTGAAAAGTTCGAAGCACGTCGTGCTGAACTTGAAGCGAAGATCGCTGAGCAACTAGCTGCTGCAAACGCACGCGCTGAGAAAGTTGCTGAGCTTGCTGAAGTTACAATCGCAGCTCCTGCTGGTGACGAAGGTAAACTATTTGGCTCTGTTGGTACTCGCGACATCGCTGATGCAATCACTGCAGCAGGCGTTGAAGTACAAAAAGCAGAAGTTAAACTACCTACTGGTACTCTACGTGAGACTGGTGAGTATGACATCGACTTACAACTTCACTCTGACGTTATCACTTCAATTAAAGTGATCATCATTGCTGAAGCGTAATCGCTGACGTATTTGAAAAAAGCCGCTCTATGAGCGGCTTTTTTTTGGCCTAAATTCCATGTCGAGTATCTTGTTGCTTAAAAATAAGGGGGAAGCGAAAGTATATTGGTAGACAATTTTAAAAATGCTTTCTGCAAATCAACTATCTGAATAGACAAGTCGTCACTACTCACTCTTCCACTCAATTACACTCAACGATACCTTCTTATTGGCTTGTTACAAATAATGGGTGGTGAATTGCAACTTACTGTTTAGACTGTGGACTTCCGTCACAAAGCTTTTATGAGCGAAGAATTAAGGGACTAAAGCACGTGAAGCAGTATATCGCCATCTTTTTTATATCAACCTGCATGCTAGCTGGGTGCGCAACACCTAATCGAATAACAAGAGTTGATGATAGCAATGCGATAGTCGTTTACACCGATGAAAGCGGGTACGAGGACAGATTCAGCAATATTTACGACGGTTTTAAAGCATACCCCGTCACGTGCACTAATGATTGCTACCCGGCGTCTGCCGATATTGAATGTGAAAGCGACATGCAAAATTGTCAGTTTGTTGGCAACAACCCGACAGTGAACACGCACACCGGCTTTAACGTTACCTGGTTAGGGCACGCCAGTTTTCTGCTCAACACCGCAAGTGGTGAGCAAATACTTATCGACCCTGTGTTTGGGCAGTTTGATTGGCCCGTTAATTGGGCTTTTCGATTGGCGGAGGGGTTCAGCCGCAACGAACCCGCTGAGGTAGGTGAAGACAAACTCGCTCAAACCGATGCGGTAGTCTATTCCCATATTCATTATGATCATTTTAATAAAGCCGATATTGCCGAATTAGGCACAAAGCCCGAATATCTTGTTCCGTTAGGTTTCGCAGAGCACTTCCCTAATAGAGGCTATACGATTAAAGAGATGGCGTGGTATACGAGTAAAAAAACCGGCAAAACCGCTATACATTTTGTGCCCGCTCATCACTTCAGTAACCGGATTTGGGTGCCCTATTTATACGAGGATGACAATGCAACATTGTGGGGCGGTTGGGTCTTTGAACATGAAGGGAATACTTTGTTCTTTGCGGGGGATACAGGGTATTCACCACATTTCAAAGATATTAAAGCCCGCTTTGGTGACATAGATGTTTGCCTGTTACCCATAGCGTCTTATTTCAGCGAAACCTCACCTAAATGGTATCGCAAGGTTCACACCACGCCAGAGGACGCTATTGTTGCTTCCCAAGACCTTGGCTGTAAAGTCGTCGTGCCTTGGGGCTTTGGAAATGCTAGTTGGATGATGGGAGATAAAACCTCGCATTCTGCGCTATTTCGATTGATGAAAATGAAGCAACAGCTAAATACAACAATACCGTGGGTTATTCTAAATGAAGGCGAGCAGGTATCTTTTTGACAGCTGATAAGATTATCTTGCGTAGCTCTAACGGAGTGGTTATTCTTTAATCTAATAAGGAATGCTTTTATATTCAGGGGATGAATTTGTTAAAGTTTGGAAGTGCCGCTTTAATTTTGTTTTCGATAGCGCTCTGCACTTACGCAGGGGTTTTCATTCACTTATCTAGCCAGAATCCCACTCGCGCGCCTGCCCCTTTCACCACGTGCTTAGATAATTGCACTATGAATTTGGAGTACCGGGTTTCTGAACCCTTTCAGCGCACAGTGGTGCAAAATACACTCAATCAAATTTTTACATCTTATATTGAAGAAGATGTGGGGTATTACGTTTCTTGTAGCGACAAACGCTGTAGGCTTTGGGTGTATGTAAACATGCCAGCAAAATTAGATCCGATTCTTCACCGTTTGGAAAATGAAGTGACACCATTACTGGACACAGATTCGCGCTATCACATTGATAACGAAGATAATGAAAGGTACTCCTTATATACCTATAGTCCAAAGCACTCGACTAACGCGCCTTAAGCGCGATTTTCGCGCACTTCTCACGCCATTCATCATCCAGAACAGTGAGTTGAGCCAGCTTTCCAGCGAGTGCTTTGTCGGCTTTGGTGTGAGCACACTGCATTAAAGTGTGAATGTTAACGGTGTCGTCTTCACGGTGAAGCAACGCTACCTCGCCACCCACGTTAATAACTCCTGTTTTAATAACACGGTAGTACCAACCAGTAATACCGCGCTCGCCCACAAATCTGTCTAAATTCGGAATGTTAAAACGCTGAGAAATCTTACTGCAAGGTGCCCAAGGCGCACTGACTTGTAACTCAACGTCGCCAAATTTCCAGATATCGCCGATATAAACGGTGGCATCGTCCATGCCCTCTACACTTATATTTTCGCCAATACATCCTAATGAGAAGTCGCCCTCAGGGAAATGTTTTCTTAATGTAAGATAATTGGTCGGGTTGAATTGATGCAGTACCTTTTCAGGTCCTCCGTGAAGGCGTGTATTAGCTTGTTGGTCTTCATCGGTTCGATCTATGTGAACCGTAAGCGAGTTAACCGGGCTTTTGACAATGCTGCTTGGGGCTCCGCGAGGGCCCAGTGGCTTTGGCTTTCCGGCAAATAAGGCGTCAACACTAAAGGTAGGCAACATGGTCTCTCCCCAAAAATATTTTTGTCTATTTAAACCTTTCTACTATAGGGTACGACTAACCTTATAACACTCTTATACCAGTCCGCATAGATAATTACACAATCAGCGAGACTTAAAATGTTCGTAATCGCGGCGTGTTACCGCAGGTATAGTGGTTCTACATCAAGGTGACACAACAAAGAATACGGACATTTTAAACTCGCCCTTCGGGAAGGTCTGGCAAGCTTCTGAGTGGGCAATTATCTATGCGGATTGGTATTTTGCTAATCAGTACCACGAATAACAAAGAGAAAATAATGGAACACACACAACAACGTGTTGTACACGCCAATGTGGTGTTCGGTAACAAAAGCGAAAATGAGCTGATATTAAAAGCGAAAAGTGGCGATAAACACGCGTTTAGAGCACTTTACGATGAGCATATTGGGCGCGTATACGCATTGTGTTATCGGCTTACCGGTGAAAAAGGGATGGCAGAAGATGCCGCGCAAGAGGTCTTCATTCAGCTTTGGAGAAAACTGAATAACTTTGATGGGCAAAGTCAGTTTTCTACGTGGCTGCACAGCGTAACCGCGAACATCACTATTTCTTACATGCGCAAGCAAAAGGGCTGGGTGCAACGCATGTTCAATTTAGAGAGTAGCGGTATCAGTGTGATGACAGCACAAAGCAGCAGTACTGACATAGATTTAGAAGCATTGGTTATTCGCCTTCCCGAAAGGGCAAGAATGGTATTCGTACTGCACGCCCTTGAAGGTTACCGCCACGAAGATATTGCAAATATGTTGAATATGGCAGTGGGGTCGAGCAAGGCGCAGTTTTTCCGTGCCAAGCAATTATTGAAAGGCTTTATGGGAGTCGATGATGAGTGATTTTGATCAAAAGCTTGCTCAGCATATTTCTGGGTTATCCAAAGAGAAGCAACCCGAGCGGGACCTGTGGCGAGGTGTAGAGCTAGGTATAGCATCGGCTCAAGACGCCCCTTCAAGCGATGACGCTTCGTCATCTACGGTTACATCAAGACAGTGGATGGCGATAGCCGCAAGCGTTTGCGTAGTCACGGTATTATGGTTCGCTGCCCCCTTTGCGTTTAACGCTGATGAAAGTCGAAGCGATGGCTATGCGCTGATTGACGCAATGAGCATGCAACAGCAGCAACAAGTAAACAGTCTGCTAGCAAGCTATCAAAGTACGCCTGCACTTACTCAGGACTGGCAGGAGCAGTTAAAAGAATTAGACGATGCCGCAGATGTTATTAAAGCGGCGTTGAAAGACGATCCAGATAACTCAGCATTGATCAAAATGCTGCATCATGTATATCAACAGCAAATTGCCTTAATTGAGCGAGTGCACGCGCCAAAGTGGCAGCAAATTTAATAAGGGCTTTAAGATGAATATAAATATGAAAAATACATTATCGGAAACATTTACGCACACGTTCAGCGCGTCTATTGGAGCTAAGCTTGTACTGGCTACTACACTGCTAAGTCTTGCCACAGCAGCGTTTGCAGGTGAAAAGGTTGATAAAACTATCGATACATCGTCATCGCCTAAAGTCGATATTGAGCATATAGACGGGAAGGCTGATATCCGCGTGTGGGATAAACCTCAGGTACGGGTGACGGGAGAACTTGGCGATCAAACGGAAGAGTTTATTTTTGAAAAACGCGGCGATGTGGTCGTTATTCACGTAGAGGTAGAGCGCCACTCAAAGAGTTGGTACCAGAAAGGTCGAGATGGAGATGACCTAATTATTTACGTGCCGGCGGCGAGCGACCTTCACTACACTGCAGTGAATGCAGATATAAATGCCAAAGGAATAACCAAAGCGGTAGATGTAGAGGTCGTAAACGGCGACGTTACCCTTGAAAACATTGGTGAACGCGTTGAGGTTGAGTCTTTAAATGGCGATATTGTGTTAAAGAACGTTAGAGGTCGGCTAGAAGCAGGAACGGTTAACGGTGATATTGAAGCTACGCACGAAGGAAGCACGCCGGTAAGTTTTACATCTGTGAATGGTAAGCTTGATATCGCATCGAGTAGCCCGGACTTGTCAGTAGAAACGGTGAATGGACGAATTGACCTCTCTTTGCAAGATGTTGATAGCCTTCAAATAAATACGGTTAATGGGCGTACCTTTGCGAAATTGGGGCTGAATGCAAATGGCAGTATTAAAGCGAATTCGGTTGGTGGGGCAATGGATTTCGTTTTCCAAAAGGGAGTATCAGTACAGTTTGATATCGAGACTCACGCAGGCGGTAATATTGTGAATAATATCAGCGATGAAAAAGCGCAAAAGCCTAAGTACGGACCTGGAAGCTGGCTGCGCTTTATTCATAACGGTGGTGATGCAAACGTCGACATTTCTACCGTACATGGCCGTATAGAAATAGACCAAAAGTGAATAAGCTATAGATAGTCTGATTGAAACTTTAGCTTGAAAAAAGCAATTTAGTCCATATTTCTTAATCATAAGAAGTAGTGATAGTAGAAAAGCTGCGCGAAGACGCAGCTTTTTTATGTCGGCGCCAATTGGCGATGTTTGGACGTTTAATCAGAACGATAAGGAAACGAGAAAGCGCGATATTCACGCGACGTTAAGTGAACCTTTTAGAGAGCTGTTACGTTAAACTAGCTGATTTTTATAATGTTTTTAATATGGAGATAAACTTGAGTATTGTTGGACACGTCAAAAGGTTTTGGCGCTTTCATAGCTTAATCATTGGCGCGTTTGGGATATGCGCGTTCACATTAGGCTGCGCTGTTCAAGAACCTGCGTACTACGAAGGTACTTGGGTGGTTACCAAAGCTTACAACGTAGGTGTTTCTGCGCACTCGTCATCTGAGTCGGAGCAATTTTTAGGGCGCTCGGTAACGTACGCATCCGATTCCGCTAAGCTGGATCAGGCGCTTTGTGCCTCACCCGTCTATTCGTCAAAAGAAATAAGCGGCGAAGAATTTCACACAGCATTTAAGGTCTCCCCATCTTCATTAGGCTTTAGCGACGATAGCGTGACCGAGGTAAGCTTATCTTGTGCAGAAGAAACGGCAAACATGGGGGCTACTATTTTATTCCAGGAAAATAGCCAAGCGTATACGTTAGTAGACGGCACATTTTTAAAGCTAGAAAAAACCCTTTAAGCACTGTCGCCTTTTTAGACTTTTAAGAGAAAAGACCCGCTTCCTTTGTTGAGAGATCAGCGTTAAAAGCGCATAATATCCAACTGACTTTTGTGCATTGGTATAGGTTTCGCTTGTGGCGTCTGCGTCTAAAAACGACAATAATGTCGAAAAATTGAAGGTTCCACCTCATAGTATAGAGGCTGAGCAGTCCGTTTTAGGCAGTATGCTCATCGACCCAGAAAGCTGGGATAAGGTTGCCGAGCTCGTTACCGATAACGATTTTTACAATCGTTCACACCAAATTATCTTCCGGGCTATCACTCGCTTACTTAACAGTAGCCAGCCTATAGACCTTATTACCGTGTCTGAAGAGCTTGAAAAGCATGACGAGCTTGAAGATGCTGGTGGCTTTGCTTATCTAGGCGAACTCGCGAAAAATACCCCAAGCTCTGCAAACGTGGTGTCGTACGCGCAAATTATTAGCGAACGCGCTATTACTCGCGAGCTTATTGGTGTAGCCCATGAAATTGCTGAAGTAGGGTATAACCCAGAAGGCAGGGATAGTGCCGATATACTCGACCTTGCTGAAAGTAAAGTCTTTGAAATTGCCGAGCGTCGAACCGGTGAAAACGAAGGCCCTCGAGACGTCGAGTCTGTGCTAGGAAAGACAATTGATCGTCTTGAAGAGTTAGTTAAAACCAATAAAGAGGTTACCGGTGTAACAACGGGCTTTACTGACTTGGATAAAATGACCAGTGGTATGCAGCCATCGGACCTAATCATTGTAGCGGCCCGTCCATCGATGGGTAAAACAACGTTCGCCATGAACTTGATTGAAAACGCGATGATGGCAGAAGAAAAGCCGGTACTTGTTTTCAGTCTGGAGATGCCCTCGGAACAAATCATGATGCGTATGTTGGCTTCATTAAGCCGCGTCGATCAAACCAAAATTCGTACCGCTCAGTTGGATGACGAAGACTGGGCCCGCATTTCTAATACCATGGCGATGCTAAAAGACAAAGATAGTTTATTTGTCGATGATTCTTCCGGCCTAACGCCTATGGATGTGCGAAGCCGAGCCCGTAAACTCGCACGAGAGCGCGGTGGTATTAGTCTTATCATGGTGGATTACCTTCAGTTAATGCGTGTGCCTTCTCTTAGCGATAACCGTACGCTAGAAATTGCGGAGATTTCACGCTCACTGAAAGCACTGGCTAAAGAGCTAGAAGTGCCGGTTGTGGCACTTTCTCAGCTTAACCGTACGCTAGAGCAACGTGCCGATAAACGCCCAGTTAACTCTGACCTTCGTGAATCCGGTTCAATTGAGCAGGATGCCGACCTTATTATGTTTATCTACCGTGATGAGGTATATCACGAAAACAGTGAATATAAAGGCATTGCGGAAATTATTATCGGTAAACAGCGTAACGGCCCTATCGGTACTTGTCGCTTAACCTTCCAAGGCCAGTTTTCACGCTTTGATAACTACGCGGGTCCCGCGATAGCCGACGACTACTAACCTTTTCTCTCTAGCGGTTAGTCTCTATGTTAGCTAGCAAATCACATGTAATAAGTAAGGTTTGTCCGTCGCAGTACTGATACCGCTAGTCAAAAACTACAGACACAAAAAAGGCGCCGTTCGGCGCCTTTCTCAATTCATATCAAATGAATTATTTCTCTTCAGGTACTTTAACCGTGTCTTTAACTGTCACTGAAATGCGACGGTTTACACGATGAGCTTCGGCGTTGTTACCTTCGTCAAGAAGACGAGTTTCGCCGTAACCGATTGTATCTAAGCGAGAAGAATCGATACCATACATGTCTACCATTACTTCTTTGAAGTTAGCAGCACGACGGTCAGAAAGGTCCATGTTGTATGCTTCAGAACCTGGTGCAGAAGTGTGACCTTCAATTACCGCAGTGGTTGAAGGATACTGCTTCATGAACTCAGCAAATTCTGAAATTTCTGGATCTTTAGGCATTTTAACAACAGCACTTTCGTTGTCGAAAAGAACGCGTAGTGTAATTTCTACTGTCTCTTCGTCAAATACTGTACAGCCTTTAGCGTCTACTTTAACACCAGCAGCAGTATCTGGGCACATGTCTTTGCTATCTACAACGCCATCGTTGTCTGCATCTTTAATTGCACAGCCAGTAGCGTCTACTTTAGTGCCTGCAGGTGTATTAGGACATTGGTCAACACTGTTTAGTACACCATCGTTGTCATTGTCTACGCTACAGCCAGTTGCATCAACACGAACACCTGCTGGTGTCATTGGGCACTGGTCTTTACCGTCTACAACACCATCGTTGTCGCTGTCTTTAGGCGCTGAAGGCGTTGATTTACCGAATGGTACTGCAATACCTAACTTGATGCTGTAGTCGTTGTAGTCTTCACCAAAGTCGTGGTAAGCCGCGATTTCAGTGACTAGCTTAACATCTTCATGTATGTCCCAGTGTTTACCGATACCAATGTTACCTAGTGTTGTTGACTCACCTACTGCTTGGCGTTTAACACCACCAAATACGAACCATGCGTCGTCAGGCATGAAATATAGCGCATCTACGCCAACCATTTCACCGCTTTCGTCGCCGCCGCCTACGTAGTCAAGATCAAGTGCTGTAAATTCAACACGTGCTGCCCAGCTTTGAGTGAAACGGAAACCGTATTCAAAAGCTACGCCGCGACCGTCATCATAAACACCGTCTTCAGTTAAAGAAAGTGGACGAGAGTCGTCAGTGTTGTAGTACATGCCAGATAGACCAAACCAGTTTTTGTACTCTGGCTCAGAAGAATCTTGTGCGAATGCACTGGTTGAAGAAAGCACAGCAAGAGATAGCGCTGCCATTTTAAAGTGTTGTTTCATAGTCACATCCTGTTTAACGTTGAGTGATTATCGATTTTTGATAATTTTTTATCGTGCTTAACGTAAAATGTTAGCACAAACTATGCCATTTATAATATGGGTTAGGCTGCGATCCCTTGTAATGTGGCAATAATTGTTCGTCTTCCACCATGATCTCGGTGTTCACCGAGCATGATACCCTGCCATGTGCCAAGCGCAAGTGCGCCTTGTTGGACAGGAATAGTAAGCTGACACCCTAGTATACTCGATTTTAGGTGAGCTGGCATATCATCTTTACCTTCATAAGTATGCCTGAAAAAAGAAAGCTCTTCCTTTACACTATGGTTGAAGAAAGCCTCCATATCTTGTCGAACAGTAGGGTCGGCATTTTCATTAATGGTTAAGCTCGCACTGGTGTGCTGAAGAAATAAATGTAAAAGCCCAACTTCCACACGACGAATAGTAGGTAGCGCGGCTTCCACTTGTTGTGTGATTAAGTGGAAACCTCTGGGATAGCTGTCGAGTGTAATTTTTTCAGACTGCCAGAAATTATTTATCAAAACAGATTTCCAAGTGCGCGAGCCCTTCATCGCACATGAAAGGCAGAATAATTTTTGCACCGTCTACTTGGTGGCTTATCGTGTGTTGCTTTCCCGACACGACAATAGGCGTGGCCATGCCGAACTCATAACCGCGTTCAGCAAGGTCCCGTTTTGCGTTACCGCAAATCATGTTGGTGACCTCACCCACCATATCGCCCACTTCTGCGTCGAGTTTCTCAGGGCGCTCTCCTACCATTCTTTCCATAATGGTAAGGGCTAGCGACTCATCAAAAGTAATAGACATTGAGCCCCGAACGTCAGGACCTACCATGCCAATCAAGCCAGAGACATCGCCTTTGGCAATATCGCTCTGCTTACGTTTCGGCTTTCCCGGCGTTAGCTTGGTTTGTGCCATGGTTTCAAGCACATTTAACAGCCCACCAATAAACGGGTTCACAAAATCAGCATTCATTTACACTCTCCTGGGCAGCGTGATCTTCCGTTTGTTGACAATCGGCACACAATCCATGGGCCTCAATAGTTTGTTTCGATACTTTGAAGCCATGCTGCTGAGCTTGACTCTCTAGTGTGTCTTGTAATCCTTCAGACTGTATCTCAGCTACATCGCCGCAGCTATCACAAATTAAGAACTGAACGGGGTGATTACAACCGAAATGGTAGCAGGCTACAAAAGCGTTAGTAGACTCCAACCGATGAATAAAACCAAAGTCGAGTAGGAAGTCGAGGGCGCGATAGACTGTCGCTGGTTTGGCACTAGATTCTGTTTCTTTTAAAGAGTCGAGAAGTTCATAAGCACCCATGGGGCCGTGCTTTGAAACAAGAATTTCGTATACTTTCTCTCGAAGCGGAGTAAATCTGGCGCCGCGTTGTTCGCAGTACGCTCGTGCCTTATGAATAAGTGTGGTTTTGTTCATTGATAATAACCGTAAACTCGACTTTCATTGTTATATTAAAGCGTTACTTCTGGATCACGTTTATTTGTGTGTACATGAGCAATTAACTCATCTTCCAAGGCAAAGCGCTCTTCTAATGTTTCACCGAGCTGAGCTAATGCAGCGTCAAACCCAGCGGCCTGCTCAGGTGTTACTGCTTGCGCAAACGTATCATTAAATGCGAGTGCTGCGTCGGTGGTTTTTGTCAATTTGGGGTAAAGCTTATCTTTTAAATCAAGGCCTTCGTCGTCGTCTTCTACGAGAATATCGAAAACTTCAAAGTGCCCTGCAGACAGATAATCGAGTAGTGCGCTGCAAAAATTAGCAATCTCATCGGCATCGGGTAAAGATTCGCTCTGCTTGTTGATGCCAGCTAGTTCACAGAACGAGACCAATAATGCCTGTCTGTCCATCAACCAGCGGTCAACTACTTGGCTTTTTCCACCCCATCTGGATTTAACGCTTTCTAACTGTTGCAACATTTCGATGTGCTACCTGTTTAGCGACAATAAGCTTCAGTATAACACTGTGCACTAGTGACACAAATTTTGCGCGAAAAAGTTCGTTGTTAAAACACGGCGTTGCAGACCAAGACTGTGCGTATATAGTGTACTATGGTTCGCAAGAAGACAGGAGTATTGTGCAATGATGATAAAGTTAGATGAAATGAAATTAACCTCACAGCAAGCTATGTGGGTGGTATTTAGTCGCGGTAAAATCGTGATCCAAGAATCATCTGAGTCTATTCCTGTCGCCTATTTAAGTGAAATTCCTTTTCTTGCTTCTTATATAGATGATATTCATCAGTTGCCGCCGCTTAATGAGACCGCGCAGCGTGATATGCCTGTTTTTGTCGTTGATTTAGGGGCCGAGCATATTGAAGAGCCTGGCTGGGAGCGCGTGTCGTTGCGACAGCTTCTTTTTGCAGATTACGAAAATGCTTTTTCGGTAATTGGTAGAGCTTGGCAGTACATTCACTTTCTGCGTACCCATCAATTTTGCGGTCAATGCGGCGCAAAAACAGAACGAGTTGATTGGGAAATGGCCATGCACTGTCACCGCTGCCAGCATCGCAGCTATCCGAGAGTATCGCCGTGTATTATTGTTTCTATTCACAATAATGAGAAAATTCTTTTGGCCAAAGGCGTTCGCCACCGCGAGTCTAATATGTACTCAACCTTAGCTGGCTTCGTTGAAAGTGGAGAGAGTCTTGAGCAAGCGGTACATCGGGAAGTGTTTGAAGAAGTAGGCGTAGAGGTTAAAAACCTGCGTTACTACAGCAGTCAGCCGTGGCCGTTCCCACACTCTTTGATGGTAGGCTTTATTGCTGAATATGAAAGGGGGGAGATTCGTTGTCAGGAAAACGAGATAGACGATGCACAGTGGTTTGATATCAACGATCTTCCTACTATTCCACCGAAGATATCCATTGCCGGGCAGTTAATAGCAGAAACTGTGTCGCTGATCACAGACAAATAAAAAACCCTGCCGAGGCAGGGTTTCAATACGTTTAGCACGGTCCCATTTAGGGCTTCTTTTCTTTAACGTGTCTATTATTAGCAAACACTTACTTTAAGTGCAAGCGTCTTTTTCAAGATATGTTCGTCTTTAATTATCGACACTTGAACTAACGGTAGTGGCGCATTGCGCTGAATTGTCGATTAAACGTCGATTTTTTAATACAGGTTTTAGCGCACCTTTTAGATAATGCTGGTATACTTCGGCGCTCTATTATCTTCAGTTATTCAGGTGAGTTATATGTCGCAAAATGTCCCCAGTGTTGATAAACCCGCGTTAAAGAACGATCGCTATTTACGTGCGTTACTTAAACAGCCGGTAGATGTCACACCTGTATGGATGATGCGACAAGCTGGGCGTTATCTTCCTGAATACAAAGCAACTCGCGCGGTGGCAGGTGATTTCATGTCGCTTTGTAAAAATGCTGAACTTGCGTGTGAAGTTACGCTTCAACCTTTGCGTCGTTTTCCCCTTGATGCAGCCATTCTTTTTTCTGATATTTTGACTATTCCCGATGCCATGGGACTAGGTCTTTACTTCGAAACGGGTGAAGGCCCGCGCTTTAAGAGTCCTATCACCTGCAAAGCTGATGTAGACAAAATTGGTCTTCCAGATCCAGAAGGCGAATTACAGTATGTAATGAACGCGGTTAGAACTATTCGTCGCGAACTGAAAGGTGAGGTGCCACTAATCGGGTTCTCGGGAAGTCCATGGACGCTCGCAACCTACATGATTGAAGGTGGCTCTAGTAAAGCATTTACTAAAATTAAAAAGATGGCCTTTGCCGAGCCTGCCACGCTTCATGCGCTATTAGCAAAGCTCGCCGATTCGGTTACCGAGTATCTTAACGCACAAATTGCGGCAGGTGCGCAATCGGTCATGGTCTTTGATACGTGGGGTGGCGTTTTATCACCTCGCGATTACAAAGAATTCTCGCTTCAATATATGGAGCGTATTGTAAGTGGTCTAACTCGTGAAAATGAAGGCCGCAAAGTGCCAGTAACACTGTTTACTAAAAACGGTGGCATGTGGCTAGAGTCTATCGCAGCAACAGGCTGTGACGCAGTTGGCTTAGATTGGACTATCGATATCAAAGAAGCCCGTGCACGTATTGGTGATAAGGTGGCGCTACAAGGCAATATGGACCCGTCTATGTTATATGCACAGCCTCAAAGAATAGAGCAAGAAGTGGCTTCAATTCTAGAGGGTTACGGCGAAGGCAGTGGTCATGTATTTAACTTAGGACACGGCATCCACTTAGATGTTCCGCCTGAGAATGCCGGCGTATTCGTAAATGCAGTTCACGAATTAAGTAAGCAATATCACAAATAAGCAAACAGTAATAAAGGAAGCTTAATGAAAACGTGGCTTGTGATATTGCTAATAGCGTTTGCGTTAATAGCAGGGTATAAATTCTCTGGCTATCAACATCAACTTAGCGAATCCAATGCAGATAAGGCGCGACTAACCACAGTGTTAGCGCGCTCTCGCGCCACGGAAACGAGCGAGCTGAAAGTCATTAAGCCAGCCGCTAAACTGGCTACGGGAAACACAACAACCGGCAACACAGCAGCGGACAAAAGTAAAGACAACCAACTTGCACAAAGCCAAGCTAGAGAGGCAATGCAAGCAGGGAAAAGTGATTCCTCCTCAAAAGCGCCCGCTGCTTTCTACGCAGAAACTGAAGGCTCGCTTGCTACGTTTTTTGCCCTCCCCCCAAACAATGAGCTTTTTGTTTTAAACTCGGTAACGTGCCGCGGCGGCCTTTGCGAAGTTGTCGGTGAGTACGATGGTTCTGAAACGGAACTCTTTTTAGTTATCAAAGCTCTTGAGCAAGAGCCATGGTGGCAATTCGGTTCGCCTATTGTCTCTACTCAATTAGCCCAGCGCGGTTTGAAGCTTAACGTTTCTTTTGCCGCTCAGCATCAGCCTAACGCTAATTTGAAGTACAAAGAAAATATGCAGGCAGAGCTGAAGCAAAAGGTCGCTTCGGCCGGTTAAAGCGGTTGCCTTCCTTGTAGAGCTTTGATGCGTAATACGTCAATTATGCGTCCCTCGGCAAACCTTTCTCAATCACTCGAATGAGTCGCTGCTGCTGTCGGTTTTGTGCTTCATAGGCCGCCTGTTTTTTTTGTTGTTGCTGCAATGCCCAATCGATGTGTCTGTCTACCAACTCACTCACCGTGCCATGCCTTTCTTTTAACAACTGAATACTTTCTTCGTTGTAAGGCGCGTTACCGAGTGCAACAGCAATATTACGCTGCCATTTTTGATAGCCTATACGCCTTATCGGTGAGCCTTCGGTGTTTTGTAAAAAGGTTTCCTCTGACCAACTAAATAATGTATTTAAGCTTTGGCCATGAAGCACTGTTCTAGGGTGGAAGTCTTCCTCTTCGGTAATGTTAGCAAACCGATTCCAAGGGCACACTAGCTGACAATCATCACAGCCGTATATGCGGTTGCCCATCAAGGGTCTGAGTTCTTCTGGTATGTCTTTATCAGACTCGATAGTAAGGTACGAAATACATTTACGTCCGTCTACCTTGTAAGGCTCGACAATAGCGTTAGTGGGGCAAATAGTTAAACAGGCTGTGCAGCTACCGCAGCCTTCTTCAATTGGCGAGTCCACAGGGAGCGGCACATTGATAAAAAGCTCTCCTAGAAAGAACCACGAGCCCGCGTCTCTATTGAGCGTAAGACTATGTTTGCCGGTCCACCCTATACCGGCTTTTTCAGCGATAGCATGCTCTAGTACGGGGGCGGAATCTACAAAAGGGCGGTACTGAGTATCTGCAAGTGAAGCGGTAATTTTCTCACCTAGCTGTTTTAATCGTTTTCTTAACACCTTGTGATAATCGCGGCCTAGTGCATAGCGGCTAATATAGCCAATGTGGGGCGCTTTTAAATGTTGAGCGAACGACGCATCAGGAGGAAGGTAGTTCATGCGAACACTGATAACTCTTAACGTGCCAGGCACTAACTCAGCGGGCCGAGCACGCTTCATTCCATGGCTTTCCATATAAGCCATGTCACCGTGATACCCCTTGTCTAACCAGGCTTGAAGGTGGGCTTCATGCTGATGTAGATCAATATCACTGATGCCAACCTGCTGAAAGCCTAGCGCTGTACCCCAAGCCTTGATATTGTTGGTTAATTCACGAAGGTCGATAGAATTAATTTCGGACATTTGCTTATGCTAGATACTCAATTAACGTCAAGTTTATCATACAATCTATTTCGGGCCGATCAGGTTAGAGAAAATGAAGCGCAAGCTGCTGCAGACTCTGGCTGCGATATGTTTACTTTGATGCAACGGGCAGGGGACGTAGTATTTAAGCAATGCTTAGAGCTGATGCCAAATTCGGATACCTATTTAGTATTGGTAGGCCAAGGAAACAACGCCGGAGACGGCTATATTGCAGCAATTAACGCCAAACTTGCGGGTAAGCAAGTTCATCTTTGTGCGGTAGAGCCACAGCGTACGCTTGAAGGGGATGCCGGTACGGCGCAGCAGCGCTGGCTTGACTCGGGAGGCAGTATTGATGGTTTCGAACCTGCTTTATTAGAAAAAGCGGATGTAGTGATAGACGCTCTTCTTGGCACGGGTATCAATAGTTATATCCGCAACGAATTTGCCGATGTTATTGATGCGGTGAACGCATCAGCAACCCCCGTTGTGAGTGTGGATGTGCCTTCTGGCTTAGATGCTAATACCGGGCAGAGTTTGGGCCGGTGTGTACAGGCTGATGTTACGGTGACCTTTGTAGGTATCAAGCCAGGGCTTGTCACAGGTGCAGGTAAACAGTCTTGCGGCAAGCTGGTTTATGCCGACTTGGGTATTGGCAAAGCGTTTCAGGCGCTTGCGAAGGCGAGTGCAACCATGCTCAACATTGAGCACTTCAAAGGCATGGGGCCGCGCGATATAAATAGCCACAAGGGAACCTACGGAAGACTATTGTGCATTGGTGGTAACCGCGGTACAGCAGGCGCTATCCGCCTAGCCAGTGAAGCGGCGTTGCGAAGTGGTGCGGGTATGGTTCGCGTGTATACCCATGAATCGTCGGTCGTTCAGGTTAGTGCAGGGCGCCCCGAGTTGATGGTGACTGACTATAATTTGGAAGATGCGCTCGCGTGGGCAACCTGTGTGGTTATCGGGCCAGGTTTAGGTCAAGATGAATGGGCTGAAACCGTCTTTGAAACCACAATGAAGCACTGTCAAAGCAAAAATAAGCCGGTTGTTATCGATGCCGACGCGTTAAATTTACTGTGTAAGCAGTCGACGGCTTATACATTGTCAGACAGTATCCTTACTCCTCATTCAGGTGAAGCCGCACGCTTACTGGGTGTTTCTATCGATGACGTAGAAAGCGACCGGTTTAACTATGCAAGGCAGTGTTCACAGCGTTACCACGCCGTCTGCGTGCTAAAAGGGGCGGGTACGCTTATTGATAACGAAAAGAAAACCTGGGTTTGTCGTCATGGTAATCCGGGGATGGCTACCGCGGGAAGTGGAGATGTGTTAAGTGGCATTTTAGGGGCATTGCTCGCTCAAGGTGTAGAAACAGATATTGCTGCAAAATACGGCGTAGTGCTGCACGCGAAAGCGGGAGATGATATTGCCCAACTCTATGGTCAACGTGGTATGATAGCGAGCGATTTGTTTGACGCAGTACGTGCATTAATAAACCACTAGTTAGCGTGGTTTTGTCTTAAACGGGCAGGCATCTACTGTGTTTTTCGGCTTACAATTACTGTGGAATATTGTTGATGTCTTACCCGCACACCTCTTTTTTTGCTAATGAATTAGACGATACCGCGCAGCTTGCCAAAGACTTAGCGCAAGCCGTTTCAAGTCAACTCCCGGCTCACGCCGTTATTTACCTAAATGGCGATTTAGGTGCAGGTAAAACCACGTTTAGCCGCTATTTTATTCAATCTTTAGGTCATTCAGGCAGCGTTAAAAGTCCAACGTATACATTGGTTGAACCTTATGAGTTGGATGACGTCAATATTTATCACTTTGACCTATATCGCTTAGCCGACCCTGAAGAGCTCGAGTTTATGGGTATTAGAGACTATTTTGGTTCTGGTGCCATTGCGCTTATCGAATGGTCTGAAAAAGGCGGGGAATACTTGGCAACGCCTGACTTAGTGATTAGTATAAATATTACTCCATCTGGAAGGCAGTTCAGTCTGGACGCTAAAAGTGTACACGGTGCAAAGATACTCCAGCAGTGCAAGCGCGTATAGCGCAAAAGATAACTAAAAATAACAGTCGCTCCGGGGTTTACGAGGGCGGCAATACAAGAATACAAAGGCTAATTATGGTGCGCAGTATAGTTTCGGTATTATTATTGTGTTTCGTGGTGCAATTCGCACACGGCGCGCAAAATAACATCGACGGAGTAAGAATATGGCCGTCGCCTGACAATACTCGCGTTGTTTTCGATATGAAAGCCGAGCCTGAGTTTAGCTATTTCACGCTTAAAAATCCGCTACGACTGGTTATTGATTTAAAAAACACCAGCAATTCAACCAAACTATCAGGTGTAGCGAATAGCGGCGATCTTATTAAAAAGCTTCGCTATTCAACGCCGAAAAAACCTTCATCTGCAAGGGTAGTGGTAGAGCTAAACCGCAATACAAAACCTTCTATATTCGCTGTCGCGCCTCAGGGAGCACTCGGTCACAGGCTTGTGGTTGATTTACCCGATAAGGGCTCATCGAAAGCACCTACACGTGCGGCGTCAACGGGCACCGTCGTTATGGATGACTCAAGCAGCGCCCGGGATAGGGATATCATTGTTGCTATAGATGCTGGCCATGGCGGTCACGATCCGGGCTCAGTAGGGCCTGCGGGTACATACGAGAAACATATCACCCTTAGCATAGCGAAAAAGCTTGAAAGCATGATAAACAAAGAGCGTGGAATGCGCGCCATCATGACGAGAAGCGGTGATCACTATATTTCTCCTAATCGACGCCCTGAAATAGCGCGAGAGAAAAAAGCGGACCTGCTTATTTCTATTCACGCGGATGCGTTTAGCCAACCTCAACCGCGCGGTGGTTCGGTATGGGTGCTTTCAATGCGCCGTGCTGATACCGAATTAGGGCGATGGCTAGAAAAATCCGAACGCCATTCTGAGTTACTCGGCGGGGCTGCAGAAGTCATAAATGATAAGTCGAGTGAACGTTATCTCACTGAAACCATACTCGGCCTATCAATGGATCACAGTATGGCGACTAGCCACGACTTAGGTAATAAGGTAGTAGAAGAGCTAAAACAAGTGACGAGCCTTCACAAAAGAAAGCCCCAAGCTGCTAGCTTCGCTGTGTTAACGGCTCCAGATATCCCATCAATATTGGTGGAAGTTGGTTTTATTTCTAATCCTCAAGAAGAAAAGAACCTAAATTGGTCAAAACATCGCGAGCGTTTGGCTAATGCAATGTTCAAAGCCACCAAGCGTTACTTCAAGCAAGTTCCGCCTGATGGTACACTATGGGCTCAAGAACGATCGAACAACAGGCGGCATAAAGTAAGAAGCGGAGAGTCGCTTTCTTTATTGGCGCAGCGCTACAACGTAAAGGTAAGTAGCATAAAAGCTGCAAACGATCTTTCAAGTGATGTTGTGCGTGTTGGGCAGGTGTTAAATATCCCTCGAACATAGCCTGGCGCGGGCGTGGTTGAGGGGAAAGCCCCCTTTTGCTTACGCAATTACATTTTAAGTCACCATATATCTATTCAGCCAATATCAATAGGGTAGCCCTTTGCCTATACAGCTTTTATCTCCACAATTAGCCAACCAAATAGCCGCAGGTGAAGTAGTAGAACGCCCCGCATCTGTGGTTAAAGAGCTGTTGGAAAATAGCCTAGACGCTGGCGCAACAAAGATAGAAATAGACATTGAGAAAGGTGGCCACAAGCGAATTCGTATTAAAGATAACGGCTCTGGCATCGAGAAAAATGAACTACAGCTGGCGCTAAGCCGCCACGCAACCAGCAAAATTACGACGCTAGATGATTTGGAGCAAATTTTATCTTTGGGTTTTCGTGGAGAAGCCCTTGCTAGTATTAGTTCGGTAAGCCGGCTAACGCTTACATCGCGTACGCAAGCACAAACAGAAGCGTGGCAAGCGTATTGCGAAGGCCGTGAGATGGCAGTAAATATACAGCCCGCCGCACACCCCGTGGGAACAACGATTGATGTGGCGGACCTTTTTTATAATACACCTGCTAGACGCAAGTTTTTGCGCACTGAAAAAACCGAATTTCAGCACATCGAAGAGGTAATTAAACGTATCGCGTTAAGTTACCCTAGCGTATCTTTTTTGTTGAAACATAACGACAAAGTGGCGAAACGGTTTATCGCTGATAAAGAAGGGAGTCTAACCACGCGAATTGGTGCTGTGGTTGGGCAAAAGTTCATTCAAAACGCGGTGCACATTCATGCTGCTTACGAAGGTCTTCAAATTGATGCGTGGTTAGGTAATGAAGCGATGTTGCGCAGCAGCAATGACTGCCAGTTTAGTTTTGTTAATGGGCGCGGTATGCGGGATAAACTGATCATGCACGCTATACGTCAAGCATACGAGAGCGTATGGGGCGTTATAGAGCAGCCAAGCTTTGTAGTCTACTTAACCGTTGACCCTAAAGATGTCGATGTGAACGTTCATCCCGCAAAACACGAAGTTAGATTCCAGCAAGGGCGGTTAGTACATGACTTTATTTGTAAAACCGTCAGTGATGCGCTTCATGCGATGACAGATGAAGCGTCCCTGACAGGTATGGATAATAAGCGTCACTTAGAAAGTGACTTTATGTCCCATGAAGTTGAACACGACTACATCAGACCGCTTCAAACTCAAGCTGAAAGTAGTACTCGTGCGTTTAATGAGCAAAGCGCGTACCCGTCATCGTATTCACCGTCAGGCAAAACCGCAAGTAGCGGGGTTGGGAGTTCAGGCGTAAGAGCAGGGGGAATAACTCAGCGACAAAGTAGGGGCCCAAGCGCTGCATATCAGTCTAGCTATAATGCTTTGATGACGCCAAATAGCGACAATTTGACCGGCGACGGGAATGAGTCATCAATACTTGAGTGTGTAAATCTCTCCTCACTGTGCAGAATTTACCCAAAAGAAGAAAAAATTTACCTTATTAGTGCGACGAAAGTTGTAAATATCTGGCTAAGCGAACTATTTTTAAAAGCACAGCACAGTCAACCTTTGTTAATGCCAGTGGCTGTTTCCCTCGATAATGTGGAAGAAAAACTGGTTTCGATGCTAAATGAAGCGCATTTTGAAATAAATAAGGTTGCGGGAAAATATCGGTTACAGCAGGTTCCGGCAGGAACTCGACATCTTCCGTGGATTAAATGGTTTGAATCCCTTCTAAATGTGAAGTTCGGTGACACCATTAATAGTCTTGAAAGCGCGCTAAAATTATTGTCTTTACCTGAAGCTTTGATAGACGATGAAGTAACAAAAGCGCTGTGGTACTGGTTGGATCAGCAAAGCGCAGTTAAACAATGGGAAATTATAGAGCAATTTGCTAAAGTGCGCCCCTTGAATTTAGTGCTCGATGTGTGGGGAGAATAAGGTGTCCGATGGCATAAATTCTGCATTGCCTGTGATTGCTATTATGGGCCCCACGGCATCAGGCAAAACGGGCTTAGCGCTAGAGATAGCTGCTCAGGTTGAAAGTGAAGTGATCAGTGTCGACTCTGCCCTTGTGTATAAAGGGATGGACATTGGTACTGCGAAACCTTCAATCGAAGAGCGCGCAGGAGTGGTACATCATTTAATTGACATTATCGACCCTGCTGAAAGTTATTCAGTGTCGCAATTTGTTAACGATACAAATCGTTTAATTGGCGATATATTAGCGCGTGGCAAGGTACCAATTTTGGCTGGAGGTACAATGATGTACTTCAATGCCTTGATAAATGGTATTTCGCCACTACCTAAGTCAGATGAAAAGATACGAGATGAAATAACACAGCAGGCACAACGCTTGGGCTGGTCTAAATTACACGACGAACTGCGTAGTGTAGACCCGGTTAGCGGTGAGAGAATTCACCCTAACGATCCACAGCGTATTACTCGAGCGCTTGAAGTGTATAGAAACACCGGCAAAACGTTGACCTATTGGCAGCAGCAAAAGGGCGAAAAGTGCCCTTACAACATTGCCCAATTTGCCATCGCGCCCGAAGACCGTGCCGTGTTGCACAACCGTATTGCTACCCGCTTCGACATGATGTTGGAGCAAGGGTTCGAGAAAGAAGTAGTAAAACTCTACGAACGCAGTGATCTTCATGAAGATTTACCTTCTATTCGTTCTGTAGGGTATAGGCAAATGTGGCAGTATTTAGATGGCCATTTGAGTTACGCAGAAATGCGGGAAAGAGGCATTATCGCCACAAGACAACTCGCAAAGCGCCAGCTGACTTGGCTAAGGGGCTGGGAGCAGGTTACGTGGTTAGACACATTTGCTAACGATAATTTGACTAAAATTACAGCGAAAGTCACACTTTAAATGTTTGAGTGTGGTATATTTTAGACGTGCAGTGGTAGTGTAATTATTATCACGAATAATAAAAACTAAGGATATCAAATGGCTAAAGGGCAATCTTTACAAGACCCATTCTTAAACGCTTTGCGTAAGGAACGTATACCAGTATCAATTTATCTGGTAAACGGTATCAAACTTCAGGGGCAGGTTGAGTCATTCGACCAGTTCGTTATTCTACTGAAGAACACAGTAAGCCAAATGGTGTATAAGCACGCAATTTCTACTGTTGTTCCAGCACGCGCTATCACAATGCCAAGCGCAGGAGATTCTGAAAATACTAAAGGTGAATAATTTAAAAGGTAACGCGCTTGTTTGACCGTTATGAAGCCGGTGAACAGGCTGTACTTGTTCATGTTAATTTTTCCGACGAGAACAGTAAAGAAGACTTAAGTGAGCTTGAATTGCTTGTGTCTTCGGCAGGGGTGAACGCGGTAGAAGTCATTACTACTTCGCGCAGCGCTCCTCATGCTAAGTTTTTCGTTGGTTCAGGTAAAGCAGAGGAAATAGCAGCGGCAGTTAACGCACACGATGCCAACGTTGTTATTTTCAACCACGCGCTGTCTCCCTCCCAGGAGCGTAACTTAGAAGCCGTGTGTAAATGCAGGGTGTTAGACAGAACGGGGCTTATACTCGATATTTTCGCTCAAAGAGCGCGAACGCACGAGGGTAAGCTTCAGGTTGAACTAGCCCAGTTGAGACATATCTCAACGCGTCTTATCCGAGGCTGGACTCACCTTGAGCGTCAAAAAGGTGGTATAGGTCTACGCGGACCGGGTGAGACACAGCTAGAGACTGACCGACGATTACTTCGTGGTCGTATAAAAGCCATTCTTCGTCGTTTGGAAAAAGTGCAGAAACAGCGAGAGCAAGGTCGTCGCTCTCGTAAACGCGCTGAAATTCCAACGGTATCCTTAGTTGGCTATACGAATGCGGGTAAATCGACGCTGTTTAACACCATTACCGACTCTCACGTTTACGCTGCCGACCAGCTGTTCGCAACGCTAGATCCCACGTTACGTAAAATCGAGTTAAAAGACGTTGGCCCCGCTATTTTGGCCGACACGGTAGGGTTTATCCGACACCTTCCTCACGATTTAGTCGCGGCTTTTAAAGCAACGCTGCAAGAGACTCAAGAAGCTGACTTACTGCTCCATGTCGTTGATATCGCTGATGCGAAGTATCGAGAAACCATGGACGAAGTAAACGACGTACTTGAAGAAATTGAAGCTGGGGATATTCAACAATTACTAATCTGTAATAAGATTGATAAACTAGAAGACGTTAAACCTCGTATAGAAAGAAATGACGAAGGGGTGCCCGTTCGCGTGTGGTTGTCTGCACAGACGGGGGAAGGGACAGAGTTGTTAAGCCAAGCTTTAACCGAGTGTTTGAGTAAAAGTATGGTGAATTACACATTAAAGATTCCCCCAGCTCAAAGTCGATTGCGCGGCGTATTATACGAACTAAACTGTATTTCTAGCGAAGAATACGACAGTCAAGGTGACTGGGTAGTCGATGTAAGAATGCCCGCTGCCGACTGGAACAGGCTTGAAAAACGTCTGGAAAACGGAATATCAGAGTATGTTGTGCGACATTAAGCAGTGCTAATCACTGTATTGAGCATGCGACATTTAAAAATATAACAGTAATCTATGGAGTATCAGCATGGCTTGGAATGAGCCGGGTGGCAATAATAACGACCCGTGGAAGAATCGCGGCGGGAAAGAGCAAGGTCCCCCAGATTTAGACGATGTGTTTAAAAACTTATTTGGTAAGTTTGGAAAGTCAGGTGGTAACGGTGGTGGCTCGGGCAAAAGCCTAGGCGGCATCGGTGCTGGTATTCTAGTAGGCTTGCTTGTAGTGATATGGTTTATCAGCGGCTTTTACACTATTCGTGAAGCAGAGCGTGGTGTTGTACTGCGCTTTGGCGAGTACTACCAACAGGTAGAACCCGGCCTTCGCTGGGCGCCGACCTTCGTTGATACAGTTATCCCTGTTGACGTGCAGTCAATCCGCGACCAATCATCTTCTGGTTCAATGCTAACAGAAGACGAAAACGTAGTAAGTGTTCAAATGGAAATGCAATTTCGCGTTGTTGACCCATACCGTTGGACCTTTGCCGTTGAGAGCCCAGAACAAAGCCTAAGCCAATCGTTAGACAGTGCAATCCGCTATGTAGTCGGTCACTCGAAGATGGATGACGTACTAACAGACGGTCGTGAAGTGACTCGTCAGCGAGTATGGGAAGAACTTCAGGGGATTATCGAGCCTTATAACATGGGCGTTTCTATTATTGATATGAACTTCCGTGACGCACGTCCTCCTGAGCAGGTAAAAGATGCGTTTGATGACGCCATTGCCGCACAGGAAGATCAGCAACGCTTTATTCGTGAAGCAGAAGCTTACGCAAGAGAAATCGAGCCTCGCGCACGTGGTCAGGTCAATCGCATGAACGAAGAAGCGCAAGCATATAAAGAGCAGGTAACGTTAGAGGCGCAAGGTGAAGTAGCCCGCTTTAACGAGTTACTTCCACAGTATGAGCGCGCGCCGCAAGTTACCCGTGAGCGTATCTATCTTGAAACGATGGAAGAAGTGTTAAGCAGCACCAGCAAAATCATGGTGGACAGCAAAGGCGGCAATAACATGATGTATCTACCGTTAGATAAAATCATGGAGCGTCAGCAGTCTACAACGAAAGCGCGTTCTCGTAACACGCTAGAAGGTTTGCAAGCGCCGGTGACTGATGCAGAAGGCAGAAGCCGCAACTCATCGCCGACCTCAGGCTTACGCGGCGATAGCTACAGAGAGGGGAGATAAGCACAGTGAAGAATTTATTAATTGCAGCATTCGTTCTTCTTGTTTTACTCGCATCAGGCTCTCTGTTCGCGGTTAAAGAAGGCGAGCGAGCTATTGTTATTCAGTTTGGTAAAGTTCAAAGAGATGACGACACTGGCGACACTAAGGTGTTTGAACCAGGTCTTCACTTTAAATTGCCATTTATTGATTCGGTACGTGTACTCGATGCGCGTATTCAAACACTAGACGGCTCACCTGACCGCTTTGTAACAAGTGAGAAAAAAGACCTTATCGTAGACTCTTATGTTAAGTGGCGCATTGATGACTTTGCCCGTTACTACCTATCAACGGGTGGTAACAAGCTGCAGGCTGAAGCGCTACTTAAACAAAAAGTAAACAACGGTCTACGTTCAGAGTTCGGTACCCGTACTATTGCACAAATCGTTTCTGGTGAGCGTTCAGCACTAATGAACCAAGCAATGGAACAGGCGTCTACATCGTCTGACGAGCTTGGTATTGAAATTGTAGACGTACGCGTTAAGCAGATTAACTTACCTACTGAGGTGAGCAACTCGATCTTCCAGCGTATGCGCGCAGAGCGTGCCGCCGTAGCTCGTGAGCACCGCTCAGAAGGTCAAGAGCAAGCTGAAGTGATCAAGGCAAACATTGATGCGAAAGTAACCGTAATGCTTGCCGACGCCGAACGAAATGCGCGACAGCTACGCGGTGAAGGTGATGCAATTGCAGCACAGATTTATGCTGATGCATATTCTCAAAACGCCGATTTTTATAGCTTCCTACGCAGTATGGACGCATACAAAAAGAGCTTTAACAGCAAGCAAGACGTTATGGTTATTGCGCCTGATAGTGACTTCTTTAAGTACATGAATCAGTCTAAAGGTAACTAACCGAACGCCGGTTTGATGTAACAAAAGCCAGTCTTTTTAGACTGGCTTTTTTGTGCGCTAAAGAAAGCTAAACGTATGAATCTTCACGCTTATTTTCGCTATTTTTGCGGCTCGAATAGGAAAATGTACAGCAAGTTAACCTCTCATTTACCCTATCCACTGCCAAATTTTCACTAAATCGGGTAAAATACCGCCTGAATACTATTAAAACACGTCACTATTTAAGTACAAAGTTGATGCCTTCCCAGCGTTAGCTTTGATGTAGTAGACGTCAATAAACGACAGAGGGAAGATTTTGACAACGGAAAATACAAATTCAGTGTCTGCCGATAATAAGGGCGGACAAGGTGGGTTATTCTCGCGATTTCTCGCTACGGTAGAATGGTTAGGAAACCTTCTCCCCCATCCAGTTACCTTATTTGCCCTGCTTTCGCTCTTCATTGTGGTGCTAAGTGGGATACTTGGATACTTTGACTTAGCGGTGGCTGACCCTCGTCCTGTTGGCGCGAAGGGAAGAGAAGAAGACGGTATGATTGAGGTTATATCGCTGATGAGCGCCGAAGGGCTACAGCGTATTGTAACTGGCTTAGTCACTAACTTTACCGGCTTTGCCCCTTTAGGTACGGTACTCGTTGCACTTCTAGGGGTATCGGTAGCAGAACACTCAGGGTTGCTCTCCGCTGCCATGCGTGCCCTTGTGATGAACGCCTCAAAGCGTGCAGTAACCTTTGCAGTGGTATTTGCAGGTATTATTTCTAATACGGCTTCCGAGCTTGGCTATGTAGTGCTTATTCCTCTTGCGGCCATGATCTTCCACTCTTTAGGGCGTCACCCTCTTGCAGGGCTCGCGGCAGCATTCGCAGGGGTATCGGCAGGGTATAGTGCAAACTTATTATTAGGTACGGTAGACCCGCTGTTATCCGGTATTACCGAAGCAGCGGCGCACATGATTGACCCTGATTACATGGTTGGCCCAGAAGTAAATTGGTACTTCATGTTTATCAGTACTTTTGTGGTTGCGACCATGGGGGCTTTGGTGACGGAAAAAGTAGTCGAGCCCCGACTTGGCACGTTCGACCCCGCTGAAGCCTCAATAGATTTAGGCAAGCAATCGATGGATGCACCTACAGATCTTGAGAAAAAAGGGTTACGTTGGGCAGGCATATCGTTTGTTATTGTTTGTGCAATATTGGCGTTAACGGTTGTGCCCGAAAATGGAATTCTGCGTCATCCAGAAACAGGTGAAGTGGCCGGTTCCCCCTTTCTTAAAGGGATAGTGGCTTTCATCTTCATCACTTTTGCTATTCCTGGGTTTGTATACGGTAAAGTGACCAAGTCGATGAAAAACGACAAAGACGTCATCGATGCCATGTCAAAAAGTATGGGGGCAATGGGCCTCTATATTACTCTGGTATTTTTCGCAGCCCAGTTTGTTGCGTTTTTTAAGTGGACGAACCTTGGCACCGTACTAGCGGTTAAAGGGGCCGCCTTGCTGCAGGCAGCAGGATTAGATGGCCCAGCAGTGTTTATTCTGTTTATTCTTATGTGTGGCGTAGTGAACTTGTCATTAGGCAGTGCCTCAGCCCAGTGGGCGGTAACGGCACCCATCTTCGTACCCATGCTTATGCTAATTGGCTATGCGCCAGAAGTTATTCAGGCGGCTTACCGAATAGGTGATTCGGTGACGAACGTTATCGCACCTATGATGAGTTATTTCGGCCTTATACTCGCTATGGCTGCAAGATATAAGAAAGACTTGGGTATGGGGACGTTAATCGCAATGATGTTGCCTTACTCCATGGTATTCATCGTAGGTTGGACAATCTTGTTCTATATTTGGGTGTTCCTACTTGGTATGCCTGTTGGGCCTGGTGCAGCAACCTACTACCAACCCTAAAGCGAGGTTAGGCTGACGGTTAAAGGTTATAAAGTAATCTTTGTACGTTAACACCAGATATAGACGCGACTTATCTGAAGCGGTAGCTGTTCTTTAAAACTGAACAGCTACCGCTTTTTTAATGGTTAAAAGCTATTGATGCAATCGCACTTTTTTGGCGTCATTTGCGATCATAAACTAAGGTAATTCAGTATAATACGTATATAGCGCAGTACTTCTCGGATTATGAATAGATGAAATACAAATCGAACAAAGGCTTTAGTCACGGACAAGCGGATAAAATCGGTGTCTTGGTCACAAATTTAGGCACGCCACAAGCGCCAACTAAGCAAGCGCTCCGCCCCTATTTAAAAGAGTTTCTTTCTGACCCTCGGGTGGTCGAAGTGCCTAAAGCCATTTGGTGGTTTGTGCTAAACGGTATTATTTTAAATTTCCGTCCTAAACGCTCTGCTGAAGCTTATTCAACGGTGTGGACCGAAGAAGGTTCACCGCTTTTGGCAATCACCAAAGCACAAGCGGCCGCTATTGCACAACGTTGTAAGGCTGAGTATGGCGATGATGTAATTGTAGATTTTGCCATGCGCTACGGTAACCCTGCCATCGGTAAGACTATTGAAGATATGTTAGCCAAGGGCGTTCGCAAGCTTGTTGTATTGCCGCTTTACCCGCAGTACAGCGCGTCAACAACAGGTTCAACGTTCGATGCCATTGCAAAAGACTTTACCTCTAGACGCTGGTTGCCAGAACTACGCTTTGTCAATCATTATCACGACCGTGATAATTTTATTACTGCGTTAGCGAATAAAGTTAGGGCGCACTGGGAAACCCATGGCAAAGCGGACAAATTAATATTGTCTTACCACGGTATTCCCAAGCGCTACCTTATGAATGGCGACCCTTACCACTGTGAATGCCATAAAACGTCCCGTTTATTAGCCGAGAAGTTAGGTTTATCACACGATGAATATATGACCACGTTTCAATCTCGATTTGGTCGAGAGGAGTGGTTAACACCGTATACTGACGAAACATTGAAATCGCTACCCGGCAAAGGGGTGAAGTCGATTCAAGTGATGTGTCCGGGCTTTTCCGCAGATTGCCTTGAAACTATCGAGGAAATCGGTGAAGAGAATCGCGAGTATTTCATGGAAGCCGGAGGTGAGCGATACGAATACATCGCGGCGCTTAACAGTGACAAAGAACACATCGATGTGCTTTTTGACATTGTGCAAGAGAACTTGCACGGCTGGACAGTCGAATCAGACAATGGTTTACGCGCAGGCTTAGCGAGAGCATTAGGCGCTGAAAAATAGTTCGCTTACCCTGCTTTCTGTCGCTTAAGGCGGACACAAAGCAAGGTAAATTTAGCCCAGGCATGGGCCTGAAAACCGAAGGGAGATTAAGACGTGGACGTAAAAGCACCGAAGGCACTACTTAAAGCGCAAAAGCTTGCTAACTTATTGGATACGGCCGTTAAACTCCCTTTTATTCCCATCAGAATAGGCCTCGATTCCATCGTAGGTCTTATTCCCGGGGCAGGTGATGCCCTTATGTTATTTGTCTCTTTGCGAATTGTTTGGCTTGGTAAATCGTTAGGCATGCCAAAGGCCCTTGTCGCGCAAATGGTAAAAAATTCGGCCCTCGACTTTGGCTTAGGCTTTATCCCTTTCATAGGGGATATCGTTGACGTGTTTTACAAAGCGAATCAGAAAAACGTGCGTATTATGGAACGCTGGTGGATAAGCGAAAATAAAGCCAATGTTGATGCGGCCACGAAAGCCAAACTCGCCCAATGGGAAGAGGAAAACCGTTAACCCGGTTTCCGCCCTACCTTGTGTAGCGAGTATTACCGCCTTTGGCTTACGTTGAACAACTTACCCTATCAAATCGACGGTCATGAAGCCTCATTACTGCGATACTGGTTGGCATTGTCCTAGACCACCTGTAACTTAGAAATGTCATAAAAAAATACCAATCGTTTTTTATGCTGAAGTCGTAGCAACCTATCACATACATAGAAATACCTCTTTACAAGGAGCGTGCAGTACATGAAAGCGTCCGACTTATTTGTCAAAGCATTAGAAGCTGAAGATGTTGAATACGTCTTTGGTATCCCCGGCGAAGAAAACCTCGACTTACTAGAGTCTTTGCGAGCGTCCTCAATTAAATTGGTACTCACCCGTCATGAGCAGGGGGCCGGGTTTATGGCTGCCACTTACGGCAGGCTAACCGGAAAAGTTGGCGTGTGTTTATCGACCCTAGGTCCCGGCGCTACAAACTTAGTCACGCCCGCGGCTTACGCCCAACTTGGCGCTATGCCAATGCTCATGATCACAGGCCAAAAACCGATTAAAACAAGTAAGCAAGGTCGCTTCCAAGTGATTGACATTGTTGACATGATGCGACCCATAACCAAGTTTACTAATCAAATCGTAAGCGGCGACAGAATTCCTTCCACGGTTCGTGAAGCCTTTAGGTTAGCCCACGAAGAACGCCCCGGCGCCGTTCATATTGAATTGCCTGAGGACATTGCTGCCGAGGAAACTAACGAGCAAATTTTATCGCCCAGCATGACGCGCAGACCAATTGCGGAGTACAAAGCAATTGCTGCAGCTATTTCCATGATTGAAGAAGCACAGTCGCCACTACTGCTAATAGGCGCAGGGGCCAATCGCAAACTCACTGCGAAGATGCTCAGAGAGTTTGTTGATAAAACCTGCATTCCGTTTGTGACTACGCAGATGGGTAAGGGCGTGCTCAATGAAAGCGATCCTCGCTTTGCAGGGAATACGGCCCTTTCTGACGGCGACTTTGTGCATCGCGCCATTGAAAGAGCGGACCTTATTATCAATGTGGGCCATGATGTAGTAGAGAAGCCGCCATTTTTCATGCATCACAACGATAAGAAGGTGATACACGTCAACTTTGATTCGGCCGCTGTCGACCCTGTTTACTTTCCACAGTTAGAGGTCGTTGGCGATATTGCCAATAGCATTTGGCAGATTAAAGAAGGCATTACGCCTCAGGACGATTGGAAATTAGACTTCTACAAAGATGTACACCAAGCCTATGTTGAGCACCGCGCCGAAGCAGAAGACGACAACCGCTTTCCCATTTTACCTGAAAGACTGGTTCGCGATATTCGTAAAGTGATGCCTGATAATGGTATTGTTACCCTCGATAACGGTATCTACAAAATATGGTTTGCTAGGAATTACCCTGCGTACCACCCCAATACGTTGCTTCTAGATAATGCTTTAGCGTCAATGGGGGCGGGCTTACCCTCTGCCATTGCAGCAAAATTAGTCAAACCCGATGCCCCAGTGTTAGCCGTATGCGGTGACGGTGGGTTTATGATGAATAGCCAAGAAATCGAAACCGCTGTGCGACTAAAGCTGGACCTAGTGGTGATCATCTTACGTGACGACGCGTACGGAATGATTAAGTGGAAGCAAGCTAACATGCAGTTTGATGAGTTTGGTTTGGACTACGGCAACCCCAACTTCGTTAAGTATGCGCAAAGTTACGGTGCGCAGGGGTGGCGAGTAGATGACACGGATGTGCTTATTCATCTGGTTGATAAGTGTTTGAACACAAAAGGTGTGCATATTATCGATTGCCCGGTTGATTACAGCATGAATGACAAAACACTCAATCACACAATCAAAGAGCTTAGCGCCAAGCTTTAAGCAACAGTATTGAAACGGTAAGGAGTCAAAAGATGTTGAAGGAAAGCTATCCCTATTATTTAGCCAGTGAGCCTGAGTACGCGAACACCGATTTAGAGGTAACAAACAAATATACCGGCGAGGTAGCCACTAAAGTCGCCATGGCCGATGCTGACACTATTGATAAAGCGATTGCTGCTGCGCAGCAGGCGCAACCTGCCATGGCCGCCCTGGCCCCTTATGAGAGACAAGCGGTGTTAGAGCACTGTGTTAAGCGCTTTACCGAACGCGCTGATGAGCTTGCGAAAGCCCTTTGCATCGAAGCGGGTAAACCCATTAAAGACGCGAAAGGCGAAGTTACCCGTCTTATTGATACTTTCAAAATAGCAGCAGAAGAGTCGGTTCGCATAAACGGTGAAACGGTCAACTTAGAAATATCTGCTCGCGCCAAGGGTTATCAAGGTATGACGAAAAAAGTGCCTATCGGCCCATGTTCGTTTATATCGCCATTTAACTTTCCGCTTAATTTAGCCGCCCACAAGGTTGCACCGGCTATAGCCGCAGGCTGTACCTTTGTTCTTAAACCGGCTTCGCGTACACCGATTGGTGCGCTTATCATTGGTGAAGTACTGGCCGAAACCGACCTACCGAAAGGTGCTTTTTCCATTTTACCGTGTAGCCGCGACGGAGCAGATTTATTCACTACAGATGAGCGCCTGAAGCTGCTCAGCTTTACTGGGTCTCCAGATGTAGGCTGGGCGCTTAAAGCTAAAGCGGGTAAGAAGCCGGTAGTATTAGAGCTGGGCGGAAACGCTGCGTGTGTGGTTGATGAAGACGCCGATATCGAAGACGCTATTGAGCGCGTGATTGTAGGGGCTTATTACCAGTCAGGGCAAAGCTGTATTAGTGTTCAGCGACTGCTCGTTCACCGCAACATTTATGACGAGTTTAAAACGCGCTACGTTGAGAAAGTGAAAGGTTTAGTGTCGGGTGACCCGTCGAATGAAGATACCTTCATTGGCCCTATGATTTCTGAAGGGGAAGCTGAGCGGCTTCACAGCTGGATTGAAGAAGCGAAAGACAAAGGGGCGGCAGTTCTTTGTGGCGGTACGCGAAATGGCGCTATGCTAGACGCTACCGTGATGGAAAATGTCCCGAAAGATTGCGATGCCAGCGCCGAAGAGGCTTTTGGCCCCTTGTCTATTCTAGTACCTTTTGATGACTTCGATGAAGCACTGAAAGAAGTGAATAACAGTCGTTATGGTCTGCAGGCAGGGGTTTTCACCCGCGATATCTACAAAGCACACCAAGCGTGGAATGAGCTTGAAGTAGGCGGCGTTGTTATTGGCGATGTACCAAGCTGGCGCGTAGATAACATGCCTTATGGCGGTGTTAAAGATTCAGGGCTTGGTCGCGAAGGTATTCGCTATGCTATAGAAGATATGTCAGAAACCCGTCTAATGGTGATCCGCACGCCTTAATAATTAAGCGACCATGATAATTAAGTGACCATAATCATTAAACGACCATAATAATTAAATGAAGAGTGGCGCGCTAAATCTGGCGCGCCATAAGCGGCATCCTTATTCGGCGGCAAAGTCTTCTAGCAGGGCCAGAGGAATGATATCGAGCGCTTTCTCGTGGGTGGCTTCTAACCGTACTTTGGGCGCAACGCCGGCCTCGTAAGCTTGCAGCCAGCGCGCCGCACACAAACACCATCTATCGCCGTCTAACAATCCTGGGAACGACATACTAGGCCAAGGCGTGATAAGGTCATTTCCTTGGCGCAGTGAAAACTGTAGAAACTCATCGGTAACAACAGCGCACACGCTATGATTCCCTACATCTGCGTCAGGTACGTAACAAAAACCCTCTCGGGTATAACCCGTATTGCCACAACACAATTGTAGTGGACGGCCATAAACATTTTTTGCATTCGCCAAAATCAAAACCCTCTTTAACTACGTATAATTATGCATAAAAGCAACGTCATATACGCGCTAGTACTCACTGCTTTACCTTATTGCCCTGGGTACTTAGGGTCAACAGGTATGTGTATATGTCATTACGGTTAAAGGTAAAAAATCGTGCTCGATAAAAGCAAAAAAACAGGTAATAGTAATTTTTCCGAAGAAGAAATTACGCGCTTTGATGCCCTTGCAGACTCTTGGTGGGACCCAAGCGGGAAATACAAAACGGCGCTAGAATTTAATCGAGCAAGATTGACTGTAATTAAAACCCAAATAGAGAACCACTTTGGTAAAGGCAATCTTCCTCCAGACTATTCTGCGTTATCGATCATTGATATCGGCAGTGGCGGTGGTCTCATCAGTGAACCTTTGGCCGCGTTAGGGGCAAAGGTGACGGGTATTGATGCTAGTTCAGTAAGTGTTGAAGTTGCGAAACGTCATGCGCTAAAAAGTGGCGTAGACGTCGAGTATAAACATATGCTGTCAAGTGAAGCGGTAATGACTGGCCAGCAATATGACGTTGTGATCAACGCCGAGGTGGTAGAGCATGTACCTGACCAGCGTCAGTTAATTAATGAGTGTGCAAGCTTAGTTAAACCGGGTGGTTTACTCATCCTAGCAACGCTTAACAGAACAATTAAAAGTTATGTAATTGCAATAGTGGGCGCTGAATATGTGATGCGCTATTTGCCTGTGGGCACTCACGACTGGCGTAAATTTGTAAAACCCCAAGAGTTACAAGCGTGGGTGGGTGACAGGCTTGCGCTAAAACACCAAACGGGTATGCGGCTCAATCCCTTTAAAGCTGAATGGTTAACAACGCCAAGCCTGTCGGTCAATTTTATCCAAGCGTATTCTAAGCATGAATAATAGGTTATTAGTTCTATTTATTCCCTCTATTGCCTTAAGAAATAGTATAGAAAGTCATAACTAGAAACGAATCTAGCTTTTTGAATTTGCTAAGTATTATTAAACGAAAAAGGACAAGCGGCTTACCCAGCTATCCTCACCGAATATTAAAATTGCAATACGATGGTTGATCTTTACACTGTGTTAACGTAATTATAACAATGGTCTGACCACAGACCATTCCTAAACATAATTATGGGGCACACACCATGCAACGCAATAACTATAATCACGCAAGACAGACACTTGCTGTTACCTTGTTCAGCGTCATTGCACTGTTTACTCTTGCCACGGGCTATTCGGGGCAAGCACAAGCGAATACATACGCTAAAACAAAACATCCGATTGTCCTTGTTCATGGCCTTTTCGGCTTCGAAGATGTCCTGTTTGTTGACTACTTTTACAAAGTGCCTCACAAACTCAGTCGAAACGGTGCGGTGGTTTACATCGCTGAAGTTTCACCGGCAAATTCTACAGAAGTGCGTGGGGAGCAGCTTCTAGAATATATCGATGAAGTATTAGCGCTCTCCGGTGCTGAAAAAGTCAATTTGATAGGCCATAGTCACGGCGGTCCTACTGCGCGCTATGCAGCGAGTGTTGCGCCGAATAAAGTGGCCTCTGTAAGCTCGGTAGCGGGTGTAAATTGGGGAAGTAAGGTCGCTGACCAGCTTAGAGACGCTTTTGCAGAAGATTCCGTGGGCGAAGGCGCCGTAGGGGTCGTTGTTGACGCGTTTGCCAACATTATAGAAATTGCTTCAGGCTCAGACCCAAGAGACAAGCCAACCGATTCAATTGCTGCGTTAAACTCTTTGTCTACATCAGGTTCAGTGGCGTTTAACCAAAAGTATCCAGAAGGCATGCCGACAGCGTATTGCCGCAACGACGGTAAGATGTTGGCAGACAATGGTGTGTATTATTTCTCGTGGAGTGGCGGTAGAACTTATACTAATGCTCTCGACGTCGTTGACCCTTTTCTAGCTATTACCGGCACAGCGTTTAATGAGCCAAACGACGGCTTAGTATCAACCTGTAGTTCGCATTTAGGAAAGGTGCTTAAAGACAACTATAAAATGAATCATCTAGATGAGGTGAATCAGAGCTTTGGCATCACCCATTGGTTTGAAACCAACCCTGTAGATGTGTTTGTTCGTCAGGCAAATAGACTAAAAGCGTTAGGGCTGTAGTGAAGCTTTTACGTAAGCGTTATATAGTGGCTATAGGAGGGCTTAGTGCTCTCCTTGTCACGTTAAGCTATACCTTTTATTTTGACGGTTCGCCAGAAGTAAGGGGCAATCAAATAAACCGCGCGGTCAAAGAAAGTTCGCTTGCCAAAAGTACTTTTGACAGTGAGCAACCAGCTATCCAAACTGAAGCAAAGCAGCAAACTAGCACTCGTCGCCCCCCCGTTTCGCAAGACGATGTAGGGCTTATTGCTTTTGAACTAAGCTATACAACCAAAGATCTTTTTGACCGCTTCATATTCCAAAGAACCAGTGATGTACCTGACGTTATTAAGCGTGCCTATGTATCGCACGCTAAGGTGTCTTTTACGGTATCGTCCCGGCAGGTGGCCACTTATTTGTTTTCTCGCTATGTCGATTATAAAGTGGCGTTGTCGTCAACAGAATTAGACATTGATCTAGCCACGCACAGCCTGCGAGATATTTCATATAAATTAGATGAGCGGGAAGACCTTCGGCGCGCATATTTTTCAGAAAACGAATATCACTATTTATTTAGCCGAGATGCGAAAGTAGACGAAGCGGCCCTTGCCCGACTTGCTCTAGCACAGGAAAGTCATTTATCCAAAGAGGTGCGCAAGGGGCTGATTGTCGAGTCGATTAAAGCAGGCAATAGCGAAGAAAGGACAGTGTTTCAGCCTACGCTTAATATGCATCGCATTAACGAGATAAAACGGGCGCATGGGAGTTTAAATGACCGCTATAATGCAGTAGCAGCGGAATTTGGCCCTGAGGTAGCAGAGCGATTAACGCAGACGTGGAAGCAGCAGGCTGAATGGAAAAGTCGTGTGGCAGAATTTGAGCGCTACCGAGACACGTTAAAGCAGCAGTCGCTGACGGCGCAGGCGTTTGAAGAAGCATTAGCCGACTATCAAAGCCAAAAGTTTAGTGTAAACGAGATAAAACGCTTGAAAGTACTGACGTCGCTTTAGAGGTATAACCATAAAGGTGCTGAATAGTTTTACTGAGATACAGAGTGATTTGAAACCAAGTAGTTCAGTTACTACTCTAAGCTTTGCTGTTACACCCTATAACGCGTGAATAAGCCTCGAGACAAAAACTATGAAAATTTACGAAACGAAAACCGCGCCGAATCCCCGTCGAGTACGCATGTTTTTAGCCGAAAAGGGCATTGATGTTGATTACGTTCAGGTCGATATCCAAAAAGGCGAAAACCTAAGTGCTGAAATGCGAGCTAAAAACCCTTTAGGGAAAATACCTATCTTAGAGCTTGATGACGGTACCTGTATTGCCGAAACGGATGCGATTTGTACCTATTTTGAAGCACTCCAACCAGAACCACCACTAATGGGGACGACGCCAGTAGAAAAGGCAACCATCTCTATGTGGCAGCGACAAGTAGAGTTGGCGTTTATGATGCAAGTTGGCATGTGCTTTCAGCATACAACGGGCTATTTTAAAGATCGCATGACCCCAGTACCAGAGTTTGGTAAAGAGGCGGGTATTAATGCGTCGAAATATCTCAATATTCTCGAGCGCCGACTTGGCGTTAAAGAGTTTATAGCGGGCGATAGGTTCTCTATAGCCGACATTACCGCCTTGTGTGCTATGGATTTTGCGCGAGTGGTTAAAATTCGTATGAAGGACGAGCACGTAAACTTAACGCGCTGGTACGAGGCGGTAAGCAGCAGAGCGAGTGCAAACGCCTAATGATAGATTTATACACAGCAGCGACACCGAATGGGTGGAAAGCCTCGGTGGCTTTAGAAGAAATGGGCCTCAAATACACGGCACATGGCGTCAACTTAATGAAAGGGGAGCAGAAAACCCCTGAGTTTTTAGCCATGAACCCCAACGGTCGCATTCCTGTCATTGTTGATAGAGAAGAGGATGGGCATGTAGTCTTCGAATCGGGCGCTATCATGATATATCTGGCAGAAAAGACGGGCATGTTTTTACCGCGTGACGCCAAGCGCAAGAGCCAAGTTATGCAATGGCTCATGTTTCAAATGGGCGGTATTGGCCCCATGATGGGCCAGGCGAATGTCTTTCATCGCTACTTGGAAGAGAAGATACCCGTTGCTATCGCCCGATATCAAAACGAAGTGCGGCGTTTATTTACGGTGCTTGATGGCCATCTTGAAAACAAAGCATACTTAGTCGATGACTACAGCATCGCTGATATGGCTAACTGGTGCTGGGTGCGCACGTACGAGTGGTCTGGTGTTAGCATCGAAGGGCTAGACAATCTTATTCGCTGGAAGAACAGTATTGAAGCGAGGCCTGCAGCACGCAGAGGTGTGGAAGTGCCGAACAAAATCGATAAAGAAGCGTTGATAAAAGGGGCGAAAAACGTTGTTACGAAATAGCGTTTACATCATGATGTTCCGCCCCTTTAAGCGGTGCTGATGCCGTTAGCAATTAGTTCGTTTGCGTTTCAAGAAACTCGCTAATTGCTTTGATATGCTCTGGCCCAATACCACAGCAGCCCCCAACGGTGCTCGCGCCTGCCGCTATCCAAGATTTAACGTAATCAAGATAGCGCGCGGGGGTAACGTCATCACGTAGTTCAGATAAAAGTGCGTTAGCTTGGTGGCTACGTTTTCTCTCTGAAAAGCTATTCGCATAGGCGCCAATAGCAATGTTGGGGTTTAATTTGCGTGTAATGGTAATCGCACTTTCCATTTCTTCTGGCTGTGAGCAGTTGAAAAGTACACGTTCAACATCGCGCAGCACGGGCACTATTTTTTCTAAAGGCTCGCCAGAGCGAAGGGTAACAGGCTCATCTGTTGACGCTCTATTGTGCAGAGAAAACGACAGCCAGATGGGGCGGGAAGAAAGCGTTTTAATCAGTGAAACTACGGCTTCGGCCTCTTCAATTGAACTAGCAGTTTCAATTAACCATACGTCGATATAAGGCGCTTGGGCTTCGATAAGAGGCATCAGAATCTCACTTACCCTGCTCGCGTCAAATAGATCTGGGCGGTAAGAGCCAAAAGCGGGGGGAATACAGCCCGCCACCGATAAATTACCTTCTTGTTCACCTTGCTGGGCGTTAACGGCATCTCTTGCTAGCTTAGCTGCTGTTTCGGCAAGCTTGAATGCCTGCTCATTAAAGGTTTGATCACCAATGTGAAACGGCACCAATGCGTAGGTATTGGTCGTAATAACGGCGGCACCTGCATTCAAAAAGTGGGTATGGACGTCACTGACTAACTCAGGGCTTTGCATTAACGCCAGTGCAGACCATTCTGGTTGTCTAAAAGGCGCGCCAATTTTTTTAAGTTCCCGGCCCATTCCACCGTCTAAAATTTGAATTGCTTTATCACCTGCCGTCATGAAAACCTTAACTGTATGTGTGTTACTGAATGATTAATAATAGTTAGCTTGAAGTGCCAAATTTGCGCTTCCAATAGATTGCGCCTTGCCGCCCACGTAGCCCGGGCTAATTTGAACCTCTGCTATGCCCCGCATATCCAACTGCTGCATAGTTTCATGTGTTTGCTTAACCAGTAAGCGTTTTACGTCGCTAGGCACTGCGCCGTCAATAATTACGCCGTCTAAATCTAAAAGGCTCATTGCGCACTGTGTTGCAAATGCTAGCCCTTTAGCGGTCTCGCTAATCCAACCGTTTACAATATCTTCGTCGCAAAGCCAATGAGAGGGAGATTCATAGATATGCTTGCCATTTAGGCCTGCATCTATCAGTTTTCGTTCCAATAAATAGAGTGAAGATTGGGTAATTAACTGGCGCTGTTCGCTGCCGTTGAAAAAAGGTAGCGAGCCTATTGCTCCCGCGTTACCCGTTTTCCCATTTACCAATTGACTGTTAAGAACAAGCCCGCCGCCTAAAAAGGTACCAACAAAGATATATAAAAAGCTACTGTAGTTTTCAGGGTTGCCAAAGGACATCTCGGCACTGCACGCGGCCCCAGCATCATTTTTAATAAATACGGGTAGGGTTAATAAATCTTCAAGTGCGGTTTGCGGGTTGAACTCTTTCCACTCTTCTAGCTCTTTTTGAGGTGCGCCGGCTTCTTCTGCCCAGCTCCAAATTTCAAAAGGCATGGCAACGCCCAAACCTCTGATCAGCCCTTGTTGCTCATCGCTTAAATTTTTAACCAAAACATTAAAGGCACGCTGAGCAAAAGTGAGTAAATTACCTACCGTTGGATACGCAAACTTTTCGTGAAGCGTTGCCCTTACGCTACCTTTTAAATCGAGCAACGTCATATCGAAGCTACGGCGACCAACCTTAAGCCCAATACCAAACGCCCCATTTTCATTAAGGCCAAATGGCACTTTGGGCTGGCCAACTCCGCCTTTAATCGGCTTTAGTCTCTTAACTAGGCCATCAGCTTCTAACTTTTTAATAATCACGGTAGCAGATTGTGCAGACAGCCCCGTTAATTGCGCAATTTCTGCTTTTGGCAGTGCGGCACGTTGACGAATAAGAGTGAGAATCTCTCGTTCATTTGCAGAGCGATTATCGAGTAGCAATGGCGTTTTTTGGGATGGCAAGTGAAAAGCCGGTTCAATATTCAATGTAATTACAATCTTTCGTTAAGTGAAGCTAGAGTTTAATAACAACCTAGTCGTGTATCAAATATAAGAAGTGGTGTAGGTGGTTGTTCAGAAATAACTTTCTTTATTAAGTAAACACAAACACTATCACATCCTACAATTCTTGCGCAAAATGTTAAATCAATTGGGTTGATTTAATTGTTTCTTTCGACAATACTATGCCCCAATTAATTAACGATTCGTTAACCTTGTGCTTTTCGCGCAACGTTAAATGCCCATTTTTTGAATTTTGTAAGCGAGGCTGGTATGAAAATTTTATGTTTAGGTGAAGTGCTTATTGATATGTTAAGCCAAGGTGCGGCGCCCAAAGATGGCAACATACCAGCCATGAAACCTTTTCAACCCTATGCTGGTGGTGCACCTGCTAATGTAGCGGTAGCGGTAGCGCAGCTGGGCGGTGAAAGTGCAATGGTATCGAAAGTAGGCGACGATACTTTTGGCGCGTTTCTTAAAGAGATGCTTGAGCACTACAAAGTAAACACTGACTTTGTATGGACCACCCAAGAAGGCAATACCGCGCTTGCGTTTGTAAACCTTGATGAAGACGGAGAGCGCTCGTTCGACTTTTACGTTGATAATGCCGCGCATAAGCACATTTCAGAGCAAGACCTGTCGACTATTGATTGCGACAAAAATACCGTGCTTCACTTCTGCTCAGGCTCAATTTCTGGACCAGAACTTATTCCTGGTACCGAGTTTATTCTAAACAAGGCGAAGGATAACGGCATGATGGTGTGCTTGGATATCAACTACCGCCCTGCGTTTTGGGATGATACAGCGAACGCGCCAAGCCGCATTGACGAAGCCGCTAAGAAAGTGTCTATTCTAAAGGCAAGCCGTGAAGAACTGGCTGAACTTTATGGTGAAGAAAATGCAGATACAAAAGTGCAGCAGTGGCTAGATAGCGGCGTTAAAGTTGTACTGGTTACCGATGGCGGCGAGCCAATTCACTACATCACTAAATCGTTCAGCGGCACGCTAGCATCGCCAAAAATGGATGTAAAAGACACCACCGCAGCGGGTGACTCGTTCATTGGTGGTTTCCTGTATTTCCTTTCAACGAAAGTGAAAAACGCAGATGAGTTCGACGCTTGGGCAGAAAACTTTGAAAGTGTAAGCGAAGCTACCGAATTTGCCATTCGCTGTGGGGCTTACACGGTAACCCAGTACGGTGCCTTCAGTGCATTGCCGACCCAAGCGAATATCGCTAAATAAGTTATTTAATAAACGGTTGCACAATAAAAAGAGGGTTCAAATTTGAACCCTTCAGATTGATGGTAAACCCCTCTTTTTTCGGAGGGGTTTATTTTTTCTAGTAACAAAAGACCGCGCTTTTGCTTCTAACAACACGTGCTGACGGCACGAAGAGCGGTAGGCTAACGCGCTCACCGTTTGAGTCTAGCTTAGTGCTTATCCGCTCTGCTTTGGAATTTACGCTCTTCGGTGTTTACCTTAATCCACTCTCCGGTGCTGATATATTCAGGCACCTGCACAACCAACCCTGTTGAAAGTGTGGCCGGTTTGGTACGTGATGTTGCCGACGCGCCTTTGATGGAAGGGTCGGTTTCAACCACTTCAAGCTCAACGCTCATGGGCAAGTCTAAGGCAACCGGTACTTCGCTAACGATGACAACCTGAATGCCATCGGTATCTTCGTTGATAAACAGCGCCTCGTTTTCAATGCTGTCCTTGTTCAGGTGGTAAGGTGTATAGTCTTCTTTATCCATGAACACATACTCTTCGCCGTCGATATAAGAAAACATTGCAGGGCGACGTATTAAGTCGGCCATATCCAGCGTGTCTGAGTCTTTAAATGTTTCGTCGTATTTTGCACCGGTGACCACGTCGTACATACGCATACGATAAATACTGCCACCCGCGCGGCCTTGAGGAACAGAGCGTTCAATATCGCGAACAATGCAAGTTTTTCCGTCAAATACCACGGTGTTATTCTTTTTAATTTCACTAGCCTTAGGCATGGCGACTTCCTATTGTTTTGTTTTTTTCAGGTCCAAGCCTGATTCTATTGCTTAAGCCATTCTCTAAGATTTTGCGCTACTTAGAAAGCTTTTTAGTGTCATTGCTCTATCAAGGCTTTCACATTGGCTAGCGTGTCAGCTTCATCAGCGGGCTTGTCCCAGCGAATACGGTGAATGCGAGGAAAGCGCAGCGCGACGCCCGATTTATGTCTTGATGAAGGGTGAGCTGCGTCGAAGGCCACTTCAAGCACCAGTTCTTTTTTTACTTCTCTTACTGGCCCAAAGCGGCCGACGGCATTGCGTCTTACCCAATTATCAAGCTTCTTAAGCTCTTCGTCAGTGAACCCGGAGTACGCTTTTCCAATAGGCAGTAGCTGGTTGTCTTCCCATGCGCCAAAGGTGTAATCAGAATAGAAGCTTGAACGTTTTCCGTGCCCCCGCTGCGCGTACATCATAACCGCGTCAACAACCAGCGGATCGCGCTTCCACTTAAACCACTTGCCCTTCGGCCGGCCGGGAATGTACTTACTATCAAGGCGCTTTATCATCAGCCCTTCAACCGCACGGTTTTGGCAAACTTGGGTGTGAAGCTTGCGAAGGCTTTGAGGGGAGGTAGCGGTAAGGGTTTCTGATAGAAACAAACGGTTGTTACTATTTTCGCTAAACCACTCTTCAAGGGCTTGGCGCCGAGTTTTCAACGTTTTTTCAGTGAGATCCTCACCATTAAGCACTAAGGCGTCGTACACAATGAGCCCTACAGGAGCGGAAGACTGTAGCGCTTTGCTTGGTTTTTTCTTATTAAGGCGCTGCTGAAGCGCGTTGAAGGTGTCTACATCCGGCTGTAAGGCAGCGTTACTCTGAGTAGCACCGCTGTCATCGTGAGTTTTTGTACTAGCTTCGCCTCTCGTTTTTGAGCCTTGGTCGTTTTCTGCGTTATGAATTACCAGGAGTTCACCGTCTAGCACCATATTACCGTTTACGGCTTCCAGTAAGTCGGGGAACGAATGACTGATATCGTCGCCCGTACGAGAAAATAGCGCTTTGTCAGGCTCGTTTTCGTCAGACACTTTACCTGTTTTAACCGCAAGCTGAACGCGAATACCGTCGTACTTGTTTTCAATTTGCCATGTGTCTTTAGTGAATGCGTCAATGTCGCTATCTTCAATAGGGTGAGAAAGCATCACCGGGTGAAAGGTAACCGCGTTTTCAATATCGGGTTTATCGGCTTTGCCTTCTAGCCATGAAAGCATATCCACGTAGGGCGGGGTTACCGCGTGCCATAAGGTTTCAATGTCCTTGATATCTTTGTTGCCGTAATCTGCGAGTATTTGTTTAATAGAGCGGGCCGACACGCCTATCCGCAGACCGCGCGTCCCTAGTTTCAGTAACGCCCAGCGCTGGGCAGGGGTCATTATGGTTAGATAATGGGCCAAGGTGTCAGACACCTTTTGCTTACTCACCGACGCAAACGTTTCTACCACTTCCGTAAGGCTTGGAAGCGAGTCTGTAGGCTCGCTATGCGGCCATAAATGGGCCACGGTTTCGCTAACTTCACCGACATAATCGTAGCTCATGGCAAAAAGGGCGGGGTCGGTGTGTTCGGTAATAAGCTTCTTTACCGTATTACGCTTGAAAAAATCGAAGCGCAGCGTGCCTGCCATAGCGGCAATGGCCCAGCCGCGGTCAGGGTCTGGCGTATTGGCAATGTAGTCAGCGATAAGCTGCGCTTTTGCCTTGGTTCCAGCGGTGTAATAAAGCTGTTCAAGTAAGTTACTGAATGTCTCCACTAGTCGCCTCCTTGCTCTTCTTCATCATAACCAACTAGCGATAATGCTCTGGCTTTAAACCCCATTTTTTCTGCCTGATACATTAAAGCGTCTTCTCTGCCGTGGGTCACCCACACTTCTTTCGGGTTGACTTCTTCAATGGTTTGTAGCAATTCGGGCCAGTCGCAATGATCGGAAATGATTAGCGGTAGCTCGGCATTTTTTTGCTTAGCGCGAGCGCGAATTTGCATCCAACCAGACGCCACAACCGGGCGCACGTTAGGCAAGCTTCGTGACCACCTGTCGGCGAGTGCCGAAGGGGGCGCAATGACTATCTCACCGGTTAGTGTTTTTTTATCTGCAACCTCAGATACCGGAATTAACGCACCCAAGTCTATTCCTAATTGCTTGTATAAATCGCACAGTTTTAGCTGCGCACCATGTAAGTAGATTGGCTTGGTGTAACCCGCCTCACGTAGCGCTAATATAACCCGTTGGCATTTACCTAATGCATATGCGCCTACTAGATGACATCGCTCGGGAAACACGCGTAACGAATGAAGCAGCTTTTCAATTTCATGTTCAATAGGTGGGTGTTTAAAGACAGGAAGCCCAAAAGTGGCCTCGGTAATTAATACATCGCAAGGGACAACTTCAAACGGAGGGCATGTGGGGTCGTGACGGCGCTTGTAATCGCCAGAGACCACAACGCGGTAGCCTGCATATTCAATCAGAATCTGTGTAGACCCAAGAATGTGTCCAGCGGGATAAAAGGTGGCTTTTACATCATTAAAATTAATGGTTTCACCCATTGCTACAGTGTGCTGCTGAATCGCCATATCTTCACCGTAGCGGGTTTGCATAATGGCCAGTGTTTCTGAACTTGCGTACACACTGTTATGGCCAGCTCTTGCGTGATCAGCGTGGCCGTGTGTAACAAGCGCTGTCGCCACTTCATTCATCGGGTCAATGTAAAATTCACCAGGCTCACAATAAAGGCCGGTATCGTCAGCTTTCAGCCAGGTTGATGGATGCACTATCAAACGTATCCGTTAACAAAAGTTTGTTGTTACTACGTATTTACGGCCCCAAAACGACCACTCAACGCCGCTCAAATGCCTAAAACTAACGAGATCATGAGTAAACCTAACTAAGGGTTGGTCGTATAAACGCTAAAAATGTGAACAAGAACTGTAAATGACATCACTTCCCGCGGCCTTTTCGAAATGGTTTAAGCAAAAGGGCTGGCAATTACGCGACTATCAGCAAACAATGCTGACAGAAAAAGACCAGCACGACTGTACATTATTAATAGCGCCAACAGGGGCGGGCAAAACCCTGTCCGGCTTTTTGCCTAGCCTAATCGAACTTGCTGAGACATATGGTATGAGTGAGCTTGCTGAGACATTTGGTATGAGTGAGCTTGCCGAGGCGGTAGAAGACGGGGCGCCAATTGAGGTCTCTGAAACGAGACAGCTTTCTGGCTCGAGAGAAACTGACGAACACGTCGAAACAAAGGCTACAGATAGACAGGCAAAGAAAGGAAAAGAAAAAGGTGGTTTCAAAGGCCTACATACCCTTTACATCTCGCCACTTAAAGCACTCACGCAAGATATCCATCGTAATTTGTTACAGCCTATTGAAGAAATGGGGCTCCCGATAACGGCTGAAACCCGCACGGGCGATACGCCTTCGCACAAGCGCCAGCGTCAACGTAAAAAGCCGCCAAACATACTGCTCACTACCCCTGAATCGCTCATGCTGATGCTGAGCTACGCCGATGCTGACAAACTATTTGGTAAACTCAAACGGGTTATTATCGACGAAACCCATAGCTTAATGGAAAACAAGCGCGGTGACTTTTTATCGTTAGCCCTTGCCCGATTAAGCGTATTCTCTCCCCATTGTAAACGCATTGGTCTGTCTGCCACCGTAGCCTTTCCCGAAACGTTGGGAGCGTGGCTGGCTGGTAGTGACAGTGTTGCCAATATCATCAAAGTAAAAGCGGGGGAGAAGCCAAAAGTTGAGATGCTGCATTCCAAATCACGCATGCCCTTTGGCGGATTTATGGCACGCTATGCTATCGACGATATCTACCAAGCTATTGAAAATGCCCAAACCACATTGGTTTTTGTTAATACCCGTGCCCAGTCTGAACTGCTATTTCAAATGCTGTGGGAGGCAAATAAAGCAGCGCTGTCCATTGCGCTGTATCACGGCAGTTTGAGTAAAGAGCAAAGACGCAAAACCGAAGCCATGATGGCCAGCGGCATGCTGCGGGCCATTGTTTGTACGTCAGCGCTAGAGCTTGGTATAGACTGGGGAGACGTCGACAAAGTCATTCAAGTAGGCGCGCCGAAAGGCGTGAGCAGGCTGCTGCAAAGAATAGGGCGGGCTAACCACAGGCTCGACGAACCGAGCGAGGCGCTTCTAGTACCCGCAAATCGCTTCGAAGCGCTGGAATGCCAAGCAGCAATCACCGCTATTGAAAAAGGTGAGCTAGATGGTGAAAGCCCACAGCCGGGCGCCCTAGATATCATTCCACAGTTCATCTTGAACTGTTTGTGTAGCAAAGCTGATAGCCCTGATACCTTGTACCACGAAATACTTACCGCGACGCCTTATCAAGGGCTAGATAGAGATGATTTCGATAAGCTATGGCAGTTTACACAGGACGGCGGTAGTGCCCTTAATGCTTACGAGCGGTACCAGCGTTTAACAAAAAATGACGATGGCACGTTCTCGCCAGCTAATCGCCGCGTTATTCAACGGCACAGGCAGAACATAGGTACTATTGTTGAAGCGGGGCGACTTAAAGTAAAGCGTATTCGTAGGGGAAACCAAGGCAAGATTATCGGCGAAGTAGAAGAGTATTTCGCTCAGCAATTAACGCCGGGAGACACCTTTTATTTTGGCGGAGAAGTGCTGCGCTTTGAAGCTATTCGCGACATGCAGCTTCATGCGAAGCCGGCTAAAGCCAAAGAGCCAAAAATACCCAGCTACGCGGGTGGCCAAATGCCGCTATCTACCTATTTGGCGGAAGGCGTACGGGCAATTCTGGCTACTCAGAAGTCATGGAAAGCACTACCCGCGCAAGTTCAAGAATGGCTTAAACTTCAGCAGGCGTTTTCTCAGTTACCTAGCCCTGAAAAGGTGCTGGTGGAGCAGTTTCCATTTAGGCAGGCGCACTACACCTTGTACTACACCTTCGACGGTCGCAAAGCGAACCAAACATTAGGTATGTTGCTAACGCGGCGAATGGAAAAAATGGGGGTTAAACCTTTAAGCTTCAGCGTGACTGATTATGGCTTGTCGGTGGCATCGGTAAATGCTATTAATCAAGTACAGCTGCAGCAGCTATTTCAGCCGGATATTCTAGGCGACGAGCTAGAAGATTGGATGCTACAAGCACCTATGCTCAAGCGCTCTTTTAGGCAAGTGGCGGTGGTAAGCGGCCTAACAGAACAGCGTTATCACGCCAGCCAAAAAACCATGAAGCAGGTAACGTTTTCTACCGACCTTATTTACGATACCTTGCGAGAACACGACCGCGACCACATTTTACTTAAAGTAGCGCGGGCCGATGCAGAGCGTGAGCTACTGGATTTACGACGACTCGCTAATTTACTTATTCGCTACGTAGATTCAGCGACGTTAGTGAACCTTGAAAAACCGTCGCCTATGGCCATACCCATTGTACTAGATGTACGTAGCGAACAAGTGAAAGGCGCAGGGGCGCAGGCTATTATTGAGCAAGCTAATTTATATGCCGAAGCTGAAACTATGTTAGATGAAGTTCGTGCATTGCTATCAGGGGCTAGCGTCGACTAAGGTAGAGATAAACACGACCATTAAGCTTCGCTTTCATATCTTGGCAACGCAGTTAACACCTGCCATCTTGCACAACCAATAAGAGCGGTCAGAATGCGGAAGCTCGAAGCCTCATCCCGCTAAATGAACGAGCAGCTTCAAACCAGTAATAAAAACTCACAAACAAAGATTAAAAGAGGACAATTTGGCAATAAGCGATGCATGGCTGACCGAAAAAGTAAGCCAGCGCCACATCACTATTACAAAATATGCAGACTACTTGTGGCTGTTAGATGCGCGCGGCGTAGCCTATTTGCCGGTATGCGACTGGCTTATAGTGTCCGACCTTCACTTAGAAAAAGGCAGCTTTCTACGTAGCTTTGCGAACCCGCTGCCTAGTCTGGATTCCACCGCCACGTTAACGCGTCTAGAAAGCATCATCGATGATTACAAGCCAGCGCAAGTAATCAGCTTAGGTGACAGTTTTCACGATAAACACAGCCTGTCGCGCATGACCTTTGATGACCGTCAGCACTTATGCAGATTAGTTGATAGTGTGAACGAGTGGATGTGGGTAGAAGGTAATCATGACCCGGATTTGCCAGAGGGCATTCCGGGAACGCCATGTTTTGAAATAGTGCTAGATGGCATAGTGTTTCGACACGAACCGGAAGAGGGTGAACAGCGCGCACAGGTAATCGGCCACTACCACCCCAAAAAACGAACAACCATTGCTCGCCGCCGTTATTCAGGCAAATGCTTTACCAATAGTGAGAGCTTATTTGTGATGCCAGCCTTCGGTCAATTCACTGGGGGCTTAGACATCGACGAAGACGTCATGCTAACGCTATTGCCCAAACGTTTGCGTCACGTTTTTATGCTTTACGACAACATCATCTTCAAAGTGTAAGCCCACCACAAATTGCGGGGTCAGAGTACATTTCAGCCACGACAGCTTGAGTTCAAGAAAGTGAACCGACACCTTCTGCAACAGTTCGGGCGGCGCTTGCGGGGGAGAGCGTACTGGCTAGATTGAGCCTAAAAAGTACTCTGACCCCCAGAATTTGGGTTAGTCGCGCCAGCGCTTGGTTAGTTCGTCGTAAGCGTCGATGCGACGGTCGCGGAAGTAAGGCCAAATGCGCTTCACTTGCTCAGTGCGTTCCATATCAAGCTCTACTGTTAGCGTGGTTTCACCTTCAGCTTCGGCTTTTGCCAAAATCTCGCCTTGTGGACCTGCGACAAAGCTTTGCCCCCAGAATTGAATACCCGGGTCACCTTCAACAGGCGATGCTTCAAAACCAGTGCGGTTTGCCACGATAACCGGCACTGAGTTTGCCACAGCGTGAGAACGCTGAATGGTTTCCCATGCACCGTGTTGACGGGTACGCTCTTCTTCTGTGTCAGTTAAATCCCAGCCAATAGCGGTAGGGTAGAACAATAAATCTGCGCCTGCCATCGCCATCAGGCGTGCCGCTTCTGGATACCACTGGTCCCAACACACCAATACGCCAAGCTTACCTACGCTGGTCTCAATAGGCGTGAAGCCCATATCGCCCGGTGTGAAGTAAAACTTCTCGTAAAAGCCCGGGTCATCAGGAATATGCATTTTACGGTATTTGCCCGCAATTTCTTTACTGCGGTCGAACACCACAGCGGTATTGTGATACAAACCAGAACCGCGTTTTTCAAAAAGCGACGTCACCAACACAATATTGTGTTTTTCAGCTAGTTCACCGAAAAAATCTGTCGCTGGGCCTGGAATTGGCTCAGCCAAATCAAAGGCGTCGGTATCTTCTTGTTGGCAAAAATACAGGGTGCTGTGCAGCTCTTGAAGAAGAATACACTCGCAGCCTTCAGCCGCTAATTTGGCAATTTGCTCGGCACTTTTATTCCAGTTCGTTGCTTTGTCGTTATCAGCAACAGACTGTTGTACCAGTCCAACTTTTAGCTTAGCTGGGCGCATGTAATGACACTCCTTTCTTTAGGGTAGTGATAATCGAATCTTTTAACGTATTTGTGGGTACCTGCATGGAAATACAATGCAAGCTACCGTATTGTCTTACGAGTACGCTGCAATCAATTGGTTCAACAATATGGTCAGGGTGCGCTTGCTGTACCGTTTCAATCGCTTCGGCGTCTTCTTCTTCACCGTATACCGGTAACAAAATAGATTTATTGCAAATTAAGTAATTAGCATACGATGCCGGCAGGCGATCACCTTCATCATTTACGATATAAGGCAGCGGTAAATGAAACTGCTTATGCTCAGGCAGTTCAAGCGCACACTCATCACATAAAGCCTTTAACCCTTCAAAGTGACTATCGTTAGGGCGATTGTTACACGCCTGAATGACTAAGCCTTTGTTAGGGGTAAAACGCACGATGGTGTCTATATGGCCGTCGGTGTCATCCCCTTCTAAATGTCCATTTTGTAAAACAGTTACTTTGCTGCAGCCTAGCATATCTTTAAACGCATCTTCATAGGCACCTAACGACATATCGCCATTTCGTTCAGGGTTAAGTAAGCACTGTGCGGTACTCAGCAAATGGCCATCTTCGTCAATTTCCAAAGCGCCACCTTCGGCCACGACAGGGCTGCTGCGAAGCACAGATTTACACATGGCGGCCAAATAACGTTGATTGGCTAGGTTATCTTCTGATGCATTGAACTTATTACCCCAGCCATTAAAGCGAAACTCTACTGGCGAGCCATTACCATCACGGTCTTTGCAAGTAATAAAGCCGTAGTCGCGCATCCACGTGTCGTTGTACGACGCAGGAACAATAAGCACTTGTGCATTTTCAGGTAAACGAGATACAAGGCTGTCTACATCATCAGGTGCACACAACAATATCACGCCAGCGCTATTGCGATTTACCGCCGCAATCACGTTAAGGTAGGTAGCCTGTGCTTCTTCTAACCACGGCGCCCAGTCGGTGTGCGCATGTGGCCATGCCAACATAACAGCGTCGATATCATGCCATTCAGGCGCCATAGTGCGGTTACCCTGCATAGTAAAATTCCAATTCACGTCAAAATAGAGTGCGGATTATAGCTATGGGCAAGCACGAGACCAAGGCAAATGGTGATGAAATTAATTGGCGGTGACGATTAGTGATAGCGCTTGTTGCGCATAAGGGCATCGACAATTTTATTTTAAATGCCTGCCACCGTTTAGGTGTAGCGTCTGCCCCGTTATATAGTCACTGTCGAACAAGTAGTTCATGGCTTTCACCGCCTCTTTCGCGCCGGGTACTATTTCAAGCAGTGATTTTTTCAGCGCTTTTTCCTTGTAGGCGTCGTCATCGCCTTCATTGAACATGAGCAGAGCGGGAGCGATACTGTTAACTTTCACCTGCGGTGCTAATTTTTTCGCAAATGAAAGGGTAAGGTTATGCAGTGCGGCTTTGCTAGCGGCATAGGCCATATGCTTTTCGCTGCCGGTTTCTTGCACATAGTCGGTCATATGAATAATGTCGGCTTGGCCTTCGCATGAACATAATGCGGCTTCTAAAGCCAGATTTATTCGATAGGGCGCAATAGCATGAACCATCATCATACGCTCTATTAAACTGTGTTTATCGCTACTGTCTTTTTCTTGGGCCCAATCTGACGCGTTGTGTATAACGCCTCGATAGGTTTTACTGATTGCCTTAATCTCATCAATTGCTCGATCAATAGCCGCCTCAGTGCTAAAATCAGCCTGTAAAACTGTAGCGCCTTTATCCTCAAGCATCGTAATACTTGAGCGGGGAGTTCTGTACGTCACCACAACGTGATGGCCTTGTTCAAGTAAACTGTCGGCCATGGCTAGGCCAAGACGTTGACTAGCGCCTGTGATTAAGACGGGTGAGTTCAAGATAATGTCCTTCTTTTTTTAAAAGGTATCAGTTTTATTATTCTGTGCTAGAAGCACGTAAGGTAGCAACAACATTAAATAAAAGTCATGTTGTCGTATAACCGAACTTTTACGAATATTAAGGCGTATCAGTTCAAAAAAAGCAGTAACAACGGATAAAGCAATGTTAGCAAAAGAAGCGGTAATTGTGCGCGATGCACTAGACCCCTCTATATCAGAGCCAGCGCAACGTGTACGAGAAGCATTAGAAGCCAAAGGTTTAGAAACCCCAATGGTTGCCAACGGCCTTTCAGACGAGCAAAAACGTAAGCGCATAGAAAGTGCTATGCGTGATGTAATGGACACGCTTGGCCTTGATTTAACGGACGACAGCTTATGTGATACACCAACGCGAATAGCGAAAATGTACGTTAATGAGATCTTTGGCGGGTTGGATTATCGCAGATTTCCTAAGATCACGGCAATTGAAAACAAAATGCAGATCGACCAGCCTGTACAGGTCTCTGACATTAGCCTTACAAGCACGTGCGAGCATCACTTTGTAACTATCGATGGTACGGCCACGGTATCTTATATTCCGAAAAACACGGTTATTGGCCTTTCGAAAATAAATCGGTTAGTGGGTTTCTTTGCTCAGCGTCCTCAGGTGCAAGAACGCTTAACACAGCAAGTGTTAGTAGCATTGCAGACATTGACGAATACCGACGATGTGGCCGTAAGTATTAATGCGACCCACTATTGCGTGAAAGCGAGAGGGATCCGTGATACCAATTCATATACCAAAACGTCTGCATTAGGTGGCCGCTTCTTAACGGACAGTGAACTTAAACGAGAGTTTTTCCGTTAACAAACATTTGTTGCTAACATTAAAAAAACCGCTGGATTCAGCGGTTTTTTTATTTCTAAGCCCCATAAGAAGAGACGTTCACTTTATTACATTCTCAATATCCGACTCATCGACGATAAGATTAATGCTGCCTCCAATTCCATCGGCTGGGGTGAGACTTAGCATTTTTTTGCAGCAGCTACATGATTCATGCTGCTCGTGATACATATCTCGAACGCAATTTAATTGAAAACTATTAATAGCACCACAGTAGGGGCACATATATTCCAAAGTGCGATCACTTTCCATTGTTTTATCCGTTACCATGATAAACATATCCATATGACATAATCCGAACGCCGTTGCGTCTTCCACTAGCGGTAGTCTTAGTCTTTCGTTGTCATAAATAGCAAAAACAGAAGACTGCAAGAACCAAACCAGAGCAAACGGTATTACTCCTTTTTTCGCTGCTTTGTTGCTCCTTTTGCTTTAAGCGGGTTTCAATCTAAGCATCACCTATTCAGCGTGCGAAAATTACTTCTATTATCCAAAAGTATAGTGTGAATTTCTTCTATTGCCTGTGAAAAAAAGGGGTATTCGTTAAGTTATTGATGGAAGGGGAAATAAAATGTGTCTGCAATGGGATAACTCAGTCAATTACTGGATAATGCCAGCAATCAACTGAGCGTATTATTAAGAATATTAGACAGGCTGCAACCACATTTGTTGATAAGGTGCGAGTTCGAGCGGTGAAGACTCCATCTCAACGGTCTCGTCAGTTAGCAAGTCTTTACTTGCTGATTGTTTAAGTGTTGCCAAAAGGCTGCGGTGCAACGATTGTGGATGTTCACTGAAATTACAGATGACAAGTAGCTTTTGTCCTTCTGAATTTTCTCGTAAAAACGCAAAACAATGTTGATTATCCGTATCTAATATGTGCGTTTTTGACTGGCCGAAAATAGCATGTTGCTTGCGTATAGCAATCATTTGCTTCAGCCCTTCAAACACTTGAAGGCTAGCAGTTTGAGCTTCGCTCTCAGGTGTCGTTGTGCCTAAAGCTAAGGCAGTATCTCCACTATTGACGGCAATACGATTTACCCATCTGTCATCGTGACTTTTCGTCTCGTCGAGTCGGTAGCTGTAATCGTTAAGCTTTGCGATTTCATCACTTGAGTAAAGCAATGGAATACCACCAATACTGAACGTAATACCGTAAAGTAAAAGCATCCGCTTTACTGCCTCGTCAATAGCCTGTGGGTCGTTGGCTTCTATCGCCCCTTCTAAACCACATAGCGATGCTAACGAGCCACAAACCCGGCAGTCGCCGTTTGACGGGTTTTCTGCGAAAGGCACACCGTTAGCAAAGCTGCCTTCAAACCGGCCTGTGTAAAACTGATTGAGGAAGTAGCGGTGGTCAAAGGAGTTTATACCTAATTCGCTAGCCACTGCGTCATCGAATGTCCATCCAATATCGTCATGACAACGCACATAGTTAACCCAGGTGCAGTCATCTGAAATAGCAAAACTCTTCTTCATTGAATTTGTAAGCAAACGCGTTTTACGCGTTGCCAGCGAGTTCCAAAGCAAAGCCATTAATAACGGGTTATAGGACAGTTGACACTCGTCTTTATCAATGTACTTAAGTACCTCGTCGGGATGAACAATGGCTTCCGACTTAAATACCACGGCCGGTGCTACAATTTGCAAACAGCAGTTAAACGCTTGAATAAGCACGTGCGCTTTTTCTTGGTTTTCACAGTTAGTGCCCATCTCTTTCCAAATAAACGCCAAAGCATCTAAACGTAAGGCGGCACACCCTAAATTCGCAAGAAAAAGCATTTCCGATGTGATGGCATTGAACACTTCAGGATTACTGTAATTTAAGTCCCATTGAAAGCTGTTAAACGTTGTCCACACCCACTTTTCCATTGCCTCATTGAAAGTAAAGCTGCCTCTTCTCACCTGAGGGAAAATTTCTCTTAAGGTGTGTTCGTACTGGTCGGGGATGCTTCTGTCGTCGAACAGGTAGTAGTAGTCTTGATACTGCTTATCGCCAGATAGTGCGGCTTTCGCCCAGGCGTGTTCGTCTGACGTGTGGTTAAACACAAAATCTAGTACCACGTTAATCCCTTCTTTTTGAAGGGCCGCGGTAAGCTTCTCTAAATCTTTAACCGTACCGAGACTTGGGTTTACTTTGCGATAATCCGACACCGCATAGCCGCCATCACTGTCACCTTTAGGCGCATCGTACAAAGGCATTAGATGTACGTAGGTTACACCGAGCGCTTTGAAGTATGGAATTTTCTCATGCAGGTCGTTTAGCGTGGGGCCCATTAAGTCGACATAACAGGCCATGCCTACTTGCTCTTCATCGCTATACCACAAGGGCGTTTTTAAACGCTGACTGTCTAGCGCCTTAAGCGCAGGCTTTCGACTTTTTAGCCCGTCTCTTAATAATTCGACAAGCTTTTGTAAATGAAAATAGCAGTCGTACTGATGGCCATAAACAAAAGTATACTTCTCGAAAAGGCGAGGGAAGTGGGCCTTCAAACGTCGCGTAAACGTAGCCGCATCTTTCTTTGTCAGCGCAGATAAATCGGTCGATGCCAAGATGCGGTCTAAACATACACCACTGTCAGCAGCATAGCTCATAGATAACTCCAAAGTGTGACGAAAATGTACGTCAAATCAACCTATCCAAATTAACGGGTTTACAGGGTATTTAAATTCTGTTAACTTTTATCTTAATCGTTTAAGATTGCTTGTCAACATTAACCATGAGATTAATTATCAAGCTGTTTACATCTTAAGCCTAATGAATACTAGCGGTAGCTGATGTATTTTTAAGAAGTTTAGCGAGGTTAAGTAAAACCTCTAACACAGCATTTGTGAGACAGACTATGCCCAATCATGATCCTAGTAGCAGAATTATCAGATGGTTGACCTACCTAATGTTTATGATGTTTGCCATGACGTCAGATTCTGTAGGTGAGATTATTAAAGAAGTGAAAGTGGCTTTTTCTGTCACCAATGCACAGGCCAGCTTAATGCACTCTTTACCAATGCTGGGTATAGCATTATCTGGGCTGTTCCTAGGCTTTCTAGCTGACAAGTTAGGACGTAAACCGACCATTATTATCGGCCTCGCGCTTTTTGGGCTTGCTTGTTATAGCTTCCTAATTGCTAATGACTTCATGCTAATTGTTAGTTTAATGAGCCTTTCTGGCGTTGCCGTTGGCATATTTAAAACCGGCGCCCTTGCATTAATTGGTGATATATCTTCATCCACTAAACAACATACTGCAACAATGAATGGAGCCGAGGCATTTTTTGGTGTAGGTGCGATTATTGGTCCACTTATCGTTGCTTATCTTATCCACCAAGGCGTAGCGTGGCAGTGGCTTTATGTGATTGCAGGTGGCGTTTGTACGGTACTTATTATTGGCGCTTTACTTGTTAAATACCCCGACTATTCTCGACACACAGAGTCGGGCGAGAAAAAAGTATCGATTGTCCAAAGCCTTAAGTTGGTAAAAAACCCCTATGCATTAGGTTTTTCGATAGGAGCGTTTTTGTATGTTGCGGCGGAAAGTGCAATTTATGTGTGGATGCCAAGCTATCTTGTGTGTGATGCCACCACATTGAAAGCAACTTACGATTGTTACACAGAAGGTTTCTCACAAACCTTGGCAATATATTCAGTCACTGCCTTTTTTATTCTTAGAGCGGCGGGGCGATTTGTGGGCATTTGGATGATGTCTCACTTTAACTGGTCACTGGTTCTTATGTTATTTACTGGGGCGATAGTATTGTGCTTTGGTTTAGGGCTATGGGGCGGCAAACAGCTAGCGTTATTCTTATTCCCACTAACGGGTATCTTTATGTCGGTTATTTACCCCACCTTTAATTCCAAAGGAATAAGCTGTTTCCCTAAGCATCAACACGGTAGTGTCGCAGGCGTAATTTTGTTCTTTACTGCTGCGGGCGCAGCGGCAGGGCCCTTCATCATGGGCTTGGTAAGTGACGCGAATGGCGGAGATGCTAAATACGGGTTCATGGTGGCGACAGGCTTTGCTGCGCTGCTATTTGTTGGGTTGGTATACAACTATGTTAAAAACCCGACGAAAGAGCGTCTGGCTGAGATTGAAGCAAGCGAATACGCTAATTAAATTCACTATTAGCTAACACCTTTCTTAATCGGCTTATCAGCCCTACATTCACACGTGCCGGTCTTGCTACCGGCACTGGTTTTTCCCCACGTTGTTGTTTAAGCTTCAAATATTCACATCTCACATTCGTAATAACGCTCAATGGATGAATTAAAACAAGCGCAGGCACTCTACGACACCCTGGTAGAATTTGCCGTGACCTACAGTTTTCAAATTGTGGGTGCCATCATCATTTTTCTTATTGGCTGGTGGGTAGCTAATAAAATAGGCCATGTGGTTGAAAACCTGATGGTCAATAGAAATATCGACGTCACGCTAAGCCGTTTTACCGGCGGGGTTTGCAAGTTGGCGGTATTGGGTATCGTTATCATAATTGCACTTGGCAATGTGGGGATCAGCGTAACGCCGCTCATCGCCGCATTAGGTGCTATCGGTTTAGGCGCGGGATTAGCCATTCAAGGCATGCTAGCAAACTACGCTGCGGGCTTTACCATTATTATTACCCGTCCCTTCGTTATTGGAGATACCATTCGGGTTCGCGGTGTTGCAGGCGTGGTCGACCAAGTCATGCTGCCCTATACCATCCTTATCGATGAAGATAACGTGCACATTCAAATTCCCAACAAATTAATTGTGGGAGAGATTCTTCACAACTCGGCAGAAAACATGCTGATAGAGCTTGAGATTGGCGTAGCATATTCAAGCAATGTAGATGATGTCATAAAGGTAATTCGCGCCGCTGTTGAACAAGTAGAAGGCATTAGTGCAGAAAAGTCACCGGCAATAGGCGTAGATAATTTTGGCGATAGCAGTATTAACTTCGGAGTGCGGGTATGGGCGCCCGCAGTGAGACATTTTGAAGTCCGTTATGCGTTAAATCGGGCCGTCTTTAATGCGCTGCAACAGCACGGTATAGATATTCCATTCCCGCAGCGAGAAGTGAGAATGCTCGACTAGTTTCGTATTAACCGCGCGTTAAACGCGTTCAATCATTAATAAAGTGCCGAATGAACAGTTGATGTTTTTCGGCATTTTATTACCTCTACCTGTAGCCACTTAAAGTTCGTAAAGCTCTAATGGCAGACCGTCCGGGTCCTGGAAAAACGTAAAGCGCTTTTGGGTATATTCGTCCGTGCGTACGGGCTCACATTCCACCCCTTTACTCGTTAGTTGATGAATCACTTCATCAAGCGCATCGACTTTAAACGCGAGGTGTCTTAAGCCCTGAGCCTCAGGGCGAGATGGTCTTTTAGGCGCATCAGGGAACGAAAATAGTTCAATCTGACTACCGTCAGGTAATGCAAGGTCGCACTTATAAGACTGCCTGGCTTCTCGATAATTTTCATCAATTACCGTAAAGCCAAGTACGTCGGTGTAAAACGCTTTCGAGCGGGGATAGTCGCTACATATTACGGCCACATGGTGAAAGCCTTTTAACATATTTTTTATCCTTTATATGCGTATTTAGGTTTACGGCATCTCTTGTCCGCGCGCTACTTCAAATAATTTGTACCAGTGTTCGCGGCTAAGATGAACATCTACGGCTTTTTGACTCGCCTTAATTCTTTCGATATTGGTACTGCCTAAAACCGGCGCAATGTTAGCAGGGTGTCGCATAAGCCACGATAAGACAATCGCTTCGGCCGTCGTTTGGTATTCACTTGCAAGTTGAGCAACAAGGTCAGCGGTTGCACGTTCTTCGCTGTTTTCTGTCTTTGCACCTGTGTACTTTCCTTGGGCTAAGCTACCCCATGCTTGAAGTTGTACGTTGTTCAGCATGCAGTACTCAAGCGTCCCTGGCGCATAACCCGTATTACGGTTAGCAGCGCTGTTGGTGGTAATGCCATCCTCAAGCCAATCTCTAAAGCCAAGGCTCATCTCTAATTGATTGGCAACAATAGGAGTAGAGAGCGCAGACTGAAGGTAGTTAATCTGGTGTCCGTGCATGTTCGAAACGCCCACGTGCTTAATCTTCCCTTGTTGTTTAAGTAGCTGAAGTGTGCCCGCCACCTCTTCTAACTCCATAAGAGGGTCTGGACGGTGAAGTAGCAACGTATCTAATTGCTCAATGCCAAGCCGGGTAAGAATACCCTCTACAGAGTTATGGATATGGTTGGCCGAAAAATCGTAGCGCTTTGGTCCCAAATCATCGTCAAAACGTATTGCACACTTAGATTGGATAATCATGTTATCTCTTAAACTAGGTGCAGCTTTTAACGCTTCGCCAAAAGCGATTTCTGCTTTTCCAAATGTATAAATGTCAGCGTGGTCAAAAACGTTGATGTTGAGGTCTAAAACCGTGTCTATGACCGAGCGTGCTTGTGTAATATCGGCCTCAGTAACTGGCGAATTATTCCAACCGCCCCCTAAGCCCATGCATCCATAAATCAAGCGGCTTGCATGTGGGAAATGTTCATTCATTTGTTCTTCTCCTTGTAAGACGGCAGCAAGTGGATAAGACGTTAAGCTCACTTAGTACCCGCATTCAGTCATTGCCAATATATCAGGTAATGTAATATGGGCTATCCCATAATAGAAGCGAGATTAGATGAGTTTATTTCGTACTTCGACAGCTAACCTAAGTGTTTATGGTGCGGTAAAATTGTTTTAGATCACAACAGGTAATTTAGCGTTATCAGTTTATAACCGTATTATATCGTAGTGGAGAGTGTGTATGTTTAAGAAAATCGGTGTTGGCCTCTTAATGAGCGTTTTGCTTGTCGGCTTATCGGGGTGCACAGGCGTACCTGATAAAGTTAAACCCATTCAAGGCTTCGAACTACCTCGGTATCTGGGGGAATGGTATGAAATAGCCCGGTTTGACCATAGCTTTGAAGAAGGATTAACAGAAGTCACTGCAACCTATAGCATGCGCGACGACGGGGGCGTTAAGGTTATCAATCGAGGGTATTCAAAAGAAGCCGGCACGTGGGATGAAGCCGAGGGCAAAGCATACTTTGTAGAGTCAGCTACAACGGGGCACCTTAAAGTTTCGTTTTTTGGCCCCTTTTACGCCAGTTACGTCATTATGGCGCTAGACAAAGAAGACTATCAGTACGCACTGATAACCGGGCCTGACAAAGATTACTTGTGGATTTTAGCGCGCACGCCTTCAATATCGAAGGACGTTCGCGCTCAGCTACTAGAGAAAGCCACGGCGGCTGGATATGACGTAAGCAAGCTGATATGGGTAGAGCATGGCCAAGTAGACGCATAGCGCTTTTTCAGTCGAGTTGTTCTGCGCGCAATAAGTTAATTGTGTTATTATTGCGCGCATAGACGCTGTTTGATTAGGTACTAAGAGAGACTCGGCATGCAAACCCTCACCATTACTACGCCAGATGACTGGCACCTTCACTTTCGCGATAACGAAATGCTGGCAGAGACGGTCCCTGCGACTGCGCGTTGTTTTCAGCGCGCTATTGTTATGCCAAACCTTGTACCGCCGGTGGTCAATGCTGAAATGGCAATGGCTTATAAGTCGCGTATTGAAGCGGCTCGTCCAAACGGAAGCAGCTTTGAGCCACTTATGACGCTGTTTCTTACAAATCAAACCACGCCACAGGATATTATTGATGCAAAACAGGCAGGCGTTACCGCGTGTAAGCTTTATCCAGCAGGCGCCACCACAAACTCAGATGCCGCTGTAAAAGGTATTCAGGCTTTATACCCTGTGTTTCAAGCCATGCAAGAACAAGGCTTGTTGTTACTTATTCACGGTGAAGTGACCGAACATCACATTGATATTTTTGACCGTGAGAAAGTGTTTATCGATACGCATTTATCTCCTATTGTTGAGGCATTCCCGAAGCTGAAAGTGGTGTTTGAGCATATTACAACGGCTGATGCAGCAAGCTTTGTGGCGGGGGCGAGCGAATATGTGGGGGCAACCATTACACCGCAGCATTTGCTTTTAAATCGCAACGACTTATTAGTTGGCGGCGTACGCCCGCACAATTACTGCTTACCTGTGCTTAAGCGCAATACCCATCAACAAGCGCTGCGCGACATGGTGGCAAGCGGCAATAAAAAATTCTTTTTAGGTACAGATTCAGCGCCGCACGCGAAGCACAAAAAAGAGAATGCTTGCGGGTGTGCAGGCTGTTACAGCGCATGGTCGGCCATTGAGCTTTATGCCGAAGTGTTTGAGCAACTAGGCGCAATAGATAAGTTAGAAGGTTTTGCGAGCCATTATGGCGCAGATTTTTATGGTTTAGCGCGAAATACGACTACAATGACGTTAGTTAAAGAATCGTGGACAGTGCCTAAACAAGTAACCTTAGCTGATGGCACCGAAATGGTTCCATTTTTTGCGGGGCAAACCCTACAGTGGAAATTAGAAAAGGCATTTCAAGCATAGTTCTGGTCTTTTCACGTGCCCTAGGGAACCTCTCCACTAGGGCATAAACCCTCTTTTATACCCACACTGCTAGGTTCATCATACCGAACAGGATGAAGTGCACCTTTGGAACCCAAATTAATGACAGTTGAAACAGTAAAGCAATTAGATATAAACCCCGCCATCACAAAGGCATTGGACTCACAAGGCATTCACCAGCTTTCTCCTATTCAAGCCCAATCGCTTCCCGAAGCTTTACAGGGCAAAGATGTGATTGGTCAAGCGCAAACCGGGAGTGGTAAAACGCTTTGTTTCGTGATCCCCGCGCTTGAAAAAATTGAAGTTAATGACTTCTCAACTCAGGCGATAATGTTGTGCCCAACTCGTGAGCTTGCAGAACAAGTCGCGCAGCAGTGTCGCTCTGCGGCGAAAGATATAGGTAACATCAAGGTGACAACCTTGTGTGGTGGTCAGCCGATGGGGCCGCAGATTCAGTCTCTCAAACATAGTCCTCATATTATTGTAGGTACGCCGGGTCGCGTAATGGATCACGTTGAAAAACGCCGTATAGATTTGCGTAATGTAAAACTGCGTGTGTTAGATGAAGCCGATCGCATGTTAGATATGGGCTTTGAGGATGACCTACGCATTATCTTTGGTCAAACGCCAAAGCAGGTGCAAACCCTGCTGTTTTCTGCCACCTTCACTGAACAAATAGAGCGTGTGGCTAAGCAATATCTGCACAATCCGGTAACCTGCAAAGTTGAGTCTCAAGAGAATAAGCCTGCCATCACTCAGCTGGGATACAACGTACTGCCTCATACCCGCACGCAGGCACTAAAAGCGGTGTTAACGGAATATCAGCCTAAAAATGCTATTGTTTTCTGTAATCGTAAAACGCAGGTAAATGACGTAGTTGATGAACTGATAGAAGACGGTTTTAGCGCTAAAGGGCTTCAGGGAGATATGGAGCAGCACCAAAGAACCTCAGTGTTAATGCAGTTTGCCAGCGACTCACTGCAAGTGCTAGTTGCCACCGATGTAGCCGCTCGCGGACTAGATATCGACGATGTTGCCTGTGTTATCAATTACACGGTAAGCGAAGAGCCCGAAACCCATATTCACCGTATAGGACGTACAGCGCGAGCTGGGGCGAAAGGCATGGCCATAACGCTGGTAAGTGAGGAAGAGGAGCATTTCCTAAGAAAAATAGAAGTGCTACAGGAAAGTGATATTCCGCTAAAAGGGGCGCAAAGCCTACGCTTTCATAAAAACAAAATTACCCAGCCCGAGTTTACTTGTATTTCATTGAGTGCCGGTAAAAAAGAAAAGCTTCGTCCTGGTGACTTAGTCGGAGCGTTGACCAAAGATGCGGGTATTCCCGGCGATGACCTAGGTAAAATTAAAGTTCAGAACAGCATGAGTTTTGTAGCGGTGAAAACGCGAAGCGTGAAAAAAGCCATGACGCAGTTCAGAGAGGGCAAAATTAAAGGAAAGCGTATTAGAGCAAGAAAGCTTTAAAGACTGCAGGACAACTTTAAAAAGGCAAGGTGCTTATGGTCGCTGAAACAGACTTGACTGTGTTATTGAAAAACTTAAACCCTGTAGCGAGTAGTGAAAATTATGTTTTCACGACCTTACCAGCTAACAAGTTGACCAATACGCTTGTTTCAGCGGCGAAGGGCATGTTTCAAGAACGAGAGGGCACTACGCTTATCTTGCCGTTAGCTGCAGCTAAGCAAGCGGAACTGCAATTTGAAGGGTGTTATCGGTGTATAACCTGTGAAGTGCACTCAAGTTTAGAAGCCGTAGGGATGACAGCAGCGATGTCTTCGGCGTTGGGAAAAGCGGGGATTAGTGCCAATGTGGTAGCCGCTTATTACCACGACCACATTTTTGTGCCTTTCGAAAACGTTGATTTAGCGCTTGAGGTCTTAGCCTCATTGTCTCATTAATGCCGCAGGCTCTTGGCCAGTGAAAATGCATGAATAAGCGTTGGCATTGAGCAGTATCGTGCGCCGCAGTAAATTATTACTACTTGATTATCGTTACCCAACAAAAAAAGCCCCAGTTTGGTGAACCAAACGTGGGGCTTTAGCTATTGTGTTTTATGTGCGCTACTCAATCAGCTCGACTTACCAAATTTTCACGCGTTCTTCGGGTGGTAAATACAATGCATCGTCTTCGGTCACGTTAAACGCTTCGTAGAATTCAGGTACGTTGCGAACAGCACCGTTAGTGCGGAACTTCGTAGGTGAATGGGTATCGGTTTGTACTTGGCTGCGCAAGGCTTCCTCACGGTATTTGCTGGCCCACACTTGTCCATAACCAATGAAAACACGCTGATCGCCAGTGAAGCCGTCTAGTTCAGGGGCTTCTTCACCATCAAGCGACAAATGATAAGCTTTTAAAGCGATACTGATACCGCCAAGGTCGCCAATGTTTTCACCGAGCGTATATTCACCGTTTACGTGTAAATCAGGCAAAACTTCAAATTGGTTGTACTGTTCAACCAAGTTTGCTGTACGTGCTTCAAACTCGCCGCGATCTTCATCAGTCCACCAGTTTCTAAGTACGCCATCACCGTCGAACGTTGAGCCTGAATCGTCGAAGCCGTGACCAATTTCGTGACCAATAACCGCGCCAATACCGCCGTAGTTAACGGCATCTTCGGCGTTCATATCGAAAAACGGAGGTTGAAGGATAGCGGCTGGAAATACAATCTCGTTTAGCGGCGGGTTGTAGTAAGCATTAACCGTTTGCGGTGTCATTCCCCATTCATGGGTCCACACTGGGCCGCCTTGTTTCTTAAGCATTTCTTCGTAAAGTACGTCTGAAGAACGCTTAAGGTTTCCGAACAAGTCGCCGGCTTTAACCGTAAGGGCTGAATAATCTCTCCACTGGTCTGGGTAACCAATTTTTACGGTAAACTTAGATAGCTTATCTAAGGCTTGGGCACGGGTTTCATCCGTCATCCAGTCAAGGTTTTCAATACTTTCTTTGTACGCCAAGATCAGGTTATTTACCATTTCCATCATGCGTTCTTTCGCGGCTGGTGGAAAATGCTGCTTCACATAAACCTTACCAATAAGCTCGCCCACGTGGGCATTTGATAGACTCACCGCTCGGCGCCACTGTGGCTGCTGTTCTTCTACGCCGCGAAGTACTTTGCTGTAAAAGTTGAAGTTTGCTTCATCTAATTCAGCGCTTAGGCGACCGGCCGAAGCATTCAATAGGCCCCATTTAAGGAAGGTCTTCCAATCTTTTAGCGACGTTTCTGCAATAACACCATCAATGTTTTGCATATAGTCTTTTTGCAAGATACCTAATGAAGGAATGTCGCTAACGTCAGCTTCGGCAAGATAAGCGTCCCAGTCGAACTTAGGCATTAATGCTTTTAGCTCTTCAATGGTTAGCTTATTGTAGTTGGCGGCAAAGTTACGGGCTTGCTCTTTTTTCATGTGCAGTTGAGCTATTTTAGTCTCAAGTGCGAAAAGCATATCAGCGCTTTCTTTAGGCGCTTCGAAACCGGCTAATTCAAACATGGTTTGGATATGTTTAACGTAGGCATCACGGATAGTTTGTGATGATTCATCATCGTTAAAATAGTACTCACGTTCGGGCAGCCCTAAGCCCGATTGCCATGTATACATTAGATATTCTTTTGGCGATTTAAGGTCTGGGTACTGGGTAAGGCTAAAGGGTGTACCATATCCATAGCGTGCCGCATAGGCAAAATATTCAGCCAAATCTGTGTAGTCTTCAATGGTGTCTATTTTTGCAAGCTCTGGCTTAAGGGGCGTGGTACCCAGCTCATTACGCGTTTCCATGTCCATATAAGCACGGTAAAAGTCACCCACTTTTTGCTCATCGCTTCCGGCTTTAAAGTCGCCTTCGGCTGAGGACTTAATGATATCCATAACGTGATCTTGCGCTTCGTCGCGAAGAATAACGAACGCGCCATAGCTAGATTTATCTGCTGGTATTTCAAAATTATCAAACCAGTTACCGTTTACGTAGCGGAAAAAGTCATCACCTGGGTCAACAGACAGGTCCATATTCTCTTTTATGACACCTGATGAAAGCTGTTGTTGGGCTTCTTCAGTGGCCGCGCTTTGTGACTGTTGTTCTGTTGATGAATTTTGTGGGCTACAAGCTGTTAAGGCCAGTGCCACGCTTAAGCTTAAAACGCTACGTAACATATGGGGCTTCCTTTTTTAATTCTATTAAGCAGTTATTAACGCTGCTTATTGTTCTTAGCGTGTGATGAAACCCGTTTTATTTCTTCTGCTGAAAAGCAAAAGTGATACGGACACGCTTTTTGTTTTTTCTCGCTAACTTTTAGCATGGCGGTGGTAATAGAAAAAGTGTTTATAGTGAAAATACACAGCTTGTAACAACTTGTAAGGCTAAATTCGCTATAATGCTTTTGTTCTGACCTCATCACAACATTCAAGGAACGGCTATGGAGTTACACAATACCCCTTTTGATAGCGTATCACCTTGCGAGTACGCCGACGCGCTGCCAAGGAATCAGTTCATGCATTACGCGATAAAACCTTTGTGGGAAGATATGCCTCGCATTGCAGGGCCGGCATTCACTGTAAAGTGTGAGCCCGGTGACCACCTTATGCTGCATGCGGCCATCTATCGCGCAAGTCCTGGTGATATTATTGTGGTGGAAGCCGACGATGAGTTTGCTGTGGCCGGTGGTAATGTATGTGCTATTGCGCAATCTCGCGGAATAAAAGGTTTTGTTATCGATGGCGTCATTCGCGATATTGCTGAAACACGGGACAATGCGTTTCCTGTTTTTGCCCGCGGTGTTGTGCCTAAGCCGGGAGCGAAAAAATGTATCTCGCCACTGAATCAGCCAATATCTTGCGGTGGCGTAACCGTGGAAGGGGGAGATATTATTGTTGCAGATGAAGAGGGGATTGCGGTTATACCGCAGGCAGAAGCACTTGGCGCGTTTGAAATAGCAAAACAACGCGCAGACAAAGATAGCGCAATGTCTCTTGAACAATGGCAAGCCGAACATTCTGAAAAAGTAGAAAGTATTCTTGCTAAGCTGGGTTACGAAGACTGAATTAAACCCCAGTTAGCCTTTTGCCACGTTGTCCGCCTTCATCCGTATGGGGCGTGCAGCGTAAAATGGGCCGATGCAAAACTTTTTTATCGCGGAGTTCTTGCAATATCGATAAATATTAAGCAATTTTAAACCGGCTTTGCGGTGAAAATACGCCGCAAAGTTCAACACCTTCTCTTATATCGTGTAGAATTGTGACCCAGCATTTTTGGGCATACGTAAACGTGCCCTGTCATTGAATTAAAATCGAGTTCTACATGTTTTCATTTTTCGAAAAGCTTACCCAGCCTTTTCCTGATACGTCTCCTAGTCAACCGCCGAAGGGCTTAGTGGCTTTTTGTAAGTATTATACTCAAGGCATGTGGGGCGTGATCCTTACTGTTTCCGTGCTCAGTGCAATCGTTGCCATGCTAGAAGTGGCACTGTTTGGCTTTCTAGGGCAGCTGGTAGACTGGTTTTCCGAGCAAAATCGCGAGACATTTTTGGCTGACCAAAAGTTTACGCTTATTGGGATGGGGGTTACGGTACTTGTTCTTATTCCCCTGTTTATATTGCTTCGCTCCCTATTTTCCCGTCAGTCTTTAATGGGTAACTACCCCATGCGAATTAGATGGCAAGCCCATCGGTATTTACTGGGGCAAAGCTTAACCTTCTTTCACGATGAATTTGCAGGGCGTGTGGCCACCAAAGTCATGCAAACCGCGCTATCGGTGCGAGAAACCGTGACCAAGGTACTCGACCTGTTGGTGTATATCAGCGTGTACTTTATCTCGATGGTGGTACTCATTTTTAGTACAGACTGGCGTTTAGCCATGCCGCTTATTGTATGGTTTTTTGTCTATATTGGTATTTTGAAGGTATTGGTACCCAAACTAAAAGAAGTGTCTCAAAAGCAGGCCGATGCACGCTCGCTAATGACAGGGCGTATTGTGGATAGCTACACCAATATCACTACCGTCAAACTGTTTTCTCATAGCCGCCGAGAGGCCGACTATGCCAAAGAAAGCATGGATGGTTTTCTGCAAACCGTTTACCCGCAAATGCGTTTAGTGACGGTATTAGAATTCTGTGTGGAAATGGCTAACGCTATTCTCATTTTTACCATAGGTGCATTATCTGTGTATCTATGGATGGAAAATATCGCAAGCCCTGGTGACATTGCTATTGCTATTAGCCTTTGTTTACGACTGAACGGTATGTCGCATTGGGTGATGTGGGAAGTCTCTGGGCTATTTGAAAACTTAGGCACAGTGCAGGACGGCATGAATACCTTAGCACAACCTATCGCCGTAAAAGACAAGCCTAAGGCCGACGCGTTACAAGTCAACGGTGGTGGTATCAAGTTTGATGATGTGGACTTCTCATACTCGGGCGCAGACGATAAGCCAATTGATGTTTTTACCAATTTAGACTTGACCATTAAGCCAGGCGAAAAAGTGGGCTTAGTAGGGCGCTCTGGGGCGGGTAAATCGACCTTGGTTAATTTGCTTATGCGTTTTTACGACACCCAAAGCGGCCGTATTATTATTGATGGGCAAGACATTACCGACGTCGGGCAAGAAACCCTACGCGCCAAAATTAGCATGGTGACCCAAGACACCTCCCTAATGCACCGTTCGGTAAGAGATAATATTTTATATGGCCGTACTGATGCGACGGAAGAGGATATGATTCGCGCAGCCAAACAGGCTGAAGCACACGACTTTATTCTTACCCTTACCGATAGCTACGGAAGAACAGGGTACGACGCCCATGTGGGGGAACGCGGCGTGAAGCTTTCAGGGGGGCAACGTCAGCGTATTGCTATCGCCCGCGTGTTGTTAAAAGATGCGCCAGTGTTGGTACTTGACGAGGCGACCTCGGCGCTCGATTCAGAGGTAGAGGCAGCCATTCAAGCGTGCTTAGATAAAGTAATGGAAGGCAAAACGGTTCTCGCCATTGCCCACCGTTTATCGACCATAGCCCAAATGGACAGGCTTCTGGTGCTAGATAAAGGCAGTATTGTAGAGCAGGGGACGCACGCGGAGCTTATCGCACACAACGGTATTTATGCCAAGCTATGGGCACATCAAACGGGCGGTTTTATTGGCGTTGAATAGGTGGCATTCTAAATGGAAAGCAATCGCAGATGGGAGAGATAAACCGCTTGTATCTTGAAAGTGGTTAAGTATAATACGCGTCCCTCCCTTGCGATACCGCACTTTCCTTAGAAAAGACGCACAACTCCCAAGGGCAGTGTAAGTAAATTTTGTCTTTTAGACACCACAGGGGTGTAGTTCGAATTGGTAGAACAGCGGTCTCCAAAACCGATGGTTGGGGGTTCGAGTCCCTCCACCCCTGCCAAATTTACTTAATCTACGAATTTTAAATTGCGCCTTCAAAAAGCGCGTAAAACAACGACGCTGTAGTGCTAGGATCGTAACATGAGCGAAAAGACGGAAAATCAGTCCAATGCGTTGGACATGTTTAAATGGGTAGTGGTTTTTGCACTACTTGCCGGTTTAGTAACCGCTAATACAATGTACGGTGAGATTTCGGTACTATACCGTGCCATCGCGATTGTTGTAGTTGTTGGTATAGCTGGTTTCATCGCGGCAACGACTGAAAAAGGTAGTACCTTCTTGAGCTTTGCTAAAGAGTCTCGCACAGAAGTTCGCAAAGTAGTATGGCCAACCCGTCAAGAGGCGAACCAAACTACCCTTATCGTACTTGCAGCGACGTTAGTTATGGCACTAATTTTATGGGGACTAGACGGCATCATCGTTCGTGTAGTTGGCTTTATTACTGGAATAGGAGCATAAACGTATGTCTGAAGAAGAAGCAGTAAAGAAAAGATGGTACGTAGTTCAAGCCTATTCGCAATACGAAGCTCGCGTTAAAAAGACGTTGCTTGAATACATTAAAATGCACAACATGGAAGACTACTTCGGTCAGGTACTAGTACCAACAGAGGAAGTTGTTGAAATGCGTGCAGGTCAAAAGCGTAAATCTGAGCGTAAGTTCTACCCGGGTTATGTATTGGTAGAAATGGCGATGACTGAAGAGTCATGGCACTTAGTGAAAAGCGTACCTCGCGTACTAGGTTTCATCGGCGGCACCTCTGACCGTCCTATGCCAATTACGCAGAAAGAAGCAGACGCTATCCTAAATCGTCTTGAAGAAAACGTTGATAAGCCAAGACCGAAAACATTGTTCGAGCCAGGCGAAGTGGTTCGCGTTACCGACGGTCCATTTGCCGACTTCAATGGTGTGGTAGAAGAAGTAGACTACGAAAAGAGCCGCGTAAAAGTATCGGTACTTATCTTCGGTCGTTCTACACCAGTAGACCTAGAATTTGGTCAGGTAGAAAAAGGCTAAGCCTTTTCTGCCTAAGAGTTTCGAAAGAGCCCCTACTACATAGGGGCTCTTTTATTTGCAGAACACCCAAATAGAGTTTCTTCTTTAAAAGATTACTAGCAAAGCAATAGAAATAGGCAGGCCGTGTAAGCTATGGCAAACCCATTTCCTCTAAGAACGACATTTCGCTAATAACTGTTAATGTTTTAATTAGGCCTTTTCAGGTGGATAGGAAAGCTATAACTTAGGGAAGATATGATGAAAGCGGTCAGTACTACCCACCATTTATAATCTTCACTAACTAATAAACCAATAGTTAAAGCGGTTACGAATAGGAAAGTTGTAACAATTATACGCGCAATTTTAAAGCGCTCGAACTGGTCTATATGAGCTCTTGAACTAAATAGCCGGATCCAAAGTATCGCTGCAATCCCTGAGTAATTGATTAAAAGTAAAAGGCTATTACTTGCAATAAACGCACTAAAGGAAAACAGGCTTAGCATAGCACAAGCCATGTTAAGCCTTGATAAAGGTGATAAACCCATTTATTCCCCAATTTTGTTTTACCTATTATTTAATAATAAGTGTTAGAGCACTTTGACCGGAACAATAATTTTGAAAAAGCCCCAAAGGGGCTCGTTCGAATTAAATAAGCCAGAAGTAACAACTGATGAGCGAAAGAAATATGAACAGAAAATGTAGCACTGTAGCAGTCTTCTCTGAAATCTTATCGCTCTCATTAAAAGAGTCCCAAAACCCTACACCTAGCGCACGTTTTAATATTAGGTTCGTCCCACAAACTAATAGGGTCCAAATTAAAACAGCTTGGATATCTACCATTATAAACTCGACCTTCATTCATCTGTTGTCATTAAATCCTCAACTTCCGATGCCATACTTGTTATCGCCCCCGAAATCAAACCTCCGCCTACAGATGTTGCGAGAGAGCTAAAACCTTTAACAGGACTCAAAGCGCCAGCACCCATTCCGGCAAGTGTTCCTGTAGCGATACTACTAAACGTCGCGCTCCGTCCACCACCTATAATTGCACCGTAGAATCCACCTATTCCACCGGCAAGTGCGCCTAGAGCATTGGCCCAAAGAGCACCAGAAACTTGCGAGATCTCATCTTTGTTTAACTCAGTTAGTTTTTCCATTGTTAATTAATCCTTATTTAGATAAATATAGATGACTCCGCACGGCCTGTGTGAAGCTATCCAAACTTTGAATCACTTTCATGATGAAAAATACTGACCTTTCGATGGTTTTTTATTCTAAATAGCCCTTGCATAGTAATTAATCACCTTATATAATGCGCGCCCTTTTAAACGGAAACGGGAAGCCGATTGAGCAAATAATCTCTGTATTTGCGAGGCGTTAGACCCAAACAAGAGAGCATGTAAAATGGCTAAAAAAGTAAGCGGTATTATTAAGCTTCAGGTTGCAGCTGGCGCTGCTAACCCAAGTCCACCGGTTGGTCCTGCACTAGGTCAGCACGGTGTGAACATCATGGAATTCTGTAAGGCTTTCAACGCGAAAACAGAAAGTCTTGAGAAAGGCGCTCCGGTACCAGTAGAAATTACGGTATACGAAGATCGCTCTTTCACATTCGAAACTAAGACTCCTCCTGCGTCTTACCTGCTTAAGAAAGCAGCGGGCATCAAGAGTGGTTCTGGCCGTCCTAACACTGAAAAAGTGGGTACTGTTACTCGCGCTCAGTTGGAAGAGATCGCTAAAACTAAAGAGCCAGACCTTACTGCAGCTGATCTAGATGCAGCGGTACGCACTATCGCGGGTTCTGCTCGCTCAATGGGCTTGAACGTAGAGGACTAATCGAATGGCTAAATTAACTAAACGTGCTCGCCTAGTACGCGACAAAGTTGACTCTACTAAAGAGTACGAAATCAACGAAGCAGTAGCGCTTCTTAAAGAACTAGCAACAGCTAAGTTCGCAGAAAGCGTTGACGTATCTGTTAACCTTGGTATCGATGCGAAGAAATCTGACCAAAACGTTCGTGGTGCAACTGTACTACCAAACGGTACTGGTAAAGACGTTCGCGTTGCAGTATTCACTCAAGGTGCAAATGCTGAAGCAGCGAAAGAAGCGGGTGCGGACATCGTTGGTATGGACGACTTAGCTGAGCAAGTTAAGAAAGGCGAAATGAACTTTGACGTAGTAGTTGCTAGCCCAGACGCGATGCGTGTTGTTGGTCAACTAGGTCAAATCTTAGGTCCACGTGGCCTTATGCCTAACCCTAAAACTGGCACTGTAACGCCTGACGTTGCAACGGCAGTTAAGAACGCTAAAGCTGGTCAGGTACGCTACCGTAACGATAAGAACGGTATCATCCACGCTAGCATCGGTAAGATTGCGTTCGAAGCGAACCAAATTCAAGAAAACCTTGAAGCGCTACTTGAAGCATTGAAGAAAGCTAAGCCTTCTTCTGCTAAAGGTACATACATCAAGAAGATCAGCCTAAGCACAACAATGGGTGCTGGTGTTGCTCTTGATAAGGCTTCTGTAGGTCTTTAATTTCGCTGAGCGAATGCTCATCGAAATCTCTTAAAGGTTATGGGTTGGAGCTGTGTAAATTAGCAGTGCTAATAAGCAGCTCCCGTCCTAGACCGCAGGTGCGGTGTGGTGAAAGAGGTAAGAGAACTTTCACAGTCAACACACTGCTTAATAGAACAACCTGCGCAGACGGTGGTTTGACTCAGACTCTCTGGGGTAACAAACACCGTAGAGCGGTATCGACCATGAGGGTTGGTATCAATCTGTGAACCCTGACCGCGTAAGTAGGTAACTACGAACAAGGTCAGATACAAAGAGGTGAACTCAGTGGCACTAGGTTTAGCAGCAAAAAAAGAGATCGTAGCAGAAGTTTCTGAAGTTGCGTCTCGCGCTCTATCCGTAGCCGTTGCTGAATACCGTGGGATGGAAGTTAGCGATCTGACTGAGCTACGTGTTAAAGCTCGTGAGCAAGGCGTATACCTAAAGGTTGTACGTAATACTCTTGCGAAGCGTGCTCTAGCAGACAGTCAATTTGCAGACTTAGACAGCGCCTTAACTGGTCCGCTTATCTATGGTTTCTCTATCGACGCACCAGGCGGTGCGGCACGTCTTTTCAAAGACTTCGGTAAGACTAACGATAAGCTTAAAGTTACTGCACTTTCAATTGGTAGTGGTCTTCTTGGTCCAGAGAAATTGGACGCAGTTGCAGCTCTACCTACCCGCGACGAAGCGCTTGCGAAACTACTTGCAACCTTCAAAGCACCAGTTGGGAAATTCGTTCAAACAATCAACGAAGTTCCTGGCAAGTTTGTGCGCGTATTGGCGGCGGTCAAAGACACCAAGTAATTGGCGTTTTTGGCATATTGATTTTTTTAACATTTTATACCCAGGAGTTTAGAGAACATGGCTCTAACTAAAGAAGATATCTTAAACGCAATCGCTGAAATGCCGGTAATGGAACTGGTAGAACTAATTGAAGCGGCTGAAGAGAAATTCAACGTATCTGCTGCAGCTGCTGTTGCTGTTGCTGGTCCAGCTGCTGGCGGCGACGCTGCTGCTGCAGAAGAAAAGACTGAATTCGACGTTGTAATGACTTCATTCGGTGGCAACAAAGTTGCAGTTATCAAAGCAGTTCGCGGCGCGACTGGCCTAGGTCTTAAAGAAGCTAAAGAAGTAGTTGAGTCTGCTCCTAAAGCTATCAAAGAAGGCGTAAGCAAAGATGAAGCTGAAGCACTTAAGAAAGAGCTTGAAGAAGCTGGTGCAGAAGTAGAAATCAAGTAATCTGACATAGTCAGATTATTGCCTGAGACGGCAAGGCTGGTGGTTTTTTGAACCACCAGCCTTTTTGCGCTGTATAGTGTGTAGAAACTAACCCTTGGTTACACTACTTAAAGCGCCATTCGGAAATACCCATAAAAAGCATAAAAATCCAACAAGTTAACTAATAATTGGTTAAATTTTGTTGTATGCTGGTGTATCTGCCCGAAAAAGGGTTGTGGAAGTTTGTTGCTTAGTGCGCCATTTGAAACGCAGCTTTTAGCCCATAGCACGCGTTTTAAAGCATTTTGCAGCAGGTTGGGTCATAAATCAGCAGGCTGAGGAACCCATGGTTTACTCTTATAGCGAAAAGAAACGTATCCGTAAGGATTTTG
>Ga0208315_1000090_pt1 | contig 115313 bp, 108 predicted proteins | sample MalvireepMed_215_FD_184239 | JGI IMG/M metagenome (GOLD analysis project Ga0208315, IMG submission 184239) | Marine viral communities from the Global Malaspina Expedition - Malaspina viral metaG DeepMed_215 (SPAdes) (version 2) | ecosystem: Environmental > Aquatic > Marine > Oceanic | place...
GTCGAAAGCGCATCCCCGCTTCCGGCCTGCGAAAAGCTGCCCGAAGAAGGCCAGCTTAAAACCGATATCGCCATCATCGGTGGTGGTTATTGCGGTCTGTCGGCGGCGTTGGAACTGGCACAAAACGGGGCCAATGTTTCGGTTTTTGATGCCGGACGCAGTGGATGGGGCGCATCCGGGCGCAATGGCGGTTTTTGCTGCATGGGCGGCAGTGGCAAGGGGCTTGGGCAACTGGCAAAGACCTTTGGTGATGACGCGGTAAAACAGTTTGCCCGACATCAACGCGATGCCATCAATTTGGTGGACCATCGCCTGAATAGCTGGAACATCGATGCTGACCGCCATTCGAACGGTGAAGTGGTTCTTGCGCACAAACCCAACCGGGTTGCCGAGCTTAAGCACGAGGCAGAGGAAATCGCCCATTTCACCAGCATCAAGACAGAGCTTCTTGATCGTGATGCGTTGAAGGAACGCGGTCTCCATGCGGCGGAAACCTATGGCGGATTGCATGTCAAAGCCGGTTTTGGCCTTAACCCGATGAAGTATCTTGCAGGCCTGCATGAACAATGCTTGCGCGCAGGTGTCCGGATATTCGGACAGGCCACAATTGAACGATTTGATGAAGATGGCGATACATATCGCCTTTATGCAGGCAAAACAGAAATCAGTGCCGCGAAGATCATCATCGCCACCAACGGTTATAGTGCAGAAAACCTGCCCGACTGGATTGGCGGGCGCTTAATGCCTGTCTTTTCCGGCATTCTGATCACACGTCCCCTCCGCCCGGATGAGCTGGAAGATCAAGGCTGGACCAGCGACCTGATGGCTTTTGACAGCCGCATCCTGCTGCATTATTTCCGCAAGCTTCCCGACAACCGTTTTCTGTTTGGCGGACGCGGCGGCATTACCGCAACCCCCAAGGCCTTTGCGGCGGGGAAAAGCGATCTTCTGGATAATTTCAAACGCATGTTCCCGGCATGGCAGGATGTCGCCTTTACCCATCACTGGAATGGTCTTGCCTGTCTGTCGCAAAGTTGGCGCCCCTATATCGGGCGGGTTCCCGGCCATCATGACGTCTGGACGGCCCTTGCGTGGCACGGCAACGGCGTTGCAATGGCAAGTCTGGGTGGCAAGCTTTTGGCGGAACGCATGCTGGGCATCAGCGACGACGAGGATCTGGGCAGCGTCTTGACAACTCCCATGGGGAAATTTCCCATGCCGTCATTGCGCCGCGTGGCACGATCAGTTGGCTATCGCTACTACGGCCTGCACGACCGGTTTGCCTGATCACATTTGCCGGGCACGGCGATCTGTTTGCGTTCGACCGTGAAGTGACATATGTCATGTCCAACAATTGCCTTATGAATTAAAGCAATTCCAGACCGCGTACTGAACAGGCCCCTATCATGTCCGACAAACAACCAACTCTTGCCGAAATCAAGGAACGTCGCGAAATTGCCACGCGCCGCATCAAGGAAGATACCGGCATTGATCAGGACATGATCAAGAACATCGTGCATGGCTTTTATGCCAAGGTGCGCGAAGACGATATGCTTGGCCCTGTTTTTGATGAAAAGATCGAAAACTGGGATCATCATCTGGATCGCATGGTGATGTTCTGGTCATCGGTCGCGCTTGCGACGGGCAACTATGACGGTCGCCCGATGCAAAAGCATTTACCACTTAAGATCACCCGACATCATTTTGATCGCTGGCTGCAACTCTTTGCCGAGACCTTGTCGGAATATTGCCAAGAACCCGCAGCCAAACACTTCATGGAACGCGCCCTTCGCATTGCTTCAAGCTTCGAAGTCGGCATCGCAGCCCATAACGGCGTCATCCTGTCCAAGGGCGAACGCTACGACCCGGTATCAAACTGGGAACCAAACTAATTCCGGAACGTTTTGTTATCTAAGCTGTAACCCGGCACTTCAACCCAAGGAAGCGCTGTGTCTTTTGTCGGCCAAGTTGACAAAAGGAAATGATCAATATTTCATATGGTTATGGCGAATGCCGGAACATCTCACGGTTAGGCCCCTGATCAAGAGGCTTTTGAAAACGCGTGCCAAATGTCCCCGGCATTCACACAGTTGGAGATAGCTGACCAGCCCCGGCAACTTATGACCGGGGCACATCAACCTGTGATGCGCGTCTTTCCCGGTGCGGTGTGCAGTCAGATTTTCCAACACATTGAACGAGACTTGCGACGCCTGAACGGGGAGCCGGAAAATGTGGTCATTGATCACTCTTATTGTCGTTTTGCTGGTTGGTGCCATCGCTTACGCGATTTATGGCCACCGTCATCACTTGGCCCCGAGCACAGGCAAAAAGATCAATCCGTCTAAGCGCCCCAATAGCGCGCTGTTGATTGTTGACCTGCAAGAGGACTTCACCAATGCGACCGGCAAGAATGCCTATGACCCTGACCTGGTCGAAAAACGGATTGCAGCGATCAATGATCTGGTCGAAACCGCAAATGCCAACGGATACCCCGTCATTTCCATCCGCCAGACATTCCGCGGATGGTATATGAACCTGCTTATGAAGTTTTTGAACGAAGGCCGGGGCAGCCCCAAATCCGAAGGTCTTGATCTGGATGCACGGATCAATGGCGACATCGACCATGATATCGTCAAGGCACGTGCGGACGGGTTTAGTGAGCCCGAACTGGACCGCGTTCTTGATCAACAAAAGGTCGGAAAACTGATCATCGTCGGGCTTGATGGTGATTACTGCGTGAATGCAAGCATGCAGGCCGCCCTGAACCGTGGGTATGAAGTATCATTCAGTGACGCAACGACGCTGGCACTCAACCCCGACAACTGGAAGAAAACCAAATCCAGACTTACCGCACGCGGCGCGTCTGAAGGGTTGCGCCCCCTGACACCAACAGCTGACAACGATGAAACCGGCGACGGTGAAACTGAAAGTCGCAGCCGCGAAACAGCATAGCCGCCCGCGCCTGCTTATTCCCCGTTGGGATCAAAGCCGGGACTTTTAAAGCTTGTCGCGGATCGAATACCACAGCATGGCGGCCACCAGCATCGGGAAACGCAACATCTTGCCCCCCGGGAAGACCGGGGTTTTGATGTTGGCCATGACGTCAAACCGCTCAACAGTACCGGCCACCGCATCTGCCATGATCTGGCCTGCCAGTGTCGCCATGGCGACCCCGTGGCCGGAATAGCCCGTCGCGGTGAAAACGTTATCGTCAAGCTTTTCAAAGAACGGCATGCGGTTCATCGTGATCGCCAATGTCCCGCCCCAGCCATAATCAATCTTCACATCTTTAAGCTGCGGATAGACTTCAAGCATATGCGGTGAAACAAACGCCTTGATGTCACGCGGGAAGTTATAGCCATAGGTTTCCCCACCGCCAAAAAGCATGCGCTTATCGGCACTCAGCCGGTAATAGTTGATCACGAATTTTGAGTCGGCGACTGCCACGTCATCACGGATCAGTTCGCGCGCCAGATCATCACCAAGTGGCTCGGTGGCGATGACAAAATTATTGATCGGCATAACACGCTTCGCCACACGATCTTCCAGCGCATCAAGGTAACCATTGCAACCAAGGATCATCTTGTTCGCTGTCACAACAGCGCCGTTTTCGGTTTTAACCGTAACCTTGCCCGCCTGATTTTCATAGCCGGTGACAACCGTTCCTTCGCATATCCGCGCCCCGGCCGCACGCGCAGCGTCGGCCAGGCCAAGTGCAAAGTTCAGCGGGTGCAAATGCCCCGCCCCCACATCAAGCGACCCACCATGATAAAATTCGGTACCAAGCATCTCGCGCATTTCTGCGCGGTCAACAGAACGGATATCTTCATAGCCATATTCGGCCTGAAGCTTATCGGCATAGGCGTGGGTATGCTCGACAAAGCGCGCACGATGGTCGGCATGCAAGATGCCCGGTTTCCAGTCACACTTGATGTCATGCTTTGCGATCAGGGATTTGACAACGTCCTTGGACTCTTCGGCGATGTCCCAGAGTTTGCGCGCATCATCGCGCCCGACCATTTGTTCAAGTTCGTCCTGCTCGCGGCGCTGGCCCGAACCGACTTGCCCGCCATTGCGTCCCGATGCGCCCCAACCGACACGATGGGCTTCCAGCAGGATCACGTCATAGCCACGTTCTGCCAGATGCAGTGCCGATGACAGCCCGGTAAAGCCGCCACCAATGACGACAATGTCGCAGGTCTGATCCCCCTCAAGCCTGGCAAAGGGTGCAATCGCATTCGCCGTCGCGGCGTAATAGGAATCAGGATAGCGGCCTGCCCGGTCGTTGGCGGTCAGCAAGTTCGGGGTGAACATGAGGAACCCTCATATTTGTAAATGGATGTTGGCTTATCCTGCCCAATCCGGCCTACCTATCAAGGAAAAACTGCCCATTTTCCGGCCTTAAACCCGCTTTTCACCGATTATGCAAAAACCGGCCAAGTCAAAGCATAACGATTGCGTAAAGCTGCCAACAAAGCGTGATACCTGCGGTGATGGATCTTGCGGATTTCAGGTAATCGTGCATTGAGAATCAGAGTCTTATGGCACCTCACAATGCGCCTGACGCCGCAGACGCGCCAGTGGACTTAAACAAAATTCCCCGATCCATCCCATGACGGACCGGGGAAATCATCAGACCATTTGAAACGGCCGGTATTAGCGCTGCTTGGTTTCCCATTCGGGATGCACGAAATACGGCGCATTGGACGGCGCCAACGGTGTTTTCCCGCGAATGATATCAGCAGCCTTTTCACCAACCATAATGGTCGGGGCATTAAGGTTGCCGGTCACGATGGACGGCATGATCGAACTATCGACCACACGCAGTCCTTCGATGCCATGCACACGGGTTTTCTCGTCGACCACCGACATTTCGTCACTGCCCATCTTGCACGAGCAAGACGGGTGATAGGCACTTTCGGCGTGGTCGGCGACCCATGCGTCAATCTGCTCGTCGGTTTCGATATCCTTGCCCGGGGCGATTTCACCACCGCGCAGATCGGCAAAGGCATCCTGCGCAAAGATTTCACGGGTCAGGCGAACCGATGCACGCATTTCTTCCCAGTCATCCGGGTGGCTCATATAGTTCGGATCAATGATTGGTCGATCCTTCGGATTGCCGGATGCCAGACGCACCGTTCCACGCGATTTGGAGCGCATCGGGCCGATATGGGCCTGGAAGCCATCCTTTTCCGCCGCCTTGGAGCCGTTATAGTTAATCGCGGCCGGCATGAAGTGATATTGCAGGTCCGGATGTTTCACACCCGCCTTTGAGCGGATAAATCCACCGGCCTCAAAATGGTTGGTCGCACCAAGGCCGGTTTTGAACAGATACCATTCAACACCGATCTTGAGCTTGTTCCACCAATCAAGCTTGCTATTGAGGCTGATCGGCTTGGTGCATTCCATCTGAACATACAGTTCCAGATGGTCCTGCAGGTTTTCACCAACACCGGGCAAATCATGGACAACATCAATGCCGTGTTCGCGCAGATGGTCCGCAGGCCCGATGCCCGAAAGCATCAGAAGTTTTGGCGAGTTGATGGATCCGGCAGAGACAATCACTTCGCGATCGACAACCGCGCGCTTGAGTTCGCCCTGATGGGTGAAATCAAGACCAATGGCACGTTTCCCCTCGAAAACAATACTTTGCGCCAAAGCCTTGTGATAGACGGTCAGGTTCGGACGTTTCATCGCCGGATGCAAATAAGCCCGCGCCGTTGACCAGCGACGGCCCCTATAGACCGTCATATCCATGGTCCCGAGACCTTCCTGACGATAGCCATTCTGATCCGGGGTAAATTCATACCCGGCCTGCTGCCCGGCCTTTATCCATGCCTTGTGCAAGTCGTTCTGGCATGCACCGGTCGTCACATGCAGCGGGCCATCACCACCGTGATATTCGTCGCCTTCGGTGTCCTCATTACGGGTATTCGCACGGCGGAAATACGGCAGGCAACGGGCATAATCCCATTCCTTAAGGGCGGTGTCTTCTTCGGCCCAGCGATTGTAATCAAGGGCATGACCACGCACATAAGCCATCCCGTTGATCGAGCTGGAGCCGCCATAAACACGCCCGCGCGGGGTTTCCATGCGCCGGTTATTCAGATTGGACTGCGGGGTTGTCCAATAGGCCCAGTTATAGGTTTCCGACTGCATCGGATAAGACAGCGCGGTCGGCATATGAATGCGCCAGTCCCACCAGTGATCCTTCGGCCCGGCTTCAACAACCAGTACCTTTACTTCCGGGTCTTCGGTCAGTCGGTTGGCAAGCACAGCCCCTGCCGAACCGGATCCGACAATCACGTAATCGTAGTTTTCAGTGGTCGTTGGGGTCGTCATTTCTGATCCCTTGTTTGGTCTTGCTGTGTGGGCAGCCGGTGAGTATTTGGCGACGTTCGTTGATCAAAGGCCCTTAGTAAGGGGCCTCGACATCGCCGGTTTCGACATAAACGGATTTGATGCGGGTGTAATATTCAATTGCCGCACGGCCATTTTCACGGCCAACGCCCGACTTCTTCACACCGCCAAACGGCATCTCGATCGGGGTGATGTTATAGGTATTGATCCAGCAGGTACCGGCCTCAAGCCGGGCAACCACGCGATGACCGCGCGACAAGTCCTTGGTAAACACACCTGCTGCCAGACCATATTCGGTGTCATTGGCGCGCTTGATCGCTTCGTCTTCGTCGCTAAAGGTCAGTACCGACATTACCGGACCAAAGATTTCCTCGCGCACGATGGCCATGTCATCGGTGCAATCGGTAAAGACGGTCGGCGCAACGAAAAGCCCGCCTTCTGGCATGCCCTCCGACACGGCATGGCCGCCAAGGACGCATTTTGCGCCCTCTGCCTTACCCTTTTCGATATAGGACATGACCTGTTCATACTGCGCCTTGGTGACGATCGGACCAACCTGGGTTTCAGGTTTTTCCGGATCGCCAAGAACAAGCCCCCTGGACCGTGCGATCAGCTTTTCGATGAAGGCATCGGCAACGCTTTCATGGACAAACACACGCGTTCCGTTCGAGCAAATCTGACCCGATGAATAGAAATTCGCCATCTGCGCGCCGGAAACTGCATTGTCCAGATCGGCATCCTCGAACACGATCATCGGCGATTTGCCACCAAGTTCCATGGTGACGGCCTTCATGCCGCCAGCAGCAACGGATGCGACCTTGGCACCGGTTGCGGCCGAACCGGTCAGGGAAATCTTGTCAACGCCGGGATGTTCAACCAGCGCGGCACCGCTTTCACGCGCGCCTTGCACAACGTTGTAAACGCCATCGGGAAGACCGGCTTCCTGAAGGGCTTCGGCCACAGCGATGGCAGAAAGCGGCGTGGTTTCAGACGGTTTGTAGACAACCGCATTACCGCATGCCAGTGCCGGTGCTGCCTTCCAGCAAGCAATCTGAATCGGATAGTTCCAGGCACCGATGGCGCCACAAACGCCAACTGCTTCGCGGCGGGTATAGGCAAAGTTACCGGCAAGATCGATATGCTCGCCCGCAAGGCTTCCGGCGACGCCGGCGAAATATTCAAGGCATTCAACACCGGAAATCACATCGACAATTTCGGTTTCCTGAATGGCACGGCCCGTATCGCGGGTTTCAACCAGTGCCAGTTCATCATTGCGGTCACGCAGGATCTGGGCGGCCTTGAACAGCACACGTGCGCGTTCGGCAGCCGGGGTGTTTTTCCAAATCTCGAACCCGGCGCGGGCAGCCTTGACTGCGGCATCAACATCAGCAGCGGTACTTTCGTGGCCCTTTGCAAGAACGGTGTTGGTCGCGGGATTCAGCGTTACCATTTCCGCGCCCGACCCCTGGGTCTTCTTGCCGTTGATGAAATTCTGGATTTGATAAAGGCTCATCTTAAAACTCCTGCTGGCTGCACGTTTGATCGGCAGCCTTGAACGTTTCTGTGGGTCGGTTGCATCTATCGGGCTGGCGAATTCGCCAGATACATGCGCAAGGTGCCCAGCACCATTTTGCGCGCCCCTGCGATATCGGATTTGCCGTGAGACAGGCCGGTGCGCACCCAGATCCCGTCCACCATGGCGGCGATTACAGCTGAAATGTCATCAGCACATTGTTCGGTCGTCAATTGACGCAATTCATGGCGCAGGTTTGAGGCCAGCCGCTGAAAATAGATATTGTTCAGCCGACTCAACGCATCGGAAAATGGCACCTGTGCCCAGAATGACAGCCAAGCCACAGTCACCTGTGGTGTGAACTGTTCTTCGTTGAAGTTGGTGTTAATGATCGCTTCAAGGCGATCAATCGGCGTCTTGGCCGTCGCCAGACGCACCAGATAATCGTTGCGCAAATCCTGCATCAGGGAGCGCATGGTTGCTTCAAGCAACGCGTTCTTGCCACCAAAATAGTGCGAAATAATCCCAGACGACATCCCCGCAGCCTTCGCGATACGGGCAATCGTCGTATCGGCGAATCCGTGGCTATGAATGGTTTCAATCGTCGCGTCGATCAACTGCCTGCGGCGAACAGGCTGCATACCAACCTTGGGCATTAATTCATCCAATCCTCTGCGTTGCGAAGGGTTTACCGTCGCTGCAACAGCATAAAACGCAGTTTTTAGTCCTTCGCAATTGACGTAACCAGAATATGCTGTAATTTAATTGAACAATCAATCAATAAAAACACGTCGGCATTTGCGGCGCGTTTCTCAGGGCTTTTAGCCTTTGCTGCGCGGCAATGCGGCTGTTTTTTGTGATTATTCCGGCCCGTTAATCACGTTCGGGGGAACGTGTTGACGGCTCTGGGCGAGTGTTGGCGACATCTATGTTGCGTTGATGTTCGTCTGGCCTCCGGAACCGAGAGTCTTCTGGTGACCGGCCCTATCCGGTCATCAGTAACATTAGGTTTATACAAGGGAGAACCAGAAGCATGACCAATCTTTCCACGTTCGGCCGCCTGCTTGGCAGCACCATCATTGCGACCACCCTTCTGGGTGCCGCCGGTGCGAAAGCCGCTGATAGCGAAGCCTGCCAAACCGTGACTTTCTCTGATGTTGGCTGGACCGACATCACGGCCACCACGGCAACCGCATCGGTGATTCTTGAATCACTCGGCTATACTGCTGAAACCGAACTTCTGTCGGTTCCGGTCACCTATACCAGTCTTGCCAATGGCGACGTTGACGTCTTCCTGGGCAACTGGATGCCGACCATGGCTGCTGATATTCAGCCCTATCTCGACAAAGGCACGGTCGTATCAACCGGTGCCAACCTTGAAGGTGCCAAATACACGCTGGCTGTCACCCAGAATGCCTTTGACGCCGGTCTGAAAGACTTTGCTGATATCGCCAAGTTCCATGACGAACTGGATGGCGAAATCTATGGCATTGAACCGGGCAATGACGGCAACCGCCTGATCCAGGACATGATCGATAGCGACCAGTTTGGTCTTGGCGAGTTTGAACTCGTTGAATCCTCGGAACAGGGCATGTTGGCCGAGGTAAAGCGCAAATCCTCGCGCGATCAGTTCATCGTTTTCCTCGGTTGGGAACCGCACCCGATGAACGCGAAATACGACATGGCCTATCTTGATGGCGGCGATGACGTGTTTGGCCCGAACTTTGGCGGTGCGACTGTTCACACCAACCTGCGTGCCGGTTACACTGACGAATGCCCGAATGCTGGCAAATTCGTTACCAACCTGAAATTCAGCCTCGCCATGGAAAACGAAATCATGGACGCGATCCTGAACGAAGGCACCGATCCGGCAGAAGCCGCGACCGCATGGCTCAAAGCCAACCCGGATGCAGCAATGGCATGGCTTGACGGTGTGACCACCTTTGACGGTGGCGACGCCAAAGCAGCTCTGAAATCCGGTCTTGGTCTTTAAGCACCGCGATTGATTTTACCGATGCGCCCGCCTCTGACCCAAGGTCGATCCGGGCGCATCGGATGCATTTTTCTTAATTCTCATTGAACGGATATTTTCGCATGGAATGGCTCACGGAAACGAAGATTCCGCTGGGACAGTGGATATCGTCCCTGATGGATGCGCTGAACGAACATGCCGACTTCGTGTTCTATACCATTTCGGATGTTCTCGAGTTCATTATCGAAAACACCATTGATTTCCTGGTCTGGTTGCCCGCGCTTCTGATCATTGCCGCCTTTGGCGTCCTGGCGGCTGTTGTGCACAAATCATGGAAACTGACGGCCTTTACGGTTCTGTCGCTGTTGCTGGTGGTCAATCTTGGCTACTGGGAAGAAACAATGGAAACGCTGGCCCTTGTCATTTATGCGACGCTGTTTTGCATGTTGATCGGTGTGCCGCTTGGCGTGGCGTCCGCCCACCGTCCCTGGCTTCATCAGGCAATGCGTCCGGTTCTTGACCTGATGCAGACGATCCCGACCTTCGTGTATCTGATCCCGACCCTGATCCTGTTTGGTCTGGGTGTGGTTCCCGGCCTTATTTCGACTGTGATATTTGCGATTGCCGCCCCGATCCGCCTGACCCATCTTGGCATTTCAAATACCCCCAAGGCACTTCTGGAAGCCGGTGAGAGCTTTGGCTGTACGCCGCGCCAGTTGCTGTTCAAGGTCGAATTGCCGTCCGCGATGCCGTCTATCATGGCGGGGCTTACGCAATGCATCATGCTGTCGCTGTCGATGGTGGTGATTGCCGCCCTTGTCGGTGCAGATGGTCTGGGCAAGCCGGTTGTGCGCGCACTTAACACAGTGAATATCGCACAGGGCTTTGAAGCGGGTCTTGCGATTGTGATTTTGGCCATCGTGCTTGATCGCATCTGCCGTCGTGACAACAACGAAACTTCGGGGCAGTGATCATGAGCAATGCTGTTGAATTCGATAATATCGACGTGATCTTTGGTAACCGTCAGGCAGAATCCCTTAAACTGCTGGACGAGGGCAAAACCCGCGAAGAGATTGCGGCCGCCACCAACAATGTTCTTGGTGTTGCCGATGTCAGCTTCAACGTTCCGGAAGGCGAAATCTGTGTCCTGATGGGGCTTTCGGGGTCTGGCAAGTCATCGCTTCTGCGTTGTGTAAATGGGCTGAATGCCGTATCGCGCGGATCGCTTCGTGTGCGTGCGGGTGATGACATGGTGGATGTCACGAGCTGTGATTCCGCAACACTTCGAAACCTGCGTCGTAAAAATGTCGCCATGGTCTTCCAGCAATTCGCGCTGTTTCCATGGCGCACGGTTGAAGACAATGTCGGCTTTGGCCTTGAGCTTGGTGGCATGGGCCCGACCGAGCGCCGCGATATCGTGCGTGAAAAGCTTGCCCTTGTTGGTCTGGATCAATGGGCGACCAAATATGCCCATGAACTTTCCGGCGGCATGCAGCAACGCGTTGGACTGGCGCGCGCCTTTGCCACCGATGCGCCGATCCTTCTGATGGACGAACCGTTCTCGGCCCTTGATCCGCTGATCCGTAACCGGCTGCAGGACGAGTTGCTTGATCTTCAGGAAAAGCTCAACAAGACCATCCTGTTTGTCAGCCATGATCTTGATGAAGCCATGAAACTGGGCAATTCGATTGCCATCATGGAAGGTGGTTATGTCGTCCAGCACGGTACGCCCGAAGATATCGCCTTGCGTCCGGCAAACGACTATGTCGCTGACTTTGTCGCACATATGAACCCGGTCAACATCCTGCGCGGCCGCGCGATCATGCATCGCATCAGTCGCGACCAGAAAGCCGGTGCTGGCGAGCTTATGCTGGAAGATGCCAATATCCGCGTCACGCTTCAGGATGGCGTTGTGCGCTCTGCCAATAATGGCGAACGGGGCGAGCTTAAGCTGATCAATTATGACGGCACGCTGCCAAGTGAACTGGATGCAACCGACAATTCGATTGTGTTTGTCGCACAGGATGATGTGCTGCTTAAGGATCTGATTGATATGCGCTCTATCACCCAGAACCCGGTCATCCTCACCCGCGATGGGAAGGTTTCCGGCACCCTGGGCCGCAAGGAGTTCTTTGACAGCCTGACCCAGACTGCATCTGTCGCGGACTGATTATCGATTGTTATAAATCTTGATTAAAAGGGCGGCCTTCGTTGAGGCCGCCTTTTTTGTCTCACAAGACCGTCTGTTTTGCGTCGATCTGGTAACCGCGTTTTGATGAGAGGTAACCATGGCGCAGCTGAGCGACTTGCAATTAAGGGGGCTGGCATCTGCCGAACTTGGGGCGGGTGTTGAACTTGATCCGGGTTTTGTTGATCCCTACCCCGATGCCGCATGCTGGGGATGGGCATTGTGTGGCGGACCTAGTGCGCACGGCAACGCCGAACCCGCCGAGATTTTTGATCGCGCCATTGCGCGCAACGCGGCGGGCATCATGACCGGGCTTCGCGATGGTTTCACCGGCTGGGTCCATGTGGCTTTTAACGCCAATGCTGCGGCCAACAATCAGGCCGCGGTCATCGCAGAGAACTTCAACCGTGCGATCATAGAGTTGGATGAAAATGCCGAGCGCACCTGTCGTCTGGCCTTTGCCAAGCTGTGCATGATTGTCAATGGCCTGACCCCTGCTGTGGCACCGACCAACTACAAGATCGTGATGGCCTCTGATCACTGGTACAGTTGGGAACACTGGTCGCTGGGCTTGCGCAACGATATCGCCGCCCCGGAAAACCCGGAATGGCAGTATACCCAGCGCGATGCGGGCGTTAACCCGGTCAACACCCGATCAGACGAGGTCTGGGGTGATCATCCGATCCTGACGGAAATCTATGTTACGGAGTTGCATGACGGGCATCTGACCTATTTGCAGCATGCCCAAGGTTGGCCCGCGGCCGAGGCTCCCCCGGCAGGCGATCCGCCAGCACCACCACATCCCGGTCAGCAACCATCGCCGGCGGATCCCTCACCGCTGACCTTGTCGCCGACAGGCGGGAATGACAGCATCTCACCCGCAAGCGATGCGGATACAACTGCCACGACTGGTGTGTCATCTGGCGAGGATCAGGTTACGTGACCTGACATTGGCCAAAGATATGCTTATCCACCCGTTACCGGCGGAAACAGGGCGATTTCGGTCGCCTTGGTGATGTCGGTGTCGGGTGTGGCGTATTCCTGATCAACAGCGACACGAATGATTGCCGGGTCCGCCAACGCATTGGCGAAATTCTCGCCACGACCGGGCAGCCATGCCAACAGATCAGCAACCGTTTTTACACTGTCGGGAAGATCAATTGGCTCTTCGGCCATTCCAATGCGGTCCTTGACCCACGAAAAATAGACAAGCTTCATCTTCGATCCTGACTGTAAACTGCAATTTGCCCGCATGCTCGCCCAAGAGCAGTGCAACACGCAAGCCCCAATGATGCGACCTGGGCTTTTGGACCCTAGGGGTAGATAAAATAACCTTCGGGCGCATTATCAAGCCGCGCAGTCAGGTTTTCGATAAAGAACCGTTCGGCACGACTGAGCGACATGCGAGGATTGGTCACAAGGTAAATATCAATCGCTGGCGGATCAACATAGGGCGGCAATCGCCAAAGCTGCCCGCGTTCAGTCGCGCTTTGCACAACATGGATCGGCAGCGGGCCGATACCCAGTCCGGCATTAATCAAACGCCGGACTTCTTCAAGGTGCGGACTGACGGCAACGACTTTGCCCTTCATGCCTTCCTGCGCACGCAAAACCGCCACGGGTGCAAGTGCATCGCTTAGCTGGTCGGTTGCGAATGATACGAATGCTTCACTGCGCAAGTCGGCCAGTGTCAGCCCCTCCTTGCCAAACAGATGATGGGTCGGACCGCAGAAGAAACCGAAATGTTCACGATACAATCGGCGATATTCCAGTCTGGGATGGCGCTCCTTGACCAGACAAATACCGAAACTGGCCTGCTGCGAAAGCACCTGATCAACAACATTGACCGAGGTGGCAACGTCGATTTCATAGGTCACTTCCGGGTGGGCGCGGTTGAATTCGAACAGGGCATCATCAAGGGGCGGGAAGACGACGTGACTGGCTAGCCACATATGCAAATGCCCGGTCAACTGATTGCCGCTATCGGACATCACATCCGATAACCGCCGTATGGCGCCGCAAATCTCACGACATTCATGATAAAGCGCCAACCCCTGCTCGGTCACTTCAAACCTGCCACGTTCGCGGTCAATCAGACGTGCACCGATCTGATCTTCGAGCCGTTTCAGGGCATTGCTGACGCTGGGCTGGCGCAGCAAAAGCCGGTTTGCGGCCCCCGTTATGGAGCGTTCCTCGACAATAACGGTAAAGGTATGGAGCAGATTCCAGTCGAACTGCCGACGCATTAACTCGTTCATTCCACTCGCCTTTCCGTCCTTTTCGACGACATACATAGTTATTGGCTATGGGATCTATTCTACTTATCTATTTGCGCTATATGCAAGTCTGGGTTGGAATAGCTCCAACAAATTTCTTCACGGCCAAATAACCGGGTGCGGCAATGACCGCAGATAATAACGGGAGGCAAAAATGGCCGCAGGTATCGCCGGAGCCCGCAAGACTCCGTGGTTACTGCTATCACCGTCACTGGCGACGATCAGTCTTCTGCTGATTGTGCCAATGCTGTTCATTGTCGTTTATTCTTTTTGGCTGCGCACGGCGACCGGCGCAGATCAGGTTGGTTTTTACCTGGATAACTGGATCGAAGTTCTGGGCGACCGCTTTTACCGTGACATCCTGTTCCAGACGCTTCTGATTGCCTTTTACACCACTGTGATCTGTGCACTGGTCGGCTATATCCCGGCCTATTTCGTCGCCAATACCCGCATGAACTCCAAGGCATTTCTGTTGCTGTTGCTGATGCTGCCTTTCTGGATCAGTTACATCATCCGCACCATGTCGTGGATCAATATTCTGGGCACATCTGGCGCGCTAAATACGCTGCTGATGTCGATTGGCATTATCGATGACCCGATCCAGATGCTTTACAACCAGCAAACGGTTGTTCTGGGCCTTGTGCACTATCTGCTGCCCTTCATGATCCTCAATGTCTATGTCAGCCTTGACGGCATTGACAAAAACCTGACCGAAGCCGCCAAAAGCCTTGGTTGCACAGGTTTCCAGGCCTTTCGCGAAGTGACCTTGCCGCTATCGCTTCCCGGTCTGGCAGCAGGATCGTTGCTGTGCTTTGTGTTGGCCGCTGGCACCTATATCACCCCGATTGTTCTTGGTGGTCCGCGTGATGCGATGTTTGCCAACCTTGTGTTTGAAGCCATCGTAACCCAGCTCAACTGGCCGCTTGGTTCGGCACTTTCGCTCGTGCTGCTGGCGCTTCTGGGCGCACTGGTCGTCATTTACACCCGCTATCTCGGCATCGATCAGATCGCCAAGAGTTTCAAGTAAGGGAGCAGCAAATGATGTCCGGTTGGTCAGTCATTCGAATTGCCACGATCCTTGTTTATCTGTTCCTGTTTGCGCCGGTTGCGGTTGTCATTCTGCTGGCGTTCAACGCCAATCAGTTCGGCAGTTTCCCGATCGAGGGCTTTTCATTCCGCTGGTTTGAGGCGCTTTGGGACAATGATGCCATTGTGCGGGCTTTCAAGACGTCGCTGTTGCTCGGCCTGCTTACAGCCGCAATTTCCACGACGCTCGGGACCCTCGCTGCACTTGCCATGGTCAGATACGACTTCCCCGGGAAACGGACTATTTCAACCCTTCTGGTTGCCCCAATCCTGATCCCGGAAGTCGTTCTGGCTGTGGCGCTCCTGCTGTTTTTGCAGTTCCTGTCGATGCCAAAAAGCTTTGGACTTCTTTTGATGGGCCACGTGGTCTTTACCCTGCCGTTTGTGGTGCTGGTGGTTCAGGCGCGGCTGGTGTCCATCCGCCGCGATGTCGAAGAAGCCGCCATGAGCCTTGGCGCGACACCCGTGCAGACCTTCTTTGAAGTGACCCTGCCCTTGATGCTGCCTGCCGTCATGGCCGGGATGCTGTTTGCCTTTACCATTTCATTTGATGACATCACCGGAACCCTGTTCTGGAAGCCGGGCGGTGTTGAAACCGTCCCGACCCAGATCTTTGCCATGCTGCGCAACTCGATCAGCCCTGAAATCAACGCTCTTGGTGCTGTGATGGTGATCTTCACCATTGCCCTGCCGCTTGTGGCGGCATCCATTGCCCGGGTCATGGCGATGCGCAAGGCCGGGACATCAAAGTAACTTTTTGTAAAACGCGGACAACCGCCAAAACCAAGAATAACAACACAGAAACAACGACCAATAACAAGACCGATCAACGGATATATCGTTTTATCAGGAGGCCTTAAATGGACGATACCAAACGTTATGAACGCCTACTCAATCGTTTCCGCGACGGTGACATCAGCCGCCGTACTTTTCTGACTGCACTGGGTGCAGCCGGTGTAACCGCCGGTATCACCGGTGGTCCGATGGGCATGCTGGCACGCAAGGCGATGGCCGCAACGCCGGAACAGGTCCGCTTTGATGGCTGGGGCGGTGTTGTTTCCGAGGCATTCGAGAAGTATGCCTTCGCGCCTTACACCAAGAAGACCGGCATCGAGGTCGTATCGGGCACCTTTGGCGGTGCGGATGAATATATCGCCCGCGTCAAGGCCAGCCAGCCGGGTGAATTCAACCTCGCCCACCTGTCAGGTGTGTTTGACTATGCGCGCTATCATGGTCTGGAACTGACGTCGGAACTCAATGAAGACAACATTCCGAACCTCAAAAACGTTATCCCAACCCTGATTGAGCCACTGCGCAAGATCACCGGCGGCACACTTTCGGCTGTTCCGTATGATTATGGCACCACCGGCATTGCCTATAACCGCAAATATATCAGCGATGACGAAGCCAAGGCCAAGGGTGCCAAACTGATGGTCGATGAAGCCTATAAAGGCAAGATCGGCGGCTGGGGTGAATGGAAAACCCGCATCTGGTACGGCGCGCTGCAGTCTGATCAGGACCCGAACAACATTCAGGACATTGAAGCCGTTTGGGACATGGTTCGTGCGCACCGTGACCTTGCGCTGAAATACTGGTCTTCGGGCGCGGAACTGATGAGCCTTCTGGCCGAAGAAGAAATCTATGTGACCGAAGGCTGGTCGGGCCGCATCAAGGCGCTGCAGGATCAGGGCCATGACATCGGATATCACGATCCGGCCGGTGGTCTTGGCTGGCAGGAATGCCTGTTCGTGCTGCGTGGCAGCCCGATGGCGGCCTGTGAAGAACTTCTGAACTTCATGCTGGAGCCGGAAGTGGCGATTGCCGTTGCCGAAGGTCAGAGCTATCCGCCGGCCCTTGATCCGCAGAAGATCGAACTGGGCGAGGTCATCCCGACCCTGCCGGCATTTGATCCGACCGGAACACTTTCGTCGCTTAGCTTCTTCGATCCGGCTTACTGGAATGAAAACGAAGCTGACTGGTCGAAAACCTTTTCTCGTGTACAGCGCGGCTACTAAGCCACGCCTGTTCGCCTGAGATTGTGTCCTGGCCATGCGCAACTGGCCAGGACACCCTTGCCGCCTTTCGTCGGGTGCGGCGCAATTCAGACAGGGTATTTAACAATGGCAGACAGAGATAACGCTGTTGAACTGCACAATGTCGTCAAACGGTTTGGTGAATTCACTGCCGTAAAACGCATTGACTTGACCGTCCCGGACAACAGCTTTGTAACTTTCCTGGGTCCGTCAGGTTGCGGCAAAACGACAACGCTGCGCATGATTGCAGGTCTGACCGACATCACCGAGGGTGACTTGAGGATCCGGGGAAAACGGGTCAACAGCCTGCCGATCCACAAACGCAACCTTGGCCTTGTGTTTCAGAACTATGCCCTGTTCCCGCACAAGACGATCTTTGACAACATCGCCTTTGGCCTGAAATACCGCAAGGTGTCGAAGGCCGACATTGCTGAGAAGGTCAACAAGGCGCTTGATCTTGTGCAACTGCCCCATGTCGCAGACCGTTATCCCAATCAGCTTTCCGGTGGTCAGCAGCAGCGCATTGCGCTGGCGCGCGCGATTGTGATTGAGCCGGATGTGCTTCTGCTTGATGAACCGCTTTCGGCCCTTGATGCCAATCTGCGCGAAGAAATGCGTGTGGAACTGAAACGCATCCAGCGCGAGTTGGGCGTTGCCACGGTATTTGTCACCCATGACCAGTCCGAAGCCCTGGCCATGTCTGATAAGCTGGTTGTCATGAATAATGGCTTTGTTGAACAGGAAGGTGCCCCTGAAGAGGTCTATAACAATCCCGCTTCGGCGTTTGTTGCAGACTTCCTTGGACATTCCAATATCATTGCAGGCAACCTTGGCAGCCCGGATGCGGCCTTTACCAATGTGCAGCTCGAAAGTGGTGAGACGTTACTTACGACTGACGAACAGACGGTGAAAGCCAAGAATTCAAAAGATGTTCGGGCCGTTGTCCGGGCAGAAAAAATTGATCTATCGGAACAAAACAAGGCATCAGATGGTGTCATTGCCATCCCCGGCAAGGTCAAAACTGTTGACTATCTGGGCCAGCAGGCCCGTTACTTTGTCGAGGCCAATGGCCGCGACTGGCAGGTCATCAACCCGATTGATGCCCACCCCCATAAAGAGGGGGCGGATATATTCATGCATATCGCCGCCCGTAATTGTGTGTTGTTGCCCGGCCATCACGACTGAGTTCGAAGATGCTGCCGGTTCAGGAGAGCCACCAGAATGACGCATGATCCCAAAAGCTCCGTCGGTCACAACCGGGAGTCCCGTCTGTTTTATCAAAGCCGGTCCCGCCGCCCGCTGATCGAACGATCAGAAGGCGTTTATATGTGGGATGTCGATGGCAAACGTTATATCGATGCGTCGAGCGGCGCGATGGTCAGCAATGTCGGCCATAGCGACCCGCGGGTAATCGCCGCCATGACCAAGCAGCTTGAAAAAGCCAGCTTCGCCTATCGCCTGCATTTCGAAAATGACGCGGCCGAAGACCTTGCCATCCGCCTTGCCGACCGTGCACCGGGCGATCTTGAACGCGTATTCTTTGTTTCTGGCGGGTCCGAGGCGGTTGAAAGCTGCATCAAGCTTGCCCGGCAATATGCACTGGCCAAAGGCCAGGCACAGCGCACAAAGATCATCTCACGTTTTCCGAGCTATCATGGTGCGACACTGGGTGCGCTTGCCATCACCGGCTATACGCCGATGCATGCGCCCTTTGCGCCAATGATGGTCGATCAGCCGAAAATTCCCGCACCGACATGCTATCTTGATCGTGATGATCTGAGCGATCATGAGCGCGGCATCAAATATGCCAACATGCTTGAAGCCGAAATCATCAAACAGGGCCCGGAAACCGTTCTTGGTTTCATTATGGAACCTGTGGGCGGGGCGGCCACCGGCGCGCTTGTCGCCCCGGACAGCTACTATAGCCGTATTCGCGAGATTTGCGATCAGTACGGCATCCTTCTGATCTATGACGAGGTCATGACCGGTGCCGGTCGTACCGGCAAATACTTTGCCGCTGAACATTGGGGCATCACGCCCGACATCCTTGCTGTTTCAAAGGGCCTGGCGGCCGGTTACGCCCCCCTTGGTGCGATGATTGCACCTGATCGCATTGTTGGCCCGGTTCTTGATCATGGCGGGTTCATTCATGGCTATACCTATGCCGGGAACCCGTTGGCCTGTGCCGCGGGCAATGGCGTCCTTGATGTGATTGAACAGGACAATCTGCTTGAAAATGCCGCCACCAATGGCTCGGCACTCAAGGATGAGTTGACCAAACTTGCCGAAGACTTCCCGATGGTCGGCGATGTCCGTGGCAAGGGATTGTTGCTGGCGATGGAGCTGGTCAAGGACCGCAACAGCATGGACCCGATTGAGCCCAAACATATGGCTGCAGCGCGACTGGTCGATATCGCCTATGAGATGGGCCTGATCATTTACTGGCGCCGCACGCGTGGCGGTTATCGCGGCGATCATGTCATGGTCTGCCCGCCAATGACCATCACCAAGGAACAGTTTGCAGACATTCTGGTGCCGCTGCGCAAGGCACTGACCGAACTGCAAGACGAACTCGTAGTCGCAGGAGCCTTCGCATGAGCCGCAAAGTTATCATCACCTGTGCGATTACCGGATCGGTGCATACCCCGTCCATGAGCCCGCATTTGCCCGTAACGCCCGATGAGATCGCCCAACAGGCGATTGATGCCGCCAATGCCGGGGCATCAATCCTGCATCTGCATGCACGTGATCCCAAAACGGGGTATCCAAGCCCGGACCCGGACGTATTCATGCAGTTCCTGCCAAAGATCAAGGCGGCGACCAATGCGGTGATCAATATTTCAACCGGTGGCGGCATGAACATGAATGTTCGTGACCGCATCCGGGCGGCACGCGAAGCGGCACCGGAAATGGCGTCGCTGAACATGGGCACGATGAATTTCGGCCTGTTCCCGGCCCTTGCCAGCCGCAATGAATGGAAACATGACTGGGAACCGGAATTCCTTGAAAGCAGCCGTGACTTCGTTTTCAAGAATACGTTTTCGGACATCGAAACCATTCTGGCCGATCTCGGTGATGCCAATGGTACGCGGTTCGAGTTTGAATGCTATGACGTCGGCCATCTATATACCCTGGCGCATTTCGTTGATCGTGGCCTGATCAAGGGGCCGATTTTCATTCAGTTCGTGTTGGGTGTTCTTGGTGGAATCGGGGCGGATCCCGACAACCTGGCGCATCTGAAACGCACCGCAGACAAGCTGTTTGGCGATCAGTATCAGTTTTCTGTTCTGGGTGCTGGACGCCATCAGATGCCGCTTGGCAGCATGTCGGCTGCTATGGGCGGCAATGTGCGGGTCGGGCTTGAGGACAATCTGTATATCAAGAAGGGCGAACTTGCGCCGGACAACGCATCGCAAGTGCGCAAAATCCGCGAGGTGCTGGACGGGTTGTCGCTTGAAATCGCAACACCGGACGAAGCGCGTGCAATTCTGGGCCTGAAGGGCGGCAACAAGGTCGCCTTCTAGGATCAGGATCAAACACCCAAACGACGACGCCACCACCGTTTGACCACATGACGTGAAAGGCGGCAGCGATGATGCATGCCTATTTCTCAGACGATCAGTTACGCCATCACGGCAAGACATTCATTGTCGCAGGCGAGAAAAAGCCGATCCCCGAAGTCCCCGAACGCGCCGAAATCCTGCGCGGTGCGGTTGCGCGTCTGGGTCTTGATCTTCATGCCCCCAATGATGCCGGACTGGCCCCGATTGCCGCCATTCACGATGCGCAATATCTGAACTTCCTGCAGACCATTCACGATGAATGGCAGGATGTCGGGGGTGCAGAACAGGTCATTCCAAACATCCACCCGTTTGATCGCAACGGCCCTTACCCGCGTCATCCTGCGGGCAAGGCGGGCTTTCATCTTGGCGATACGTCCTGCCCGGTCTCAATCACCACATGGCATTCGGCCTATGCCAGTGCACAAACCGCAATTGCGGCTGCTCGTCATGTACGTGATCAGGGTGCGAATACCGCCTATGCCCTGTGCCGCCCGCCCGGACATCACGCAAGTGGCAATATTGCCGGTGGATTTTGCTACCTGAACAACAGTGCGATTGCCGCTGAGGAGCTCCGCCGCAAATATGACCGCGTGGCAATCCTTGACGTCGATCTGCATCACGGCAACGGGACCCAGCATATTTTCTATGACCGGTCTGACGTCATGACCCTGTCGATCCATGCGGATCCGATTGATTTTTATCCGTTTTACTGGGGGCATGCCGAGGAATGCGGCGAGAAGGACGGGCTTGGTTTCAACCACAATCAGGCCCTGCCCCTTGGCAGCGGTGATGATGTATTCCTTGATGCCCTTGATAGGTCACTGGCTAAGATTGATGATTTCGGTGCTGATGCGGTTGTCATTGCCCTTGGCCTTGATGCATCACGCGATGATCCGTTTGGCGGGCTGACGGTCAGTCCAGATGGTTTTGCCCGGATCGGCGAAAAGATTGGCACCCTTTCCTGCCCGACCGTTCTGGTGCAGGAAGGTGGTTATGTTAGTGAAACACTTGCAGAAAACCTTTATCAATTCATCAGCGGCTTTGGCGCGACCACCAAGACCCACACGATTTAAGAAGGCCCCACATGACCCATTCGGACATCCTGATCATCGGCGGCGGCATCGCCGGAATGTCAGCCGCATTCTTTTTGGCAAAGGCGGGTAAATCCGTCACGGTACTCGAACGCGAAGATCAGCCGGGCTATCACAGCACTGGCCGGTCAGCCGCCCTTTATAGCGAGACCTATGGCCCGAAAATCATCCGCAAGATGTCAACTGCCAGCCGGTCTTTCTTCATGACCCCACCAGACGGGTTTAGCGAAAACCCGATCCTGACCCCGCGCGGCATTATCATGACCGCAGCCCCGGGCGAAGAGGCCGAACTGGATGCCATCCTGACCGAAGGGCGCGCTAATGGCGCAAACTTTGTTGAACTGACGCCCGATGAACTCAAGGAAATCATCCCGGTTCTGCATACCGACCGCGTAGCAAAGGCGGCCTATGAAACGGACGCCATGGACATTGATGTGCATGCGCTTCACTGGGGCTTTATCCGCCAGTTCAAGGCGCTTGGCGGTTCGGTTGTTACCAAGGCCGATGTCAGCACGATTGGCAAAGCAGACGGCAAATGGCAGGTCACGCTGGCCAAGGGGGATGTTTACAGTGCTGGTACCGTGGTCAATGCGGCGGGTGCGTGGGCTGATGACATTGCCACCAAGGCCGGCATCAAGCCGCTTGGCATCGTGCCCAAACGCCGCACGGCGGTGATGGTGGATGTGCCAGCAGACGTAAAGCCGCATGGCTGGCCGCTGGTCGCAAGCCTCGATGAGACGCTTTATTTCAAGGAAGATGCCGGCCGTTTGCTAGTATCGCCAGCCGACACCACACCGACCGAGCCGCATGACGTACAGCCCGAAGAACTTGATATCGCGATCACCATTGATCGCCTGATGACGGCGACCAGCATCGAGGTCCGCCGCCCGGGCGAAAGCTGGGCCGGATTGCGCAGCTTCTTTGCCGATGGTGATCCGGTATCAAGCTTTGATCCGGCTGATGACAGTTTCTATTGGCTGGCCGGTCAAGGTGGCTATGGCATCCAGACAGCACCGGCCATGGGTGAATATGCCGCAAGCATCATCACCGGCAACGGCGTTCCGGCGCAGATGGAAAAACTTGGCATTACCACAGATGCCCTGTCGGCGACCCGTCCCACCCTTGTTAGCGGCAAGTAGTTATCGGCCTTGACCGATCAGGAGAAAGACCAATGAGCCAGTTTGACCGTGCAGCGCAATTTGATCGTGCAGCCTTGCGCGATGCTGTTTCAAAGCGTACCCAAAGCGCGATTGATGATTTGTGTGCGCTGGTGCGTCATGAAAGCCTGCTTGGCAATGAAGCATCCGCGCAAGGTTGGATTTCTGACAAGTTTGCGGCGATGGGGCTGGATGTCGAACGGGTCAAGATTGACATCAGCGCCTTACGCGATCAGCCGGGCTTTTCGCCACCCGTGATTGATGGTTATGACGGGCGTGAAAACGTTGTTGGCCTGCATCGCCCGAAAAACCCGACCGGACGCAGCCTGATCCTGAATGGCCATATGGATGTGGTGCCGACAGGACCGGCCGAACAGTGGCGCCATAGCCCCTTCACCCCGCATGTCGAGGATGACTGGATTTACGGCCGCGGCGCTGGCGACATGAAAGCCGGCATCATTGCCTATTGCCAGGCGCTTCAGGCGCTGTACGATATTGGGCTTGAACCGGCTGCCCCGGTCACCCTGCAATCGGTGATCGAAGAAGAATGCACCGGCAACGGCGCGCTGGCCTGCCTGCATGCAGGATACAAGGCTGACTGTGCCATCATTCCCGAACCGTTTAACCAGACCCTGATGACCGCCCAACTTGGTGTCATGTGGTTCCAGATCCATGTTTCAGGCAGTCCGGCACATGTTCTGGATACTTCGGCGGGCAGCAACGCGATTGAATCTGCCTTTGGTTTCTTTGAAACCCTTAAGGAAGTCGAGGAAATCTGGAACCATCCGACCCATCGTCACGCAGCATTTGGTGCGCATGTCCATCCGGTGAACTTCAATCTCGGCAAGATTGAAGGCGGCGAATGGGCGTCCACCGTGCCGCCGGTGTGCACGGCGGATATCCGTGTCGGGTTTTATCCAGGTATGGAACTTGAAAAGGTTCGCGAAACCATTGAGGCCGTGAAGCAAAGCGCGCTTGATAACCACCCCGCCTGCAAGGGGGCCAAGATCGAGATCACCTATCGCGGTTTTCAGGCCGAAGGCTGCGAGATGGATATCAATCACCCGATGATGTCCATGATTGGCGATATTCATCAGGAAGTGACGGGCAAGGAGATCAAAAACCTTGCCTCGACCGCGACCACCGATGCGCGCTTCTTCCAGATTTATGGCAACATCCCGGCAACCTGTTACGGCCCGAAGGCCGAACGCATTCACGGTATTGATGAACGGGTTTCTATCACATCAATGATGGAAGTGACCGAGGTGCTTGCCCTGTTCATCGCCGACTGGTGCGGCGTGCAAAAGCGTGCTACCTAACACCAAATTCTCTTTCGAATAATATATCCAATGCTTGTATCAAGGAGCGTTTCATGAGCATCCAGCGTCTTCACACCGGCCCGCGTATGAGCCAGGCCGTTGTCCATGGCAACACCATCTATCTGGCCGGTCAGGTTGGCAACCCTGACAGCGACATCACCAACCAGACCAAGGAATGCCTTGAAAAGGTTGATAGCCTTCTGGCCGAATGCGGCTCCGGCAAGGAACACATCCTGTCGACCACCATCTGGCTTGCCGACATGAAGGACTTTGCAGCAATGAATGCTGTTTGGGATGCGTGGGTGCCGCAGGGTCACACCCCGGGTCGTGCCTGCGGCGAAGCAAAGCTTGCCACCCCTGATTATCTGGTTGAGTTCATCGTGATCGCAGCCAAGCCCTAATTCAGGCACTACAGACAAAAGCAAGGCGCCCGGCCTGCAAGAAGCAGCCGGGCGCTTTTATGTCGGGGTTATTCCGGTTGCGTTAGTCACCTTGATCCACTTCCTGCGTGACGATCACAGCAGATGCCTCCAACGTTTTGTGGACCGGGCATTTATCCGCAATTTCAAGCAGGCGATTGCGGGTGTCTTCATCAAGTTTCCCGCTTAACGCAATACGGCGTTCAAATCGGTCCACCTTGCCGCCCTTTTGCACTTTGTTTTCTGCACAATCAGCACAGTCATCAGCATGAACTTTTTCATGCAGGACTTCGGCCCGAATACCATCAAGGGCAATGCCCTTGTGATCGGCATACATCCGGATCGTCATCACCGTGCAACTGCCAAGGGCTGCGGACAAATAATCATAGGGTGACGGACCTGTATCCAACCCGCCGACTTTTTCGGGCTCATCCGCCAGCAAGCGATGGCGACCAGCCAAGACCATGGACTGGAATTTGCCAAGGCCGGTTTCGCGCACAATCACGCCTTCGCTGATTTCGGGTTCAGTTTTGCCATCCTTGGGCAGGTACTTTTTCGCCCATGCGGCAATCACAGATGCCGCGTAGCTCGCATCATCAGGGTCGCGCAGCAAATGATCCGCCTGATCAAGTGATACAAAGCTTTTGGGATGTTTGGCCGTATCAAAAATCTTGCCTGCATTTTCAATACCGACCGTCTGATCCAGGGGTGCATGAAGCACCAGAAGCGCCTTTTTCATCTGCCCGACCTGAGATGGCAGGTCATACGCGCCAAGGTCATCGACAAACTGTTTGCGGATCACAAAAGGACGCCCGCCAAGGCACACCTCGGCCTCACCCTTGTCGCGGATATCGCCAAGATGATCAGCAAAGTTATGCGTGACATGTGTGACATCCGACGGTGCGCCAATCGTTGCGACCGCTGTTGCCTCCTTGATGCGATCTGCGACCGCCAGCACCGCCGCCCCGCCCAGGGAATGCCCGATCAGAAGTTTTGGTGCTTCGAATTCATCGCGCAGGAAGTCAGCCGCCCGTTCAAGGTCATCAAGGTTTGACGTGAAGTTGGTCGAGGCAAAATCACCGCCCGACCCACCCAAACCGGTGAAATCAAAGCGCAGCACACCAATCCCTTCGACCGTCAGGGCCTCGGCAATCTTGCGGGCTGCAATCAGATCCTTGGTGCAGGTAAAACAATGCGCAAACAGCGCATAGGCCTTGACCGGACCGGTTGGCAGATCAAGTCGTGCTGCCAGTTCGGCGCCATGGGCCCCTTCAAATGTCAGCTTTATCGGTTTTCCGGGCATCTTAATCCTCCTGACCTTTGCGGGGTAAAATCATACTGCTATTTCAAATGACTGCCGATAGGATCACACGCAGGGTTGCAGATTAACACGGACAGTTCAGTGATGATTGTTCAAACCGAACGCACAATTTTGCGAGAAGCCAGTCATGAAGATGCATCATTCATTCTTCAACTGGTGAACGAACCCGGCTGGCTTCGGTTTATCGGAGATCGCGGCATTCATGATGTTGAGGCCGCGCGCGATTTTATTGACCTGCGCTGGCGCGAAATTCATCCGAAACTGGGGTTTGGTCTTTGTATCGCTGAAGAAACATCGACCCACACCCCGATCGGCCTGATCGGGTTTGTGCAACGTGACAGTCTTGATGCCCCCGATATCGGTTATGCCGTGAGCGGCCCCTATCAGGGCAAGGGATATGCCTATGAAGTCTGTCGCGCGCTGATTGACCATGGCTGGAACAATCTTGGTTACGAAAAAATCTATGGCTACTGCCAGCCCGACAATGCGGCATCCATCAGGTTACTTGAAAAACTTGGCCTGCGTTATCTTCGCGATCAGGATGTCAATAACAATGGTGACGTCTGCAAGCTATATGGCGCAACGCGACCGATCCGTTGAAACAGTAAACCCCGCAATGTGACTGCGGGGTTTGAACGTTACTTACGACGAATGCCGATCTTGCGTCCGACCCCGGATGGGGTCGGCAGCCCCGCATGGGCTTCCTTGATCCTGTTTAGCGTTTCCATGATGTCATCGGGGAACGGGGCGGAACGCCGTTCCTTCATGTTGATATGCATGGTGATGATTTCATTGGTCGAGGCCAGCCAGCCCTCGGAGCCATGTCGCATTTCATGATACATGTGAATGCGTTTCTGATCGCAATCCAGAACACGGGTATGGATCACGTATGGATCATCCTTGTGGATTTCGCGATCATAGGTCACATGCATTTCAAGGCCAAAGGTCGATCCGCCGCGCCGTTCGGGATAGGTGTATCCCATCCCCACCGCGTCAAGAAACGCCATCGATCCCAGATCAAACGCGACCACGTAATAGCCAACATTCATATGGCCGTTGAAATCAATCCATTCAGGTTTGATATGCCCGCGAAAAGCTTCAAGCGGTTCGGGCGCAAACAGATCGGTGCTGATCATTTTTCCACGGCCTTTACAACCGCCACAGCCGCGACGAAATCTTCAAGCGAATGACCAACCGATTTGAAGACCGTGCATTCCGTATCAGATTCACGACCCTTGACCTGCCCGCGGGTCAGACCGAACAGATCGCCGACAATATCTGATTTGGCAATCGCACCGCTGTCGATGGCCTGAACGACGTCGCCGCCTTCGGCACTCGCCCCCTCGAAACTGTCGACATAGATGCGGCACTTCTGCATGACGGCATCATCGGTTTCGCGCATGGTGGGCTTGAACGCGCCGACCAGATCAACGTGCGTTCCTTCACGCAGCCAGTCGCCATGTACCAATGGCTCGGTCGAGAGGGTTGCGCACGAGATCAGGTCAGCGGATTTGCACGCGCCTTCGAGGTCATCCGTGCCCTTGGCGTTAAAGCCCAAGTCGGAAATCTCGGTCGCCAGTTTTGCGGCCTTTTCAGGATTGCGGTTCCAGATGGTGACATTCTTGATCGGGCGGACCGATGCATGTGCCTTGATCAATTGTGGGGCCATCGCACCCGACCCGACCATAACCATGTCGCTGGTATCCTTGCGCGCCAGATAGTCACATGCCAATGCGGATGCCGCTGCTGTGCGGCGCGTGGTCAGTTTGGTGCCATCAATAACCGCGGATGGCTGACCTGTGACGGCATCCAGCAAAACATAGGTGCCGGAAACAGCCGGAAGATTGCGTGCCGAATTGCCCGGCACGACGGCGGCGATTTTCACACCGGCCGCGCCATCCTTTTGCCAGGCCGGCATAATGAGGAAGGTTGCGTCATCCTCGTTGCTGCGTTCCATATTGAAATGACTGCGCAGTGGTGCTTCGCAGCCTTGTTCGAACCCGTCGCGAAGGGCTTCGACCAAATCACGGGGCGAGACAAATTTTTCGATATCTTCGGCAGTAATGAAACGCATGAGCCTTCCTGTAGAACTGTTTTTCATTTCAGTGCGGTAGCAGGCATATTTTATACCACGTTGCGACACGCACGTCACAGGAAGACCAGTAGTTTTTTATGCTGTTTTGCGGGGAATTCAGCGCGATTTACGGCTGCAAAAACCGTTTGAGCGTCCCAAACAGTGATCCGGTGCCAAGGAACACTTCTTCAAGCACGGTAAAGTGGTTGGCCCCCCATGCCTTATAGACCGAAACCTTAAGCCCGGCACTGCCGCAATAAGCACCATAGGCATCGCTTTGACGGACAAATTCCGGGCTTTCATTACCACCAACGACCACCATCAAACGTGCATCAAGTGGCACGCCATCAAGCATCGGCGAATTGTCGGCAGCCGATGCTTCGTCAAGGCGGACATCATCATTGATCGTGGTGTGCCGGATCGGTTCAAGATCAAAAACACCTGAGATCGGCACGATGGCCTCGAACGGCATCGCATCGCCAAGCGTTTCTGCCCAATCGTGGGTGGCCAGACGGGCGACGATCTGCCCACCAGCGGAATGGCCAGAAATCGAAATCCGGTCACGGTCACCGTTAAAGTCTTCGATGTGCTGGTAAATATAGGCGATGGCACGCACGGCTTCTTCGGTGATGTCGGCCACTGTGACATCAGGACAAAGATCGTAATTCGGGCAGATGACCGTAAATCCGGCTGCGACCAGATCGCGCGCGACAAAGGCATAGTCCTTCTTGTCCTGACTGCGCCAATAACCACCATGGAAAAACACATGCACCGGTGCGCCCGGATCGGATGCCATGAAAACATCCATGGTTTCCTTGGGGCCATCGCCAAAGCGAACGTCAATCTTGCCACCAAGCTGGGCACGCGTTTCATCCGACAGTTTCACAAACCGTTCAAAATGGGTCATGAAGTCCGGCACGGTTTCGCGCGGATTATATTGCCATTCCAGCTCTGCTGCCGTGAAACCGCCCCAAGCCATCGGAACCTCATTATTATCGGTGAAAACGATCTCGTCTGATTCAATCTTTCTTTAAATTTGAATTGTTTGCAATCACTTCACCAAATACATGGTGTTTTTAACTAAACTCACCAACGCACAGGACCCGCAAAAAACAAGGCCGCGCGACAGCTCCAACACAAAAGAGCCATGACGGGGCATCACACCCAATCATGGCCCAAACCTTGGCCTGCCTCTGGCATGGGGACTTTTTAACAGCTCGAATGTGTGGCTTTTGAGCCGCCTGCAACTGTCACAGGTTAAATTGTCTATCCAGCCTTCTTTTCGAACGGATCTTCGACAATCGGCCACAGGTCGCGGGTCAGATGACGGTACCCGTTTGTTTTCGGATCGGACGGGTATGGTCCATGCACATCGACATAAATGATTTCGCCCGCAATCTTGGCAAACGAGTCATAAAAATGGTTGGTTGATTTAATAAAGAGATATTTCTTGGATGCCGGATCGATCCCCATGTTGGAAAACAGGCTAGGATCAAAGCTTTGAGAACGATTGGTATTGAGGATGACTTCCCCCCCGTCAGGCAGGATGATCACTACGCAATCGCCAAGGGGAACAATGCTTTCGCCGAAATATTGCCAGGCATCACGTTTCAATGCTTTGACCCGGACCTCGGCATCGATTGGCGCGCCAGCATGCGCCCCGGTTTTACCGCCAAAACGCAGGGGCAAAACCGCCCCCTCACCCGCAGAAAAGCAGGTCCGCACGGCCATCGGATCCCACAAGGTGCCAAAGGCATAATCGTTAAGCCCGCGTTCGATCACGGTCCGTAGCAAAATGGTGCTGTCGCCCGGAACGCCACCGCCCGGATTATCCCAGACATCGGTCAGAACAATCGGCTTGGCATCGGATGCCAATGCCTGATCAAGGGCGATTTCAGGTTTGAGGAATGTGGGGCGGGTGGCCCCGCGGAAACCAAACAACTCAACCCCCAGGTTTCGTGCAATCTGCTTGGCTTCCGCAGGGTTATTGTTGGTGGTGACAATCACCTTGGCCCCAAGATCCGGTACGTCACCAGCCATAAATCCGTGAATGAAAGATACCGACAGGATGTCACCCGTGCCTTCCATATCCTTGGCCCGGTCAATGAACGACCGCATCGGTTCGCGCGATGTCGGCAACACCTCGATCATATGGCAGTCAAACACGGCCTTGGCCGGTTTGATTTCGCCGCGCAATGTGCGCAACACAAGGTCAACAACCGAACGCCCCGTTTCAACAAAATCGGTATGGGGGAATTCCTTGAACGCGACGATGATGTCGGCGCTATCAATGCGTTTCTGGGTCAGGTGGCTGTGCGGATCAAAGCTTGTGCCGATCACGACATTCGGGCCAACCAGATCGCGAATGCGCGCAAGAAGATCGCCTTCACAATCAAGATAGTCCTGAGCGACCATCGCCCCGTGCAGACCAAGGATCACACCATCGACCGGCATGGCCGCGCGCAACTGCCCCAGGACTTCATCACGAAGCTGTTCATATGTTGCGCGGTTGACCAGCCCCCCCGGCTCCGCCCAGGTGGCAGTGCCTTCGATCAGTTCCCAGCCTTCCTTTGCGGCACGCAGGCGACCTTCGGTAAAGACAGCACTGCAGAGCGTCGGCGTCACCGGGTGCTGGCCGGGCGGTGCATAAAAGCTTTCCTGAAAATCGGAAAAATCAGTGCGCAAAGGTGAAAATGTGTTGGTCTCGGTCGCAATCGAGGCGCAAAAAATCCGCATGGCCCGTGCCTTTGTTATTGGTCTTTTGGTATCAAAAAATGAATTGCGAAGGGGCGAGAACCCCGCCCCTTCGGCAGATGGAATGGATTATTCCATGTAGCGGTTGGCGTTGGCCTTCTCGACTTCTTCCTTGAACAGGTTCAGAAGTTCGACACCTTCATCGCCAAGGCTTTCCTGGACGTGTTTGACCACGACCGGCTGGGTTGCCTCTTTGAACTTTTCACGGTCTTCAGCCGACAGTGCGGTGATTTCCATTTTGTCCTTCAGACCCGCAAGACCACGATCAGAAGCCTCGATCACGCGTGACACGCCACGGCTTGCAACAACGCAGGACTGTGCAGCGTAACGGATGATCTTCTGCTGATCGGCGGTCAGGTCATCCCAGAATGCCTTCGACAGCATCATGGTGTAGGGCGAGAACAGGTGGTTGGTCAGGGTCAGATACCCCTGCACTTCGTTGAACTTGGCAAAGGTCACGGTCGGAACCGGGTTCATTTGACCATCAATCACACCCGTCTGAAGGCCGGCATAAACTTCGCCCCATGCCATCGGATATGCTTCGGCACCAAGGGCCTGCATGATTTTCTGGTGGGATGGAAGCGACATGGTACGAATGCGGATACCCTTGAAATCTTCAAGCGTTGCAATCGAATGCTGCGAGTTGGTCACAGCAAAGAACCCGCCAGTATCCGGGAAACCAAGAACCTTCACATCACCAAGCGTATCCTCGATATCGCTTGCAAGGGTCTCGCCAAACGGGCCATCAAACACGTCATAGGTCGATGCGTTGCTGTCAAACGCGAACGCAAGGTTCAGGACATCAATGCGCGGATAATAGGACGCCAGCGCACCGGTCGAGGTCAGCGTGCCCTGGATCAGGCCATCACGAACCATCTGGACATGCTCGGCAGCCGAGCCAAGCTGGTTGGACGGATAAACTTCGACTTCGATCTCGCCATTGGTGTCAGCTTCGACAATGTTGGCGAAAACAGCGGTGCAGGCATGCGCCGGATTTTCAAACGCATCGGTCTTGTTGTCATGCGCGAATTTAAGAACCTTCGGCTCTGCAAACGCCATCGATGTGCTGCCCATCAGCATCGCGGTTGCAAGGGCGGCTGCGCCCAAACGCTTTGCGGTTTTCATTTCTACCTCTCCTTGATTTAACGACTTTATGTGTCCGGCATTTTTGTGGTGTGTGCCCCGGCCCGGACCTGACCGGGGCTGTCTCCTTAACCCCGCTGGCCTAGCGGAACCCCAGCAATCGCGGTATCGCAAGTGCCAGATCCGACCAAAAGGCAAACAGGAACAGCACGCCCAGCTCGGCCAGAAGGAATGGCCAAAGTTGTGCGGCAATCTTTTCAAGCTTTTCACCCGTGACCGATGACAGAACGAACAGACAGGCCCCGACAGGCGGCGTCATCAGCGAGATGTTGAGTGCCAGGATAAAGATGATCCCGGCATGGATCGGGTCCATGCCAATCTGGATGGTCAGCGGCACCAGAACGGGGGCGAGAATGATCAGGATGGCGTTGATATCCATCACCATGCCAATCATCAGAAGCATCCCGACAATCATGAAAATCACGATATAGGGGTTGTCCGAAACGCCCAGCACCATGGTCGCGACTTCCTGCGGAATGCGGTTGAAGCTCAGCCACCAGCCAAGGATCGAGGCAAAGGCAATGATGACAAAAATCACCCCGGTCACGCGTGCGGTACGCACCAGCATCGTAAAGAAATCGGCAAAGCTAAGCGCGCGATAGACAAACACACCGATGAACAGTGCATAGGCCACGGCAACCGACGCTGCCTCGGTCGGGGTGACAATCCCGCCCAGAATTCCGCCCAGAATGATCAAGGGCATGATGAGAGCGGTGATCGACGATTTGAAAATTTTCCAGACTTCCAGAAGCGATGCGCGACGTTCGCTCTTTGGCAGGTTCTTGGTGCGTGCTGTCACTGCAATCACGGTCATGCAGATCAGGCAGATCATCAGACCGGGCAGGATACCGGCGGCAAACAGCCCCCCGATTGAAACGCCCATCAGCGATCCATAAACCACCATCAAGCCGGATGGCGGGATGGTCGGGCCGATGATCGAACCAGCCGCCGTAACTGCACAGGCATAATCGCGGCGATACCCGCGTTCCACCATCGCTGGTACGAGCGTCTTGCCGAAGGCGGCTGCATCAGCCGTTGCCGCCCCGGTCAAACCGGCAAAGAAAACAGATGCCAACATGTTGGTATGCGCCAAACCGCCGCGCATATGCCCGACAAGCGCCTGGGCGAACTTCACCAAACGGCTGGTAATGCCGATATGGTTCATGATTTCGCCCGCCAGGATAAAGAAGGGCATGGCAAGGAACGGGAAGACGTTCAGTCCGTTAAAGACCTTGCTTGGGCCCTGGGACAAGAACATCCCCCCGCCCATGTCAAAGAGGCCAACAACGCCTGCCACACCCAGAGCAAAGCCGATTGGCATGCCCAGAACCATCAGAACGACAAAGATAATTGCGACAATCATTCTGCGCCCTCCGCAAGATCAGCCGGGATGAAACGGCCCTGATCACGCAAGGCAACGAGAAGGAGCTGGATGGCAGCAAGCAATGCCGATACCGGAACGGCCGCATAAGGAAGTCCCAGTGACATGCCAAAGATCATTGCCTGACGGCGCATCCCGCTTTCGGCAAAATCAAACCCGTAAATCGCCAGATAAAGAAAGGCCGCAAGCGCAATCAGATCGACGAGGAACAGGATGGTGTGCTGGATCGGCGTCGGCAGGCTCAAGACAAACATGCCAATGCCGATATGTTCGCGCCGCGCAATCCCCGCCGAGATTGCCAGAAGTGCGGCCCATATCATCAGATAGCGCGCCAGTTCTTCGGGCCACGGCAACTGCCAATGAAAAATATACCGGTCAACAACACCCAGCCAGACATCCAGCACAAGGACAAGCATCAGAACTGCAATGATGCGTTCCACCACCCAGTTCAGGCACCGGCTTGCGGTTGCTGCTGTGGTTTCAATACGGCGTAAAGCCATCTCCGCCAAACTCTCCACTGATCAAATGTTATGTACTTTTTCTACATGATGATGATGATTTTGTAGTTTGTCTACATTATTTATCTCCAAAATTTCATAATTTTCACTCCAAAGCTTACTCTCAAACTGATATAAGTAGCTTAACTACATAAACTGTTTTCACAAGAACCTTGCCTGCTGCAAGTTTTTGAACGGGAAATAAACCAATTGAATCAAGGATGAAGAATCCCAAGGTCATGTTGCCGCCAAGCCGGAAATACCGACTTCGAACTGTCGGGCATTGAATAACTACATGGTCGATTTCGACCGGGTTAATGTCGACCAGAAGAACGATATTTGAAGTCAGAAAACAATCATTGGCAGCAATGCCATGACGCCAAAATTGAAATTGTGGCTATCGTCTGCAAACAGAAATAATGTTAGTTCACAACAGGGTGTCGGTTTTGACACACCAATCTAATAAACGGGTCAGGTCGATTCCATGCAACAAACCGCCGACATCATCAGCCTGCTGCGCAGCCAGTCGAGCAAATTTCCAAACCGCGAACAACTGGTCGCGGACTATGTCAGCGCGCATCTGGAAGACGTCACAACCATCGCCCTATCCGATCTTGCCAAGAAAGTCGGAGTCAGCGAACCCACCGTTATTCGGTTTTGTCGCACATTGGGGTGCGACGGGTTTCGTGATTTCAAAATCCGCCTGGCGCAAAACCTTGCTGTCAGCATTCAGTATCTGACATCCGAAGACATTTCAGACGACACAACTGCGGCAGATGTTCTTTCAAGTCATGTGCTGGGCGTGATCATCGACAACCTGCGTCTTCTGCGCGATCAGATTTCATCGGATCAAATTGACCAGGCTGCCGACATTCTGGTCAAGGCACGTCAGGTGGCGTTTTTCGGGGTTGGGGGCGGATCAACAACCGTGGCGTTTGACGCCGCAAACCGCTTTTTCCGGCTGGGAATTCCGGCACAATCGCAAAGTGATGGTTATTTGCAGCGGATGCTGGCCTCGACCTTTGGTGCTGAGGACGTGATTTTCGCGATCTCGACCAGCGGTCGCCCAACGGAACTTGTCCATTCCGCCGCCATTGCGCGCCAGTATGGCGCCAAGGTCATATCACTGACAAATCCGGACAGCCCGCTTGCAGCGGAAAGCGATCTGGTCATATCAATCAACATGCCGGAAAACCCCGACATCTATAAACCAACCGCCACACGCCATGCGTTTCTGGCAACGATTGATGTCATCGCGACGGCTGTGGCAAGACGCATGCCCGATCAGGCCAAGGAAAAACTAAGACGCATTCGTTCGTCCCTGCTGACAGTAAATCCCCCAACCGGTCGTCAGCCAGTCGGCGATTAAAGGTCGCGCCGCCTTAGTAATCCAGACGATATTGCACGCCGGCCTTGCTATCGATTTCGGTGGTTTCGCTGGTCACACTGATGTTGGGCGTGACTTCAATCTCGACTTCAACACCACTTGATCCCGGCGTTGAACCAGCCTTGGTGCCGACATAGACACCCTCGGTCAGGTATTTACCCACCTTGACCTCTGGCCCGTCTTCGCCACCACCAACCTGCAGCACGTCCGCACCGATAAAGCGTCGAATGCTGCCAACCACATCAAGACCTGTACCGCCACCTGACAGTTCATTTAACGCACTTGCCAACTGAACGGCTTCGACTGCCGAAAGGCTGCCCTGGGATTTACCGAACAGGACCTGTGACAGGATTTCGTCCTCAGGCAGTGACGGATTGGAAGACAGAACAAGTTCCGGATCACTCGACGGTCCCTGGAAGCCAGCCGTCACGACAAGGTCCTCGGTTGTGTAGACCCCCTCGATATCCAGCATCGGATCGGGCGGCGATGCCCCGGCAAAGGTGATTTGGGAATCCCGAATAACAAAGGTTTTGCCAATCACGTCCAGCTGCCCGCGCAGGGCCGACAGCTGCCCGCTGATACGCGGATCATCTGTGGTACCGGAAATATCAAGATTTCCGCCCCATTCCGAATCAAGTCCCTTGCCGCGCACAAACAAGCGTCCCGGGATATCCACCGTGACATCAAGATTGCCAACAAAGCTGTCCTCCGCATCTTTGTCGTCTTCGGCTACCCGGGTTTGCGACGCTTCTGGCAGGTTTTCAACTTCGATGGTCGGCACCGATTCCGGCAATGCCAACGTCAAATCCACTTCGCCACGCAGGACCGAAACCTTGCTTTGAATATCTGCCTCTGACTGAGAGCCGGTCACACTGGTTTGCACATCGGCCCAGAATTGCAGTTCATCCTTGCGCGACAGGGCAACATTACGCAGATCGGCAGACACGTCATATCGCACCTCCCCGCCATCCAGCAGATCAAGATCAACTGATGCCTTAACCGCGCCATTTCCCCCGTCAGTCGCCGTAAAGGACGGGATGGAAAGGCCTGCCTGATCAAAGGTGCCATCAAGCGCCATCTGATTAAGAATGGTGCCGTATTCAAGGTTTTCGTAGCGCCCCTGTGCAAGGGAAACGTCCCCGTTCCAACGCACATCATCAAGCGTTCCAGCGACATCAAGCGAAAGCTTGATCTTGCCTGACACCTGATGATCAGGGGCCGGAACATAAGGCCAGAATTCGGCGATCTCGCCATTGAGACGCACACGACCTGAGACCGGCGCGCCAAGATCGGGGCTGAAATCCTGTTCGAGCACAGAGACCGCAAGCGGCACCGTGCCTTCGGCAGTCAGGGCCTCAATATCGCCGTTGCCAAGTGATGCCTGGCCGGTAAGGGTGCCTGTCGCAAGCTTGATATCAAGCAGCATTTCAAACGGTTTTAGATCAGCAACAGCCTTTGCTGTAATGCCAGAAATCCGGCCATCGATCTGCGCTGTTGGCGAACTCCCCCGCGCTTCGCGGAAGCTGACATCAAGATTGGCTGTGCCGCTTAGCCCGTCATAGCCGGAAATACGCCCCCATGGCCCCAAATCGACATCATTGAGATGGAGTTCACCCGCAATCGATTTTTGCCCGGCTTCCTGATCAAGACGTGCGCGCAGATGTCCGGTTCCAACGGTCAGATCCGCATCCAACTGCTGCCTGCCATTTGCCCGCAGGACGAATTGCAACGGTTTGCGCAGCGCAATGGCTTGATCCCCGATATTCGCGTCAAACCGGCTGGCCGTGACGCTGAAATCGTCACCGAGCGACACATCTGCAATCAGATCGGTCGAGATTGGAACATTGCCCTGATAGTGGCCTGAACTGTCCATTGTGATGGCAAGCGTATCCAGACCACCCTTGATATCAAGGGAAACGTCATTAACGGCAATTGCCCCGGCGATGATGTCACGCCCGTCAAGTTTTGCTGATATCTCAGGCACATCAAACGCGTTACCGATTGTCGCATTAAGTTCGACATCTTCGATGCGTGTCGGATTGGCGTTTTCAGCACCCACCATCCGAAGCCCCCTTGCCGACGCCGACGCTGTGATGGTTTGGCGGTCATTTTCCGGGCGAAGGGCAATATCGGCAATTACTGTCCCATTGCCAAACCCGACACCAAACTGATCAAGAAATTCGGCATCAAGGTTTGAAAGCGCAATATCGCCACGCATCGGAACGCTGTAATCAGGCAAAGTGATGTCACCATTCAAAGCCAGATACTGCCCTTTCAGCGAGATCGCCTCAACCCGTAATTCATCCGAAGGCAACGAAACATTGGCAGCAAGTTTGAAAGCCCGGCTTCCCAGCATGAAGTCGGCATCATTGCCAAACGACAAAACAGACTGTTCCGACCAGGACATTCGGCTTGTCAGCAAAATATCCGAGAAGCTCTGACCTGCAACATCAAGGCTTGGCACATTGAGTTCAATCGTTCCCGGTGGTGCCGACAAGGCACCTTCCAGGTTGGCCGTCAGCGTGGCGGGGGAAATTTCGAGGCCAAGGTCAGGTCGCACAACACCCGGCGCGATATCAAGCTTGCTTTCAAGGGCCAGCTTCTCGAACGCATCGGTGATGTTCAGCTTCAGGGGGCCATTAATCATCGCCGTTTGCAGGGCGTCGACATCAACGCCCAGATCAAGATCGGGGGTCAACGTGACCTTGCCGATGATACGCGGTTCTTGCCCGACGATACGATCAAGGTCGGAAATCCCAAAGGTCGCCTGACTGGCGGAAACTTCAAGGCCGGTATCCAAGCCCTGCGTGCCCGACCATGTCAGGTCGGGGAATGCCACCTGCCCGCGCCCGCGCAAATCAAGGCCGGAGATTGCGGAAAAAATTGAAAGATCGGCGATATCTGCGACAAGACCGGATGTCGTCACATTCAGATTTTCGTCGATATCGGCCTGCCCGCGCAATGCGATATCGGGCAAATCCAATACCAATTCACGGACCGAGATATTGGCGAAGTCCGGTGACATTTCGGCATCAAGCGACAAGCTCTGTTCTGTGCCAAGAAATGCGCCAAGCCCCGGATCATTCCACTCCGAACCAGATGTCAGAAGTTCCAGTGTCGCCAAAAGGGTATCATCAACATCGTCTGTGGCAGGCATATCAGCCCGCAGGGCGACATTTGAAATTTGGGAAACAGGTGTTTTGACATCGCGCCCATCAAGGCGCAAAGCAAGGCCTGGCATTGCCAAATTGCCGTCCGCCTGCACAGAAAACCCAAGCTCTGCCCAAGAAACTGCACCATCGAAAAGTGCAGACATTTCGGGGTTAATATCGGCATTGATATCGGCCGCAATCCGGTTTTCATCCAGATTGATCTCGGTTACCCCGGACAATGACAGCGCATCAGCCATCACAATCGAAATGCGATCCAAAGCAAGGGTTTGGTCCCCTTGATCAAACGTCCCGCCAATGCCCAGTTCGACAGTCTTGCGCAGCGGTTCGGGCAGTTGTTCGGTGATGCGTTCCTGCGGGGCAAGTCCACCATCCAGGGCAAAACTCAGAACATCCGATGACAATTGCACGCCAACGTCGCTTTGAAGCGATGCATAGCCAGCAGCCGAAAGATCAAGCTTACCCTTCCAGTCATTGGCCGGGCCATCTCCGCTCAGTGCGATATTGATATCGGTCGATACACTTGGATCGACACCGGCCAGAGTCATAACCAGTCCATCACGGCCCAGCGCCCCGTCAATTTCGGCCGACAATTTTTCACCGGGCCCGTCAAAATCCAGGTCAAGTTTGAGGTGATCTGATCCGCCATCGCGTGGCTGCAGATCAAGAAATGCCGTTGCTGACAGGTTGGTTCCAACCTTTGCACGAGCATTCAGTGCATACAAAAAACTGTTGCCGGTAACCTGATCAACAATGGCGATCTCGCCAAGGGTCAATTCATCAAGTGCGACGCCCACTGGCAAAGCAAAGCCGCCACTGGCTTCATCGTCTTCTTGAACTGTTTCGGGCGTTGTGCCATCGGGCAAAATGACATTTGCCGAAGCCAAGGCCAGACGATTGACCTGCAACTGCCCGCCAAACAGCGCAATCGGTGACCAGTCGAACGCGATATCCTGAATATCGAGATGCAACCCGTCCGACGGACGATCCATTATCAGGCTGTCCAGAGTCAGACCGGTCCAAAGACTGCCTTCTAGGCGCCCCAATTCAAAGCTGCTGTCGGTTGCCGACGAAACAGTTTCATTTATCAGGGGCGTTGCCATCCGAAGAACCGGACCCGTCCCCGCAACAGCAATCGCACCCACAAGACCAAACACAGTTCCACCAAGCACGTAGGCGCCATAGCGCAGCCATTTCTTTGCTGAACGTGGCCCACTGTATGTTTTTTGATCTTTCGGTGGCAAAGAGTCAGACCCGGTCAAAATGCCTGCCCCAGACTGATATAGAATTGAAAATCGTCGTCAACGTTGGGCCGTTTATCGAGCGGCACCGCAACATCAAATCGCAGCGGCCCAACCGCTGTGTAGTACCGGAAACCAAGGCCCGCCGCCCACAAAAGACTGATATCTTCGGGTTCAGAACGCGCATAGACGTTACCACCTTCGATAAACGGCACGATGCCAAAGCTTTCGGTCACGCGTGCCCGAAACTCTGCCCCGACTTCCAGTACGGAACGGCCGCCCAACGGATCATGATCATCATCAAGTGGCCCGACCTTTTGATATTCATACCCACGGATTGATCCACCACCGCCGGAATAATAACGTTTGTTTGACGGCAGACCGCCACGCTCTTCGCCAATGATGGTACCTGTGCGGGCGCGTGCCGCAAAAACGTAGTCGCCATCATCGTCAAAGGCCAGATACTGCGACCCGGCCAACGAGACAGAGGTGAAATTGGTATCCTGATCGGACAGGCCCATATATGGCGAAACATTGATTTCGAACCGGTTACCCACGGTCGGATCAAGCGGATTGTCAGTATTGTCGTGACGCAACACACCCCGCAGGCCGGCAAGATAGAATTCCTCGTTCGGGGAATCCGATCCGGTCAGGTCGGAATATTCCGCCGTAACGCCAAATGTTGCTGTCCAGTTTTCCCAAAGTGGGCGTTCAATACCGGCAAAACTGTCAAGCGTTGAGCCCTTATAGGCATCTGTGTCGTTGTTCTTGGCATTTGCTTCGGCCACAAAGGACTGACGACGTTCAAGGAATTGCGGTTTCTTGAACTCCGCCGACAGACCCTGTTCAAGGCTTGAGACATCAAACCCCAGCCGCAACCGTTCCCCGGCACCAAAGAAATTGCGGTGTTCCCAAAAGGCATTGACGCCCGGACCATCTGCTGTCGAAAAGTTCACCCCGCCACCAATCGAGCGCATCTTGCGTTCAACGACATCGATCTCGACAGGGATTTCGCCATTTTCCTTTACTGGACCGGCGACTTTGACAATCACGCTGTCAAACAGGTTTGTTTGTGCCAGTTCGCGACGTGTGGTGCGGACTTCATCGGGGTGGTATTGATCGCCGTGATCCCAACTGTGATAACCGGCAATGAAATCAGGATCGACGTCCTGTGCGCCATTCACGGTAATATCGCCAAACTGCGCGAGCGGCCCGGTTTTAAAGGCATAATTGATGGTGATCGTCTTTTGTGCGGTGTCCGCCAAAATGGTGCGCTTTCCCGCTTCGACAAGCGGATAGCCCTGTTCACGCAAGATATCAACGCCGTATTGTTCACCCAGAATGATTGGTTCAGCAATTGCACGTTGACCGATCTCAAGGTTGGTTTTTTCCAGTTCCTCATCGGTCGCGTGACGTTCAACAACCCCATGCGGCCGCGTGATGACAAGATTGACCGCCGCAATCAGGTAAGGTGTGCCGGTATCGACATTATAGGTCAGGACCAGTGGATTGGGTTTATCACCCCCGGTGGCAAGCGCATCATCACCCGCCTGCCCCGCAACCGCGTCATTAGCGGTGTCTTGCCCGGATGCGTCCGTCTCGGCAGGTGCATCCGATGGGCTTTCCACCGCTTTTTCCCGGATACTGAAGGTGATTTGGCCGTCGTAAAATCCGTTGGAGCGCAAAACAGCCTGAAACCGCTCGATATCGTCCTCGGCGCGGCGTTGCAACCCGGCTCGCGACGCTGTTGGCCGTGACTGCAAGCGTCGGGCAGTGCTCACGGAATTGAGCGCTTCGATCAGTTTTTCTTCCTGGGAATCGATACCGGTAATCTCGACATCATAGGGGATGGTGGTTTGCAGGTCGTTCTGCAGAACGTCATCTTCCGCCCCATTGCCAAGGGCAAAGATCCCCTCGCCGCCTTCGTCTGATGCGCATGCCGAAAGAATTGTCCCTGCCAAGAGCAGTGGAACAACAGCAGCACGGCGCCCGAAAGCCGGGAAAGTGCGAAGCATGCGTTTACTCAAACCATCGTGTCCTTAATAGGCCCGCCTTCGAAGCGGGTCGTCATTAAACCTGTGTCGGTTGGACCTTGTTTTCCATATAGGTACAAACGGTCAGGACAATTAAATGTTTCAAAACAGGCTATTGAAAATACCATATTTTTATTCCGCCCGCAGGTCGAGTGATCCTGTGCCATGATCCATGAAAAAATGGCATGGCTATGAACAATAAATGCGCTTGCGCATCTTTCACATTGAGCGTACCGGAAGTTGAGAGCAACCAGATTGCCACCCCACCACAGGAGGTCCCCGCAGTGACTTCGACCCAAACCGCGACTGTTATCATCCGCAACGCCGTTCGCGCCGACCTTGACGGGCTTTGTGCCCTTGAAGTCGGCAATTTTGAAAGTGACATGATTTCGCGTGCATCATTCTCGCGGTTCCTGCGCCAGGCCAGTGCACGCCTTCTTGTGGCGGATGCTGGCGACGCGGATCATCCTGATGTTGTGGGGTATGGCTTGTTGTTGCTGCGCGCCAATACGGTTACCGCCCGGATTTACTCGCTGGCGATTACGCAAGAGTGGCGCGGCAAGGGTTTGGGCACACAACTTCTGGCCGGGCTTGAAAACCTTGCCATGGATGCGGGGTGTTCGCGTATCCGTCTTGAAGTGCGCGAAACCAACGAAACCGCCCGCAATCTTTACGAACGCCATGGCTATACGCGCATTGCCGATCTTCCGGGCTATTACGAGGATGGCGGCGATGGCATCCGCCTTGAACATGCGCTTTATGACAGCGAAAGCATGGTCAACCCGGCTGTTGCCACCGGTGCGCCCCTGATTCTTGTTGACCGGCTTTCGGATCAGCGCTTTGCCGTATCGGGTGCCCGCGTGATGCGGGTGCGCGATTATCTGGCACTTGATCATGGCGTGCGTAACCGGCGTGTGATCAACCTGTGTCAGTCTTATGAGTATCTGTCACGTGGTTATTATTGCAGCCTTCTGGCGGCAGCCCGTGCAGAGCGCGTCATTCCCGAAGCAGATGTTCTTTTGGACCTTAACTGGAAGCGCCTGCAAAAAACCGCACGCGCGGAACTCAGCCCGCAAATTATCGAAGCCCTGGAAAAATCCGGAAAAACACCTGATCAGGCACCGGATTATATTGATGTCTATTTCGGGCGCACGGCGAACAAGAAATTCCGTCAGATTGGCGAACGTGCCTTTGATCAGTTTCGCTGCCCGATCCTGCGCCTGCATTTAAATCCGCAGGACCGCAAGATCTTGCGTGAAATTGAAGCCCCGTCGGTCCGACAGCTTGATGACAGCAACCTTGCCGAGTTCGAAACTGCACTTCGCGCCTACTTGCGCGGGCGTGTTCGCAAGCAAGACAACGCCACACCGCCGACTGCCCTTGTTGCCATCTTGCATGACCCGGATGAAGTTCTGCCACCGTCAGACAAGGAAGCCCTTGCCAACTTCGTGCAGGCCGCATCCGACCTTGGCGCAAAAGCCGAACTGATTACGGCAAAGGACTTCCATCATCTTTCGGAGTTTGACGCCCTTCTGATCCGCGAAACCACCGCCCTTGATCACCACACCTATCGTTTTGCCAAACGCGCGGTAAAGGAAGGCATTCCGGTGATTGACGATCCGGACTCGATGCTACGGTGTACCAACAAGGTCTATTTGGCCGAATTGTTGCGCACCCACCGTATTCCGGCCCCGAAAAGTGCGATTTTTGATAAGCGCCGCATTGCCGAAATCGGCCAACAATTCAGCTTCCCGTCGGTTCTGAAGGTTCCGGACGGCTGTTTTTCGCGCGGGGTGCGTAAAGTCAAATCACCCGAACACTTGGGTGAAGTCGCGACCGAGATGTTTAAGAACTCGGAACTTCTGGTCATTCAGGAATATGTCGAAACCACCTTTGACTGGCGCATCGGTGTTCTGGGCGGTGAAGCCATCTTTGCCAGCCGCTATTTCATGGCACCGGGTCACTGGCAGATCGTCAAACACGAAGATGATGGCAAAAGCTTTGAGGAAGGCGGCTTTGAAACCCTTCCCGTTGAAGATGCCCCTGCCGACATCGTTGCGACTGCCCTTGCCTCTGCGCGGTTGATGGGCGATGGCCTTTATGGAGTGGACGTCAAGGAAACGCCGCATGGCCCGATGGTGATCGAGGTGAATGACAACCCCAATATTGATGCCGGAGTTGAGGACGTGGTTCTGGGCATGGACCTGTATCGCCGGATCATTGCGCACTTGCTGGGCAAGATTGCGCGCCCGTAAGGGCCTCAGCAACATTCCATAAAAGCAAAAGGCCGGGTTTTTACCTGGCCTTTTTATCAATGAAGACTGCGGCTTGCAGCTTGTCCCGACCATAGCGTGCCATCAGATCAAACTCATGGCGCAGGATCGGCACGGACAGGCAATCGCTTCCTGTAAACGGTTCATGGTCTTCGCCGATATCGGGGTCACTGACATAGACAAACCGGTCGTCAAAGCCCGACACCACCACCCAATGCGGGATTTTGTCGCCATAAATGCGGTATTGGCTGATCAGGACCAACGCCATTTTACCCTGTTTGGTGCGCTCTTCGATCTCGGCAATGCCGAACGGACCGGTTGTGACCGAAATGCCGGCATCAAGTGCCTGACGGGCAAAGTCATAATGCACCAGTTCAACAACTTCGCGGTTTTGCGGCTTGCGCACGGTATCAACAAATAACGGGCCATCACGACTGCTAAGCACTTCGGCGTCAAAATCGCGCTTATGCGCCGCCAACGCCAGCCCAAGCGGACCACAGCCGCCATGACCGGATGTCATGAATATCGTCGTGGCTTCGCGCCACAACGCGATTTCAAGATTACGATCAAGTTCGACATCGTGATCAAGCGCATTCATCGCCATCATCAGGGCCGCCGGACCACAGGTAAAAGGCAGGGTCTGGTGATAGAAATGAATGGGTGACGGCAAGCGCATGGCGTTTGGCACCAAAACCTTTTCCATACGAAGCGCATTGCTGTGGTCGGGATAATAATCCGGATAAAGGTCAAATTCGCGATAACCATTTGCCGCAAACAAACGGATCGCTTCCGGATTTTTCTGGCTGACCTCAAGGCGCAGGATCGGGGCACCGAAATCGAGACTGATCTCTTCTGCCTGCGCGATCAGTGAGCCACCAATTCCCCGCCCCCGCAGATCGGGTGACACCGCCATGGAATACAGGCGCGCAAGCGCCACGTTGCGACGAAAAATCACCAGCACATAGCCAGCAATGCCCGCATCATTGGCATTTTCCGCCACGATCAACCGTGCGGTTTCACTGCCAACGAAACGCTTGAAGGCACGCCTGTTCAGACGGTCAATCGCAAAAGACCGGTTTTCAATATCGCACAGCGCATCCAGATCACCGGTCCGGGCGGGGCGAAATTGGAAGTCATGAAGTTGGGAGGCGTTTGACGTCATCGCGCAATCACTTGATTTGAGCATGCCAAAACAGCATACGCGGATATATCGTCATGAAACGCACAAAAGGAATAGTGCAATTTATGCGGTGCTCACTGCGTTTTTTGCACAGCAAGGCACCGCATAGCTTGCAAGTCCGGGCGCGTTAGCCGCGCGCAGCAATCCGCGGCGCAAGTGGTGCCATGTCGTACCCGGCCTCTGCCGCGGCCTTGATGATATCACCTGCCGGCATTTGCCCGGCGTTGGCCAGCGACCAAAGGATGGTGCAGCGTGTACCACTTCGGCAGTAGGCAAAGATCGGCTTCGGGGCCGACGCCAGATTGGCAGCAAAGGCATCGGCATCCGCATCCGACACATTGCCACTTGCAACCGGCTGGAAGATCGCCTTGATACCGACGGCTTCGGCCTTGGCGGCAATTTCAGAGAATGACGGTTGTCCCGGGTCTTCACCGTCCGGTCGGTTGCAGATGATGGTCTTGAACCCGGCCTTGGCAATTTCGTCAATTGCCTCAAGCGGCATTTGCGGGGATACAGTCAGTTCATCACTCAGGCGTTTCATTTCAATTCCGTTCGTCGTTGCTGGTCGCCGCGCCCGGTTGATCGGGCTTTTACAGCACGTTCCTAGGTTCACGGCCTAAGCATACCGCAGAGATTTGCGGATGCCAGCATAACGTTCACGCAACAACAGATCGAACGGAATATTCCGGTTCCAAACGCCGTCAATGGCGTTATTTGGAAAGCGGGCAGGTCCGCAACCCAAACAACTTGTACAGCGGGCAAAAACGCAAGGCCGCTGTCACAAGCATCACAACACCTGCCGCCAGGATCACCCACGCATATGGCCCAAATGCCATGCTGCCATCTTCGGGCTTGGCCATGACAAACGGCAAAGCCAGCAAAACAACGCCAATGCATGCGCGCAAGATACGATCAACCAAACCTACATTCGCCATAATTTCCTCCTTGGGGAAAGCTCTGATGAGTTGGTTTATAACATTATAATTCAATAGATAACTTTGACCCTTATCAATCACATCCAAACAAAGATCGGCACTTTGGTAGATGCCGTATTTCCAGCCTTGCCCAACGTTTGCGACCGTGCCAAAAGTTCAAAATCCAAACGTTATCAAGTCCCTCAGGAAACGTACCGACATGAGTGAACCCTTAACGGCCATCCCGGATTTTCCGTCATGGCGCCAATCCAACCCGAATGGTGCGTTTTCAGACTGGCTCAAGGCATCATGTGCAGATCAATGGCACGCGGTAACCCATCATCCCTTTACCGATGCTTGGGGCAACGGTGCCCTGCCCAAGGCCAATCTTGAAAACTATCTTATTCAGGATCACCGATTTATTGATCGGTTTGTTGCCTTGTTGGCGGCGGCTGTGTCACGCGCGCCCAAATTAAAGGACCGCATCCCCGGCTGTCAGTTCCTTGCATTGGTCACGGGCGAAGAAAACACCTATTTCGAACGATCCTTTGCCGCGCTTGGTGTATCTGATGATGCACGTGAAAACATGCCAGACTGGCCGGCAACGGCGTCCTTCAAACAACTTATGAAAGATGCCACCGACAGCAATCGTTACGCCAATATGCTGGCCGTACTGGCGGTTGCCGAAGGCACCTATCTTGGCTGGGCAGATCGGGTCAATAAGGCCATTGCCAAACGGCCGGATGATTTCTGGTACGCAGAATGGATTGATCTGCATATCGGCGATTATTTCGAAAGTGTGGTGGCCTATCTCAATACGCAGCTTGATAAAGCAGGACCGGTGCTATCCGAACAGGAACGTTCGGAATGTCTGTCTTATTTCGCGCGTGCGACCGATCTTGAATATCAGTTCTTTGACACCGCGTGGGGCGCACAGAAATGACCACCATCCGTTCCTTCACGGACAGCGACGCCGACGCACTGGTCGAGATATACAGACGTGCGGTCACAGAAATCGGACCACGGGCGTATAACCCCGAACAGGTCGCCGTATGGGCAAAACTTCTGCCCAGTGCCGAACGCTTTGCCGAAATCATGAATGACGGGCGTGTTGCCCTTGTTGCTGTGGATGCCAATGACCGCGCCGTTGCCTTCGGCGATGTCGAGGCAGATGGTCATATCGGCTTTCTCTATGCGCTGCCAGATGTTGCCGGTACAGGTGTCGCCAAGACCCTGTATGACGTCCTTGAAGCGAAGGCACGCGAACAGGATATCGGCAAGCTGTATTCAGAGGCGAGCGAACTTGCAAAATCCTTCCTGCTCAAACAGGACTTTAGCGTTGTCGAGCGCCGCGACTTCGAAGTTTCTGGTGTGCCCATTCACAATTACGCAGTTGAAAAGCGCCTGCGCGCACCGCGTTAAACCACATCATAGCATCGCACATTAAAAAGGCTGCCGTTGGGGCAGCCTTTTTCCTATTCCCGCAAGCCGCGCTTGGTGGCTCCCAAGACGCGATCAATAGACACATCCGCCTGTCCGACATAGTTTACCGGATTACGGATATATGCCCAATCCACCGGGGCGTCGGTCAGTTTTGGCAATTCATCAAACAGGTTCGATGCATTTTCTGCTGACTTGGCAATGGCATCTTTCACCAATTTGTCGGCCGCATCGCGGCCAAGGTGGTCTGCCAATGCAAATGTTGCGGCCTCTGCCAGCATCGCACCGCGCGACAGTTCAAGATTTTGCACCATCCGATCCGAATTGATTTTAAGATCAGGCACCATATCCACCGCCTGAGCAAGGGCCGCCCCGGTAGCAGTAATGATCTGCGGCAAGGTCAACCATTCTAGAAGCCAGCTTGCACCGCTTCGTTCATGTTCGTGGATTTGCGACTGGGCAAAAGTGCCAAGCTGTCCGGCATTGAACCGCGCAAATGTCACCAGCATTTCCGCCTGCACGGGGTTGGATTTATGCGGCATGGTCGATGACCCGCCGCCCTTGCCTGGCTGCACTTCGGCAATTTCGGACTGTGCCAGCAGAACCAAGTCCTGCCCCATCTTGCCTAGCGCGCCGGTTAACGCCGTTAACTGACTTGCGAAATCAACAAGAACGTCACGCTGGGCATGCCAGGGCATATCTGCAAGCGGAAGATCAAGTTCTTCGGAAAGGTTGCTTTCGACGTCTGCAGCCTTAACCCCGATGGAGGCCAACGTGCCTGCAGCCCCGCCAAACGAAATGCGCAGCAAGTCCGATGACAGGCTTTCAATCCGGTGATCGATCCGCACGAGTGGTGCCAACCATCCGGCAGCCTTCAAGCCAAACGTGGTGGGCACAGCCTGTTGGGATCGTGTTCGGCCAATCATCACCGTTTTGCGGTGGGTATCGGCATGCGCTGAAAGCGCCTTGGCCAGTTTGCGAATACGGCGGCGAATAATCGCAATCGCATCGCGCAGCTGCAAAACAAGCGCCGTATCAACCACGTCCTGGCTGGTGGCACCAAAATGAACGTATCGTGCGTCTTCGCCGCCAATTTCCGCCTTCAACGCCTTGATCAATGCCGGGACCGGGACACCGGCACGCGCCGTTGGTCCCGCAAGCGTTGCCGGATCTGGTTCGAAGTCGCGGCACACATCAGCAATGCGAACCGCACTTTGTTGGGGGATCAGACCTGCGCGCGCCTCGGCCGCGGCAAGGGCCGATTCAAATAGCAGCATGGATGCAATCTGCGCACGGTCGTCAAACAGTGCGGCAATTTCCGGATCGGAAAACAGATCCCCCAGCAAGGCAGAGTCAAAGGGCGAAACGCTCATCAGGTATCATCCACCATTCAAACAGGTGTGAAATCAAGTCGATAGACACTAGTGTCGCGCCAGCAACCATATTGGTCAATAACGCAAAAAGAAGCCCCTGCCCGACAACCGGCACAGGGGCACCTTTTTCAAGATCAATCAGCTATCGGCCTTAAACAGCTTCAAGCGCAATCGCGATGCCCTGGCCAACACCAATGCACATGGTCGCCAGCGCACGCTTGCCACCTGTGCGTTTCATCTGCAGGGCTGCAGTGCCGGCAATGCGTGCACCCGACATCCCAAGCGGATGACCAAGGGCAATTGCGCCACCATTCGGGTTCACACGCGCATCATCATCGGCAATGCCAAGATCGCGAAGCGTCGCCAGCCCCTGGGATGCAAAGGCTTCGTTCAATTCGATCACGTCAAGCTGCTCTGTCGACCAGCCGAGGCGTGCGAGAAGTTTTTTCGACGCCGGGGCCGGGCCAAAGCCCATGATACGCGGCGCAACACCGGCGGTCGCACCACCAACAACCCGAGCAATCGGGGTCAGGCCGTATTTTTTAACAGCGGCTTCGGATGCGACGATGAGCGCTGCGGCCCCGTCATTAACACCCGATGCGTTCCCCGCCGTGACCGAACCACCTTCGCGGAACGGGGTCGGCAATTTGGCAAGTTTTTCGGCCGTGGTGCCCGGGCGCGGATGTTCATCCTTGTCCACGACAATGGCATCGCCTTTACGCTGCGGAATGGTCACAGGTGTGATTTCCGCGGCCAGATTGCCATTTTCTTGTGCGGCAACCGCCTTGTCCTGCGAACGGGCCGCAAAGGCATCCTGATCTTCGCGCGAGATGTTGAAGTCCTCGGCAACGTTTTCACCGGTTTCAGGCATGGAATCCACACCGTACTGTTTCTTCATCACCGGGTTCACGAAGCGCCAGCCAATGGTGGTGTCATAGATTTCCGCATTGCGCGAAAACGCCGACGTCGCCTTTGGCATGACAAACGGGGCACGCGACATGCTTTCAACGCCGCCGGCAATCATCAGATCAGCTTCACCCGATTTGATCGCGCGCGCGGCCATAATGATCGCATCCATGCCCGAACCGCACAGACGGTTGACCGTCGTACCGGTCACTGTTTCCGGCAGACCGGCCAGAAGCGACGACATGCGCGCAACGTTGCGGTTGTCTTCACCAGCCTGGTTGGCACAGCCAAAGACGATGTCGTCAACCGCCGCAAAATCCAGATCCGGGTTACGGTCGATCAGCGCCTTAAGCGGCACGGCGCCAAGATCATCGGCGCGCACCTGCGACAGGCTGCCGCCAAAGCGGCCAATCGGGGTACGGATGTAATCGCAAATATATGCGTCAGCCATTTCTAAGATCCTTTTTATTGCTCTTACTGCTGGTCCCCATGGGCCTTGGCGGTACGAGCATGCAGTTCACGCAGAACCTGCAATTCTTTCTCGGACGGGATCGCAGTTTCGGCGACTTCGTCTGCGAACTCAACATCCCAACCGGTATTTTCGATGATTTCTTCACGGGTTACGCCCGGATGGATCGACGTCACAACGAATTGCTTGCCCACCGGATGCGGTTCCATGATGCAAAGATCCGTGATCAGGCGCGACGGGCCTTTGGTATCAACACCATAAGATGCGCGATCATCACCGCCCTTGCCATGACCAAGGGAAGTTACGAAATCGATTTTTTCAACAAAGCCACGTTTGCTTTGCTTCATGACCAAAAAGACTTCACCACAACTGGTCGCGATTTCCGGTGCACCACCGCCGCCCGGCAGACGGACTTTGGGGTTGTCGTAATCACCGATCACGGTGGTGTTGATGTTGCCATACTTATCAAGCTGGGCCGCACCAAGGAAGCCAACCGAAATCTTGCCGCCCTGAAGCCAGTAGCGGAACATTTCCGGCACGGCGACCGTGTTGACAGCGGTTTCGCACAGCTCGCCATCACCGATCGACAGCGGGAGGACGTCCGGTTTGGTGCCAATCGTGCCGCTTTCATAAATAAGGGTAATGTCCGGCGCGTGGGTCAGGCGCGCAAGGTTGCACGCAGCCGACGGCATCCCGATACCAACAAAGCACACATCGTCGTTTTTAAGCGCGCGTGCAGCGGACACCGTCATCATTTCAGTCGGGGTATATTCAACCATGATTTTTCCTCCGCTTAGCCTTTGTTTGCTTCACGCTTGGCCGCGAAATCTTCGGGACCGCCATTAATGACATGCTCTTCAAGCCAGGCCTGGAACGCTTCGCGATCACGCGCAATCGGATCCCAAGCCTTATAAAATGCGTTGTCGCGCTTGTAGTACCCTTGGGCATAGGACGGATGCGCCCCGCCCGGAACTTCAACAATCGCAGTCACCGCCCAGTTCGGCAGCATGACGGCATTGGGTGAGATATCGCCGAAATCATCTACGATCTCTTCAACCGTGATGATGGATTTTTTTGCGGCCAGAACGGCTTCTTTCTGAACACCGACAATACCTTCAAACAGGATGTCGCCCTTTTTATTGGCTTTCTGGGCATGCACCACGGTGACGTCCGGGCGGATTGCCGGAACAGCTGCCAGGCTTTCACCGGTGAACGGGCATTCAATGAACTTGATGTTCGGGTTCACGCGCGGCAGTTCCGCCCCGCGATAGCCCTTGAACACCGCACAAGGCAGGCCAGCCGCACCGGCGTCATAGGCGTTGGCCATGGCGGCGTGACTGTGTTCTTCGATCTCAAGCTTGGTCGGCCAGCTCTTTTCATAGGCGTCGCGCAGACGGTGCAACGAGCCGACACCGGGGTTACCACCCCATGAAAAAATCAGTTTTTTGGCACAACCCGCACCGATCAGCTGATCATAGATCATGTCGGGGGTCATGCGGATCAGGGTCAGATCCTTGATGCCCTGACGAATGATTTCGTGTCCGGCAGCATGCGGGATCAGATGGGTGAAGCCTTCCATCGAAATGGTGTCGCCATCCTTGACGCAGGATGCGACCGCCTCTTTAAGCGACATGAAACGTGCAACCACGGCAAAACTCCTGTGGTATCAATCGAGAACATTACAGATGCGGGGTATTCACCCCAAAGGAAATTCAGGTCGATGGCGGCGACCGCTGGCTTTCCCCAAAGCAGCGGACGCAGCCATCGGGCCAGATCGACTTACACGTCGAAGAACACAGTTTCCGCGTCCCCCTGCATGTGAATATCGATCCGGTATTCAATCCCCGTCGAGGTATCGACACGCTTGGCAATCAGGGTGTCGCGACGGTCCGCCGGTACTGACTGCAAGACAGGGTCTTTTGCATTCCGTTCAGCTTCATCGTCGAAATAGAAACGGGTAAAGGCATGAACCAGCATGCCGCGCATGAACACGATGACGTTGACAAACGGCGCCTCGGCATCTTTGACAACACCGGGCTTTACCGTATCAAACCAGAAGCGCAGCTTGGCATCCGTGCCCGTGCCGCAACGGCCGAGCCCCCGGAAACCGGTCTCGGACACATCAATCGGGTTTTCGTTGTAGTTACCATTGGCATCGGCCTGCCAGATTTCGATCATGGCATCGTTGACCGGGTTGCCGTCGCCATCAAAGACGTTACCGGTAATACGGATATGCTCACCGGCCGCATCCGGGCCGGCAACGGTCGGATCGGCGATGTCGGTGAAGTCGTATGCGTACTGGCCTGCGGTCAAGCCATAGGCGAAATACGGGCCAACCGTCTGTGAGGGGGTTTCACCATAAGCCATGACTTAATTCTCCATCGGGGTGCCGTTGCGTCCACGCAGGACAATGTCGAACTGGTAACCCAGTGCGAAGCCTTCCTCGGTCTTGTCGATCGAGAATTTGGCAATCAGGCGTTCACGGGCTTGCGCGTCCTCGGTGCCAAGGAAAATCGGATCAAGATCAAGCAGCGGATCACCCGGGAAATACATCTGGGTGACAAGACGGGTGGCAAAGCCCGGACCAAACAGCGAGATATGGATATGGTTCGGACGCCAGGCATTGAAGTGGTTGCCCCACGGATAGGCACCCGGCTTGATGGTATAGAATTTGTAATTGCCCTGATCGTCTGTAAAGCAACGACCTGACCCGCGGAAGTTCGGGTCCAGCGGCGCATCATGCTGATCGACCTTGTGGACATAGCGACCGGCCGCATTCGCCTGCCAGATTTCAACAAGCGTGTTGGGCTGCGGGCGACCATCGGTATCCATCACCCGACCATGCACGACAATGCGTTCGCCAAGCGGCTCGCCATTTATAACGCCGTTTTTGGTCAGATCGAAATCAAGCTCACGCACAGAAGCAGGCGCAAAGCGCGGACCAGTGCCCTCTGTCAGCCCCGACTTGATGGCAAGCGGTGTCTGGGTCGGACCACGCAACAGGGTCGATTTGTAACCCGGTGCGATATAGGGGGCATGCGATCCCCAATCACGCGGTTTGAAGGTGGACATTTGGCTTACTCTCCCTTGGATGCCGCGTCGATCTCGGCATAGGTTTGCTTGGCAATGCGAAAGGCCGTGTTGGCGGCGGGAACGCCGGCATAAACCGCAACATGCATCAGGGTTTCACGGATATCATCGCGTGTTGCCCCGGTATTCAGGGTCGCCCGGATATGCATAGCGAGTTCTTCTTCGTGGCCCAGCCCCGCAAGCAGCGCGATGGTCACGATGGAACGTTCACGCTTGGTGAACGCATCACTCGTCCAGACACCGTTCCAGACATTCTCGGTGATATAGCGCTGAAAACCCTCGTCGATTTCCGTGATGTTCTTGGAGGCGCGATCCACATGTGCATCGCCCAGAACGGAACGGCGGGTTTTCATGCCAACGTCATACCGGCTCTCAGACAAGATTCTTCTCCTTGGTAAATCGGTCGATCAACCGGGTCAGCAATTCCGGGGTTTCGATGCATGGCAGATGCCCGACCCCGTCAATCAATTCGAATTCGGCACCGGGGATCGCGGCTGCCATGGCGCGCACGACATCGGGCGGCGTCGCCAGATCTTCCGATCCACAGATACACAAGGTCGGCACAGCAATTTTCGCCGCTGCCTCGCGCAGGTCACCATCGCGCAGTGCAATGCAGGTGCCGACGTAACCTTCGACCGTGGTGCGCACCAGCATGTCGCGATACATCGCGGTTTCCAGAACACGTTCCGTGCGGAAAGTCGGCGATAGCCAGCGTTCCATGATCGCATCGCCCATGGACGCAATCCCGTCAGCCTTGATGGCCTCGATCCGGGTGTTCCAGCTGTCATAATCGCCAAGCTTGGACGCCGTATCGCACAGGATCAGGCCACGCACACGGCCGGGCACAAGTTCGGTGACTTTCTGGGCAATCAGTCCCCCGACCGACAGGCCGCAAATGATCACCTGATCAAGGCCAAGAAAATCCAGCAACCCGATCAGGTCATTGGCATGCAGCGAAACGTCATAGGGCGCATCACCAATCCCTGAAAGACCATGGCCACGCTTGTCATAAGTGACGATATTGAACGTCCCGGACAATGCAGCAACGACATCATCCCAAATGCGAAGATCCGTCCCCAAAGAATTTGCAAAGACCAGCACAGGGCCGTTTTCCGGGCCCGACTGGCTATAATGAATATGTGTCCCGTTAACCGGGGCGACTTGCAGACTCATTATCATTTCCACCCTGCTTGTTTAACCCGACATTCGCAGATGGCTTTGGTTATGTAAAATGAGGAATTGCGTAATTTGCATAACTATATAATTATGTATAAGTCACCCATAAGCGCATTCTAAACTGCTGATATGTAGGGCCGCATGCTAGATCAACGTATTAAATTCCGCCATTTGACCTGCTTTCTGGAGGTCGCGCGCCAACGCAGTGTCGTGAAGGCGGCTGATACGCTGTCCATCACGCAGCCCGCCGTTTCCAAAACAATCCGTGAACTTGAAGAACATCTGGACGCGCGATTGTTTGATCGATCAAAACGCGGCGTTACCCTGACCGATTTCGGCAAGGTCTTTTTGCGCTATGCCGGGGCCAGCGTCACGGCCCTGCGACAAGGCGTGGACAGCATCAGTCAGGTGCGTATGCAGGGCGGGCTTTCAATCAATCTGGGCGTTCTACCCACGGTTGCCGCAAGTGTCATGCCCAACGCCATTCGCCACTTCAAGACACTTAGCCCCGATACCACGGTCAAGGTTGTGGCAGGACCGAACGTGATGTTGATGGGGCAGTTGCGTGTGGGCGAACTTGATCTGGTCGTTGGACGACTGGCCGAACCCGATCAGATGTCGGGCCTGTCGTTTATACATTTATATTCGGAACATATTTCACTGGTCGCACGGCCGGGCCATCCCCTTATGGCGGACAAGAACCCGGACATTACGCGCATCCGCGAATTCACCGTACTGGTGCCGCCCAAACAGGCGATTATTCACCCCACTGTGGACAAGATGCTGATTGCACATGGTATTGGTGCCCTGCCCGACCGTATCGAAACCGTTTCGACATCTTTCGGACGTGCCTTTACCCGTGAAACCGATGCGATCTGGATCATCTCGAACGGGGCTGTTGCATCCGATATTGCCGAAGGTCACCTTGTCGAACTGCCGATTGACACCAGCGACACCTTTGGTCCCGTTGGCCTGACGACCCGAATTGACTCGCCGGTTTCGCCGCCGGTCGAAATGCTGATTAATGTCGTACGCGAAGAAGCAGCGCGTCATCATAGCTCTCAGGCCGGGTCAAAAGCATAATCATTTGGTTATGGATATGTGCTTACATATCATTATACATAACCATCGCGCACAGATTAGATTGCAGGCAATTCGGCATGACTGACGTGCACCAGACGCAGATCATGCGATCAATAAAAACAACAAAATCAATAACAAGAAAAAGAACTCTTGGAAAACTTCGCACGCTAGATGCGCATCGTGGCTGAAACGTTTGTCAGCGCAATGGACGCGACAAGACGTTCAAAGGAGGAAGAGAATGAAACAGATCACCAAATTGCTTGCCGGTGCTGCTGTCGCGACCATGGTGTCGTTTGGCGCACACGCACAGGAAGTTACCCTGACCGTCCACCATTTCCTGGGTCCGAAAGCACCGGCCCAGTCGAAGATGATCGAACCGTGGGCACAGAAAATCGAAGAAGAATCAAACGGCCGCATCAAGTTTGAAATCTTCCCGTCCATGTCACTGGGCGGCAACCCGCCGGAACTGTATCGTCAGGTCCGTGATGGCGTGGCCGATATCGTCTGGACCCTGCCGGGTTATACCCCGGGTGTCTTCCCGCGCCTTGAAGTCTTTGAGCTTCCGGGTGTTCATCTGGGCGACGCACGCGCAACCAACCTTGCCATGTGGGACCTGAAAGACCAGTACGCCGAAGACCTTACCGACATTCATCCGCTTGCGGTTCATGTGCATGCCGGCCAGGCCATACACCTGACGGAAAAGGAAGTCCGCACCGTTGATGACGTCAAAGGTCTGAAACTGCGTACCCCTACCCGTACCGGTTCCTGGGTAATCGAAGCCTGGGGCGCTGAGCCCGTTGGCATGCCGGTTCCGGCCCTGCCGCAGGCAATGTCGCTGGGCGTGGTTGATGGTGGTCTGGTACCGTTCGAAGTTGTACCGCCGCTGAAACTGGCTGAAATGATTTCCTATTCCGTTGAAGGCGAAGGCGTTAATTCGCGCTTTGGCACCTCGACCTTCCTGTTCGCCATGAACAAGGACCGTTACGAGAGCCTGCCAGACGATCTCAAGGAAATCATCGACCGTAACTCTGGCCGTGATTTTGCTGCCCAGATCGGCGACGTCTTTAACGGCGTTGAAGAAGTCGGCAAGCGTATGGTCAACGAAGGCAAGGGCCAGGTCGTTCAGCTGACCGCTGCTGAAAAGGCAACCTTCGATGATGCGGCCGCATCCGTTATTGATCGCTGGATTGAAGAATCCACGTCAAACGGCATTGATGGCGCGAAACTTGTCGAAGATGCAAAGGCAGCCGTTCAGGCCCACACCAAGTAACATTGCGACGTTGCTGGTAAATCTTGTGGGGTCACGTATCATGCTGATATGTGACCCTGTTTTCCCGCAAGAATGTTAGAGATATGAAAAACGTGCTTTACAAGGCCGCTTCGTGGCTTGCCGTTGCCGGTGGCATGCTTGCCCTGCTGATCTCGATTGTCACAATCATCAATGTGACGGCCTTTGGCCTCGACAAGATCGCCCGGCTATTTGATGCCAACGTCCCGGCCATCATCGGCTATGAGGACTTTGTCAGCATGATCGTCAGTTCGGCGGCGTTGATGTTTTTCCCTTATTGTCAGGCACATCGCGGGCATGTCGCGGTTGACGTATTCATCAAGATGTTTCCCGACTGGTTCGCGCGCGTCGTAGATACCCTGTCTGCCATTCTGATGACCGCGCTCGCACTGTTCCTTGGTTACATGATGGTCCATGGCCTGATCGAAGTGCGCAGCGACAATACCCTTTCGGCAATTTTGGGCTGGCCGATCTGGCCGTTCTATGTGCCGGGCATCATTGCGATGTTCCTGTGGGCCGCAATTGCCGGAAACCAGATTTTCGAGAGAGAGGCCGATGTCTGAACGTGAATTGATCGGCCTTGGTGGCCTTGCCCTTCTCTTTGTTATTCTTGCGCTGCGGGTTCCGGTTGGCCTTGCCATGGTCGGTGTCGGCATTGGCGGCAACTATGTGCTCAGCCTGTTTTTCCCGTTCCTGCGCTTTGACCCCTATCTGCAACAGTTCAAATCCCTGCTTTACGGGATTGTCTCAAACTATGAACTTTCGGTCGTGCCGCTGTTTGTTCTGATGGGCTATCTTGCAAGTCAGGCCAACCTGTCACGCGATCTGTTTCAGGGTGTCAATGCCTTGCTGGGGCGCTTCCGTGGCGGTGTTGCCATGGCGGCCATCGGGGCGTGCGCCGGTTTTGGTGCGGTGTGTGGATCATCCCTTGCCACTGCATCAACCATGGGCAAGGTTGCCCTGCCCGAACTTGACCGTCTGAAATATTCGCCACGTCTGGCAACCGGAACGTTGGCTGCGGGCGGGACGCTTGGCATTCTGATCCCGCCATCGGTCGCGCTTGTGATTTATGCCGTGACGGTAGAGGCATCTATTATTCAGATGTTTCAGGCGGCCATCATTCCGGGTCTGATTGCGGTTCTGTTCTTTATGGCGGTGATTGCCATTCAGGTGCGCCTGAACCCGTCACTGGCCCCGAAACCCGAACCGATGCCAGCCGCAGAGCGCAAGGAAGCCCTTCTGCGCCTGATCCCGGTGATGGTGATCTTTGGATCGATCATTCTCGGTCTTGGTGCGGGTCTGTTTACGCCGACACCGGCGGCCGGCGTGGGCGTGTTCGCCATTCTGGTTTACGGCGCCTATATGCGCATTCGCGGCAAAGGCGGGCTGACCTGGAAAGGGTTGCGTCAGTCGCTTAAGGATACGGCGATTACATCCTCGATGATCTTCTTCATCCTTCTGGGTGCGGAAATCCTCAAGGGCTTCTTTAGCCGTGCCAACCTTCCGGCCTATATGGCCGAAGCTGCCGCCACCAGTGGCTTTGATCCGTGGCTTGTTATGGTGTTGATGCTGCTTGCCCTGATCCTGCTGGGGTGCTTCATGGAAAGCCTGTCGATGATCGTGGTGGTGATCCCGTTCTTCTGGCCGGCCCTTGTTGACATCAATGGCGGCGACTGGGCGACGGCGGCCACCGCGGCCTATGGCATGGGGACCGAGGATCTTAAAATCTGGTTTGGTATCCTGGCGCTCATTGTCGTGGAACTGGGGCTGATTACACCACCGGTGGGATTGAATGTGTTTATCATCAATGCACTCGCCAAGGGTGTGCCGATGAGCCAGACCTTCCGCGGTGTGATGCCATTCTTTAGCGCCGAGATCGTCCGTATTCTGTTACTGATCTTTGCGCCGATATTAACGTTGTTTGTGCCAACAATCCTTGGCAATTAGCGACGATCAAATGTCTTGCAAAAGCCCGCCCCTTCTTGTGGCGGGCTTTTCTTTTTGTTGGCCGGAAAACAGTCTAAACTGCCCCAACGAAATTCCTTAAATCCACCGCAGAACAAAACACCGATGCGCAACAAGATCCCGATCTATAAGCTTTATGGCGAACGCGATGCGGCAACGAGCCCCGCCGCGCGCAATGGCTATGATCTGGACAACACCAACGGCGCATCCGACCCGCAACCGGTCACGGAGCCGGAATTCTTCCACCTTGAAAGCATTCCCGAACGGTCGCGCCTGCATGATCTGCACATCAAGCCACACCGCCATACCAACCTGTTTCAGCTGCTTTACATAACCCGTGGACAGGCGGAAATCAGCTTTGATGACCAACATCTGACCATGCAGGCAGGCCAGTTGATTACAGTGCCGCCCGGTACCGTGCATGGCTTTAAATTCAGTGATGATATTGATGGCTGGGTGATTTCACTGACCGACTATCACCTGCAGGAAATTCTCAGCCCCGCGCCAAAACTTCTCGCCCGTCTGGATCAGGCGATCTGCGTTGATACACGGTCTTCGTCCGGGGACGCCAACAGCCCGGCCGACTTTTTGATTTCGCAATTGGTCACGGAATATTACAGCCACAATACCGGGCGTCTGTTTGCCCTTCGTCATATTCTGGGTTTGCTGTTGCTTGGCATCGGGCGCACCGTGCCGCAGGATCAGTCCGCACGCCTGTCGCGCCAGGAGCAAAAGACCGAGAAATTCCGCAAGTTTCAGACGCTGGTCGAAACGTTCTATAAGCAGCACAAATCGCTTGAATTCTATGCCCGCGAAATTGGCGTCACCACGACGCAGCTTAACCGCATAGCCAAGGACATTTATGGCATGACCGCAAGCGAGGTGGTGCAAAACCGCCTGATGCTGGAAGCCAAGCGGACCCTGATCTATACCGACATCGCCGTTCAACAGATCGCCGATGAACTGGGCTTTCGCGATGCCGGATATTTTTCGCGCTTCTTCACCAAAAAGGCCGGGGTATCCCCGGCCCGTTTCCGAACTGATCAGCGTTAGGGTGCCGAGCCCCGCACCGTATCAAGCGTCAGCCACATGCGCACCTGATCCACCACCCGGCCAGACCGCGTTTTCCAGCCCTTGGCAATGAACTTTTCCTCGCCAAACCCGACCTTGCGATACAGGTTAAGCGCGTTGTCATTGCCATCGACAACATTCAGCCACAGCTTTTCATAGCCGGGCGTTTCGGCAATTTTGGCAGCAAGGCTTGATAACGCTGCCTTGCCAAAGCCCTTTCCGCGCTCAAAGACACCAAACTCATCCACCTTGGGCAGGCGTGTCGCCATCTCGGTCATATAGACATAGGCAACCGCCTGATGATCAACGCGAAACACCCAAAGTGCCGTGTCCCTTGCCCCGGCCAGTGCCGCATTCAACTGTTCATCGGGCACGCGGGCAATTGCATCGTAAAACTGCACATCTTCCATCATCGCAACGATGCGTGGCAGTTCGTCGGGTGTGGGAACATCCCAGTAACCAGTCATTTTAATTCCATCCTTAGCGCCACGCCAGAAGCCAGCGATCAAGTCGCCCAAGCAGCCACGAAACACACAGCCCCATCAGTGACAACACCACCACACCGGCAATCAACTGATCGGTCTGATACAGGTTCCCGGCTGCCAAAATCAAAGCCCCGATGCCATATTGCGCACCGATCATTTCAGCAGCAATCAGCAAGATGATCGCAATAGACGACGAAATGCGAAAACCCGACAGGATGGTCGGAAGCGCACCGGGCAGGATGATTTTGCGAATGATCGATACCATCGGCATGTCAAAGCTTTGACCCATGCGGATCAGATTGCGCTGCACATTATCCACCCCGCCAAATGTGTTGATCACGGTCGGGAAAAACACGCCAAAGGCAATGGTAGCAAATTTGGAAGGTTCCCCGATACCAAACCAGATGATGAAAAGCGGCAACAACGCGATTTTCGGGATCGGAAACAGGGCCGATACCAAGGCCACACCGGGCGAGCGCGCCCATGTAAACATGCCGACCAGAAAACCCACGACCAATCCGGCCACAGTCCCCATGATCCAGCCGCCCACAAGCCGCTGAAGCGACGCGCCAAGATGCCGCCACAGATCGCCCGATACAATCAATTGCCAAAGCGCCTTGGTAACCGCGACCGGGCTTGGCATCGCGAGTTCGGAAATTATACCGCTACTCGATCCAAGTTGCCAAAGCGCGATCACGGCGATGAAGCTGCCCCATGCGGCAACCGGGTTGGCCTTGGGGTTAAAGCCGGTAGCACGAAAACGGACTTTGGTTGCTGAACTGGGTGTTGCGCTTGATCCCGTGGTGGCCTGATCAATATCACGCGACATTTTCAAGCTCCTTGTCTGCGGCAATCGCCTCGTCACGGATCAGGTCCCAAAGGGCCTGCTCATGGGCGATCAGTTCGGGCATGCCTTCCTGACGGACCTTGATCGGCACATCAATCGTATGGACTTCCTTGATCGTGCCTGGACGACGGCGCAACGCCACGACCTTATGGGCCAGTCGCACCGCTTCATTGAGGTTATGGGTCACATAAACCGCCGTCATACCGGTGCGGGCAAACAGATCGGCAAATTCCTCCAGAAGCAAAATACGTGTCTGGGCATCAAGGGCCGATAACGGTTCGTCCATCAAAAGCACAGCCGGACGTACCGCAAGCGCACGCGCAATGCCGACACGCTGTTTCATGCCGCCTGAAAGCTGCTTGGGATAGGCATTGGCAAAATCCGACAGATTGGTTTGCGCCAGCACCTCGGCAATACGTTCCTCGCGCTCGGCCTTGGACAGCGGATGGTCTTCGAGCACAAGGCTGATATTGCCTGCCACCGTGCGCCAGGGCAAAAGCGCAAAATCCTGAAACACATAGGTCAACGGATTCAGACACCCATCCGGCGTGGCCTGATCACACATCAGTACTTCGCCGTCAGTTGGCGCAAGCAGGCCGCCAATGATCGACAGCAATGTCGATTTGCCACATCCCGACGGGCCGATCAGAGCCACGACCTCGCCCGGTTCAATGCTAAAATCAATGTCGCGCAATACCTCGAGCTGATCATATCGGTGACTGACATTTTTGATATGAAGGCGCATGGCGCTCTCTTTACTAATCAACAAAAAAGCAAACCGGGCCGAAAAGCACGCGTTCGGCCCGGTCGGAAATCACAACAGCTTATTGGCCCAGCGGCGCAATGAAGCTGGTATCGATGAAGTCATCCGGGTTGGCGCTGTCAGAAACATAACCGCGTTCCTGATACCATTTCACCTGCGCCTTGACGTCTTCGACATCAAGCTTGCCTTCCTCGGTAATGAACATCGCGCCATTGCGAATTTTCGGATAGGCCTTCTCGGCGGGCTGATCGCTGTAGACATATTTGTGCACGATCTCGAGAATCTCGTCGGTGGTATCGGACTTCACAAGATTGCCGTCCCCATCGGTCGCCAGCAGGGCCGCACGGTAATCGGCCACGCCCTTCTGATAGGCGCGCACGAATTTTTCGACCACACCGCGGCGTTCTTCGACATTCGCGGCCGAGGTAAACAGGCCACCAACCTGATAAGGCACGTAATCCTTGACCCAGCCGATGATATGCGCAGCACCCGCGTTGTGCAGCGGCTTGGCGATGTGCGGGACAATGATCATGCTGTCAACCTGTCCGCTTTTGAGCGCACCGATCATGTTGGGCACCGACTGAAGCGGCTTAAGCTCCATGCTTTCAATATCAACACCGGCCTTCTCGGCAACATTGCCGATCATGTAGTGGAAAGATGAGCCAACCTGCGACAACGCAAAGCTGTGCCCGCCAAGCTTGTCCACCGACGTCAAACCGGCATCATAGGCCTTGTTCGATGCAAGAATTGCCGAACCGTCATAGTCAACATCTTCATGAAGCTGCGCCCCGATCACCTTAAGCGCACCCTTGCCCGCAAGGTTAAAGAAACCGCCCGTAAAGGCCGTCACGCCAAAGTCGGCATCCCCGGCGGCAATTGCCACCGCAACCGGCTGTGCCGAACGGAAAAAGGTAATATCCGCATCAAGCCCTTCGGCCTCGAAATATCCCTTTTCCTTGGCAATGAACAGCGGCGAGCTTGACACGAATGTCAGGGCGGCAATGTTGATTTTCTCTGCCGCATGGGCAACGCCGGCACCAAGAACAGCCGCACCAACCGCGACCGCCAGTACCGAACGGCGCGCAGCCTTTTTGGCTCCGCTCACCAGATCATAAGAACGCATGTTTCCTCCTCAGGGTCTTCTTTTTGAATCAATTATCTGTTCTTCAATCTGGTAGCCGAATTGTCAGCGAATTGCCAATGTTTAGCGTATATTGAATGCAAATTGGCGGCTTTTGCCCCGGACAGGCAAACAGCACGAAATGATCTTTCGCCTGATGGTGGAACGTATGGGCCGTGATGCCTATTCACCGCGCGCCCCTTTGCACAAATTGCCATGCACTGCCAAAGTCGCTAAAACCGCGTTGTTGCCCTCAATCGCCCCAAATTTACAAGGCCCACCATGCCCACCAAAACGCCCGTTTCAAAACCCGCACCGAATGGCAAAACCGCGATGGTCATCGGGGCCGGTCCGGCAGGCCTGATGGCGGCCGAACGGCTGGCGGGTGATGGATATGCGGTAACGATTTTTGAGGGCATGCCAAGTGCCGGGCGCAAGTTGCTCATGGCCGGGAAATCGGGGCTTAACATCACGCACAGCGAAGACCTTGAAACCTTCCTGACCCGCTATGGCACATCACGCGCACGGCTTGAACCGCATTTGCGCAAATTCGGCCCGGATCAAATCCGCGAATGGTGTGCGGGACTGGGTATTGAAACCTTTGTCGGCTCGTCAGGCCGGGTGTTCCCCACTGCAATGAAGGCAAGCCCCCTTTTGCGTGCTTGGCTCCGCCGACTTGATGATCTGGGCTGCACCATCCATTATCGCCATTACTGGACCGGCTGGAACGACGCCGATCAGGCTGTTTTCAGAACGCCCGATGGCGAAGTTACCGCCACCGCCGACATCACCATTCTGGCCCTTGGCGGCGGCAGTTGGAAACGATTGGGCTCAGACGGCAAATGGATGGAAATCCTGCGTAATGCCGGGATCAAGTGCAACCCGTTCAAACCGGCCAATTGCGGCTTTGAACTCGACTGGACCGATCATTTGATCGACAAATGCGCAGGCTCCCCGGTCAAGGCCGTGACACTCACCTGTGGCGACCAAACCGTGCGTGGCGAGTTCGTCATTTCCAAAACCGGGATCGAAGGCAGTGCGGTCTATGCCATCTCGGCAACGCTCCGCGATCAATGGCTTGAAACCGGGGTTGTTACCCTGACACTTGACCTCTGCCCTGACCGCAACCTTGATGACGTCACCAAGCGCCTGTCGAAACCACGCGGCAAAAACTCGCTGGGCAATCATTTGCGCAAAACACTCGGCCTTGATGCCACCAAAACCGCACTGATTTTCGAAGTCACCCCGCGAGAAACGCTAAACGACCCAACCGCCCTCGCCACCGCCCTCAAAAACCTGAAACTTCAAATCAAAAAGCCCCGTCCACTGGACGAGGCCATCAGCACCGCAGGCGGTGTCGCATGGGAAGAACTGGATGACAATTTCCAACTCATCAACCGCCCCGGCACCTACTGCCTCGGCGAAATGGTCGATTGGGAAGCCCCGACGGGTGGGTATTTGTTGAGTGGGTGTTTAGCTTTGTTAGGCAAGCATAAGTAAAGTCTTGAAACTCGTAATACGAGAAACTGTATAATTTAGTTGCTTATCAAAAGCTCACGCAGTTCTCATGACAACAGAAAACTTGGAATGACGGGGGTAAAGTGTGGAGTTTAGATTTCCCAAAAAGCACTTATCAGCAGGTAAGTTCAATAAATTTTTAACGCCTGACCTTCTTGTGCTTACTGGTATCAATTTCGCAGGAAAGAGCCATTTCTTAGAAGAGATTCCAAAAAACAAGGTCGAAATTACTGGCTAAAATGCAAGCAACATGAATACCCCCTTTTTCTTGCTTTCTCACGCAAGAGTTACGATCACGCGTAAACCGTAAAACCCAACAATCCACGTAACCTTCTAAAGGCGGAAATAATCTCTAAACTGGATCACACCGTTGGATACTAAGAGAACAATCAATTTCAGACCCACGCAAAATCCAGAGAAAAATGCAATACCTGCCCAATGGTCACTCCCCAAAATGATTGAGCAAACCCCAAAAGCAACAATGAATAATGGGATATTTTTCCAATAAACCACCCGAAATGTGTGGGTTTTATTTAAAATAAAATGATAAAAAACACTTTTTTCTGAAATTTTAAATCTAGAAGAAAAAACAGATACAAACACTATAATAAAGTCCCTGAAATCAATTTTAAAATTGCACATATTAAACGCAAAACATAAAAAAATAACATAAGAAAAAGAAAAAATATAAAGAAAACACGACCAGTATTTACCAAACAAAGACATCATATTACCTTAATGCAATCCACAACATCAACGCCCTCATAAAGCACAGCAATCATGCCTACCTATCTCTTAAGAAAAAGGGGACAGATTTATTTTTCGCCCACTACCTGTTTGGTCAGGCCAAGCCTGTTTCTGAGTATATCGGGACCGGGATCAATATAATGATCGTCAGGACTGTACTTCGACACGTTTCGTCCTGTGATGCAGGCGTGTCAAGACGCCGGAAATCTCCAGCCCGCCTTGGGCAAAGCGTTCCAAATCTGCCATTGGCTCACGATCCGGCGCGATGCCTTCAAGATGCCGGCTGGCAATCGCGCTTGCTACATTGCGTTTGCGATCCGCAATCTGCTGATTGGTCACCATGGGTAAATTCCTTTGAAGTACACGGCACATTGTAAACTGAAACGGCTGACGCAACAACGCCATCGCATGACACGACGCCTAACGTCAGGCGTAATTTGCATTCATGTGGCGCCTGTGCCTTAATATCCACCTGCAAAACTAAAAATCCAAATGCAAAAACAGTGAGGTGAGCCGTAATGGGGGCCAGTAATGGCAAGACCAAAAGCGTAGCATATTCCGATAACGCAACCGATCTGACCAGCATGACAAATGCCGACGCCCAGACGTTGGCGGCCTATTATGACAAGTGGGCCGAAAGCTATGATGCGGATTTGCCCAAGATGGGTTATGACGCGCCCAAGCGGGCGGCGGCCATCATGGTTGAGCACGGGGTGCCGTTTGACGCCCCCGTTCTGGATGCCGGATGCGGCACCGGGTTGACGGGGTTGGAGCTTTCCAAGGCCGGATACCGCGATATCACAGGCATTGATCTTTCGCTGGAATCCCTGCAGGCGGCGGAGGCCAAGGGCGTTTATCGCCACCTTAAAAAGCGCGACATGAACCAGACACTGGCCTTTGGCGACAACGGCTTTGCCGCCGTTCAGTGCATTGGAACGCTCACCTATGTCCGCGAAATCAAACAGCTGTTTTCGGAATTTTGCCGGGTTGTGAAGCGCGGCGGGATTGTGTGCTTTACGCAGCGCACTGATCTTTATGACGACGCCTTCACCAAGGCTATTCAGGCCACCACCAAGGCCCGGAAGTGGGAACTGATTTCCCATTCAGATCCCATGCCCTACCTGCCCAATCACGAAGATTTCGCCGACAAGAAACACATTTTCTATGATGTGTACCGGGTGAAATAGGCTCTGATCAACGCGCCTTTCAATCAGATGGCGGGTCGACTTCGCGAATGCTGATTGTTTCTTCACGCGGGTCGCAGGCCGGCAATTCAGATGTCTTGTCATAGCCATAGGCGTCAAACGACGTCATCTTGCCGAAATCAAACACATCGTCGCGCCCTGTGATGTCATAAACCTCAACCAGACGGACAAGATCAACGGTCGCACCGGACTGGAATTCAAAGAACTCGATCTGATCACAATTGTCAGTCCAGTTTGACAATCTGATTTGATCGGAAAGTTCGGAAATTTCAGCGCCGGGATGTTTCGCATCCCTGAGTCCAACCAACAAATCAGGGCCGTCAAACCGGATGATCACATCGCGCGGCGCGACACCCTTGCCAAACAGGATGCGATCCCGTCCGGCGTGCTCTTTGATGCGCACAACCTTTTCGCGATGGTTCCGGCGGGAGCCATCCGAATAAACGTCATAAAGCTTGTCTGTCCGGCGGTTAAACGAGAAATCAGTAATGGTGTCACGCCCGTCACCGCGCCGATACAGATAGGTATCATCACCATACCCGCCATCAAGGAAATCGCGGCCCCGTCCGCCAAGCAACCAGTCCTTTCCCCAACCGCCATAAAGGCGATCTGTTCCCGGGCCACCATCAATCGCGGCCTCGCGCTCAAGATCAGTGTGAATGAAGTCGTCGCCCGCACCGGAATTGAATATTTCGACGTTATGGTCCGAAATATTCAGATCAAGATCAGCGGTCCCAGCATAAATCGCCCGATCAGTATCGGGCCCGCCATCAAAGTCATCGAACTCGTCAATAATCAGATAATCCTGCCCGGCCCCGGAACGGAGCGTATCCTTGCCGTCCTCGCCGACCAGAAGGTCACTTTCGCGGCTGCCGATCAATTCGTCATCGCCAAGCCCGCCAAAGATGATGACTTTTTCCTGCGAACCCGCCTGAATACGGTCATTGCCATCGCCGCCCTCGGCAATCCTTCGCCCAAGGACGCCCAGATCAAGGTTCAAGGCCTGTGTCTGGTCCGTATCCGTCTTGCGCAGAATGTCAAAGACGCGATGTTCCCCAATGACATCATATTCATCGACGAAGATTTTGTGGAACCTGACGGTACGCTCTGCATAAAGCTTGTCCGCTTGTTCCTGTGCACTACACGCGGCGAGTAACGCACACAGCGATACGGCGCATGCACTTGTTTTCCATGCCTGTCTGGGCATTTCCGTCGTCCCCATAAGCTGTTGCCAGCTCCCCCAAGGACAGTTTTATTTATATTTGACTTAACCATACCCACATTGCGGGCACATTCAATCACCCGAAAGGTTAGCAAGTAAAACCACTTAGCTGACGCAAATGCGTTCTTTTGCGACTAATTCGCAACTTTATGGTTGACAATATCAACCACCTTCATGTAGTTGATTAAGTCAACCATTTAGGGCCTTGCGCTAGGACCCGACAAGCGCCCCACGCTTTTCCGACGCAATGACCTGCTGGTTACTTGGCCCCTTCGCACCACCGATGAAAGCACCCTGCCCCATGCCCCGTGTTTTACGTATTTCCCCCCGGATCTATCCCGATGGCCTGCCCGCCCCGCGTAACATGTTTGCGACGGCAGCCATTCTATTGACCATCATGATGGCCGTGCTGGACGGGACGATCGTGAATGTTGCCCTGCCGACCATTGCCAACGACCAGGGGGTAACGCCCGCGCACGCGATTTGGGTGGTAACGGCCTATCAGCTTGCCATTGTTGTGGCACTACTGCCGCTCTCGGCCCTTGGCGAGGCGATCGGGTTTCGCAAGGTCAATCTGTGCGGTATTGCATTATTTGGCGTGGCATCGGCCCTATGTGCCATGGCCCCGACGATCGAGCTTTTGACCGCTGCGCGCGTGTTGCAAGGGTTGGGGGCGGCTGCGATCATGAGCATCAATGCCGCCATCATGCGCCACGTCTTTCCGCAAGCCAAACTTGGGCAGGCGATTGGCTGGATTGCCATGACGGTTTCCGTTTCCGCCGCCGCCGGACCAACGATTGCATCCGCCATTCTGGCCGTTGGAAGCTGGCACTGGCTGTTTTTGATCAATCTGCCGATCTCGGCTTTGGCCATTGTCATCGGGTTCTTTAGCCTGCCCTTTAATGCGCCAAGTCGTGCACGGTTTGACTATATCAGTGCGATCCTGAACGTTCTGACCTTTGGCGGGCTGGTTGCGGCCCTTGGCAATGTCGGGATTGAAAGCGACCCGCTTTTGATTGCGGCGCAATTTGCCACATCCCTGATTGCCGGGGTCTTTCTGGTGCGCCGTCAATTGTCACGCCCGCGCCCGATGCTGCCGCTTGATTTATTGCGGTTGCCGGTCTTTGCCTGTTCAATCGCATCATCTGTCGCAGGTTTTTGCGCCATGATGATTGCGTTCGTCACCATGCCGTTCTATTTCCACGATGTGTTGGGCTATAGCGCGACCATGACCGGTTTATTGATGACGCCATGGCCATTGGCAGCGGCCATTGTCGCCCCGCTTGCCGGGAAACTGGCCGACAGTTATTCCCCGGTGCGTCTGACCGGCATTGGCATGGGTCTGTTTGCCGCCGGGCTGTATGGCATAACGCTGGCGGCAGGTTCCGACGGGTACGGCGCAATCGTAGCCACCCTTGCGCTGTGCGGTGCGGGCTTTGGGCTGTTTCAGGCCCCCAACAACCGCCTGATGCTGACCAGTGCGCCGCGGGATCGTTCGGGTGGTGCCAGCGGGTTGCTGTCCACCGCGCGTCTGACCGGTCAGTCAATTGGTGCGGCACTTGCGGCCATTCTGATTGGGACCAGCGGCATGTTTGATTTGCAGACCATCATGTTGGTGGCCAGTGGATCGGCCCTGCTATCAGCGCTGATCTGCGAAGGCCGCCGCCATGCCCTTCGCACCGGCCTGATCGCGTCAAACGTATAAGGATGAAATAAAAGCCATGACCGACGAAGATCAGGTCCACGTCCCGGGTGAAACCCTGCATCGTCTTGTACATGCCTATAAACGGCGTTTGATGCATGCGATGCAGGCAGCCGACATGCCGATGCCGATCTCGCACAAGCGGGTGATGAAATGGATTGTCCGCATTCCCGGCATCACCGCCCAGCAAATGGCCGAAAAATCCGGTCAGGACAAAGGCCGGATCACGCGCCTTTTGAAAGAACTTGAAAATGACGGGCTGATTGAACGCCGCCCGCACCCCGAAGATCGACGGAGCCAAACCCTGCATTTGACGGCCGCTGGCAGTGCGAAAATGGAAGATTTCCGCGCTGTTGAAAAAGAAGTCAGATCCAAAATGACGCGCGGTCTTACGCCACAGCAGATCCATGATTTTGTCGAGATCGCCAATCTGATGTCTGACAATCTGGAAACCCACAAATGCAAGAAACTGGACTTTGCGGGTAACACCCCCGAGGACCAAGGAGCGAACAAATGAGCAAACCTTCCCCACGCGATCTTACCGTGATCAAAAAGGGCTACGTCACCCCCAACATGCTGCGTGTCACCCTTGGCGGTGACGGCATGAAGGACTTTCCGCAAGATCAGGAAAGTGCCTATGTCAAACTGATGTTTCCGATCGAAGGCGACGACAAGGGCCGCGTGTTACGCCGGACCTATACCGTACGCCATGACCGCATGACCGATCATGGCCGCGAGATCGATATTGATTTCGTCATGCATGGTGCCGGTGATGATGGCGATGACGACCATGATCATGGTGGCCCCGCCTCGAACTGGGCGGTCAATTGCCAGCCGGGTGATGTGATCACCATCGGTGGCCCAGGCCCGAAAAAGCTTGTTGATCCGACAGCGGACTGGTTCCTGATTGTTGGTGATATGACGGCCCTGCCCGCCGTATCGGTCAATCTGGAAACCCTGCCCGATGACGCGCGCGGCTATGCCGTGATCGAGGTCCGGTCCGAGGCTGACATGCAGGATTTGAAAAAGCCTGACAACATCACGATTGAATGGGTGATCAATCCGCGCCCGGGTGAACGGAACACGGTTCTAAGCGATGTGGTCAAGCGCCTGCCATGGCATGAAGGCGGTCGGCTTTCTGTCTGGGCGGCGTGCGAATTTACATCCATGCGGGCGTTGCGCAGCTACTTCCGCGAGGACCGCGGCCTTGGCAAGGATGATCTTTATATTTCAAGCTATTGGAAGCTTGGCATGAATGAAGACACCCACAAGGTCATCAAGTCCGAGGACGCCAAAAAGGCAGCCTGATTGCTGTACCTCCAATCAAACCAATATATCGGGCCCCTTTTACGGGGCCCATTTGTGTTTAGGGATGATCAGACATATTGCGCGTGCAGGCGCGCCATGCGGCGGCGTTCGAAGAATCCGGCATGCTGGGTTGTCTGAACCGCTTCGGGATGCAGGTTGCCATCCTGCTCACACACAAAGGCCCGACTTGCACCAATCACCCCTTTTTCGGAGCTATAAACACCGATCACCATGATTTCGATCCGTTGTTGGTCGCTGCGTGACAGACTGTCTTGCTGATCATTTTCGGCGTCACGGGATAGCTGCGAACGCCGTTCAATGCGCCCAAGAAGATTTTGAAGCGCACCAAGTTCGATACAGCCGCCCGGTTCAAGCGGCCCCTGCAATGTCACCTCTTCCAGTCTGGCAGAAAGCGGCGACTGGTTCGGGTCCCGTTCTTTGACAAACTGTTCCGGGTCGGCGTCCGTGACCTGTTCACATATCTGGTGCTGGCCTTCGCCGACACAGACAAGCACCTTGTCGATATGTATGGCTTCCTGACTCATATTGCTGATCAGAAAGCGCGCCTTGTCTGAACTGCCCAGCATCTGGTTGATGACGATTTTCGGACGTCGCACACGGCGGTAGCTTTGAAACAGCAATTGCGCATAGAAAATCCAGATCATCAATGTCGCGATGCTAACGCCTACCTGAAGCAGGGTGGCGTGTTGCTCGATCCATGATCCCATGGGTTACCCCTGAAAAAATGTGTCTTCGCATGCCTTGTGCACGTTCACTTCAACGTCCTGCGGACACATTTGTTTCCAGACGTGCGTTTTGTACCGCCCTACCAGAATGCAAAACACCCCGGCCATGATGACCGGGGCGTTGATTGTTTCAGTCGGCGACTGCCGGTTTACGCAGCGACACTGCCATGCGGGTCGATGACGAACTTCTTCGCAGCCCCGCCATCAAAGTCGGCATAGCCTTTCGGGGCCTGATCCAGATTGATCATCTGAACATTGACCGCCTTGGCGATGTCGATCTTTTCAAACAGGATCGCCTGCATCAGGTTGCGGTGATACTTCATTACCGGGCACTGACCGGTGTGGAACGAATGGGATTTCGCCCAGCCCAGGCCAAAGCGCATGCTAAGCGCACCCACCTTGGCGGCATCATCGACCGCACCGGGATCTTCGGTCACGTAAAGGCCCGGAATACCGATAGAGCCACCTGCGCGGGTGACCTGCATGGCAGAGTTCAGAACCGTTGCCGGCGCTTCGTGATTGTGGTTGCAGCCGCAGCCATGGGCCTCAAAGCCCACGCAATCGACAAAGCAGTCAACTTCGCGTTCGCCAAGGATGGCTTCAAGCTGGTCTTCCATCGGTGCATCTTTTTTAAGATCGATGGTTTCACAGCCAAAGCTGCGTGCCTGATCAAGGCGATCATCAATCATGTCACCGACAATCACGCAGGCCGCCCCCAGAAGGTGCGCCGATGCTGCCGCCGCAAGGCCAACCGGACCGGCACCGGCAATATAAACCGTGCTGCCCGGACCAACACCTGCCGTGACACAGCCATGGAAGCCGGTCGGGAAGATGTCAGACAGCAGCGTCAGGTCGCGGATTTTCTCCATCGCCTGATCTGAATCCGGGAATTTCAAAAGGTTGAAATCGGCATAGGGCACCATGACATATTCGGCCTGTCCGCCGACCCAGCCGCCCATATCGACATAGCCATACGCAGCCCCCGGACGCGCCGGGTTTACATTCAGGCAGATGCCGGTCAGGCCGGATTTACAATTGCGGCAACGCCCGCAGGCAATGTTGAACGGCACAGAGCAAACGTCACCGACATTAAGGAACTCGACATCACGGCCGGCCTCGACGATCACGCCGGTGATTTCATGGCCAAGAACCAGACCCTCGGGCGCTGTCGTGCGGCCACGCACCATGTGCTGGTCACTGCCACAGATATTGGTGGTGATAACTTTCAGGATGACGCCATGGTCGCATTTGCGATTACCCAGCGCCAATTCCGGAAACGCGATGTTTTCAATTGCGACTTTTCCCGGACCTTTGAATACAACGCCACGATTTGATGGACTGCTCATATTCTGTTTCCTCTTCCCTGATTTGGAGTGTCAGGATTGTTGTTGATGTCCGGGTCTATGCGATCTTGTGCCGCGCTGCCGCCCGAACCGAACCCACCGCGCGCTTTAAACCCGCGCCGTGCAATCAAAACGGTAGGAGCGTATTCGCACGACTGTCAAACGAACTGGACTGCCACCCCTAAACTTCCTCTTGTGCTCAGAAGATTTGCGACGATTGATCCAAAACCGCCTTTCGAAAGTTGCCCCGGGGCCTTTGTCCGCATCTTTTCAGCACTGAAAAATGGCGGGAACGCATGCCCCGCGTCGCTGCAGCGCACAACATTGCGATGTATCAAGGTAATCGCCCGACAATCTGGATAGATTACAAACAGAAATTCCTGTCCTGGTCATTTGGAGGCCGTCGGATGTTGCATCGCCTGATCGCACTTTACCGGGAAAACCCGCGTGAAGGCCGGCTGTTTGCCGCCATCGCCCTTGGCTTCCTTGCGATCTATTTCATCCCGGCGGGCACGGGGCGGTTTGATAATGCCGTGCTTGAGGCCGTCTATCTGACCAATTGGTATGCCCGCGAACACGTCATTCTGTGCCTGCTTCCCGCCTTTGTGATTGCCGGGGCCATGGCGGTATATATCAGTCAGGGCTCTGTCATGCGTTATCTGGGACCGGATGCTTCGCGCCCGGCCGCGCTTGGCGTGGCATCGGTCTCGGGCACGTTGCTTGCGGTGTGTTCCTGTACGGTATTGCCGCTGTTTGGCGGAATTTACAAACGTGGTGCAGGGCTTGGTCCGGCGATTGCGTTTCTGTATTCAGGGCCCGCGATCAATGTCATCGCGATTGTTGTCACGGCCAAGGTATTGGGGGCCGAGATTGGCCTTGCGCGCGGGATCGGTGCGATCGTCTTTGCGATTGTCATCGGTTTGATCATGCATCTGATCTATCGTCACGAGGAACATGATCGCGCCCAGAAATCCAAACGCGGCTTTGGCCCGGATGATGATGGCAAACCGCTTTCAATCACCGTTGCCTTTTTTGGCCTGATGATCGGTATTCTGGTGTTTGCCAACTGGGCCGCGGTGCCGGACAGCCCGGTCTGGACGGCGGTTTACGACCTTAAATGGATCACAACCGGCCTTCTGGCTGCGGGCTTTGGCGGGCTTTTGATATGGCAATGGAACTGGTCGGTCAAACAGGTCGCGGGGCTTGCAGCCGTTGTGATCCTTGCCGTTTTGGTCTTTCCCGACCACCCGCAACTGGCCTTTGCCATTGGTGTGGTCGGGTTAATGATGATCGCACTGACGCGCAATCAGGACCGCGAATGGGTTGATCAAAGCTGGGATTTTACCAAACAGATTTTGCCGCTTCTGGTCATGGGGGTGTTCATTGCCGGGCTGTTGCTGGGCCGACCGGGGCATGAGGGCCTGATCCCCAATGACTGGGTGCAGGCGGCAGTCGGGGACAATTCGCTAGGCTCGACCGCGCTGGCATCGGTTCTGGGCGCGTTCATGTATTTTTCAACATTGACCGAAATTCCAATTGTCCAAGCCCTGATGGGGGCTGGCATGGGCAAGGGACCGGCCTTGGCCCTGCTTCTGGCGGGGCCTGCGTTATCGCTGCCCAACATGCTGGTTATTCGCACCGTGATCGGCACGCAGAAAACGCTTGTTTACTGTGCGCTTGTCGTCGTCATGGCGACGATTTCCGGCTTTGTCTATGGCAATATTCAATCGTTCTGATCACAGGAGATCGAAGATGAAACTCAGCATTTATGGCAGTGGTTGTGCAAAATGCCAGGCATTGGCAAAAAACGCCGAAGCCGCCGCACAGGCGCTTGATCTTGACTACGAAATCGAAAAGGTCACCGACACAAACCAGATTATTGATGCGGGAATTATGCGCACCCCGGCACTGATGGCCGATGATGACATCCTGGTCGAAGGCAAGGTCGCGACCCCCGACGAAATTCGCCAGATGCTGTCTTAACAACACAAAACGCCCCGGCCAGCAAAGGCACGGGGCGTTTCAAAATCGATCCGATCAAAGATCATTTTGCCGGCGGCAGATCTTCTTCAAGGATGACAAGGTTCAGCGAGTAGCTGACCTCGCCTTCATCTTCGTCACGATGCACAACACCGACGAACTCGTCGCCAACGCGCATCTCAACCGGAAGATGCTTTTTCTTGGGTACATCAACGGCGATTTTCGGGTTCTCGAATGTGCGACGCAGGTAATCTTCGACGCGTGCGATCTCTGACGGTGTCATAGGACTTGTCCCTTGTTCTTTCCAACGGCTGTTATCTGCAGGATCACAGGATATCGCATACGCGCTTTGGCGTCTGCCCTCTTTCCTGCACCTGTTTTGAAATCTGGTGCACTGTCCTTCCACAAACCGGGCAGTGAAATCAAGCCCACAGGGCCAAAAAAGTCGCAAAACCTGCCAATTTTTCCGTCATTTCCGACAACCGGCCAAATGGCTGTGCATTTGTGCCGTCATCAGAATGTCTATTGCATTCGGGCCATGTACCGTTTAATCCAAATATATGTCCGAGATTGAGCTTAAAACCAAGTCCCAAACCGCGTCTCTCACTCCTGAAGACCTTCCGCCCACGAAGGCCAGAACGGACGACGCTGCGCAATCCCGACCCATCCTTTACAGCTTTCGGCGCTGCCCATATGCCATGCGTGCGCGTATGGCGCTTTTGTCGGCCGACATTGATGTCGAATTGCGCGAAGTTGTCTTGCGCGACAAACCGCAAAGCATGATCGACGTATCACCAAAGGCAACCGTCCCGGTTCTGGTCCTGCCAGATGGCACCGTGATCGATGAAAGCCTTGAAATCATGGTCTGGGCGCTTGCGGAAAATGACCCGCTTGAATGGCTGACACCCGAAAGCGGTACGCTTGACGACATGTTGGCCCTGATTTCCCAAAATGATGGCCCATTCAAGCATCACCTTGACCGCTATAAATATCCCAACCGGTATGAAGACGTAGACCCGCTCGAACATCGCAGGGATGCGGAAAAGATCCTTAACCGTCTTGATGGCCGTCTTGCGGTTGGCAAATATCTGTTCGGGTCGCGCCCGGCCCTGGCTGATTTCGCCATTGTCCCCTTCATTCGCCAGTTTGCCAATACCGACAAAGAGGCGTTTGACGCCATGCCGTTCGTTCATGTGCAGCGCTGGCTTGATGATTTCCTGGCCGCCGAGCTTTTTGAACGCGCCATGACCAAATATGACCAGTGGCACGAAGGCGACACACCAGTGATTTTCAAGGCGGCTTGAAATCCGACCCACCGGCCATTAACCCCTGCCCCAATAACACCTGACAAGACAGCGCATTACACCTATGCGTGTAGTCGTTAAAAACTGTCTCGCGGAATGCGCGATTGCGCGGTGTTTGACCTACGGGATTATACTTCTGTTACCATTCACAGGCTGGTCATCGCGACCAGCTTGTGCTAGCAAGCGAAACATCATCCCATAACGCTTCAGGACCGGAATTTATGGCCGATTATGATGTCAAGCCGCTGATAACGGCGGACGAGATTGCCACCAAGATCGATGCGCTCGCCGCCGAGATCAATGAAAGCTTCAAGGACACCGAAAAGCTGATTGTTGTCGGCCTGCTGCGCGGCTCCTTCGTATTCATCGCCGATCTGGTGCGCAAACTGACCGTTCCGGTCGAGGTCGATTTCATGGTTGCGTCAAGCTACGGCGATTCCACAGAAAGTTCGCGCAATGTGCGCATCGTCAAGGACCTTGATGGTCAGATCCGCGGCAAGGATGTCGTTCTGGTCGAAGACATTATCGATACCGGCTATACCCTGTCGGAAGTGGTTCGCTTGTTGAAAACCCGCGACCCGAACCGTCTGGAAATCTGCACGCTGCTGAACAAGCCGTCACGCCGCGAAGTTGAAATCCCGATTGATTTCTGTGGCTTTGATATTCCTGATGAGTTTGTTGTCGGCTATGGCATCGACTATGCCCAAAACAACCGCAACCTTCCCTTTATCGGCACGGTTCATTTCCACGGCGAATAGGCCGGGCAAAATGAGAATACAAAAAAGGCGGGACGCGTTGGCTATCCCGCCTTTTTTGTTTCCGTTTCAAGGTCTGTCTGCCGGGTTTCCATCCGTCCTTTTGGCGGATCAAAAATGCCCAGTGCGCCAAGATCGGTAATCATCTGATCAAATCCCGATTGCATGCGCGGTTTGTTACCCTGCCCGGTCGCATAGCCGGTCATGGCCGAATGCACCAACAGGTCAAACAGCATGTCATCTTCTGACTTGCGGGCCTGCGCGGCATGTTCTTCACTTGATATCTGATCGACGGCATCGCCGGGATCACGTTGCGACATCACGGCAAGTGCCACCAGCCCCAGCGTCATCAGCGTACCGCCAATCGCCATGGCCGCGGCAATCGGGCCAAAGGACGCGGCAATCGCCATATAGATCGCGGCGAGCAGAAACCCCGCCCCGACCAGCATAACGACCGCAATGGCAGCAAAAGCCGCACCCTTTCGGGCTGCGGCCTTTGCCTGATCGACGAGTATATCGGTCAGCTGATTGATCATTTCTGCAGCAGACGACCGATAAGCAGGCCAACGCCAAAGGTAACGGCAACAGATGCCAGCGGGTTGTCACGGACCTGATCCACGGCCACACCACGCGCATGATCAAACTGATCACGGGCCTGACCGGTTACTTCACGAATGCGTTCTGCCGCAGCCTGCGTTTTGGTTTCTGCCGCGTCACCACCCATGGTTTTCAGGGTTTTGGTGATCTCGGCCAGATCACTGCGCAGTGCATCAACATCAGCCTGAAGCTTTGCAGTATCAGCAGTCGTCTCGGTCTTGGTCGCCATGGTTTTCTCCTATTATATTGAAAACAGCAACACACAGGTAACGTGCTGACATGGCGAATGGTTCCCGCAGAAAATGTGATGATTTCCGGGCATGATCAGAAATCGGGTCGCAAAAGACCAAAAAAGAAACGGCCCGCGTGGGCTGCGGACCGTTTCATAACCTGTCGGATTTCTGGGCGGAATTGGAGAGCGGGACTTCTCCGTCGGGGGTGGGTATCCCCGTCACGCCGATCAGTAAGGCAAACCGACGTAATTTTCCGACAGGGTTTTCAGACCTGCTTTTGACGACAGGATATATTCAAGTTCTGCATCACGAATGCGACCATCAAACTCTTTCTGGTCACCGAAGGTATGCAGCATGGAGGTCATCCACCAAGAGAACCGCTCTGCCTTCCAGACACGCGCCAGCGCCGTATCGGAATAGCTTTCCAGCAAGTCACCACGGTTGGATTTGTATTTTGCGATCAATGCTTCGGACAGATAGTGCACGTCGCTTGCCGCAAGGTTAAGGCCCTTCGCCCCGGTTGGCGGCACGATATGGGCGGCATCACCTGCCAGGAACAGGCGGCCATGCTGCATCGGTTCGGCGACAAAGCTGCGCAGCGGCGCGATGCTTTTTTCAAACACCTCGCCTTCATTGACCAGTTCGGCATCTTCTTCGCCAAGGCGTGTGCGCAGTTCATTCCAGAAACGATCATCTGACCAGTCTTCGATCTTGTCGGTGCTGGGCACCTGAACATAGTGGCGCACGACCTTATCCGAACGCATCGAACACAGCGCAAAACCGCGATCATGCTTGGCATAGATCAGTTCATCGGCAACAGGTTTTGCATAGGCCAGAACACCAAGCCACCCAAACGGATAGACTTTTTCAAATTCCTTCACGCCCGGCAGGGTCTTGCGCCCGACACCGTGGAAACCGTCGCATGCCGCAATATAGTCGCAGCTCAGCTCATGCGCGTTGCCATCTTTGACATATCGAACACTTGGCTTGTCGCCATCAATATCATGCAGGCTGACGTCTTCAGCCTCGAAGATGATCTCGCCACCGTGGTCAAGGCGCGCCTGGATCAGGTCCTTGGTTACTTCGGTCTGGCCATACACCATCACAGTCGAACCGCCGGTGAGTTCTTCCATATTCACATGTGTGCGCTTGCCATTGACGCTGATATAGATACCGCCATGGATGATGCCTTCCTTGTTCATGCGGGCATCAACCCCGACACGCTTCATCAGGTCAACGGTCCCCATTTCCAGAACACCTGCCCGAATGCGGCCTTCGACATAGTCGCGGCTTTTGCGTTCCAGGATGACAGAATCAATCCCCTGCACATGGAGAAGATGGGACAACAACAGCCCGGCTGGGCCAGAACCAACGATGACGACAGGGACATGCATGGCGATTTCCTCACAAGATCACGGTTTTTCGTTCTGTTTTTGAATTGGAACAAGAACCGTTCCATTGCGGAAACAATACGCCCGTTACCGCTTGCACTGAATGGACAAACCGGGATAATGATTGGACAAATCGAACATGTATTTAGCTTTGGTTATAGTACGATCATTGTTCGGTTCTGCATAAAGCCGCGCAAGCGATCAGTTTATGCCTTGCGCACCTTGCGATGTCGCGGCATCTGCACTGGGCGTTTGCATCTTGGGGACATCATTTAGGTCAGGTGTAGGGACATTGCCTGCATCTCCAACACAGATGGCCCATCTCTGACAGAATTCCTGTCCGCGGTCTGTCAGCATGAAAGCATCGAATTCCTGTGACAGTCGTTCGCCATGCGGATGATTTCGCGAAAACAGGATAAACATATCGTCCGTGGTCAGTGGTTCGGTGGTATCAAACGCGTCGACGACCTCTTCACCCAGGAAATTGGCCATATCCAGCCAACCGACTTCTTCTTCTTCAAACAGGATATCGGCCCGTTCAGCGTCCAGAAAACGCCATGCTGATTCTATGTTGGCCGCGATTTCCGCATCTATATTGCGTTTGGCGAATTCTTCTTCGTACCAGTAACTCGAAACGCCAATCGGCCGGATACCGAGGGTAAGCAGGTCATCAAAGCCATTCACCTCCAAACCATCGGGAAAGCGGGATTTCTTGTAGAACCCGACCTGTTTTGCATGGGCGATCGGTTGGGTTGGAATATGAAAATGCGCCATCCGATCCTTACTGGACAGCCACGAGAAAGTGGCAACGTAATCGCCGCGACGCGTTAACTCGAACGCGCGCTGCCAGGACAAAAACACGAATTTGACGCGATACCCCATCTCCGCGAAGATCTGACGCACACGTTCGGAATGCTTGCCAAAACCTGGCATGGTTTCCGTCACCATTGGTGGCCATTCGCCAATGACAAACTGGATCTCAAACCCGGCTTCGCGCCCGCCCGCATTGGTTTCCTGAGCAAGCAGGGAATACGGCGCAAACCAAATAGCCGCACAAAATAGCATCCCAGCGAGAAACCGCCAACGAGCACCAACCCACTTTATCGTCATCAATGTCCCTGACACCATGTGACGCGTGATCAGATCACACATCGGTTTGGACTGACCATCGTCGCGCCAGCCACTTCTTGGTTTATATGGTTCATTGCATTTTGGGTTTAAAGCCGAAATACGCCAATCACCCGCGCGCCCCTGACCGCACGATTTTTGATCATTGACCGGATGTGATCAAAATTTCATCCTTTCAACTGTCGATCCATCCAATTCGCTGTGCTAAGGTTATGCGTTGGTCACAATTCAATGGCCGCAAAACCGTTGAAAACCGCGACAGAACGGGAAGATGCCTCAGAGCCGCGCCATCGCCATTTTTACCGATCTTGACGGCACCCTGCTTGATCATGACACCTACAGCTGGAGCGACGCCCGCCCGGCACTGGATCGTTTGAAACAGCTTTCCATACCCTTGATCGCAGTATCTTCGAAAACGCTGGCCGAACTTGAACACATCAACAAGACATCATGCCTGTTTGACGGCCTGATCGGCGAAAATGGCGGCGTTATCGCGTTAAATGGCAACGTCGAACAATATGGCCCGGCAACCGAAACTGTTGACCACACCCGCGAAGCAATCAGGACTGCCGTAACAGTTCCGCTCGACAGTTTCCGCACCGTCAGCCCAGAAATCATCGCAACAGAGACGGGCCTGCCGCTTGAAGATGCGATCCGTGCGGGTCAGCGCCATTGTTCGGACCCACTGATCTGGCAACCTGCGGCCAAGGATATTGCGCTCGCACGGGAGATTGCTGAAAAAGCGGACCTGAGATTGGTCAAGGGCGGTCGGTTCCATACATTGTGTGGTCCGTCGAGCAAGGGACAGGCGATGCGGCGCATGGTCGAACGCCTGACCGTCACCTGGCTTGAAGATGCGTCCCGGCAGCGTTTTACGACAATTGCACTGGGAGATTCGCCAAACGACATTCCGATGCTGGCCGAGGCCGACTACGCCGTTCAAATTCCGTCCAAACACGGCAAACACACGCTACCGCTACTCGAACACCCCAATTTGCGCATTGCGCCCCAACCGGGTCCCGCAGGGTGGAATGAGGCGGTGAACGAGATTCTGGATCAGATAACCGATACCAATACCAATAAAAACAGCGAGGTACTTCATGGCTGATTTTCATCAGGGCGGCCCGATCACAACCCTTCATCGCATTCTTGACCGAAACCCGGAAGAACTCGCCTATGAGATGAGCGCGTTCGCCCGCCAGCGTCGCCAGACCCTGATCCTGCCATGCCTGTATTCCGAACTCGAAACCCCGGCCATGACCACAATCGTCGAGGGCCTTAAACAGGCAACCTACATCGATCAGATTGTCGTGGGCCTTGATCGCGCCGATGCGCAGCAATACCTGCATGCCCGCGAATTCTTCAAGGATCTGCCGCAACATGTTCGCATTCTGTGGAATGACGGCCCACGCCTGCGCAATGTTCATGAACGTCTGGCGGAAAACAATCTTGCACGTTATGAACCCGGCAAAGGTCGGAACGTCTGGTACTGCCTTGGATATACACTGGCGTCCGGGCGCAGTTCGGTCATTGGCATCCATGATTGTGATATCGCGACCTATACGCCCGACCTGCCCGCCAAGCTGATGTACCCCATTGCCAACCCGGCATTCAATTTCGCCTTTGCCAAGGGCTACTACGCGCGTGTTGCCAATGGCACGCTTAAAGGTCGCGTTTGCCGCCTGTTCGTCACACCGCTGATCCGCGCGCTTAAACAGGTTGTCGGCAAGACAGACTTTCTGAACTACCTGGATTGCTTCCGCTACGCATTGTCTGGCGAAATGGCGATCCGCACAGATGTCGCCTATGGCCTGCGTGTGGCATCCGACTGGGGCCTTGAGGTTTCGATGCTGTCTGAAATGTACCGTAATCATACGGTTCACCGGCTTGCCCAGGTCGATATTGCCGACATCTATGATCACAAGCATCGTGAATTCGATCCGGCGCAAAAGGATGACGGTCTGTCGCGCATGGCAAGCGACATTGCCAAATCCCTGTTCCGCAAACTGGCTACTCAGGGCACAGTCTTTACCCCGGAAACCTTCCGTACGCTCAAGGCGACCTATTATCGTGCGGCACTCGACCTGATTGAACAATATCGTGCTGATGCCCTGTTTAACGGGCTCAAGATCAATCGCGACGAAGAAGAAAACTGCGTTGAAGTGTTATCCGAAGTAATCATCAGTGCCGGTCAGCACTATCTGGAAAATCCGCTGGAAAGCCCGTTTATCCCAAGCTGGCAGCGCGTAGAAAGCGCCGTCGGTGACATCTTCGAACAGCTGTCCAGTGCCGTTGAAGATGATCTTCACGACATGGGGATCGGCAAGGAGTAAGGGCGAAACTGCGCCTAGTCGTCGATGGGAAAAATGGCAAGGAAGATTTGCAACGCATCTTCCTTGTCGGGTTTTTGCAACAAAACCGGCAACAGAAGACGTATGGCTTTTTGCCATTCCTTTTGAAATATCCGCAATTGGTGGATCTGGGGCTTTGCGCTCAGGCGCACTGTCGTCATTGCTGAATGCAAACCCGAAGAATAACGACAATCGACTTCACGGGCGAATGCGCCGCGCCAGTTCTCGCCGGTAAGGGCAATAACATTCTCCCCTTCAAGCAATATAAGAAAATCGTCCTTTTGCGGGACGTACTCATAGATGCAGATGTTGCCAATCCAGGGCTCTAGTGTGTCCGGGCGAAATTCCTCGCGCGTTGGAATTTGCCCGTTCTTGGCATGTGCGCTCCAGAAATCCAACAGGGTATGCGCATCCGGCGGAGCGTCATCATCCAGAAACTCCTGCGGAATTTCCATTTCCCTGTCACCGCCAAGCTTGATCATGACTTCCCGCGCTTTCTGTCAGATGGCATGCAGAGGTTTGATGGAAATCCGATGCAATATCAGAATCCTCATTCACCAGCTGCCATCTTCACAAACCAATGCCTACTATTCACGTGGGGAGAGCAAAGCGCTAAACAAGCTTTCCGTCATATATGACGGCTATTTTCTGTTGCATAGAAAGTGGCTGACAAAGACCTGCTGGATAACCTTTCCTGACCGATCCGATGTCTGCACGGGCAGCATGATACGCAGCCACTCTTCCCAGGTTGTGCGTTCAAGCCCCACCCGGTGAAAGGCGGGCTTCCCGGAAGCAATCACTTCAAGAAGAGTCGGATAGACTGTCGTCCCGAAATCCAGATCAATCTGACGCGGAGAGCACCCCAGATAACATTCACCGCTTGCCGCAATGATATTGGGGGCATCAATACGAATGATGAAATCACGCTTTTCCGGCAAGTACTCATAGATGCTGATATCGTCGATCCACTGCGACAAGACGTCTGTGTGCAATCGCTTGCGGCTGGGAACTTGCCCGTTGCGCGCCGCATCCCACCAAATTTCTACATATGCCCGAACACGGTGATCGGTATCATCGGGCAAGTGTGGAATCCGTACTTCCTGCGCATAAGCCATTGCGCGTCATGCCCCTTGATCTTCTGTCCTTGAATCCACGAATACAGGAAACAGACAGCCGTGCGCAATAGCCTTCCCGCACACTAAATACGCGTTACAATTTAATGATTTAAAGCAGCATTGTAAGCAGAAAGAAAAGCTGCCGCCCCGTTTTTGATCAAAGCGCCCACGGCAACACGGGAAGATCATGGAAATTTAGTCCAGAATAGGATGCTCGATCTATGACCAAGACACTATAAATCTGCTTACCTTCGCGTTGCAGTGCGATTTGAAGCACCGCGACATTCTCGTCCGGGCTAAAACCAAGTTCAACCAAGCCATCGTCAAGAATCTCAGAATCCATTTGCATCAAATCATGCGACCGAAAGACGTCAAAATTCGCCTGTTTCGCATCAACAGCCCAATATCCACAGAGACCGCCATCCGACGACACACCGATAAACGTTCCCGAACCATCGGGCTCTGCAGTCAGCACATACATTTGAAGCGCATCGGCAAAAAGCTTTTCTTCAGGGCGATCAAACTGAACACCCGTCGAACCCGCTACCTGTTCTGCTTCTCTTCTGATGGCGTCTACGTTACCGGCATGAGGCAAACAAACTTCATCTAGTACCGCAGAAAATATATCGCTGGCTGTTTCGTCGGGGTTGGCCCTGCGCTTTGCAAGGGCGCCGGACACCATTCCAAATATTGAACTTTCTTCGCGGAATGCGTTTGGAGTCATAAACTCGACGACATCAAGTAACTGACCTTTGTCCGTTATTATCTTGTATTGTTTAACCGGAAGGCGATGGATTTCGCTAATTCCATATTGCAAATCCAGCACTTCGCCGAAATCGAAAGACGTTCCCATATCTTCCATTTCCAGACCAAAAGCATCGCCAATGCTTTTGCGGAACTCGACCGATTGCTTCGTGATGACCGCGCAGCTCTCACCTTCTTTCTGCGCAATTACACCAGCAAAACCTCCGCCCGCGCCAATGGGATAGATTGTCGCCGTAACCTCTCTAAAGCCAATTTGGCTTTCTTCCGTTTTCGGTTTATCGATCGCTAACGCACGGGCTGCTTCGTCAATTGCATCTGCATTGCCAATGTTATCCACGCAGACTTCATCCAGGGCGTTAATGAGTACTCTGTACTGTGTTTCCCGTCCTTCTGCGAACCCGGTTTGGGTACGCCCACCAGAGGTTTGACACCCCGATAAAATCAGCAGCGAAGCAAGAACACCGAACGTAAAACGCATACCTCGCTCCGATCAGAACGCACTGGCTTTTAAAGAATGCCAATCACAAAAAACATCTGCATGGGTAATGCGCAGCTCATGAGAGCTGCTCCCCCCACGTAACAAGCAATAAAACAGGACAGTTCAGACTGCAACCTGAAGATTTCAGGAAACAACAAACAAACAACCGATAATAGACCTTAAACCGGCATCGCATCCCGATAGCGTTGCAGCAGGCGGCTTTCGGTGCGGTTGCGACCATCCACATTGGAAATCCACACAATCTGGTAGGGAGCCAGTTTCATCATGCCGTTATAGTCTCCAATGACCTGCTGGGTGATCAGGTCCTGCCAGCCTTCGGTCATGATCAGGTTGATCTTTGACAGATCAAGGTCCTGCGGGTATTCGGTCAGGTTAAAGACGCAGAATATGCTTTGCTCATTCAGATGCGATTGGCGCCAGACACCCAAAAGGTCCGGCCCAAGATTAAGCGTATATTGCGTTGCGTTCGGGTGGAACGCCGGCTGCCCCTGACGGATCGACATGAGTTCGCGCAACTGATCAAAGGCAGAGCGCGCAACACCCTCACGAGACAGCGTTTCCTCTGCATCATCAAGCTTCCAGATCTTCCGGTTCAGGCGCCTTGGAATACCGGTTTCCTCATAGGCCTTTTGATCGTTCTCGGTCGCCAGAATGGTCTGGATATAGATCGCCGGAATACCTTCAAGTGACATGGCAATCGCCTGGCTCATGACAAAGCGCTCAAGCCCCATGGTGGCTTCACCGGCAAAGTTTTCAGCCAGCATGCTAAACAGCGTGACATTCAACTCATAAGGCTTCTGCCCACCGCCCTTAAGCGCCCGATAACTGACCTGCCCGCCCATCTTGACCGCGTGATCACGCAGGCCATCGATATCATCATCCGGGATCAGGTTTTCAGCCGGACGCAACCCAATACCGTCATGGCTTGCAGTGAAGTTAAAGAAGGTACATCCCGCCGGGGCCGGTGGCATCGCCATAATGCATTTGCGGATATAGTCAGACCGACCACTGAGAAGCGCGTGAATAATCACCGGTGGCAGCGAGAAATTATAAATCAGATGTGCTTCGTCCTGATTGCCGAAATAGGACAGGTTTTCGAGCAACGGCAAATTGGTTTCCGTAATGAACAGCACATCAGGATGCACCGCATTACAGGCCAGACGCATCGCCTTGATCAGTTTGTGCGTCTGTTCAAGGTTGATGGAAGTGGTTCCAACCTCCTTCCAGATAAAGCCAATCGCATCCAGCCGCACCACCCGCACTCCGTGCTTAAGGTAATTAAGCACGACCTTGAGCATCTCGAAAAACACATCCGGATTGCCGTAATCAAGATCAACCTGATCATAGCTAAACGTACACCAGACCTGCTTTTCGCCGTCCTTGGTCACGACATGATTAAGCAATTCGTGACTGCGCGGGCGCACAACATCGGACAGGTCATCGGCAAGACTTGCGGTCTTGATGTAATCGACACCGGGCTTCTCCCCGGCCAGGAATTGCTGATACCAAGGATGCGATGCGGAAATATGGTTGGCCACCAGATCGGCCATCACGGTGCCGTGCTTTGCCAAGTCCTCGACATCACTCCAGTCGCCCAGTTCCGGACGCAGCATATCAAAATCACTGACTGAAAAACCGTCATCCGACGTAAAGGGATGAAACGGCAGGATATGAATGCCCGTCAGCCAGTCTTTCAGCCATTTGCGATGAAACTCGCCAAGGCTTTGCAGCCCCTTTTTGCCGTCCTGCTGGATGCTGTCGCCATAGGTGATCAGAAACGCGTCGCGCTGATCCCACTTGCGCAGGTATTCCTCGCAAGGTTCCGGTCCCTCGCCCTCAATCGGCAGGCCCAAAACCTCGAACACGCGGCGCACCAGTTCTGCGTGGTCGTGGCCCGGATACACATCCGCAAGCAGGTTGCGCATCGCGCTGGCAAACGCAATACGCCCCGAGGTTCCGACAACACGATCCATACTGGTTCCTTCCGGGCAGGCAATTCAAATAATTAGCGTAATGAAATAATGAAATTGCCTGCGATGCAAGCAGGCATTTCGCGATGCCGAAATGTTACTCATACTTGTTTGGTTATCTTAGTTTCAGCAACCGTGCTTGGTGTTACTTGGAGTATCGCCAAGCTTTCAGGATTTTTGTGTTTTTATCGACCCCGAAAAACAGACGTAAAAACCAAGGGCGAAAGAACAAGATAAAGGCACCGAAATACCAACCAAATGCGATGGAGAAAAAAGGAACCATTGGCTCTGGTCCTTCAAGAACACGAAGATAAACCATTACCATAAAAGGCATCAGTGCAATCGCGTATATTATTTCCGGCCCGGGCAGCGGCCAAAGCCTATAAAGTAGCAGCGTTTTGACTAACCGAGCCCCTCGTGCTCGCCTTGGGCTAAAGACCACGCCGATGAAAGCCCAAGCAAAAAGCAGCCATGCCTCGAACAAGCTTGCCTGCAAAACACGTGTTAAGATGAGGAATCCTGAAATGATTGGCCAAATTATCAACACTGTCAGGTTGATGCCGCGAAAGTTCTTGTCCTGATATAAGCGGACGAGTTTTCTTGCAAACTGATACACATCACTCTCAGAGCAACCAAAATACTAGTTTGGCAATTTTAACGAGAATTTCTGAAACGAGGGTAAAAAAAACGGGCACCAAAACTGCGGTGCCCGTCAATATCTACTGCACTTGCCAGCACTCAAGGCGCAATCGTTACCTCGACCAGCGCGTGGGTGCGGTTGGTGTCGATATGCTTGATGGCATCGCGCAGGATACCGGGCAGATCTTCGGCGCGTTTGGCCTTGGCGACCCAGGCGCGGCTGGCCTCGGCGACCTTGGTGAAGTCGGGGCTGGGTTTCAGCGCGGTCAGCGGCATTTCATTGGTTTTGGCAGCAAAGCCATCGGGGTACATGCCCGTCACCGACTGGCGCACTGCCCCCCATTCATTGTTATTCAGAACAAGGATCAGTATCGCAAGCTCCAACGCTTCGGCAATCTGATGGCAGGCTGTCGGGTTGGCAAACATATAGGACCCATCGCCCATGGTGGCGACAACCAGCTTGTCCTTATCAGCCAGTTGATAGCCCATCGAGGCTGGGAAGGACCAGCCAAGCCCGCCGGAATGCGGCTCCTGATACCAGCTGCTGTGTTCTGCAAGCGAAAGCGGCTCCAGCGGACAGCCCAGTTCGGAAAATACCGTGGCAGAGCGCCCGGCAATCGCATCGGACAGACAGCGTGACACATAGGCCTTGGTCATCGGATCCACCGCGCCGGCATCTGCCATTGCAAGCGCATTTTTGCGGGTTTCGGCGTTGGTCTCTGCGACTTTGTCTCGGCGATCTGCACAAACCGATTTATGGTCTTCGTGGCGGCGATCCATGGCATCTGCCAGCATCATGATCACGTCACCAGTCTCACCGACCAGCGAGATATCGGCAGCAAAGTTCCGCCCCGGGAAGCGCGAATAAAGCGGGTTCTGGCCGACCTGAATGACTTTGCAGTCAGCGCGCAAATCATGGATATCGGGCGACCAGGGGGCCAGGCAATCAATAACGACCACCGCATCGGCATCCTTAAGCCACGGTGCCGGATCCATCCCGGCAAACATTGGATGTTCGGTGCCAATGGCAAGCTGGATCGCCCAGTACTGCACGACCGGAATGCCCCACTGATCAACCAGATCGGCAAAGCGGCCAAAGGCTTCCGCCGTGCCCGTACCACGCTGGGCAATGATCACCGGGTTCTTGGCATTGGCCAGAATGTCTGCAGCCTGTTCGACAGATGCTTGCGGCGGCGCGACAGGAACTGGCTGCATACGCAAAGGCCCGTCAATCTGGTCACCCGGGCACGGTTCGCACAGAACTTCACGCGGCAGGCTGACATAGGTTGGCCCCTTCGGCACGGACGATGCAATGGCATAGGCACGATCCACGACATCAGGCACCTGTTCAGGGAATTTAAGCTCATACTCCCATTTCGAACTTTCGCGCACCAATGCCGCCTGATCGCGCATTTCCTGGCCCCAGCCAATCGGCACCGTGCGCGCACCCAGACGCCCCTTTTCCATCACCGGGGTTCGGCCCGACATCAGGACGACCGGGACATGTTCGGTCGCGGCATTGATTGCCCCAATCGCGCAGTTCGCAAGCCCGACATTGGTGTGCGCCATCACAGCCTGTGTCTTGCCAGTCGCAAGGTAATAACCATGCGCCATACCCATGGCGGCATTTTCGTGCGGCATGATCAGCGCGTGCGGCAGGTTGATATCCTTTGCCGCCGCCTCGGCCAGGCCTTCGATGATCGGCGGGAAGTCGGTCCCGGAATTGGCAAAGATGTAATCAATCCCGATGGCCTTCATACGGGCCAGAACCGCCCCACCGGCGGTCAGGGTGATTTGACCGGGTTTTTCCTGCTTGTCGCTTTTCATCAGACGCCTCTTGCTTCTTCGCTTGATATTTCTATAGATGAAATATGATTTATAATATAGTTTATTACTGAAATCCGCTGCCCGTCAAGACGGGACGGCAGCCCTCTTTTTGTTTGCGTGGAGCAAAACCACCCGATGACCAGTCAACTCAATGGTTCCGTACTAAAGGCGTTCAAGATCCTTGATCTGTTTGCCGCCGGGAAAAGCGAACTGACCGCCAAGGAAACGGCCGATGCGCTTGGCATCAACATGATCACCGCGCACCGGTTCTTGCACACGCTGGTACATGCCGGGGCGTTACGGGCAACGTCGCGCGGGGTTTTCAGGCTGGGATACATATTTGCGGATCTGGGGGATCGCGCTTTGCATGATGGCAGTCTGCCGACCATCCTGCAGCCGATCCTTGATCAGCTGGCACGCCAAACAGGTGAAGCCTGCATGGCGACCGAATTTGATCGCGATATGGCGGTCTGCATTGCCAAGGCCCTGCCAGACCGGCCGCTTTATGTCGATATCCGGATTGGATCGCGCCTTGATGCCTTTTGCACGGCACATGGCAAGTTGTGGCTGGCATATATGAACACAGAGGATCAGGACCGCTATTTCAAGAATGCCAGCCTGACCGGCATGACCGATCACACCATCACCGATATCGATGCACTGAAATCAGAACTCGCCACCATCCGCAATCAGGGCTTTGCCACCAACAATGGCGAACGCGAACATGACATCTATGCCATCGCCGTTCCGATCACCACGACGCATGGCAAGATGATTTCTGCGTTTTCCGTCTTTGGTGCATCGCCTGCAATCCTTGATCAGAATCACAGCAGGGTTTTGGCCGCGCTGAACGCGGCCGCAAAAAGCGCCCGGAATGTCATTTATGGTGATGCGTAGTCTATATGCCGAATTGCACCGGGGGATTTGCCCGTGGTGCGCTTGAACGCACGGCTAAATGCCGCAACAGAGGCATAGCCAAGTCGATCAGCAACCTCGTCCAATGGCAGCTTTTCGCGACTGATCCACTGGCTGGCCAGACGCATGCGCAGATTGGTCAGATATTGCTGTGGGGTTGCCTTGGTCAAGGCAACAAACCGTTCGGCAAAGACTGATCGCGATACACCCATTTCGGACGCCATATCCGCAACTGACCAGTTCCGCCCCGGCTCCTTGTGAAGGGCTGCCAGAACGCGCGCCAGCTTGGGATCACGGACTGCTTCGACCCAACCGCACACATCACAGCCTGCCTCAACCCAGCGCCGCAATATTGCCGCGGCCACTACATCGGCAAGCCGTGTCAGAATAACGCCATATCCCGGACGCTTTGCACGAAGTTCTGATGTCATAACATCGAGTATCGCCGGGATCTGCGGATCATGATCCGGCACGGTTTCGATATGCATGACTTCAGGCTTGAGGTGGGCCAAAGGATGCAGCCAGCCCAGATCAAACTCCATCGCACAACTGAAAATCAGATTATCCTTGGACCGACAAACATCGGCCTCACAGGCCCGGATCTCGGATGCGGCATCACAAAGCCGTGCCTTTTGAAAATCATCCACACTGCGAAGGGCCACGCCATCTTCACTGTAAAGGTCATGAATGCCTGCACAGGGCAACAACACCGCATCACCACAGCCCAAAACATGGACAGCACCACTTTTGGTTCGCAGATGTACCGTGCCCATGCCGATGAAATGAAACCAGGCGCGGTTTTCTTCCTGATCCTCGCCAAAGCGCAGGCCATAGGGGGCGGAAATTTCGATCCGGCGGTAATCAAGCCCGCGAAGACGCACACCTGAAAGGAGTTCACTGACCATGTCGTGACCGGATGCATTGAACTGGCCTTCGATCTGATCAGATGGGCTGTTGAGGTCGATATTGGGTGTGGGTGACATAACTTTCGGACGATTGATCAATTAATACGGACAGATTGTCATAGATCGTCCGACGGGTCCAGACTATTTTGGGTGCAATGCAAAACACCAACTCAAAGGACTTTCCATGAGTGAACCGCAATCCCGCCCCACATCCGCAACGGATCAAACAGCCAAGCCTGCCCCTGCTGCGTGGGCCGCTGTGATTTCCATGACGCTCGGGGTGTTCGGGCTCGTAACCGCCGAGTTTCTGCCGGTCAGCCTGCTCACCCCAATGGCAAACGAACTGAATGTCACCGAAGGGCTGGCTGGTCAGGCAGTCTCGGCCACCGCCATCCTTGCCCTGATCACAAGTCTTCTGATTGCAACCGTCACCCGCCGGTTTGATCGCCGCAATGTGCTGCTGAGCTTCTCGGTCTTGCTGGTGATCTCGAGCATCATGGTGGCGACGGCTGAAAACTTCGCGTTGCTCTTGGCCGGTCGCGTCCTGCTTGGCATTGGCCTGGGCGGCTTCTGGACCATGTCGGCTGCCACCATCATGCGCCTTGTCCCGGAAAAAAGCGTTCCGCGTGCCCTTGCCATCATGTTTAGCGGCGTTTCGGCCGCGACCGTTTTTGCCGCACCGCTTGGCAGCTTTCTTGGTGATATCATCAGCTGGCGTGCCGTCTTCATGCTCGCAGCCGGTATTGGTGTAATCACCTTTATCGTGCAATTCATGACCTTGCCGTCCCTGCCACCGCGCGGGCGCGCATCCCTTCGCACCCTGATTGATCTAATCAATCGTCCGGGCATGAAATTTGGTCTGTTTTCGCTGGTGATCATTATCACCGGTCACTTCACGCTATTTACCTATGTCCGCCCGTTCCTTGAAAACATCACAGGCTTGGCAACGGCGGGCGTTTCGGGCGTGTTGCTGGGCTTCGGGGTTGCCAATTTTGTGGGTACCCATCTGGCAGGCGCGCTGATCGCAAAATCACTGCGCATGACCATCGCACTGATGCCGCTTGTCATGGGGCTCGCCACCCTTGGCATGGTGATGATCAATGGTGCGTTTAACCCGACCATCGTCCTTGTCGCGATCTGGGGGGCTGCATTCGGTGGTGTGCCCGTCGCATGGTCAACCTGGATCACCCGCACCGTCCCGGACGAAGCCGAAAGCGGCGGCGGCCTTGTCGTAGCCGGTTTCCAGACCGCGATTGCCAGCGGTGCTGTGATCGGCGGGCTTCTGTTTGATTTCGTCGGATCGCTTGGCGTGTTTGGCGTGGGTGGCACAGTGCTTGTTGTTGCATCGGTTGTTGTGACCATGGTGCTCCGTCCCGCACCAGCCGCCCGCGAACAAGCCTAGCACCCTTCGCGTCACCACCTTAAACACACCAAAGGGCAGCGGAATTATTCCGCTGCCTTATCTCGTTCCGTGAAGCCCCACCCCCGAACGCACTCAACCCCGTCATTCCCACGCAGGTGGGAATCCATCTATCAAGGCGTGTGATATATGATGGGCCAAGACATCCGATGACACGACAAAAAGGGATATGCACCCGTATTCTCTGATCGACGACATCATCCGTGTCTTCAGACTGAACTACGGGGTTTCGTCGGTTTTGCGTTGTCGCTGCGCAGCTAAATTTGCCAATTTATCAACACGCTCATTCTGCGGGTCACCAGAATGACCCTTAACCCAAATTACTTTGATAGAGCGATCTGTGAGTATTTTTTTATACTCGCCCCACATTTCTTGATTTTTCTTGATTGAACTACTTTTCTCAATTGCGTCATACATATACTGGCTATCTGTCCTAATCTTGACAGAAGGAGTTGGCGGCGCGTGTCTCAAGGCTTCAATGACGGCTCGCAACTCCATTTGATTATTTGTGACGTTTGACGCACTCCCAGACTTTTCCTCACCAGTTTCGTGTATCAAAAATGCCCAACCACCAGAACCTCGATCCTTCCCAAGTCGCCGCCCTTGTGTAATTACAGAGCCATCTGTTGAGATGGTAATCGTCTTCGATGTTGTGACAAAACGTTTGCCTTTTTCTAGTGTTATCGGGACATCATCAAAAGTCTTAGGCTGAATATCGCTTAGCAAACAAATACCACCTGTACGTCGCCGAGTTTTCCAATCGGCTTGCTGCATTTTTCGCACATACCACTTGCGGAAATTTGCAATACTCTCGTCGATTGCCTTATCAAGATCATCTAAAACGTATGGCGCATTACAATAGGCGAATGCTTGCCCCCAGCCTTGGAGAACCAAATCAATCATCACGAGAGTCTGGGCATATCTTTGGCGTCTTTCAAAGCTATTACCTGCCTTCAAGACTTCAGAGATTGACTGTCTTCCTGCACTTAGGTGGCTATTAACCGTTTCCTTGATGCTTTTTCGGGCTGATGCCGATGGTTGGATTATTCCAGGCAAGATACGATAACCTAGAAAGACAAAACCACCTTCAACTTTACCTCTATCTGCCTTGTCACTTTTGGTGTTCTTGGAGAAGGGGTCATGGCAAGACATACCTAATGCGGTAAGAAACGCTTTCGCATCATGAAAGGCTCTTGTGACTTCATGTTCTGACTTTGCTAAGAGTATGAAATCGTCAATAAATCGAATACATATCAAGCCATCTTTATTGAATTTATTATCAAAGTCATAAAGAAGAATATTACCGAACAGCGGTGATAGCGGGGAGCCTTGCGCAACACCTTCATCATTTGTTGGGAAAATTGCGCGGTCTTCCCCCAAAGCTACTTCATTTCCGAGAGTGACGGTTGTCGCTTTATTGAGAGTCTCGATGAATCGCATATCATCTAGATTACTCTCAATACGGTCGATGACGGCTTTACGGGGCACGTGATCAAAGAAGCCGGATATATCCGAACGAATAAAATGAATGAAACCATCCTTAATGGCTTCATCAATCAGTTTCAGCCCATGCGGGACACTACGTTCGGGAACGCCGCCAACGCTCGTTGGCATTGTAATTACATCTTTTATGAAAGCTGATTTTTCTTGAAGTGTGTCCAACAAAGCGCGCTCAACGACGCGATTATGGACCGAAGCCATTACAATCCCGCGCTTACCTCCAGTATCCTTCCGCTTCGCAACGCCTTTCTGCGGATCGAATTCAAATGTCCCTTTTCTTAGGCGCTCTTGAATTCGATGGATTTCGCGGCTTGCAGTGCGTTCGAATTGCTCAATGGCAACACGAGTTTCCTGTGCTTTCGATGTACGACCATTTGTATGGATTCTACGCCACGCTCGATAAAGCGTTTCTCTCTTTGTCGCGTGCTCAAAAAGTTTACCCATTTAGCTTCTTTCTGGTGGACGATGTCGGTCATGCCTCGCCCTACCTCTGAAGTGCCGTATTGCTCCACAGGACCATCTCCGGCAAGTATATACTCGCCATCGTCGGCACCCCGTAAACCAAACCTCGGCAATTCGCCGATGTCCGGCCCGCTGAATTTCAAAGGCACTGCGCGATAGTCTGCGGCGCTCTCCGGGTAAATCAGCGTGAGCATTCATAATATATATGTGAAATACCCCTCCTGCAACCATTTATAGTGGTTCAACTACGCAGAGAAGGCTATATTTAGTGTCACAAAGAAGCAGCTTTTTTCAGACCGCTTCTCAGCCCCCTATACATGGCACTAAATCAGGGTTCAAGAATGCTTCTCACAAAACTTTCCGAGCGAAAGAAAACGGGTCGCCCTCACTATTCGTGAATCAATTTTGGATAGAAAAATGAACAATATTAGAACAACTTTAGAATACATCAACTCCCTGATGAAAATTATCCCTATAATTTCAGTAGGAATTGGAGCACTAACAGTAGCAGCTTACTGTTTAAAAATTGAGTTTTACCCGGTTGGTTTATCTATATCAGACACAATATTCTTAATATTCATAATGCTTGGATTCTTTATAACGTTGATATTTGGAACTGCGGCTGGTTGTCTATCAACTCTATTTATATTACCTACATTGGCCAAAATAAAAATAAGATTTATGGGGGCATCACCAGAACACCCGTTCGGAGAAGACAACCACTATGAAAATACAGATCGAACAACATTTGTAATTTCCGCATTTTTTTTCATAATTTTAATATTAATTGTTCTTGGAATTATTTTAAACCAACAGGATTTCGATGAAAAATCATCAAATATCCGGCTCATTTTAGGTTTCGTAGGAGGTGGATTATTCTTAGGGTTTGGACTCAAAATTTTCCCCAAGATGGCAGACGGAAGCATAGCGCCATTAAGAAAATCCAAGGGTAACATCATCATGATCTGCGCGGCCTTTGTAATCCCAATGATTCTTGGGTCCCCCGGCAAAATAATTCAATTTCCGTTCTCATATTTCGGAATCAGCGACCGCAATGCGACCGTAAACATTGATGCTGAGTCATGGACAAAAATTAAGCACGCCGCTCAACTGTCAAAAATTGAGCCCGATGCATGCCTAAATGGCAAAGACCTTGTGATCTTAAAAAACTCAGAAATTCTTTGGTCGAAAATCGGAGACCGAGCACTACTTCGAGTGTTTGGAAAAGACGAACACCACAACACGGCTTTCATTGAAGTAGAAATTCCTTCAAAGAAAATCTTTCCAATTAAAGTCGGCAACACACAAATAGAGTGCACTTCATAAAAAGCACCAAAAAGAAAACCCCGGCACATTTCAGCACCGGGGCAAGTCGTGTCGTTTTGGAGGTAGACAGGGTTTTTAGCCCTTGGGAGTCTCAGAGAGACCTCAGATCGCCTTGATGTTGAGCGGGCGTTCGGCCTGCTGCATCAAGCGGTTGCGAATTGGACGGCCAAATAGCGGCGATTCAATTTCGAACTCATCGCCGTCCTGCGTGGTCACGCCATCAGCAAAGCTGAGCGTCGCGGTCCCGAAGAAATGCGCATGCACATCACCCGGACGGCGGAAAAGGTCATATTTGAAGTGGTGATATTCAAGGTTGGCAAGCGAGTGCGACATATTGTCTTCGCCGCTGACGAACTGCTTTTCCCAGATCACCTCGCCATCACGATACAGGCGCGAAGTGCCCTCGACATGGCTTGGCAGATCACCAAGCAGCAATTCAGGCCCCATAGAGCAATGACGCAGCTTTGAGTGCGCAAGATACAGGTAGTTCTGGCGCTCCATCACATGGTCGGAAAACTCGTTACCGATGGCAAAGCCGATGCGCACCGGGGTGCCATCATGGTCAATGACATAAACCGCAGCAATTTCCGGTTCCTCACTGCCATCAAGCGCGAAAGACGGGCTTGGAATATCGGCACCCGGATTGGCAACGATGGAACCATCGCCCTTATAGAACCATTCCGGCTGTACACCGTGTTCGCCAGCCTTGGGCTTGCCGCCCTCGACACCCATGCGGAACATCTTCATGGAATCGGTTTCGTTGGCGTCCTTGTTATCGGCCTTGTGCATGTTCGCACGCGCCGATGCCGATCCAAGATGGGTAAGGCCGGTGCCGGTCACAAGAAAATGCGCCGGATCAACATGGGTAACCGGCGGCAAAAGGCGGCCATCACGAGCAACTTCGTTATAGTCGACAGTGGTGTCGCCCATACGCAACTTGGCTTTCTCGATCATCGTCATGCCCTTGGCGAGCGCGATGGTCGCAAGTTCACGGGTGGTGGAAACACCCTTGAGCGGGATCAGGGTGTTTTCGTCTTCGACCACGGCGACATGCTGCGCGCCAGCCGTGTCTTTGAATTGAACCAGTCTCATTAATTCTGTCCTGAAAGGTCTGGGTTAGTTGCTAAGAGTTGTCTTTTTGCTGGTGCGGATCAGACCCAACCACCATCAACGATGAAGTTCTGCGCGGTAACCATGCGGGCTTCATCAGAAATCAAAAACAGCGCCATGCGGGCGATATCGTCCGGCAGGACCTTGTTTTTCAAGCACTGGCGCTGGTCGATTTCGCGTTCGGCAGCTTCATCGACCCACAGGTCAAGTTGGCGCTGGGTCATGACCCAACCGGGCACAAGGGTGTTGACGCGGATATGATCCTTGCCAAGGTCGCGCGCCATGCCGCGCGTCAGGCCATGGGTCGCCGCCTTTGCCGTGGTATAACCCGGCATGCCGCCCTGCCCCATCATCCAGCTGACCGATCCGAAATTGATGATCGCGCCGCCACCGGCTTTTTGCATCATCGGTGCCACCGCCTGAATGGCAAAGAAGGACGGTCGAATATTGATCGCCTGGCGTTCATCCCAGTATTCCGGGGTAACATCCTGCCATTTATGACGGGTATCATTCGCCGCATTGTTCATGAGGCCGGTGATCGGACCGTTTACTTCGGCGGCCTTGGCCACTGCGGCCTGCAGGGCAGGAATATCGGTCAGGTCACATTTGATGAAGAGCGGCGCGTTGCGCGCGTCCTTGGAAAGCTTTTCAACAAGTGCGTTGCCTGCATCTTCCATGATGTCAACAAAGGCAACTTTTGCGCCCTGTTCAACAAAGGCGGTTACAATCGCCTCGCCAATGCCCGACGCACCACCGGTGATGAATACCGATTTGTCTTCAAGGCTTGTGTAATGTGTCGGCATGCGATCAGACATGATCGTTTCATCTCCCGTCATGTGGTTTCTGTTCTTAGGTGCCGCGCGCAAGACTCCCTTACGCGCCGGTCATGATGTCACGACAAAACTGACAGAAAGTTCATCCATTGCCAAATGTGCGGCGCAGCAGAAAAAAGAAATCTGAGATCAGCTATTTCTCATCCCTGCCGATGTAATCCAGCCCCACTTAAAGGGCCGGGCGCGTTCCCTCGCACGGCGTCATGATGCTTCCTCCTGAAAATCTTGTTTTTTATTCTTCATACAATAACATTAATGATCAGGATATCCGGGCCTGTCAAGCGTCAAACCACCAACTCTTTCCTTTCGGTCAGGGCAAACTTTGTTTATAAGTTCATGACATACGAAAATACATAATTACCCCTGTACCGGTATCTCCGAAATAATTATATGCTTTGCAGCACAAGCCCTTGCGGGTGCCAGATAAGTTGCTCTGAAAATTAATTCATATTATATGAATAATTGCAAAGCGGGCCTTCTTGCCTTTCGCTTTCCATTCAGGGCCACGCCGGAGGGAATATATGTCGTCCACCATGTCGAGAACTTACGCCAAACGCAGCCTGCACAGCATTGTTGCACATGATCTTGGTGCACGCATTGTTTCGGGCAAGCTGGTGCCTGGCGATGTCCTGCCGACAGAGGCGGCATTAAGTGAATCCCTTGACGTATCGCGCACAGCCCTTCGTGAGGCAATCAAGATCCTGTCGGCCAAGGGGCTTATTGAATCGCGCCCCAAAACAGGGACGCGCGTTAAGCCACGGTCAAGCTGGAACCTGCTTGATCCCGATGTGCTGTCATGGCACTTCCCCGACCCGGATCCCGCGTTCCTGTATGCGTTGTTTGAAACCCGCCTGATCATTGAACCCAACACAGCAGCCATGGCTGCTGTACGGGCAACACCCGATGAAATCAAGGCCATTGGCGATGCCTATGACTCGATGGAAAATGCCGAGCCGGGCACCGAGGCCGTCTATTTGACCGATCTGGATTTCCATCAGAATATCCTGAACGCATCGGGTAATGACTTCATGAAATCGTTTGGCATGCTGATTGAAACAGCCCTGATCGGGTCGTTCCGCCTGTCATCCGGTGGCCCGGCCCCCCATGTGCAATCACTGCCCGATCATCAGGCTGTTTTTGCCGCCATCAGTCACCGCGACCCTGAAGAAGCGCGTTCGACCATGCATAAATTGCTGCGCCGGACCATGCGCCAGCTTCGCCATCAATTGGGCATGTCGGTTGAACATGACTGGGACCAGATCGGCCTGTAACGCCATTGGCCCAAACACATACCAAGATAATTCGCAAAACCGGCCCTTTGGCCGGTTTTTTCGTTTCCAAAGGGATGACTTGGTGACGAAGGCAAGACCGTTGCCAGATACCGTCGCCAGCTGCAGGTTTCCACGCGTCATAAAACAAGGGCGGCCAAATCGGCCGCCCTTGCGATGAAATCAGGCGTCAGTCACTGACGTTATGTCGTACCAGCCCGCATCCCCGAGAAGGACCGGGTAATCAGGCGCTGCAAGACGATAAAGCCAAACAGCAATGCGCCAATCATGATCTTGGTCCACCAGCTATTGAGTGATCCGTCAAAGGCGATCAGTGTCTGGATCACGCCCATGATGATCCCGCCAAAGAACGTGCCCAGAACAAAGCCCATGCCCCCGGTCAGAAGCGTGCCACCGATCACCACAGCGGCAATGGCATCAAGTTCGACCCCAACGGCTGCCAGCGGATAGGCAGATGCCGTGTAGAAGGCAAAAACCACACCCGACAGCGCACTGAAGAAGCCCGACAGGGTATAAACCCGGATGATGGTGCTATGCACCGGGATACCAAGCAGCTCTGCTGAATGACGATCACCGCCAATCGCATACACATTGCGGCCAAAGCGCGTGTAATGGGCGATGATGACCCCGCCAATCACGGTCGCCAGCATCAAAAGAGCAGACGCTGTCAACCAACCGCGCCCCGGCAAGGGCACCTTGAAACCGCTAAAGGCGGAGACAAACGGATGGTCAATTGGAACGGAATCCAGATTGATCAGGAAGCACATCCCGCGCAGGAAGAACATGCCAGCCAGGGTGATGATAAAGGGCTGAATATCGAACTTGGCGATCATCACGCCCATAAACGCCCCGAAGCCCGCACCGACAACAAGGGAAATCAATGCTGCTGTAACGGGATGCATGCCAAAACCTGCAACAAGTTCGGCCATCAGCACCCCGATAAAGGCAATCATCGAACCAACCGAAAGATCAATGCCGCCAGACAGAATGACAAAGGTCATGCCAACAGCAGTGATGATCAAAAAGGCATTGTCCGTCAAAAGCGCGCCCAGAACATAGGTGTCGGAAAAGGCGCGATGTTCAATTATCCCGTATCCATACAACAACACCAGAACGGCGATGGTGGCCAGGATCGGGTAAAAACGTTCATTGATTTTCATCGGATTTCCCCCGCTTCATCCGTTCCATCGCCTGCCCGACCAGTTCACGGGACTTTGGCGCCTGTACAAGAAGAACAACCATCACCACAGCCGCCTTAACGATCAGGGTGTATTGCGATGGAAGACCCGACAACAGAATGCCGGTGGTCAGCGCCTGAATGATCAGAACGCCAATAACGGTCATCCCGATAAAGAAGCGCCCCCCCATCAACGACGCGCCGCCAATCACGACCGCCAGAATGGCATCAAGTTCAAGCCAGAGCCCCGCGTTGTTGGCATCCGCGCCGCGAATATCAGCAGCGATAATGATCCCCGCAAAGGCCGAACACAGGCCAGATGCCGCATAGGCCATCAACTTGATGCCGCGTGCATCAATGCCCGCAACCCGGCTGGCGCGTGCGTTGCCACCAACCGATTCAACAAACAGGCCAAGGGCCGTCTTGCGCATGATGAAATAGATCGCGGCAATCACCGCAGCCGCAATAATCACGCGCCATGGAATGCCAAGCAAATAGCCACTGCCAATGGCTTCGAAAAATTCGCCATGGAAGGTCACGATCTGCCCCCCGGTGATCATCTGGGCGATACCGCGCCCGGCGACCATCAGGATCAGGGTGGCAATGATCGGCTGAATATCAAGGAACGCAACAAGTACCCCGTTCCACAATCCACACAGCACCCCGGCCCCAAGTGCGGCCAGAATAATCACCGTCGGATGCAAATCGGTGTCGCGGATCAAAACCGCCATGACCGCCCCGGAAATGGCAATGATCGACCCCACTGAAAGGTCAATCCCGCGCGTCCCGATGACAATCGCCATACCGACAGCCACAAGTGCTGTTGACGCGCCACGGTGAACCACGTCGACCAGCGATCCATAAAGATGCCCGTCAACAATGCGGATACTAAAGAAGTCGGGCGAAATCACCCCGATCCCCAGCACAATCAGAACAAGTGCCGCAACCGGACCGAACCACGGCCGACTTATCAAAGAAGATGCAGACATGGTGCTGCTTTCCCGTAATTTCTTTTTCTCTTGCAAGCTGGTCATCGTGCAATCGCCTCGACGATCTTGTCTTGCGTGATTTCGGCACCGACAAGTTCGGAAACCTTTTCGCGGTCGCGCATCACGGCAACCCGGTCAGCGAAGGCAACGATTTCCTCAAGCTCCGAAGAAGCCACCAGCAAGGCCAGCCCTTCGTCACAAAGCTCCTTGATCAGTTTGATGATATCGGCATGGGCACCAACATCAATGCCGCGCGTCGGTTCATCAAGAATGAGCAAGATCGGCTTGGAGACCAGCCAGCGCGCCAGAATGACCTTTTGCTGGTTGCCGCCACTCAGCTGCCCGACCGGTTTTTCACTGTCTGGCGTGGCGATGCCCAATGCCTTGATCATGTCATCGGCAAATTTCTGTTGCTCGGCGCGCGGGATCGGACGCAGCCAACCACGCCGCCCCTGAAGGGCAAGTACGATGTTCTCGCGCACACTCAGTTCGGCAACAATACCGTCCTGTTTGCGATCTTCTGGACACAGACCAAAGCCCGACCGGATCGCATGACGCGGAGAACGCAACATGACCGGCTCCCCATCAAGGAACACAAGCCCGCTATCGGCTCTCTGGGTCCCGAATACCAGCTCGGAAAGCTCTGTCCGGCCCGACCCCAGAAGCCCGGCCAAGCCGACAATTTCACCAGCGTTCAGATCAAGTGAAACCGGTTCAAGCACACGTTTCTTGCCAAGGTTCTTGATCTGGATTTGACGTTTCGGGCCATCATAGCTGCCCTCGTCCAGATGCCGATGAGCACTGACTTCGGCCAGTTCACGACCCAGCATGTGATTGATCAAGTCAATCTGGGCAAGTTCCTTGGTCACAAAGGTTCCGACCAGTCGCCCGTTACGCAGTACTGTAATCCGGTCTGTGACCGCATAAACCTGATCAAGGAAGTGGGTAACGAAGACAATCCCCAACCCCTTGTCGCGCAGTTCGCGCATAATACGAAACAGCGTCTGAATTTCTTCGCCATCAAGGGATGCTGTCGGCTCATCAAGAATAAGCATCTTGGCATCAAGTGCGACGGCACGCGCAATCGCAACCAACTGCTGAATGGCCACTGAATAGGAGCCAAGCGGTCGATTAACATCAATATCAAGACCAAGCGTTTCAAGCGCGGCCTTGGCGTCCGCCTCGGTTTTTTTCCATGAAATCAGGCCAAACTTGCGCGTTTGACGTTCCAGCATCAGGTTTTCGGCCACCGACAGCGTCGGGACCAGATTGACTTCCTGATAAACGGTCGAAATACCCAAACCCTGGGCATCGCCCGGATGCTGTGGATGAATTTCCTGCCCTTCAAGCAGTACCTTACCGGCATCTCGGGGATGCACACCGGTAATCACTTTAATCAGGGTCGATTTGCCGGCCCCGTTTTCGCCCAGAAGGGCGTGAATTTCGCCGCGTTCAAGGTCGAAATCAACATCCTCCAGCGCCTTGACGCCGGGAAAGAACTTCCCCGCACCGCGCACTGAAAGCACTGTGTTTGACATATCCTGCCCCTCTCCCAGTCACTCTTTTTAGATATCCTGTCGCGGATACAGTCGGACGCACCCCGGCATTCGCCGGAGCACGTCCGATGCAATGAGTAGCAATCCGGTCTTTCCGGCGGACAAAAGCCCGCCAGAAGGATCAGATGTTATTTGCTGCGCATTTTGTATTCTTCCGCGGCGGTATCTGGCAGATAGAGCGGGCCATTTGCCTTGATCCATTTCGGAACTTCTTCGCCGTTCATTGCCGCCTTGATCGCGTCAAAGGACGGGCCGCCAAGATGCGGGTTCAGTTCGATGGTTGCGTTGGTATCGCCTTCGGCCATCGCCTTGAAGATATCGGGCACGGCATCGATCGATACGATCAGCATGTCATCACCCGGATTAAGACCGGCTTCCTTGATGGCCTGAACGGCACCCAGTGCCATGTCATCATTGTGCGCATAAACAGCACAGATGTTGGCACCACCGTTTTCGGCTTTAAGGAAGCTTTCCATAACTTCCTTGCCGCCGGAACGGGTGAAGTCACCGGACTGCGAACGGATGATATTGATGGCCGGGAAGTTCGAGACAACCGACTCAAAACCTTCTTTACGGTCATTCGCAGCGGACGAACCAACAGTACCCTGCAGTTCAACAACGTCACAAACGCCATTGGTTTCTGCTGCCAGCCAAGCCGCGGCCAGGGCACCTTCAACCACGAAGTCCGATGCGACCTTGGTCAGATACAGGTCTTTGTCGGCATCAACACCACGGTCAACAAGAACAACCGGAATACCAGCGTCTTTGGCTTCTTTCAGAACCTGGTCCCAACCGGTTTCAACCACCGGGGCCAGAAGAATGCCATCGACACCCTGTGCGATGAACGAACGGACGGCCTTGATCTGGTTTTCCTGCTTCTGCTGTGCATCAGAGAATTTCAGATCAATACCACGACGTTCTGCTTCGGCTTTAATCGACGCGGTTTCGGATGTCCGCCAGCCACTTTCAGAACCAATCTGCGAGAAGCCGATCATCATTTCGGCCTGTGCGGCTACTGATAGACCAAGAGCAACACCCAGCGCTGCAGTTGAAACTGCGAGCTTCTTAAAATTCACCACGATTTCCTCCCTAAGAGTGGTTTATTGCTTAAAAGCCATATAGTATTACAATATGATTTCTTTGCTCTCAACCATATAGTGCCTAATCCTTTCGTGTGATCGCGCCCGGCGATCCAGATGTTATAGTAAACCCAGAAAAATCAACGCTCGGGAAAGAATACGATGCCACAGACCACTCCGATACCAAACATGGCAGAGAACCATGTCTCCACACCCAAAACGGGTGAAAATGCTCCCCGCGTGGCATTAGAGAGCTCTCAGATTCGCGTGTTGGTTTCTGCGCTTGGCGCGCGTCTTTGCGGTGCCTATTTGCGCAACAAAGATGATGGAAGCGAAACAAACATCGCCGTGAACCTTGCTGATGATGCGGCTTATCTTGATCAGGACAGCTATATCGGGGCTGTATGCGGGCGGTATGCAAACCGTATTGAAGGATCGCAGTATCTGGATTCCGACGGACAGGTTACAAGGCTCGCCGCCAATGAGGGCGAAACCCACTTGCATGGCGGGCCGGATGGCTTTGACCGCCGGTTATGGTCGATTGCGGATCAATCCGAAACCAGTGTCTGTTTTGCGCTGACCTCGCCCGCCGGCGATCAGGGATATCCGGGCACGCTCAAGGCAACGGCAACCTACACACTGGTCGCGGATAACCGTCTTCGGCTTGAAATCACTGCCACGTGCGATCAGCCCTGCCCGGTTAACATGACCAGCCACGCCTATTGGAATCTCAGCGGTAAATTCGATCAAACAGCGTCCGATCACTTACTGCAAATCAATGCCGACCGTTGGCTTTCGGTTGATGACAAGCTGATCCCGCAAGGTGCGCCACGCGATGTCACGGGCACGGGCTACGACTTCAGAACACCAACCAAAATCGCAACCAATCTGCCAAATGCGCCAGAGGGCTTTGACCATAATTTCTGCCTGACCGGATCACGCGGTGAATTGCGCGAAATCGCCACCCTGTCCGACCCTGCAAGCAACCGCTCAATCAAACTCTTTTCGACAGAGGCAGGCCTGCAATTCTACCTCTCGCAGCATTTCAACGATGCGATGAAGACTGAAAACGAAGTGCCCTTGCACCAATCGGGCGGCATTGCGCTTGAACCGCAAACCTTTCCCAACAGCCCCAACCGCCCCGACTTCCCAAGCCCATGGCTCAAACCCGGCGAGACCTATCGGCATGTAATTGAGTGGGTGTTCAACAAATGATTATAATACAATCGATTGGCTTTAGAGGATAATGTAGGATTTAGCGCAGTTTGAATTACCTGGTTTGGTTTAAAAATGTCCGTCGACGAGATCATTGAAAAGTTAAAGTCATTCCAGGAACAGTTGCAGTCGGATGTCTACGATGCGTATGAAAATAAAGGTAAAGAATTTGGCCGCTCGCGCTTTTCAAGCTGGAAAAGGCGCATCTCTAAGTTTTTAGACACCAATCTTCCGGGTGAATTTACAGAGCTGGATAAGGCCATAAATCGCCCCCGAATACTGACGATGGGAGGCCCGAAAAAAAAGCCGTCTCAATTTTTTTGGGATAATTCAGGGGAAGCGGCAAATTCTTATTTAGCCTCATTAATAATCGATCTCGAAAGCGGTGAGTACGAGCATCTGAGCGCCCCGGAAGACAATGAAATCCAAGCTTCTGACTGTAAGCCCGACATCGCGTTCGACAAAGTGTTCATTGTTCATGGGAGAAACAATGAGATCAAAGAAAGAACGGCTCGTTTTGTTGAGAGATTAGGCATTAAGGCAGTTATTCTGCATGAGCAGGCGAGCAAAGGAAAAACAATCATCGAAAAGATCGAAGAGTACTCCGACGTACCATACGCAATAGTGCTTTACACAGCCGACGATTTAGGAAACATCAAGGACAAAGCGCTGCAGGGCCAGTTGAACAGCCGTGCACGACAAAACGTTGTATTTGAACACGGGTACCTCATAGCAAAGATAGGCAGAAAAAATGTCGCCTGCCTAGCTTCTAGTGAAATTGAATTACCCAATGATATCAGCGGGATAGTCTACATAACAGGCGACGAGTGGCAATTTCAGCTAGCAAAAGAAATGAAAAACGCCGGATTCTCGATAGATTTCAACCTACTAGCTTGATAATTACAACGCTGCAACCGCGCCATCCGCCCTCGGATCTGTTGCCCCTTCCATCACACCATCCTTTCGCAGAAGAATGCCGCCGGCATGGCCCATCATGTCTTCATAGGGGCCAACGACTTCGACCGTATGACCGGCGGATTTCAGTTGTTCGATCAGGCCCGGGTCAAAGCGATTTTCGAGTTTCAGGGTTGTGGTGTCTTCGCCCCATGTTTTGCCAAGTAACCAGCGTGGCGCGGTAACGGCTTCCTGCAGGTCCTGTCCATACATCACATTGCGGGTAAAGATCGCCGATTGGGTTTGCGGCTGTCCCTCACCGCCCATGGTGCCATAGGTCAGCACCGATCCGTCATTGAGCTTTGCCAAGGCCGGGTTAAGCGTATGGAACGGCAAGCGGCCCGGTCCAAGTTGGTTGGGGCCATCATGCAACGTGAAGCTTGAGCCGCGGTTTTGCCAGAGCACGCCGGTTTCCGGCACCACGACACCGGACCCGAACTCCCAGAAGATGCTTTGGATATAGCTGACCGCAACACCATTGGCGTCAACCGCCCCCATCCAGATCGTATCGCCCGGCTTGGCAACATGCGGCCAAGAAAGTGCTGTTTTCATATCGATCTTGGCGGCCTCTTGATCGAGCATCTCATCAGACAGCAGCGACACCGGATCAATGCTCATCCGGTCCGGATCGCCAACATGGGCGTCACGTTTAAGGAAGGCGCGCTTGGTTGCCTCGATCAATCCATGGACATGGTCAAACCCGTCCAGTGCCGCACCGGAAAGCCCCAGCCGATCAAACAGGCCAAGGATCATCAGCGATGCCACACCCTGGGTCGGCGGGACCATGTTGAAAACGGTCCCGGTCGAAAGCTTGACCGAAAGCGGCGTCATGATCTTGGCGTCGTAGGCTTCAAAATCGGCAAGGCGAAGCGGGCTTCCGACCGCCTCAAGCCCACGGGCATTGGTTTGGGCGATATCACCGCGATAAAAATCATCAAAACCAACGCGACCAAGATGTTCAAGCGTTGCGGCAAGGGCCGGCTGTTTCAGCACGTCCCCAATCGCCGGAATACCGTTGGCGGCATAGGTATCAACATAGCCTGGTGCGTCTTTTAATTCCGCCATTTTGGTCGTGGTCAGGGCAACCTGCGACTTGGTAATCGGCACACCGGCTTTGCCATGATGCACCGCATCTGCCATCAGGCGACTGTGCGGGATTTTGCCGCCGAGTGATGCAGCAACCTCTGCCGCCTTGATCCAGCCACCAATCGCACCGGCGACAGTCAGGGCCGCAAGTGGACCACGGGCCGGGATCGCGTCCTTGCCCTGTTCGCGATAAAAGCCGGGCGTTGCAAGCCCCGCCGCCCCGCCGCAGGCCCGGATGGCAACCGGGTCCTTGCCGGGCGCGGAGATCAGCCAAAATCCATCGCCACCAATCGCGTTCATGTGCGGATAGACAACCGCAATGGTCGCAGCCGCGGCAATCATGGCTTCAACCGCGTTGCCACCTTCGCGCAGAATGTCACGCCCGGCCTCGGACGCCAGATGATGGGGTGCGGTAACCATGCCCCCGAGGGCGGTTCTTGAACGTAACATAGTGCTGCGGCCTCCCTGCCATATGCTTTCGGGCATGCCGCGTGCTGTGCGACATGCCCGGTTTGTTCATAGCGCTGTTTTTACAATTCGTTCAGCGCCTTTTCACATCGTAGAATTGCCCTACCAACCAATCAGGTCGGGCAACCAGCTGGTCAATCCCGGGAACATGAACAACAAGATCAGTGCAACCGCCTGAATCCCGATAAACGGAATCACCCCGCGATATATATCGACTGTGGAAACCGATTTTGGCGCAACCCCCTTCAGGAAGAACAAAGCCCAACCAAACGGCGGGGTCAGGAAACTGGTCTGAAGGTTCATCGCGACCAGAATGGCAAGCCAGGCCATGTCGATCCCGCTATATTGGAACACCGGCAGAAACATCGGAAGCGCAATATAGGAAATCTCGATCCATTCAAGGAAGAAGCCCAGGACAAAGATCAGGGCCATCATGAACAGAAGATTGCCCATGTCCCCGCCTGGCACCCAGTCAAACAGGGCATGCACAAGCCCTTCGCCACCAAGCCCGCGGAACGCAAGACCAAAGGGTTGTGCGCAAATCAGGATAAAGAACACCATGGCACTGGTAATCAGGGTGTCATGCAGCACATCGCGCATCACACCGAAATTCAGGCGTCCGGTAAACAGCGCAAGAAGCAATGCCCCAAGTGCGCCCATGGATGCCGCTTCGGTCGGGGCAGCAACCCCCCCCACAATCGAGCCAAGCACCGCAAAGACAAGGGCCAACGGCGGCACAACAACCTTGCCAATCTTGAGCAACAATTGCTGCGTGCTCATGGCATCGCGCTCATCCTTGGGGATCGCGGGCACCATTTCGGGTTTGAAGATACCAAGCAGCACCAGATAAAGTCCAAGCATACCCGCAAGGATCAAGCCCGGCACCATGGCCGCAGCAAACAGGGTCCCGACAGATTCCCCCAAAATGTCCGCCAGCAAGATCAGAACCAGACTGGGCGGTATAATTTGGCCCAGCGTCCCTGATGCGCAAATCACGCCACTGGCAACCCCCTTGTCATAGCCGCGATTGATCAACGGCTGAAGCGACAGCAAGCCGACAGTGACAACAGTCGCCCCAACAACGCCCGATGATGCCCCCATCAGAACGCCGACGATTACGATGGCAAGTCCCATGCCGCCCTTGAGGCGCCCCATGGCGTGGCCGATCACATCGATCAGTTCTTCGGCAAGTTTCGACTTTTCAAGCATCACCCCCATAAAGATGAAAAGCGGCAATGCAAGCAGCGTGTAATTGGTCACAACGCCATACACACGGGCAGGCAGCAGGTTAAACAATCCGGCACCAAATCCCATAATTCCAAAGGCAAATCCCGAAATCGCAAGCGAGATCGCCACTGGCACACCAAGCACGAGGAAGCCAAAGAAGCCTCCGACCATGCCAATGGCCAGCCATTCATTTCCGGTCATTTTTGATTAGTCTCCTGCACCGACTTGTTTCGCCACGTTCGATGCATCAAAGGCAGGGGCGCTGTTTTCAGCAAAAATTTGGCGATAGCTGATCAAGCTCTGTGCGATTGCTTGGATCAGCAACAGACCAAAACCAATCGGGATAAAGGCCTTGAGTATGAAGCGATAAGGCAAGCCCCCGGGATCAGGCGATCCTTCGCCCATCATGATGGATTGCTCGACATAGGGGATCGAAAACCAGATCAGGGCTGCTCCAAGAATAGCCATCAGCACAGCAGAAAAGACATCAATGATCGCCTGGGCCCTTGGGCCCAGACGCTCATAAAGAAAATCGACCCGGACATGACCGCCATGACGCATGCCATAGGCCATCCCCATCAGGGCAATTGGTGAAACCAGATGCCATTCAAGTTCCTGCATCGCGACGCTCCCTGAATTAAACAGATAGCGCAGCAACACATTGCCACCGACCACAAGCACAAGTGCGAGACCACTGAGCGCAGCCACCCACCCGGCCGTATCGACAATAAAACCGAGGACGCGGTCGAATAACGGTTCAGTACGGGTCGACGTCATATCAGCTCATCCCGCCTTTCGAGGAAATGATCCCGTGATAGGGTTTTTCACTGATTGCAGCCCATTCACGGTGCGTGTCGCGGAACGCCATGAAGCTGTCATGGACCTTCTTGGTGATCGGGTCTTTGGCCGCTTCGGCTTCAAGGGTTTCTGCCGTAATGTCCTTAAGCTTGGTGACGACATCATCGGGCAGGGTTTGGGCGGTGACGCCAAAGTTCTCGACCAGATCACGCAGGGCGGCTGCGTTGTTGGCTTCACACCACGAATGGCTATCAAGGTTGCAGGCCTGTGCCGCGTTCTTGACAATCGCCTGCAAATCCGCCGGAAGGCTTTCCCATGCTTGCTGATTGATCAGAAGTTCGGTGACGTTGGACGGCTCATGCCAGCCGGTGGTGTAGTAGTATTTGGCTGCTTTCTGCAGGCCAAGACGACGGTCCTGATAAGGCCCCACGAATTCGGCCGCATCAATCACACCACGCTCCAGTGCCGGGAAGATTTCCCCGCCCGGAAGCAGTTTCACTTCGACACCGATCTGCTGATAGACCTTCCCGGCAAGACCCGGAATACGCATTTTAAGGCCGTTGAAATCATACAGGCTTTCAATGGGCTCACGGAACCAGCCGGTCATCTGAACACCAGTATTCCCCATGGGGAAAGCCACAAGACCATATGGTTTGTAAACCTCATGCCACAGCTCAAGCCCGCCGCCATGATACAACCAGGCATTCACGCCCTGGAAATTCAAGCCGAATGGCACGGTCGTGAAATATTGCGCGGCAAAGATTTTACCCGCCCAGAAATAGGCATTGGCGGCATTCATTTCGACCGTCCCGGCCTGAACGGCATCAAAGCCCTCAAGAGCCGGGATCAATTCGCCAGCGGCGAAATGCTGAATGTTCAGACGACCATTCGACATTTCTGTCACGCGCTTGCAGAAATCTTCGGGACTACCCGGACCCGTCACATAAAAGGGTGATCCCGGACCATAGGCATTGGTCATTTTCCAGTTAAAGGTTTCCTGGGCGCGCACGATGTTCGGGGCGGCAATTACCCCTGCCCCCGTTGCCGCAGCGCCAATTGCCGACTTGGTCAGAAAGTCGCGTCGTTTAATGTTTGTCATTGAAGTCTCCCTGATAGAGATAGCGTTTTCTTCTAGGAGGAAAGCTCATCGGAATGAGTTTCGCGATGTGTATACATCTAGCAACACACATGCCATTCCTTTATTTTCAACAACTTACAGAATTATTGCGACTCATCCATTTCGTAAAAAGCACATTTTTTGATCATTTCTTTGATGCGCGTAAATTTAATGCATAATTTTTATACAATTTTACGCATGATTTTTAAGCCTGCATCTACACCGTACGGACGTACTTGGCTTTCCACACTAACCTGGTGTATACATTCAGAGGGATTAACCTCTCAAAACCTCGCAAGAAGGGTTGAAACGCCAGATGTCCATGCTCCGCCAAACACTTTCCAGCCCAATCGGACAACCAGAACCGATCGGCATTGCCGCACAGCTTTGCCAGGCACTGGAGGATGATATTGTTTCTGGGCAACTGGCGCCGGGCACCCGACTTGAAGAACCGCTTCTTGCCAAGCGGTTCGGCGTATCGCGCACGCCAGTTCGCGAAGCCCTTCAGCTGCTTACCGCAACTGAACTTGCCGAAAAAATCCCAAATCGCGGCGTATATGTTTCACTGGCAACGCCGGAACGCCTCACGGCAATGTTTGAAAGCATGGCAGAGCTGGAAGGGACATGCGGGCGGCTTGCAGCCAAACGCATGACCAGCGGAGAACGCCATACGCTTGAAAATCTCCATCATGAACTGGCCGAAACAGTCCGTCTGGGCGACAGCGACGGTTATGAGGCCCTGAACAGGTCCTTCCACAACACGCTCTATCGCGGCACCCATAACGACGTGCTGGTTGATGTTACCTTTTCGGTGCGCCGTCGTGTTGCACCATTTCGCCGGGTACAGTTTTCAAGCCTACCCCGTCTTGCCGCATCTCATGGCGAACATCAGGGCATTGTTGATGCCATCCTGCGCGGTGACTTCAAGGCCGCCGAAGAGCTCCTTTACGGGCACATCATGGCCGTGCATGACATCAGTCAGGAATACCTGGCAAGCCTGCGTGAGGGCGACGGCAAAACGCCGTCAGAAGATTTGGCCTCTGACGGCGTTTCAAATGACATCGCGGTCGGGGAATAATCACCCCTAAGGGCGCGGCTCTATGGCTGGTCTTAGGCGACTGCCCTACGCGCCAACCGATCAAGCGAGACCACCCCGCCGCCGGCAAACACCAAAGCAGCCAAAAGCGAAACCCAAAGCAGGCGCTGATCAATCAGCTCTGTCGGCAGACCGTTGGCAAGCATGCCAAGGGTCGCGCCATGAAACGCTACATCAACCACGGTTTGCACAATCACAAAGCCAATCATGCCAAGGGCGGCAAGTCGGGTAAACAAGCCAGCAACGATCAGAAGCGGCAAGACAAACTCGCCAATCGTCCCGGCCCAGACGATCAGGTGCCACGGGAAGAACGGGATGGCAGACGTATCATACATATACTGTTCCGCAACTGGCGGAAGGATCTGGGCAAATGCCCCCGCACTCAGACCAAAGCCATCAATTTTGGTCAGCGCACTATTGAAGTAGTATGGCAGCAACACAACAACAAAAAGCACCCGGGCGCCAAGACCGACATAGTCCCGTCCTGCCAGGGAATCGATTTTCGTCTCAAAACGGGCAAAGCCGCCCATTACGTTATGTACATTATTCATCATCATGCCCGTTTCCTTTCGGGGTATCCATGCGGGCGTCAAACGCACCCATTGTCAAAAATTCTGCAAAACGGGCGATGACATCAAAATCCGGATCAGCCTGAAGTGCTTTGGCACAGGCATCCCCAAGGCAAAGCCCGTTACGCGTCACCGCCTCAAAGAATGCAGCCTGCCCGGCGCTTAAAAGATGCATCTCGACATGCATGAAAGGTCGCGCAATCAGAACAGTTTCCGGCCGCTGCACAATGCGGGTTTTGCCGCTTTGTCCGCTGGCATCTCCGTTCTGTGCGGTCCAGATTGCAAATACCGGGTGTTCTGATGTAACTACTCGACACGCCGGATGGGCGTTCAGCTTCATGCCCTCAAGATGGTCCTCAAACCCGACAAGGTCGGAAGCCAGAAGCGGTTCGGCATCGGCAGCTGTGCTGGCCTCAAGCCGCGCGCGTTCAAGCCGCGCGACATCTGGCAGGTATAGCAGACTTTCGCGCACAGAATGGGTCTCAAGAAAGTCGGCAAAGCCTGCGCCGTAAAGGGCAAGCGATCCTGCACGCGATGTTTCTGTCTGCACAAAACCCTGCGCAAGGCGATCAAAAAAGCCATCTCCAACCAGCTTTCGCACAGTCGGATAAGCAGCCCCCAGCGCGTCATAAAGACCGCGATGAACATTGTTGCGGTAAATTGCAAAGCGGTGCGCATAACCTTCGGCAACACTATCTGGCACCGCGTCCGGTTCCGGTGCACGCAGCGCCTCGGCAAAGCCGTCATAAAATGTCCTGAGATCCCTCATGACGCGGCCTCAAGCTGCACGCCCACAGCGTCCGCAAGATGACGGTCAGCCAAGGCTGCCTCACGCGCCAACACATCCCAACCGGGCACGTCATTATCCCATTCAATCAGGGTCGGCCGGCGCCCGATGCGGGCAATCAAACGATCAAACAGGTCCCATACCGGATCGGCCACAGGTCGTGAATGGGTATCAATCAGAACATCATCTTCGGGGTTGGCGTCACGCTCATGTCCGGCCAGATGAATTTCACCAACCAGATCACCGGGCACCGCATCAATAAACGCATTGGCATCAAAGCCCAAATTATGGGCCGAAATGTAAACATTGTTTACATCAATCAGCAAACCGCAGCCACTGTGTTCAGCCGCCTCACTGATAAACTCAAGTTCGGGGATCGAATTTTGTGGCAGCGGCACGTAAGAGGTCGGGTTTTCAATCAGGATCCGGCGGCCAATAAAGTCCTGCACCGTATTGATCGCATCCACCAACTGCGCAAGCGAGGCTTTCGTCATCGGCGTTGGCAGCAGGTCGGCCATATAAAGTCCTTCATGGGCGGACCATGCAATATGTTCAGACACCATGGCGGGGTTGAACCGGTCCACCAGACGCTTGAGATCGGCCAGATGGTTCTTGTTTAACGGCTCCCCGCCGCCAAGCGACAATCCGACCCCATGCATCGAGACCGGATACCGGGCACAAAGCTCTTCGAGCATGGCAAGTCGCGGCCCACCGGCAACCATGTAGTTTTCCGGATGAATCTCAAACCAGCCCACAGCCGGTGCTGCGTCAAAGACATCTTGCGCGTGCTCGGCCTTGAAACCGACACCTGCCTGGTCAGGAAGCTTTCGATCAGCAAGCTGTGTTGGCGTTTTCATGGCAAGCAACCTCAAACAGTAAGTCATAGCTCGGGCGGGCGGTCAGCACATCGGGACAGGGGGAGACATTTGCAAACATGCAGATCGGTGCTGACCGCCCATAGAGGGGGCAAGTTAGTTTTGGGCGTTAGCCCTGCGGGAGATCACGATCAAGTTCTTCGAGGCTGCCCGTCACTTCGCGGCCATCCGCCGTGGTGAAGCTCATATCCTCGCAGGTACCTGCCGGAACCAGTTTCCAGGCATTGCCCTGATAATCGACAGTCGACGTTCCGGCACAGGTCGTACCCGGACCAGCCGCACAGTCATTCTGACCAGCCAGCGATACACCAAAACATTTCTCCTTGGCGCCATCGGCAGCTGCCTGATCGACTGCAGCCATCGAAACAGCAGCACTCAATGCTGCGCCCAAAACCATTGCTTTTTTCATCGTCGTTTCCCTTCGGTTAAATTAGGAACATCAAGTCCAAGCGATGATTTAACCGTAAGCGCGATGTGTATTTTCGTCACTGCACCATTCGCACACGCGCAGTCAAAGACACGTGAGACATTCCCCACATCTCCTCACAACCGCGTGAACCGTTCCGTGAGGTGGCAACGCACAATGATGATGTAAACCTGAAACGACAAAACCCTCGACCGGTTAAGGTCGAGGGTTTTCAAAGTCGTGTGTTTATAGGGAATATTTATGCTGTATTTGGAAGGCCCGGCGGTGACCTACTCTCCCGTGCCTTAAGACAAAGTACCATCGGCGCAGGCTGGTTTCACTTCTGAGTTCGGGATGGGATCAGGTGGTTCCCGGCCGCTATGGCCAC
>Ga0208315_1000096_pt1 | contig 111319 bp, 112 predicted proteins | sample MalvireepMed_215_FD_184239 | JGI IMG/M metagenome (GOLD analysis project Ga0208315, IMG submission 184239) | Marine viral communities from the Global Malaspina Expedition - Malaspina viral metaG DeepMed_215 (SPAdes) (version 2) | ecosystem: Environmental > Aquatic > Marine > Oceanic | place...
CTATTAATCGCAGCCTCACAACTATCCCCGTTCTAGCGAGGATACCGACCCGTTATCGTTGCATTTGTTATGCAATGCCTCGGCGCTGCCGACCAAGGCGGTCGCAATAGGAGCGCACATTTGCAGCGATCCCTTGTGCTGAACCGACGCCCACTCTCGGGGGGGGTCAGCACGCCGATCGCAAGGAGTGGTTGCTAAGGTGCGAAGCTGCCATCTGGGCTGATGCTGACGACAGGCAGCTTTCGGAAAAGATTCAAGCGAGCTCAAATGGCCGACATTAAGGCGCAATGCAGACTGACTGCTATGGGCCGATTGGAGAAAGTCCGGTCTTGGCGGGAAACGAAACTAGAGCAGACTTCCAACACGCGTTTGGAGAATACTATTCTCGAAATCCTCAAGCGGCCGAGAGTACGTCGTAAGGCTGGGCGAACTCTTCCGACTTCAGTTCCCTGCCCACGTCATCGAAGGCATAGACATGCTCGATACGATTGCTCTGTTGTGGACAGGCAACGCCAAGCATTACGTCCTTGTGCCTTGAAATAGAAGGTCTCGGTCTTCATGGACCTCGATGGGCATGCACGGCGCCTCGACTGCCTTGCAAGACAAGGCTTTGAACCACGATCATGGATGAAATCGTAGTCGACGGCGTTTTACGTGATTTACGGCATCTTCGCAGCTTCGCTGTCACCGTACCGAATAAAGGCAAGGATGGCGCAGATTTGATTGTCCGGGTTTCCCTCGGTCTGCATACTGTGTCGCGAGGATGCGAGCGAGGCGCGCATCATTTGGAAGATGAGAACGGCAAGCCACGACAGTTTTGCGAGGACCGCTATGCATTCTCGCTTGGCTTACCTGAACTGTCAAAGCGGATGGTTGAGCAAAATTACTTCTGCTGGGATTCCATCGATCGTAACCGGGCGATGAATTATGCGGTGATAGACGTTGCGCCTGGTCGCATTCGCGAGCTGATTGATGGCGAGCATCAAGTGGTATTTTTTTACCTGTATCCCTGCAGTCAGCCTGAAGCCGATGTAAATTTGGTGATTACGAGTTGCTACGCTCGACACGTAATTTTCAGCCGTATTAGGCGGCGTTACAATCTGCACACGCTGTTACGCACCTGTCTGTATAAAGAACGAAGGATCCCCTAACGACAAAGGGCTTCCGCTTTAGGCGGAAGCCCTTTGAAAAATGCGGGTGTGCCTTACCGTGGTGTACCGGCCATTGAGGCGCACATGCTGCGGCGACCGAGTTATCGGAAGCCCCGCTGTCCGTAGCTGATCATTCAATGCCACAGGATCGTAAAGGTTTCAATAAAAAGTTGAGTCGCAGAAAGAGTGTGAGCCCTCCGCAATCGGCCAACATGCATTCTGATCGGCGTTACGGAAAGCCTTAATCGAGCTAACTCAAATCTGAAAACCACCGTTGCTCACAATCGCTACATTAAGGCGCTTACCTGTTGTCGAACAAATTGTCCCCATAATGCTCGACTTACGAGTGGCGAGTTTCAGGCTCGACCAACCGCTCAGCAAACGACCGAAATTGGGGCGCAAAGCTGCCGTAGGCGCAGCACCCCTACGAGCGTTGCGAAAGCGCAATCACCAGCTTGGCGGCGAGCGCTTCTTCGGCTTTCTCCCGTCGTTCGCGGATCTTTGATACTAGCTGGCGCTTTGAATGATCCGGCATACTAATGATTGCGGCAAGCACCACGGCCTTCAGAAGATCGGGGTGAGTGGTCGTCATGCGATCCCTCCTGACCCTTCGCCCGAATTTCGCAGCCGCTCTACAAGCGCGCGCAGACTGGACGTAAGAACGAGAGTGGCGCTCCCCATCTTGATGATCTCGACCTGGCCTTTAGCGATGAGCACGTAGAGCGTGCTGCGGCCGATCCCGAGATAGCGACAGGCTTCGGGTACGCGCATGGCGATCGGCTCGATTGCCTGGCGCCCATGTTGCTCGCGAAGATGCTCGGTCGTGCTTGCAGATGGCATAGCGTTCGGTCCTTTCGTCTGTGGGGTGATGACGGACCGACCTGGCGGAGCATGGAGGGAGCAGGTCAGGCCCGCCATCGGTACAGAGTATCGGTCAATACGGTTCAGCTGCGCTACAAGACGTTTCTACGCTGGAGCTGCCGTATGCGCGCCGGAGCGCCGGCACCCTGCTGACGGGATCCCGGACGGATCTGCTGGTACCGTTACGGACCGGTATAGATCAGTGAGCGGGAGGAATATTTCGGTCCATGACAGCTGCAAAATCCGAGCGCCGTCGCATCAGGGTTTGAAAACAAAGAACAATCTGCAAAACCGCCGTCTTGAATAGGACCAAGCCGGCGCTTTTTCCTCAACAAAACCAACCACATGCAGCCCGACCGACGGCGCTGCTTTTATCTTGCCATGCAGCTTCTTCTCCCAAACCAGACGCTCACGGACGATAATCCGCTCGCGACATACACCGGGAATTCTCTGCATGGCTCGTGTGTTCGGGGTGCATTGGTGCTGCTCACCAGGGCATCATGACTATGCAAAAGCGCGGTCAAGCGACCGCATTTCGACCTGCCAATCCGACCGTTAGCCTGCAGAGCTGCCTCGCGCCAAGCGTGGGCGAGCGTCGCTTGCCGCGCACACAACTTGCATTTGGACGTGTACCAAACTTGCAGGGAGCAACCTTGTCGAACGCAATTGCGACACAGTTACTCTGGCGGACTAGACGCTGACGATCGGAGCTTAGTGCCCAAAGCGGATCCGACGGACTGCTGGCCGAGTGTTCGTGCGACTGCTTTTAGGGGAATCATGAAGATGCTCGAATGTCCGATATTGGGGTGGAAAGCGGACTGACGGGTTGTGGTAGTTAGATGCATTAAGCGGACGTTCGCCCGATGACGCAGTTTGGGCCGATACCTGATCCGGCCGACATACCTGGACGGAACGAAAAATCTTCGTCTTCATCAGAGTTTGAAGGGAATAGCTTATGAAGACAGGCGTAATCTCGGCTGCGATAGTGGCGCTGTCGCCATCGTTCGCCCTGGCACAAGCCGGAGGACCTCCACCAACGCCGCCCGAGCTAAATGACGAGGCAATCGCAAAAGGTAGGTCGTCCGACACTTCGCGCGCTTACGCCGAAGCTTTCGGGGTCAACGCGACCGAAGCCAAAGACCGACTGGCCGCGCAAGATAGAGCCGTGGTGTATGCCGAAGGTCTATTGAGTTCTGAACCGTCGGGTTTTGTCGATCTTGAAATTCAGCACGAGCCGAATTTCAAGATCGTCGTCTATTACAACAAATCGATCGACCGGCAAAAGCTGACCAGCGCAGCGCCGGTGGAATTGCGGCGCTATCTGGTATTTAATCCGATCAACAAAGCCCGGGACGAAATTCGGGCCGACCGCCAAGCTGTTTCGCAGGCGCTGACTGCCGCCGGGCTGCAATACGGTCTCGAATTTTCCTTACGGAAGGGCGAATTCATCCTGGGGATACCGGCCAACGCCGATGAAGCGCGGTACCGCGCCGTGTTACCGACCCTGACACGAGCTAATATCAGCGTCGTGCGAGGGGCAACCAGCGTCGATGCCGCCGGACTTTATGGCGGGTACTGGTTCGAAGCCGAGTTTTACTGCACGGCCGGGTGGCCCGTTCGTAACTCTGCCGGCACCGAAGGCCTTCTGACGGCCGGACATTGTGGCCCTCCTTACGAAATGAATTTTTCTTGGAGCAGCGAGCGTCCCGTCTTGGCGCCGGCATGGGCACGAAAGGACGAGTTGCGCGGCTACCAGACCCTCGACCATGCAATGTATCCCTTGGGGCAGCACACTACGACGCGGGTCATCAATATCGAGAACAATCGCGTCTATCGCGGTGAGACGAATACGGTGCCGGGCATTGTTACGGCATTCTACGAGATCGCCAGTCCGCGCCAACCGGTTCGTGGCCAATATCTCTGCAAGATGGGTTCGACGACGGGCTTAACCTGCGGGATTGCTTTAGATTGTTTCCTAGTGTCCGAGGGGGTCGGATCATTTAGGCAGCGCCACAATTGGGAACTGGTACCCCCTCCAGTTCGCTCTCCATCGTCTGCGCAATGCCTACGCCATCTATGCTGACGCACCGCAATGTCCTCTCGCTGATCAATGTCGGCGTCGTCCGTCAGTCCATCGCAACCCACTCTACTGAGCGGATCCAGTCTCTTGAGAAACTCGATCGGTTCTCCGAGCAGGACGTCCGCGAAGAGATCATCACACCGCTTCTACGGGCAATCGGTTACAGGAAGGAGTCGATGTTCTCCGTCGATCGGGAAGTCTCGCTCCGGATCGCCAAGAAAGGTCTCGCCGTCGACTACAGCGTCACGCTTTGGGAGGAGAACTTCTGGATCATCGAGGCCAAGAAACCGGACGTGACAAAGGGCGTCTTCGGCTACAACGCGCTCTGGCAGGCGGTCCAGTACGCGATCCATCCGAAGATCAATGCAGCACTCGTGGTGCTGTGCGATGGTCACGCGCTTGAAATCTACGACAGGGAAGAAAGCCTGGAATCACCCGTGCTGCGGGTGATGCGCGAAAACCTCTTGAAGGACCTCGATCTGATTCGCGCGCTACTTGGCCCCCTGCAAGCATGGTTCTTCGAGAAGCGTCGGGTAGTGCGGCTGCTGGACAAAGTGTTCGATCGCGAGTTCAGCCTGGGTCGTTTCGAGGAAATGGCCAAGCTTCTCCGGCGGCGGCTCGACAGCAAGCGCGATCGGATCATCGACAATATGAGAGCCTTGCCGGATGGCGATACGCCGGAAAAGGTAGATGTCGCGCTGCGGTCGCTGGAGACCCCTGAGCTCATCGAAAGCCGATTCTGGCTCGAGATGCCTTGGCGCCAGATGAAGACTATCGCATCGACTCTCGTATCACGGAGCCGCGACGATGCTATTGCGATTTCCTCTCGCATTTTCCCTGATCGTCCGCGCTCCGCCAATCACGCGTTTCACATTCATTCGCTCCAATACCTTATTACGCTGCACGCCGACGGCGGTGAGGCGCGTCATTTACCCGCCTGGCTCTTTCGCGACTCCAGTAAGCCTGATCTCGAAGAAGCCATCAATGACCTGATCGGTCTGTGCCTGACAAATTTCAGCGCCAATCGTGACCGGCAGGTTATTCTCCTGCATGCGGCGGCCAGCCGTCGCGTCGCAAAATTACTTTTCGTGCTGGTACCGCATTTGCGCAAGACAGGTCAGGCGCTCCACTTGGCGCAGCGTCATTTCGGCGACGAGTTCGCTTTCGGCCAGCTGGTTTCGAGCCCCGAGCGGCATCTCATCTTCGAGACCGAACAAATCGAGCGTATGAGCAACGAGCGTTTCGTCGACGCGATGATGGATGAGAAGCAGAGATTTCGGTCGGCGTCGGCACGCAATGAACTGAAGCGCCTCTGGCGAAGCGAGATCACGCTGTTGGACAGCGTTGACAATTACCGCGAGCTCCTGCGCGAGCGCGACCTTGGCGAAACATTTCCGACCGAGACCGCAGCTGTCCGCTACGATCAGCTTGGGCACGGCTGTTTGTGCATGCTTGACGAATTCGAAACATGGAAGGCGCATGCGATCGCGAACTACGCTGATGAAATCGAAACGCTCGCCCGCTTGGGTTCTTGGCAGGCGCGACAGTGGATCGGAATGCCGCGCGACGAGCCAGTCCAAGTGACCGAGCAGGAATATGCGACGCGTTTCTTCCTCAATGACAGTGAAATCTCCGAGCAGCTGGGACGTAGCTATCAGGGATTTTAGGGCTCATTCTTTCAACGGCAGACATTACGAATACCTGCGTTGCGTCAATTGGCTTTCGTCAGCGCTCTTGCCAGCTGGCAGTTTCGGGAAGTTAGGCAATTGGCTGCTATGCGCCCTAATCTCGGCCATTGCAGCTATTTTCGGTCCTTGCCCAAACCTGCCATTCGCACAAGAATGACTGAGGTTACCCTCCACACGAGTGAGGCCCAAGTTCAAGCCTTGCCGCGCCTACAAACTTTTCAAATCTTAGCTGGATGGACGGCCCCGCCAATTCGGTGAGAGGTATTTTCGGGGTAGCGACCTTTACCCCGACGCTTTCATTTTCCTGCGACGTTGAACGGCGGCGTTCTTCCTGGCAGTCCACGATGGATCCACTATCGCCGCCTCGCTCAGCTTGCCGATGAGCGACGGCATCACCCTCAATTTATCTGCTGTCGTTTCGGCTTCCGCTTCTTGCTGTTCTAGCTGGGCGATGCCTTTCGCGCGCCGGTGTGGAACCTCCCGCCCACGCCGCGTCTTTGCGATGCCGGTGAGGACCCGTGGCTGGTTCGGGGAGAAGGTCTTCGCCTTGTGAGCTCGCAACCCGTAGCGCGCGATGATCTTCCGAGCGGCCTGTTGAAACTTGCGGTTTGCGAATACGCCGGTGATTGACATGTCATCGACATAGAGCGTGAATTCGCAATCGTTCTCCCGAGCCAGCGTGTCGATCTCATCGAACATGGGCTTGTATGCCCAAAAGGAGAGGATGGGACTGGCATTGCCGCCGGTCGGCAAATGCCCGTCATGGGTCAGCAGTTGCTTCGCTCGAGAAGCTACGTCCGGCGGATACTCGAGAACGTCCTCGAAGAACCGCTGAACGTGGTGGGAGCTTGAAGACGGGAAGAACTTCTTGATGTCGAGCTTCACGCAAGCGTCGTCAGCGCCGTGGGCGTTGGCATTTGTGATGTAGGAGCGACCCTTCACGCCAGAATGCAAATAATCCGGGGTTTCGATTTGAGCGAGCAGTCGCGCGAAGCGCTGATGAATGAGCTTGAGTTGCGGTTTCGGTTCCTCGATTATCCGGCCGGACTTGCGGTCGGGCCGGACGAGGTAGTTGTCATCGCCCGCCTCGACCAAGCGCTCAAGGGTTGCGCGGGGCACAAGCAACATCTCAGCGAGGCGACGAGGGGAGGTGAGCCGGAAGAGGGCACTGCCCTTGAGTGGGACGCGCTTATGCGTGTTCATGCTCGTCCCGCTCGGCAGTCACGGTCGAAATCCAGTCGAGCATCTTGAGGGTCTTGCCCGCGACGAATGTGCGCGTCTTTTCAGCAGTGGAGGGGTCAGCCGCCTGTTCAGCGAAGAACATGAGCGACGACAGCGGGATGGAGAACGCCTCTGCGTACTTCTCCAGCACCTCCATCGACACTTTCTTATCGCCCCGCTCGAGCTCGGTGATATACGACTTCGACAGCCCGACGCGATTTGCAGTCTGCGTCTTGTTCAGATCATGGAAAACCCGAACCAGTCGCAGAGCTTCGTTCAGCATCATGCATCCTTTCTTGTGAATGACGCCTAGAAGTGACGGAACAACTCGAGGATGGCGCTGATCAGTTTCACGATGGCTTCCGCCATCTTAATCAGCGACATCAGGACAAGGCGGTTCCGCAGAACCTTTCTGAAGCTCCAACGCACTGCTTCCACAATGCGCCGGACCGCCTGCCGTCCGTACTTCCACAACCCGGCGTCTGGGCTCTTTTTCGGCAAATGAGCCATCATGAGTCTCCCAGACCGTCAACCAGCCGAATTGCTGGTCGATCTGCACTAGGTCCGAGAGCGGATCAGGGTTGAGGTTCTACTCCTAGGCGCACACTGCACACGGAAAATCCGAATTACCGAATAACTGTATGCCGAGACCATCCTCGTTTCTCCGACGCCGGGACGCCGGAACGAGAGCTGGAAAGGTGATAAAGGTCCTTGCGGTCCTTCACTGGCGGCGAACCGCCATGCTTCTAGTGCATCTCCATTACCCAAACGCTGAAACGTATGTATGACGGCTGTTCGCCAGACGCAAGCAATTGTTCGCTGCTAGCGAACTTTTCCACAGCTACCTAGCAAACGGGCTCACGTCGCTATTGCGGCATCCGTTACAAATCCGATTGTGCGGCCCCTCGCTCCCGAAGGGCTTCCGGCATCGGAGCCAGTGCCGGCTCTCGGTCGGCACAAGCTCGCCGTTCATGTCCCGGCGCTTTCGCCCGGCGTGGGTGTTGTCGGTGTTGCCCGGACTACTCACGCCACATAGTGTATCGCCAGCATCGTGCCGAAGGCCCGGCGCTGGCCTGCGCGCTTATCAGATCGCGGACGAGCGATTGGTTGTGAGGCGAGCGGACCACATCCACCCAGACCTCTTCCTTGAACGTCTGCATTGCGCCGTACCGGGCCGAGGCGCGCGGACTGTAGGCTCGGGCCGCGTACGCCGAAAGCGCAAGCCTCCGCCCCTGAGGGGGCGGTTCCCAACTTGGCTTGCGCGGGCCTGTTCACCAATTATGAGGGTCCCTCACACCGAACGAGGGAAGTCATGGAACTGACGAAGAAGGAACGGCTGTCATTTGTTTATCAGCTCCGTATTCTTGAAAAACTGTATCCCGAGGATGCAGATCATTACGCAAAGAACAGGACCGCTCTCGAAGAAGGGTACACCTACCACTACGATTGGATGGTCGAGCATCTCTACGACGAGTTGAGCGAAGAACAGTGTCGCGAGGTGATCGACATCCTCGATATGTTCAGCGAAATCGCATGGGGCATCGAGAAGCTGGACGAGGGCGACAAGCTCAGGGAGCACCACATGGCGCGTTTCCCGGGGTTCGACGGCAACAACGAAACGCACCTGATGGCGTATGTCCGCTACTTCGTTGTCGATCTCGACCGCTTCTCGATATTGAAGCACGACGAATATCCCTACTTCAACAGCCACTGCCCGATGCTCGACACCTATCGCGAGATGTTGGCGCGTTGGCGGGGACTCGAGCGGCAGCACAATCTCGGACGCGAACAAATAGCCGCGCTTCTCGGTGACTGACCGTGACCAGTGAGACCGTCACCTGGATTGGCACCGCCTTCTCGATCCTTGGGGCCGGGATTGCGATCTGGCAGGCTTGGCAAGCGCGAACCTCAGCCAACAAGGCTGAGACGGCTCGTCAACAAATCATCGGCCGTTTCGAACATGGCGAGTTGGGAGTGCTTGACGGCGTTCTAGCGGCTGCCCTGAAGGCGATGGAGAAGTATGGCCCGGGTAGCCGCGCATCCTCGCTTCGAGGAACTTCTCCGGACAGCGATGCAAATGCCGTTCGCGCGTTCACAGCCGCCCTTGACCGGCATACTGATATGCTGACCAAGGCCTTCGGTGGGCCGTGTGTTGACGTGCGCGACCCGATCAACGCTTTGCTGGTCGAGTTTGGTGCGGCGAGATCAGCCGAGGAGCGCCTGCCAAAGGGGACCGAAATCTATCTCGAGATTACCACCTTCACTGGAAACATGAAGAAGGCTCTGGACGATCGCACGCTCGACGCTAACGGCGCTGCCGACCCAGCGTGACGAGCTTGCCCAGACAAGAGCTTTAGCTCCAATTCCGCCACCCCGCGCGGGGACCCCCTTCTCTAAGGGCGGCTGCGGACCTTGGAAAGGATGGAACGGCAGCGGGCGGCCCGGCCCTCATATAGGACAGGTCCGATCGGACTGGCCGGTTTGTGAAGAACTCAGGTCCAAAGCTGACTGAGTTGTTCCGGCCCAGTTCGAGTAATCCCCGAGGCCAACCGCCTCGGCTGATTTTCAGCACTGATCCGCTTCGTGAATGGCGTGATCGTCGATCTCCTCCACCTCTCTCGGTCCCGATTGGATAACAATCTGGACGTGCCTCATACGGGCCGCCTACAGCGAAGCGGCGCGACGTCCTACATCGAGGGCTTGGACGAAGGATCCGGACGGATGGCTGATAGCAACAGGGCCTGTGCGGGGCAGGAGGTCGAGGGGCTTCCCCCGCACTTCTACGTGCCGCGCGAGGGCGAGTTGCTCTACCACTACACGAGCATTGCGGGTGCGCGCGGGATCCTCGCCGGGGACGCCCTCTGGCTGTCGGATTTTGCCTGCATGAACGATCCGGACGAATATACCTACGCCCGGGATTGCTTTCTCGAAGTCTACCGGGACCGTCCAGTCTTCGTCGATATGGTGCCACGACTTTTGGCCACGTCCGCGCTGCTTGGGCTTGAGAACAATACCAAGATGTTTATCGGCTGCCTATCCCCGACTGATGACGACCCCGGCCAATGGGAGCGCTACGGGGACGGCGGAACTGGCTGCGCTATTGGAACCGACGCCCGCTTCCTCGTGGATTGGGCAGGGGTGAACGTCCGACGCGTCGTCTATGATCGTGACGGACTGGACCGCTTCGTCGGAGCGGGACTGATGATGCTCCAAGAGGAGCATGAACTGGAGCCCGACGATCGGGAAGCGCTTCTCGAGCTGGCGCAATTCTTCGTCAGCGACCTTTATGCGTTTAAACGGCCTCAGCATCGATCCGAACGGGAGATCAGGATCTCTCGGCTCCTTATCCGGGATGCGGGCGTGGCGAGCGGGTTTAGTGATCACGGCGGCAACTGTCCCGAAGGGCACGTAGATGCCCTACCAGTAGGCGTCAGGGAAGGCCGCTACGGCCCGACGCCTTACGTGGCGCTGCCGCTGTCACAAGGCGATCGAAAGGGTATTCGCTCTTTGACACTCGGGCCGTCTTTCCCCGGCAACCGTCCAGCAGACGCCGATGAATTAATCGCTTCCTGCCCGCCAAGCATCGAAATTCGGCGCGCTGAACCGCGTTCGTAGCGGACCGACAGCTACGTGGCCTCTGTGCTCCGAAAGAAGACAGTCCGCTTCCGACCCATTCAAGCCGCCGGTTAGACTGTTTCAGTTTCAAATCTGATTTGCGGCGCGCGCGAGTTCGCGACCTAAATTGACAAAAACCTTGACCGCCGCGGGCGGATAACGTCCGCTTAGGCAATAAATGCACAAGGGCGCGAGCATAGGGCTCCACGACCGTTGTCTTCTCTGTCGGTTACCCAGCAACGCCAGGTTGGCCCGGCTGCCGGAAAGTCTTCGCTCCGAATAACTAACGACCATCGCCGGTCGTCAGAACCCCACCGTGAGTAAATGATCGTTGCCGCTCCCTTCTGGAAGACACGACTGCGGGCCGCAATAGGGGTGTGCAGGGCTACTTTTCACATTTCCACTTCCGGCATTTCGATACCAATTACAAAGAGTTCGCCCATCCTACTGACTTTCGAAACTCGAGCCTCGAAATTCAGCCCTTCGATTGCCACGAAATCGCCCGAGGGCCGACCCGCGGAGGATGCGAGCAAGGTCTCCGGGATTGCTCCGGAGGTGGTTAGCAACACCCGATCGTGGTCTACCCAGCAGTTCTGGCTTCGCATCGCGAGCGAGCACCCGAGGACCCCTCTTGACCATATGAACCTGCCCGAAGAGAACGGCAGGGAACTGTCGATGACTTCGAAACCGAGACCGTTATCGGCGTCGACCCGCATAATGAGGCTCGTGGGATCCATTCCGACGAGCTCGAGCACCTTCGCGGTGAGAGAACTCATCCTCGTCTGATCGAAGGGCTCTCTGTCATCCTTCATGACCGACACATACGCATCGTGATCCTGCAATACCGAAGTCATGAGTGCGACGAGTGGTTCGACGCGCTCGGCGACTATCCTCGACCGAGCCCTGTCGAGATCGTCTCGCACCGTGACGACCCGAGCATGGAGAAGAAGGCGTCCTCCGTCTCCCTTCACGAAATCGATCCGCTCGAGAGTGGCCTTGGATCTCGTTTGAAACATGGGTTGCAGCTGTTTCCATGTTTCCTCCGCCATCTCGATCAGAGCCTCTTTCTCAGCGATCAACTGGCCGATCGATGCCATTAGGGTCGATCGGATGACACGAACGTCCGGTTCGGAAGTGGTATCGATCGGTATGAGGAGATTGGGGGAGGACAATCGTCGGATGTCTTGATCGAATACGGATATCTCGACGTTCGCGGAACCTTGGACGTGAGACAGTCGGATCGGGAAGGTTGCGTCCAACCCGAGGTCCGCAAGAACTCGTCGAAACGCATGCTCATGGCCCTGCGCTGCCTCCCAATCCGAGCGGCCACTGTCCTGGCAATCGTCGAAGATGATTTTCTCGCCTACGACTGGATCAATATGGGTGCTCGATAAGGCCATGCTGCAGTCCGTTGTGGTGTTGGGCCGGTACTTTATATGATGGAGGATCGGCGCTCCCAAGCTGCCTCGACGCGACGCGGGCTACCGCTTGTAAATGAGAATATTGATCTAGAGCAGCCGACCAGCACGACGCGAGAGCCTGAGCTGTAGCGCATTAGGGTCAGGATGACGCTAGGCCGCCGAGCGCTTTGACGGTCCGCCATCCGAACGATGGAAATGTGTGCCGAGCCGTAACGGCAGTCGCGGGGCGCATCCGATTACGGCAGCTAGATCAATCCCAGCGCGAGGTCCGTCATGAACTTCTCGTGCCACCTTCGTCCGAAATGCTGCCCGGCGCTCCGGGGGAGCTTCAGGCCGATCTCGTGGAGAAGGCCTTCGAGATGGACGATCCGGGCGCCGTGGCCCTGCCGGTGACCCAGCCTCATGCTACCCCCATCGGGACCGCAAAATATCCAGGCATCCTCGCGAGCGAGCGCATGCGTCCACAGATGAAGTTCTCCGTCATGAACCGATGAGCCGCCATAGAGACGAAGTACGAGCACCTCGTCTTCGTCCACCTCGTTCACGGTCAACGATGCACGCAGCGCTCGTTCATCGATTTCGACCTTCCGTTCGCGCAGCTGGTTTCCCGTCTGCGTCTCCTCGATGCATTTCTCGACGGTCTCGAGGTTGTAGCCTCCCGCCAATGCATCCCAGCAACCCGTAAGATGGGCTTCGAGGATGACGTTCGTATCGACGAGAACCGGTTTGTCACGAAGCCGCACGGTAGGTGTTTCAGGCCGCGTCCGCCATAGGTCCGCCCATCGTTGACGGACGCACGACCCCGTGATCATCGAACAGCCGACCCATTGCTTCTATCGTCAGATCGGTGAGCACGGCTGCCCTGCTGACGGAGATCAACCCTCTGGATATTGCCTTAGCCAGACGTTCGGCGAAGGGGCGGCTGAAGAGAGGGGGCAGTGCAGTGGCACGGCGAGCAAGCTTCCGGCGCGAGGAGTTATGCAGGTATTCCGGACAGATGATGCCTGCGTCGATGAGTTCGTATCCGAGGGCCTGAGCAGAAACCCCGAGAACGCCGGCCTTCTCCTTCACCCACTCGTTCACGTCTTCTCCCGGCTCGCCGAGTGCCTCGATGGCCTCCTTCGGCATGAGGAGGCCGGCTGCGAAACGGTCTGCGAGTTGCTCGATGCGCTTCAGTTTCTTGGCTTCGGCATCATTGGCCGCCTCACCGTCCAGCCATTTCGGCGGCATGGTCTTCCATGTCAGGAGGTGGAAGAGTTCATGCGCGAGATCGAAGTTTCTGCGGCCTTCCGGTTCACGCCGGTTGATGAGAGCGACATCTAGGTCCGGAAGGGTGCTCGCGGCGCCGGAAATTCCGGGCAGCGCATCCACCATCAGCACGAGGATGCCCATGCGCTGCTGCATCACGTCAGCCAGTGCTTTACCGGGAGCAATTCCCAGCTCGAGTTGGCGGGCCATCGCACTTCCCGCTGCGGTCGCCTCTTCGAAGGAACTCTTGAATGTCAGGTCGAGGGTATGACGGAGCGCACTTCGATCCTCCCCGAGAGCGCGACCGAATTCGCGGTACGCCCCGATCCATTCCGAGGCTCGCTCCTCGAACTGCCGTAGGTCATCGATCTCGCTATCCGATTGCCTCCAGGAAAACTTCGGCGTCGCCATGGGTATGAACGGGTTGGTGAAGCGCTCCAGAGGGACATCGAAGAATTCGAGTACCGTCATGAGTTCTGGAACCGTGATACGACGCTCATCGGCCTCGATCTGGCCGATCGTCTGCCGGTTCTCAAGCCCGAGAACCTCCCGCAGTCTGTCCTGTGTGACGCCGCTCTTCTCTCTCAACGCACGTATTCGCTCGCCGACTCTGATTTCCATTTTCATTCTCCACTATGCAATATAATCTTGCATTTTCTCCTATGCAAGGCCTTCCTATCGTCGCTGCCGTACCTTCATCGCCCTGAAATGGGCATGGCGAAGAAACTGCTCGAGATGCGGCGCCGCACGCTCGGGGTTTTTGGCGGCGATCATTGCCTCGAGCGAGCGCCAGCCGTTGTACAGAACGTCGTGATCCCGCTCAGCTATGGCGAGTTCGAAAAGCATGAGCAGAAAGGTCGCGACCACATCGGTTTCCGCCTTGCGCGATGGCAGGCCCGGGTCGACGGCATTGGCTGCGACAAGGCGGTGATCGGCTGCGATGCCCAAACCGGCACACGCATCCCGCAACGACGGGAATCGGTCCTTCGCTGCCCTGGTGTGGCGACGCATGAGATCGACGTGATCGGCTTGCTGGAGATATTCGAGTAGGGGCAGATCGAACAACCAGTGGCGGGCCGCTCTTCTGCGTATGACTCCCAGATCATGGCCTGTACCGTTGTACGAGACGAGGATCGAACTCGCTGGATGAGCGCCGACGATCGCGTCGAGGCGGAGAAGCAGATCGTGCTCTTCCTCGCTCTCTCCCGAGACCAGTTCGACATTATCCCAGACATTCTTTCGCAATCGCGCGGTGAGGACCGCGAACGCAGAAAGCTTTTCCAGGCCGATGCGCCACCCTTTGCCGCCGCCGGCAAGCGCACGAGCGGTAGGATCCTGCTTGGTCTCGATATCGAGCACGAGATAGTTGGCTTCTGGGGAAGATGCGTCTTCCATTCTTTTCCTCCATCCTGAAAATCGCTACTTCCGCTGCTCTGCGTCAGGAGATTGAAGATGTTCGCGATCGGCTACGGCGTCCTGGATGCCGCCTTGCGCGTCATCCATGACATCAGGGACGACAAGGCTGGGCTGCTGGCCCGCTATAAGAACTTCCAGCGAAACGGCTTTCCGAGCGGCGTCAATGCCGGCCGAGGCAAGGCCGTGATGTTCGGGATCGACCAGATCCTGCAGCTTCTCTTGGCGTTCGAACTGGTGGAGACTGGCTGTGGTCCTACGAGGATCATTCGGATCGTGCGCACCAACTGGCCCGAACTCAGGCCCGCCTTCGCACAGAGCTGGCTGGTGGCTGCGGGCCAGGCGAACAATACGAGGGGTCGGCCGCAACTGGTCATGGCTCCATCGGCACTGGCCGAGATGAACACCCCGGACAGGCCGGACCTCCCGGTCCGCTCACCATTCGCGGTTTCTAATTACGGCGAAATCGGCGAGTGGCTGTCAGATCCTCGGACCCAGGCGACGAGGGTGGTCGTGGATCCCGCGGCGATCATTCGAGGCTTCCGGGACTTCCTCGCTCAGGCCGATGAGAACATCGCTCAAGCCTTCGACGATGGTTTCCGGGATTGGGCCAGTGACGAAGTCGGCGTGGCGCTCGGTGAACGACGCGCCTCACCGTCTATCTGACCATTGTGCGAGTTGGCGGGCGCATCCCGCTTCGTCGAAGATCTCGTCCCTCCGTTGGCAGTATCGGAGCGCGATATGCTTCATATGATCGAGCCGCGACCTTCGGGAGGGACAGATGGCACGAAATCGTTCGATGGACGCAATCCGCGCGGATGTCGGCCGTGACGACTGGTCCGACAGATCGTACCCGCTTTCCTCCAGAACGAGTAGAAGACAGTCGGCTAGCCGGGCTCCGTTACCGACATCGATCTCATGTAGGCCAGCTCCATCCGGCCCGAAAGTCCTCCGCGTGTAGATCCGCCGCTTCAGGTCTCGCGCCGTTCCCGGAGCGAGGACACGATTACCGGCGCCAGCGGCACGAAGGAGCCAGTCCATCCATGTCCATGCGTCCGATGCGATCGGATGACCAAGGTCGCTCTCTTCAGTCTGGTCTGAAACCATCCCCGAAGCATGCCTGGATTTCCTGAAGATTCTCTGGACGTCGCTTTCCGCGCAAGTCGCAGGTCACCACCGGATCCGAATTCGCCGCGCGGATTTCGCGCCGCTTCCCGCAGGTGGTTGCAGAAGCCTCTCCACCTGAACGCGCATTCATTGGCGCTTGAGCGGCGATGATGACGAACCTGACCAGGCACCGATGCGAGTGGTGCGCAGCATGCGCGGTGAATGCAGATCGTCGTCGTGGCTAACGCGGATTGAGGGGGTTTTGCCGCCACGATGCCGGTGATAGAATTGCAGGATGGCAAAGGCGGACGACACGACCGACGATGATGGACTTGCCCTGTCCTTCGGCAGACGCCTCGCCGAATTGCGGGAGATCGCGGGGATCGATGGCACCGAACTCGGGCGTCGGGTCGGCATGTCGCAGGCTCATGTCTGGCGCCTCGAAGCAGGTCGCGCCGTTCCGAACTTGAGGACGATGGCGAGGATAGCCGTTGCGTTGGACGTGTCGCTCTCAGCGCTCGTAGCGGACGTCGATTGCTCGAGCGTCGAGTTGCGCAACAGAGACTACGTTCGGCACAAGCCGGTCCGGTCGTGACCGTCAGACATCGGGCCGCGGCAGACGTGGCAGTCGCGCGAGAACATGGAAACCGTCCTCGCCACTACTGTAGCTGAAGGCCCCACCACGAGTTCGGCACAGAGCGCGCATGATCCGCAGGCCTCCGCCGCCTTTGCGCCCAATCCCACAAGCCTGGCTCGAATTCTCGCAACGCAGGAGGACGGATCGGCGCGTGAAGCGGATCGAAAGGAGGATCTCGTGGGCCCCCGACCCGTGCTTCATCGCGTTGGTGAGCATTTCGTGTGCAAGATTGAGGATGGTGCGCGCGAGATCCGGCACGACCCGCACGGTAAGTGTGCACGTAGTGAGCGCGATGCCTCCGGGTATCGAACGGCCTTGCTCCATAGCTATGGCGAGATCGCGAAGGCACTCTACGATGTCACATCCGCGCTCTTCTGGGCTGGCGAGAATTCGGCGCACTGCGACGAACCCCTCCAGTCGCTTGATTGCGCTTTCGACGAACGGAAGCGAACCTTCCTCGTGATCTCGGACAGTCAGCTTCAGAGCAGCGAGCGCAGAAGATAGTTCGTTGGCGGTCCGATGCTGTTCGTCCTGAAGCATCAACTCGGCTGCCGCCCGACGTGTGCGTGAGGTCTTTGATGGATTGATTCTGTCCATGGGGCCCTTCCTTACTCACGTATGTAATACTTTAAAGTATTTTTCGCAAGCGGTTTTGTGAGCGGCTTGGAAGCGGCGGTCATCCCACTTATAGAAAGACCATTGACCCCCAGACGGACGCTAGTTCTCCCTAGCTCGGATGGTTTCTGGGGCGCGGGATCCTCGACAAGTGGGATTTCCGGGTGCAGCCAAGGTCGCGCAGTTGGGTTTCATGAGCCTGGGCGGTAGGAAACCTCGGGCGAGAGGATCGCGGCGTCCTTCGGCATGCGAAGCACGTCACCGGGAAAGATGTCGCCCGGATGATCGAGCAGATCACGATTGAGAGCGAATATCTCGTCATGGCGATCCGAATCCTTCAGGATCCGGCGGGCAATGCGCCATAGGCTCTCGCCCGGTGCGACGACGTAGGTCGGTAGATCGGCTTTGCCCAATGGATCGAACAATTGCCTTCCTGCTTCAATACTGCGTTCCAAGGGCGCGAGCGGCGCCGGACGGTAATCCGCTCCGCCGAGAGAAGAACCGGGCAGGAACCAGCGACGCAACGCTGAGGGATGTATATCCTCAGCCTCGACAGGCCCGCTGCGGTCAGCGGTGAGCAGCTGGTCCTTGGCGGCGGAAAGTACCCTACTGGCCGACCTTCGGAGCGAAAAACCCTGCTCGGCCAGCGGCTGCGGCGTATTGGTCAAGGGCGCATCCGCGCGGTAGCGTATGTCGTCGAGTTGCGAACGTCCTCCGAGATCCACCTCGAGCCCCATCTCGATGGCGCCCTTGAGGACCCAATGCAGAGCGGCGTTCGAGAGGCCGCGTTCCGGACCACCGCCCCCGACCGAGCCATGGTCGCCCGCGAACCACTTCTGCTGATAGGGTGCCTCGGTCGAATAAGGGTCGTGCCCCGACGCGACATTCAGTTCGCGAACGTTACGCCAGAGCGTCGGCATGAAGTGGACCCGCCGCTCGTCTATTGCGACCGCGTGCCTGCCGGCCTCGACGAGATCGGACAGCTGGGTGTCGTGATCGGAGTAGCGTTTGTCTTTACGCCGGTCGAAGGTCGCCGCTATCGCCTTCCAGCCGAGCGACCCGACCGTGTCCCACACGCCGCAATAGCGTACCTTGACCATTTCGGCATCCGTAGAGGGGTCGTCTTGCCGTCGCCAAGCGAGCTCCGCAGCGGAAACGCAGGACGCAGGACAGTGCCTGCGGCGGAATTCGAGCAATTCTTCCGGTTCGTCCGCGTCGCGGTTGGCATGCATACCGTAGAGTTCCCAGGCCCGCCTCAGTTGCGAGGCATCCGCGACCGAGATGATTCCCGCACACTTGATGAATCCGATGAATGTGCGCGCGGTGAAGGCGCCGCGGCTGAAACCGAAGACGAATATCTCGTCGCCGGGGCGATAATTGAAGATGAGGAAGCGATAGGCCTCTTGGACGTTGGCGACGAGGCCCTTCCCGAATGCCCCTCCGCGGAACGTCTCGTCTGACGCCGTGCCTACCCCCTCATCATAGTAGACGATTTGGTCGCGCCCGTCTCGGTCGACGGGCGGCACACTTTCGGCCAGCAACACGACATTCGTAGGGTGCTGACTTGAATCCAGTTTATTCCATGACCCATCGAAGCACAAGACCAAGCGCCGCGTCTGTCGCCGCTCCTCTCCACTTTCGAGGCTTTCCAGTTGCAGTTCGTCCTGGGTCATTCTGTCATGCACCTCCTGCGTTTGAGCGGGGACGGCCCCATCGAGCCGCCCCCGCCGAGGATCACTTCTCGCGCACCGTCGTACTCGGGCTGCTCTTCCCGTGCTTGGCGGTCACGAAGCGGCCGCTGATAGCGCTGCGATATGCGCCGCCGGTGCTTCCACTCTTGCCTGCGGCCTCGCGCACGGTCGTGCTGAGGCTCGCCTTTCCATGCTTTGCTGGTGACGTAGCGACCACTCCCGGCGCTACGGTAACGACTTCCTGCCATGATCTTGCTCCTTCACGTGCTTCCGGCGGGCGGACCGATTCGCCTGCCATTGCCCTTGTCGCACGCGAGGGTGTCGGAACATGTCACCCTCGAAGCGAGCCGATCAACGCTCGCCGTGTTCTTCGAGAAGGCATAGGGTGTTGACCAACTTCATCTGCTCGACTGTACTGACCGGCGTGTCTAGCAGCGAGGGGCTCATGATCACGCGCGCGGCGACCTTCGCGCGCGACACGGCCACGTTGATCCGGTTGAGCGAGAATAGAAACTCCACGCCACGAGGTATCTCCTCCCCGTCCGACGTCGTCATGGATACGATGCACACGGGTGCCTCCTGCCCCTGGAAGAGATCCACCGTGCCGACCTTGACGTCGGAGTCGAGGGCCGATCTCAAGGCGTTGACCTGCGCGTTGAACGGCGCGACCACGATCACGTCCTTCGATCCGATCACGTGCTGCTCGCCGTCTCGATCGACATATCGCGCGCCCAGGACGGATTCGATCTCCGCATGCACGCGCTCGACCTCCTCTGGCGAGACCTGCGAACGGCCCTCGTGGCAGGCTCCCACGACCCGCGCCCCGGCGAGATCCGTCCCGTCAGGTGCGACGAGCGACTGCGCCGAAGCCGCGGCGTCGTTCTCGAGCCGTCCTTCGTAGACCGCTCGCGAGATGAAGGCGCATAAGTCGTCGTGCAGTCGCCGCGTGGTCGGTAGGAAGATCCCCCTGTCGGCAGGGACCGTGCGGTGCTCGCCGATTAGGTATTCCAGGCTGGAGAGACCGCTCTCGCCAGGATGGGCGCCTTGTATCGGTTGCGGAAGCTGCATGGGATCGCCGACCAGCACGATGTTGCGGGCCACTCGCGACATGGCCATCACGTTGGCGAGCGACACCTGCCCTGCCTCGTCGATTACCAGGTGGTCGAACGCCGCATCGTCGTATCGGGCGAAATGCCATGACGTCGCCCCGACCACATCGGCCGCGGCGATCTCGGGCGCCTCGTTGTCGCTCACGACCTGCACCGCGGGGTGGTCGCCGGCGTCCGAGGGGTCCGAGACCTTCTGCGCGATACGGCACTCGACGCCCTGATCCCCAGCCTCCTCCGCCACCCCCTTCAGCAGGTTGCCGATGGCACGGTGGCTATTGGACGATACCGCCACGCGGCGTCCTGTCCTCACCAGTGCGACGATCGCCTTGGCCGACACGTAGGTCTTGCCCGTGCCGGGAGGTCCCTGGATCGCGAGGACCGTGTCCCGCATCGCGCCGATGGCCTCGACGGCTCCTTCGACCAGTTCCCTGCCTTCCGCGACGATCGCGACCCCCGGTTCGACGCAGTCGATGCGGGGATGCGCCTTGGTGAGAAGATCGACGATGGCGGAGGCGCGAGGGTCGGCCGCTATGATGCGCTCGGTCGTCGAGGCCATCGCCTTGCGGACGATCCGGTTGTCGATGGGTCGTGGAGGGAGGAGATCGAGTCTGTCGGGCAGTGGACCCTTGGCCGTCGATCGTCGTAATACGACGGTGCGGGCCTCCTCGTCGAGGGCCACAAGGTTGATGCCTTCGGGCATCGTCGCCGGCTTCACGCACGGCGTCTTGCCGACCCTGAGCTTCGTCTCCTGCTCGGGAAAGCGGTATTCGCGTTGGAACGAGCGCTTGTCCTTGATTGCCGCACCCGTCGCTTCGAGCCCCTGCAGGCATTCCAGGTCGTCCAGCAGATCCTCGCTGTCTTGGGCGAGCCTGTCGAAGATCGCCCAGTAGGCCGGCTTGTCCTCCCTCTGGTGGAAGCGACTGAGATCGAAAAGGAGCGTCGCGACGTTCTCGCCGAGCTTCTCTCCAACCGGCACCAGCCTCTCGCGCAGGGCCTCGTCCTCGTCCTCCTCGGCCTGGACCTTCTCGTCGGCCTTCGGACCCGGAGTGTCGCCGAAGACTGGATAGGGGCCGGCGGGCCGCACTTCCGACACGAGCCAGTCGCGCAGAAGCTTCGTCGATATGCAGTCGGTGCGGTTGTAGTCGCGGATCTCGTCGAGGATTTCCTGTCTTCGGGTCCTGCGCCATTCCTCGTAGGCGACGACGCTGGCGCCGGCGGTCGCGACCTGGTCGTCGCGCTTCGCCATGTAGAAGGCCTCAAGGTCCTTGATGGAGTATCCCTTCTCGGACGCGATCAGGCCGCCTGCCACCACCCTGAAGAGATCGACGAACCGACGTTCGCGTTGGAGCTGGTCCATCGCAGCCTCGCCGGTCCTGTGCTGAGAGGTCAACCGTCGCAGTGCCGCTATCTCGTAGTTGGCGTAGTGGTAAATGTGGGCCCTGGGGTGCGCACGCATGTGCGAGGAGAGGAAGTCGAGGAGGTCGTGGGTGAGCTTCGCCTCCTCCGTTCGGTCGTGCGCCCAGAAGTCCACGAAGTCCCAATCGCCGTCCTTCAGCATCCAGATGCCGTGGAGGTACTCCAGTCCTCCGTCCGGATAGTAGGGATCGCCCTCGATGTCGTAGAAGAGGTCGCCCTCGTCGGGTTCGGGAAGCAGGTCGAAGCCGCGGCCGTCGACCTGCTCGCGAAGTACGAATTCCGGATCACCGCCGGCGCGCCTGGCGGCCTGCAGGCCGGCCTGGATCCTCAGCCGCTCCCACGTCTCTCCAGCCATGCGCGGTATGCGCGTCGTCGCCTGAGCGAGCTCGGTCATCGTACCGATCCCCGCCTCGCGCAGCTTGTCCCGCTGCATGCGTGTCGCGTTCGCGACGAGGGAGAGGCTGTCCGTTTCCCGCCAGACCTTCTCGCAGTGCGACTTCCAGCGGCACAGGACACAGGCAGTGACCGGTTCGGGACTCGTCACAGGGCGGCCGTCGATGAAACGCTGGAAGATGCGTCGTGACCGCCGGGCGTAGGCCGACACCTCGTCGAGGCGCACCGTGAAGCGCGAACCATCACCGAGTTCGAGGTGGGCGTGCTCCGGCGGACGACCCTGCATGTCGGCCAGCAAGTCGCTGTAGAGGCACAGCTGGAGGACGTGCTTGGGGTCGGGCTTACGCTTCAGCTTGGTGTCTACGACTTCGTAGGACCATTCGCCGAGCTCGGAAGGCGCCTCTACCTTCTCCAGGAAGTCCGAATAGCCTCCCCATACGCCGTCGAGCATCGCTCCCTGAAAAATCACATCCGCCCCGGAGCGCATCGCCTCCAGCGTTGATGCGACGCACTCCTCGATATTACGGCCTTTTGTCTCGATCTCCACGACTTCTCTGCCATCGGCCTTCAGTCGCTCCAAGAATGCCAGCTCGTGCGCATCACCCTGTGCTTGGAGCAGTACGGCCTCTTCGCCTTCCTCGTCTGGTTCAATATCTCCAACCTCGAGCTTCCGCAGGTCGAGGGTCGTCGCATGTCGGCACCCTTTGAACCGCATGAGATCTGAAGCCGAAAGTCGGAATGTGCCGTCGATGGACTGCATCGGTGTTCTCCTTGCCTGCCGACTACTAGCGCAGGGTGACAGAACATGTCATGGTTCGATTATGTCCCTCATCAAGGCCAAGGAACTGCTGAAGATAGCGATGCTCGCGACCAGGCGCAGCGGGGTGACCTTGCAGGACATCCGTCAGGAGCAGTCCTGTTCGCATCGCACGGCGCAGCGCTGGACGGACGCTCTCGAGGAGGTCTTCCCCCAGGTCGAGATCGAGGTCGATGAGGATCGGCAGCGCCGGTGGATCATCCCCGCACGGCAGATCGCAGCGTTGCTGACGCCGAGTGGGGAGGAACTGGCGGCAATGGGTATGGCTATCGAAGAACTCGAGAGAGGCGACCTTTCCAGCCAGGCTTCGTTGCTTAGGGAGTTGCGCGCAAAGGTAAGAAGCCTCGCGCCGGCCACCGGCAGGACACGAAGCGAAGTCGACGAGGAAATACTTCTGCAGGCTCTTGGCCACGCGGCCCGTCCCGGCCCTCGTTCCAGGACCGATACTTCGATTGATGCCGCACTCGCCGAGGCGTTCAAGGGCCCGTTCCTGGTGCGTATGCGTTACCGCAGCCGCGAGGGGAGGTCGTCGATCCGGACTGTGGCGCCGTATGGCATGCTCCTGGGCGTGCGCCGATACCTCGTGGGCAAGGATGCCGCCAAGGGCGTGAGGGCTCCACTCCAGCATTTTCGCGTGGAGTCGATCTCCGAAATCGAGGTCCTGGACGACAGCTTCGAGCAGGACGCCGACTTCGACCTGCAGAAGCATGCTGAGATCGGGTTCGGTTCCTACATCGACGAGAGAAAGGTGATCGACGTCGTCTGGCGGTTCGACGCCGAGGCGGCGCCTCGCGCCGATAGGTTCATGTTCCATCCGGCCCAGACGCTCCAGAAGGAGCCCGACGGTTCCCTACTCGTTCGCTTCAGGGCCTGTGGCATGACCGAGATGTGTTGGTTCCTCTATCAGTGGGGGGAGCACGTAGAGGTGCTGCAGCCTGCTGAGCTACGAGAAATGGTTCATTCCGCCCGCCGGACGTTTGCGGCGTTGCCCTGACATCATCGAGCTTTCTACCGCTCAGGGTGCGTGGAAACCTTCGCAACGAAGCGGCAGTCGCTGATGACCAAAAGAGCGCGTACACCGCGAGCTCCGCCCTGCCCTCCGAGAGGAAGTCGCACGCGCGTTACGACGAGCTGCAAAGATCGTATACACGTAGGACCTTAACTTCGAGGCGGACCACTTCGGTAGGTTAGGGAAAGCCTCTCATCCAGCTCTCGAGCCGTTTGCGGTCTGCCCAGGGAGCGGGAGCCGCGATCACACCCGCAGACCTCGCCCATTGTGAACATCTCTCGCTGGCGTCTTCTATTTCGCGATATCCCGCTCCTCTCTCCTTCTCGGTCATCGTTGGCCAGAGCAAGTGGGCGAGGGCCAATCGATTTGCCGGGGCGAGCTCAATCCCTTTGGGTGGCACAGATTGCCATCTCGCTTCGGAGATCGAGGGATCATGAACTGTCAAAGGAACTTCCGCTTGAAGAGCGAGCCTTCTGACGATGATCAAGGTCGATCTGGTTCGTCCTCCTCGGGTGTACCGGCTGAAGATCGGCCCGATTGGCGTAACGTGAAATGTCTCGGTTGGCTTCAAGCCAGCCTCTGCTGCGATACGAGATTTCAGCGACACCGTCACCGCTTCCGGAATGGAGCGCCGGATGTTCGATGCTTCTCGTATCATTCCTCCGAGCATGCCCTCGAGCGCCTCGCTGACGTGACCTTCGACAGCTTCCACCTCACCGGGGACGGGGGTGTTCGAAATTCTGAAGCCCTTATCGCCGACAGGATCAACGTCGACGGTAGCGTCTTCGAAGATAGGAGCGCCGTATGTCCATCGGCAAAATTTCTCGGATGCCTCCACATCCGGCACCATTGCCAAATCCACCGATAGATCCCCGACCTGACGCGGGACGATCGCATGGTAGAGGGTCGCTCTTCGCTCACGACCCTTACCATCTTCCGCGCGATAAGTGCGACGCACCGGAACGACGTAACAAGGATATCCTTCAACGACCCAATCTTCGGTCGAGCTGGAAAGCGACCCAGCGGGAGACAACAGCCCGGTGATTGACACAGGCGAAATTGCCCGAGGACTAGGTGAACAGAAATCGTGCAACGTGATCAGCTATGTCCTGCGTATGTGCAATCGACCGAAGATAAATGAATCGTGCGCTAGTACTGATACTTCTCGGCTACGAAGCTTGCACGAATTCGCGCTAAGATTGTTGGTCTCAGGGCGATCGGCTAACGAAGATAGCGCCTGAGTGGCGAAGCCGGATCGCCTCTGGACGATCCGGCGCACCATGAAATCTAGGCCGCCTTGGCGAGATGAGGCAGCTCGAAGGTATCACCCCGCTTCCACTGCTCGTCCTGGATCGCGATGAGTTGCCTGTAGGCCCTTACCATTTCGCCATCTGCCTCCTCGAAGGTCGAAGCCGGTGCGTCGGCGATGTGGTGCAGTTCGAGCATATCGTCGAACCTGTAGGCGCCCAGGTTGAAGCCGTCTGGGACAAGCGTCGCGCGGTCGTCTTCCCCGGTCAGGCAGAGCATGCAGTTCTCGATGTAGTGCATCCCCCCTCCCATCTGTGCGACCAAGCCGATTTGCGGAACCGTCGGGCACTCTGCAGACTGATGAACCCATAGGAGCGGGCGGCCGGTTGCTTGGACCCGGCAAGCGAACTGCATCAGGCCAAAGGCGTTAGGAGCCGTTCCGCTCAGCATGATGTCAACCTTGTCTCGGAATTCATTGAAGCGTCCGGACGTGCCACCCAGCAGGTGAGCAAAGGCAGCGAGGTAGTTGGCGATGCGCTTCTGTTGTTCGATCTCAGTCATCTCAAGTCTCCATAGGCCGCGGGGAGCGCGTGCCCTTTTCCGCTCTCTTTCAGAGAGCCACCCCCTTTCGTTCTAAAAAAGTCTATACGTGCGGCCGCGTCCGCATTTCAGTCATCCGTCCGCAGTGGGGCGGTACCGGAAAGCAGCCGTACCGCCCTGATGACAAGCGTCGATGGTTCAATGCGGGAGGCTCGACTCCAGCATTCTAATGGGGACAGCTTAATCACCTTCGCCAATGCCGATCCAACGCAGCCAAGCGCGGAGCCGGCTGATGAGGCGCCGCCACCAACCTTCCGGCTGGTCGTAATGCGCCTCACGGCGCAAATCCTCGCTCGCCCGGCTCACCGCGATCTGCTCCGGGCTCCACTGACTGGCCCATGCGACCTCGCCGCGGGTGATCCAGTAATGAGCGTTGCACACGTTCCAGTTCCCCACCGACGGGCTCAATGTGGGGCCGGAAGGATCCACCGATATTGAATAGTCGACCGGACCGATCGGCAGATAGATGACATCACCGCATCCACACGCACAAAGGTGCGCCGAAATTTCATATTCCCGGGACCAGTAGAGCGCGCCCGCCCCGAGCGTTTCGGGCAATTCTTCCACCTCAACGAGCCGGTATCTCATGCTTCACCAATCCAGTTACTGGAGCCGATCGAGACCAGGCTGTGCCAGTAGGCAGCGTCATCAGTATAGAAACCCCGAAGCTGCTTGTAGCGCATGACCGCGATCACCGCATTCAGCGCATTTAGCTCAGCGATCTGCACGAAGGTGCGATAGGCGCCATCTTCGGTCCGGCGATCCAGCGGAACCTCCTTGATGGCCCGCGCCGCCGTCGCCGGGGTGAACAGGGTTGTCCGGACCAAGCCGTCCAGGGAGCCCTCCTCTTTTTCCACGCCCATGCCGACATCGATAAACGTGATGCCGAGGCGGGTGAGCATCTCGCAGATTTCGGCCCGCGCCTCGCCATCGTCGATGCACACGAACGCAAAGGTCGTTTCGGCGAAGAGAGCCTCGTCCCCGGCGCCGATGCGCTTGTTGCGAAAGGTAAGGCCATGACGAAGCGGCTCATATTTTCGCTTCAGCACCTCGGTCTTCAAGTGCCCGAATTGGTCCATCGGGACTCCGCCCGGAAGGCGGAAGCCATTATGAACCTTGAAGGTGTCGAAATCATAGGCGTCGATCGCTGCGACGGGCGTCTTCACGATGAAGTCGAGCACGAAGCCGCCAGTGCCGCCCAAGCCGATGACGGCCACCCTGTCGTTCGCGACCCGCTGGTTCAGGTCGGTGATCTCGGCCCGTGCCGAGAAGGTGTCGCGGACCTTAAAAGGCGAGGTGTCGGGCGGTACATCGTAGGTTGCGCCGGTCCGCGCGGACACGCCGAATTTCTGTTCGGCCGGCGCGGAGATTAGCGACACATAATGCTCGACTAGGAGGCCGTAGGTCGCGAAGCCTTCGGGCGGCTTGTTGGATAGATGGCGCACGTAGGTCGTGTCGCCGATCGGCAGCGAAACCTCGCCGGTCCCCAAGTTCGGGATCGCGCTGCCGTTGGCATAATGCGGGGCCGAGCCGGACCAATACATCTGGTGGTTGACTGGCGGACCTAGGTTCTCCGGGGTCGGCAGATTGAGAGGCGCCGCGAGGCGCCCCTTCTGCAGCGCCCCGGCGGCGTCAAGATAATAGACGTCGTCGACGACCAGATGGGCGCCGATGATCGAAACAGCGTAGTCTCGCTCGACCAGCTGTCTCAGGTCGTCATGACTCTCCAGTACGTTTGACACGGAAGCGCATCCCTTCAACGATCTCGACGGAGCCGTCCTTTGACAGCGTGCCTTGGGCGCGCCCCGAGGCGCCGCGCTCGTAGACGATGCTGTAGGTGGCGTCGGGGAATTGTGCGTGGTCCGGATAGGCCAGCGCGACGACGCGGTCGTATGTGATCTTGCCCTTGGGCTCCTCGAACTTCCGCGAATTGATCGCGATCGTCACCAGCTTCTCTTTGGCCATGATATTCAATTTCCTTCTTGCTTGGCGGCGCACCCGACCGTGGGCGCGCCGCCGGCTTAGTGCTTCATGTCACGGGGCGGATTGGGATCGTTGCCGTAGGAATCGGCGTCCCGGATCCGGCCATCGGGTCGATGGATCACGACCTCGCCGCTCTCACGGATAGCCCGGCCGCGGGCGGCCTCGATCGCATCCGCTTGGGTCCGATGGGTGGTCCCGACCCGGTCGGCGCCCTCGCGGCGGGTGGCCCATTCCCCATTGTGAGGCACGACGTGGATCCGCTTGTCATTGCTCATTTCGTCACTCTCTATAAGGCGGGTTGACCCGCTACAGCTCGTAAGCCTATCTTGACGAACTCGTCATTACTGCGATGGCCCCTCTCCGCGGCGCCCTAGCAGGGTTTATGACGATATCGTCAACTGAACTATACGGAATCGTCATGAATGGGTCAAGCTCGCAGTCTGTGTTTGGGGCGCGCCTCAAAGAAGCGCGCGAACAACAAGGACTTAGCCAGGCAGAATTAGGGGAACGCGCCGGGATGCAGCCATCCGCGATCGCCCATTTCGAGGCGAATCGGCGCAAGCCCTCGTTCGAGAATGTGCGCCGGCTTGCGACGTCCCTCGGGGTGTCTTCGGATTATCTGTTGGGGGTGCAGGCGACGGTGGCATTCAGGAACGAAGAGAAGCTCACTGCTGGCGACAGGGATTATATTCAGGGCCTGATCGATCGGCTTGCGGGAGGAGGGAAGACCTGAGATGGCGGGCAAATTCCGTCTCCTGATGGCGACGCAGACCGGGCAAAAGCGCGCCAGGGACGAGGGGTTTCACTCCTTTCCGGTGGACCCGTTCGCGATCGCGGCGAAGCACGACATCCATATCGAAGAGAAGCCGGCCGGGATGCAGGGTGTCTCCGGTGCGCTGATTTTCGCCGAGCCGCGACCGATCATCATCTATTCCGCTGAGCTGGAGAATGAGGGGTTCGAGCGGTTCAGCGTGGCCCACGAGCTGGGGCACTATTTCCTGCCCGATCATCCCGATCAGATCCTGAAGGCCGGCGGGCAGCATTTCTCGCGAGCCGGATTTACGGAGGGGACCAGCTCGATTGAGCTTGAAGCGGACCATTTCGCCGCCGGATTGCTGATGCCGGCAGGGCTCGTCCGCAGCCACCTCGAACGGCACCAAGTCGGCCTTGAGGGCATCTGCCGGCTGGCGGAGGACGCCCACGTGTCGCTCACCGCGGCCGCGATCAGGGCCGCCGAGTGTGCGTCCTTTCCACTGTGCGTAGTCGTCAGCAACGGTGGGGAGGTTCGCTACGCCTTCTCGTCGGATGCGTTCAAAAGCCTTGGCACACGCATTTTCCTGAGGAAGGGAGACCCTTTGCCCGCCGGGGTGACGGCGGCGTTTAACGCTCGGTCCGGCAATGTGACAGCGGCCCGCCGATCGGCCGGCGAATGCGACCTCAAGGACTGGTTCGACACCGACCGCCACGCCCGCCTGGACGAGGAGGTCATCGGGATTGGCCGCTATGGCTTCACCTTGACTATCCTGTCCTCAGAGGCCTTGGCCGAGCCCGACGACGATGGCGAAGAAGACGAGGAAGCGGTGATCGATCGCTGGACGCCGCGCTTCGCTTACGGTCGCTGACCCAAGGACAGTCGATCCAATGCAACATCAAGATAGCGCCCGATCTGCCTTAAAACAGACAATTAGCTTTCGGCCCCACAAAGGACCCTACGATGGGGTCAGCCCCTGTATAGGCCCTCGTTTTGCTAATCGCCCAGTTGCAGTATTATTTCGATTTCGAAATGCTCTTTGCATCTAGGATCACGCGAACCGTCTCCTCTGGCTGATCCCACATCGGGAAGTGTCCACTACGCTCGAACCAGTGCAATGTGGCTTGAGGGAAGGCTTTCATCGCGCGCTCCGCCTGCTGCGGTAGACACAACCGATCCTTGCGTCCCCAGCCGATAACAATGGGCGCAGCCGTCTTTGCAGGGCCCTCCTGCATTGGCCCATTGGCAAGATCTTTCACAAGCGAATTGACGGTGCGCGTATCAGCCAATGACTTCAATTCACGCGCGACGAATGCCGGGTCGAGTGCCCACGGCCTTGCAGAGAGCTGGGCCATGAGCGCGGTCCGTCCTGCGACATTTCCGGTGATAGCAGGAAGCGCCGGTTGCAGCGCGCGAACCAGAGCAACTGATGGCGTTATGGTGGCTTTGAAGAAGGTGCGCTCCCACCCCTGCCAGAAGCCGCCCGGATCCAGTGCGACAACCGCGCCCGCTCTGCCGCGCCGCGCCATCTCGAGTACCAGGCGAGCACCCAGCGAGCTGCCAACCATATCAATACCTGTGAAATTCTCTGCGCCGAGCCATTCGTCGAGACTGCGCGCGAGTCCTTCGAACGTGCCGCTGTCGGCCTCTTCGCTTGTCTGCCCATGGCCGGGAAGGTCGAGGGCAATTACCTCCCTGACTTGAGAAAGCGCAGGCGAAATAGTGTCCCACGAGCCGCAGGTTGCCCCCAGTCCGTGGACAAGGAGAAGGGGTTTTCCGCGCCCCGTGCGCGTGTAGTGCATGGTCATGTGGTGGTAACGTCTCGCGCCGACTTATGGGCCCGTGGATGTCCACATTGCCGAAGGTGAAGCCAAGAGCGGACAGTCAACTACCGGCCCCGAAGCAGTCAGTTCGGAGTTGCGGAAATACTACCCTGCAATTCCACGAACCTGCGCGCCACGTCCATCCACAGCAGCTTGCCGCCTTCGTCTCCGATCGCATCGAAATGCAGGACACGTTCCGTGATGAAGCGTTCACCGTCCTCGCCATGTTCGCGGTCTACCCAGAGCGCCATAGCCCATAGCTCTTGTTCTCGCGTCACGCTCACTATCGCACCGTCATCGTTGGCATTTGTTACGGCTTTCCGCTTAGGCAGGCCGAGATACAAGGTTTCTACTCGCAGCCGATGCCGTCATTGTCTCGATCGAGATGCCGACCGTAGCCTGGCTCACCGCGCCGAACCGGAGCTGCTCCAGCTTCACGTGCTGCGGCGCAGTTCGGATAGTAGATATCGCCGGACCGGGCGGGTTGCGATGACTTCCCAGCATTCGGCCCGCGATGACAATGCCTACCGCCATTCTTTCGATCATTGTGACAACCATCTGCAGCGAGCCCACCAGGGTGAGCCTCTACCGGTTGAGGCGAGAAGATCGCCAGAGCCAACGCGAAAAGAGCCGCAATCTGTAGCAGGGCAAGCAGGCTGGCTTCGAGGTAGATAGCGAGGCTTGGCTTTGCCTCTTTGTCAGACCACTCCCGCATAACCACTTCGCCCTAGCACCATGGCTCTCGGCGGCCGGACCAGATCCTTGCCAATCCTTCAGCTACGAGCTGCCCGCCAATCGAGTTGCCCGAGCGATGTAGCACCGCCAGCGTTCGACCGTAGCGATCGGTGCCAGAGCGGCTTATGTCGAATGGACCAACGTTGAGAAGCTCGACAAGCCGATTGCGCGCACGAAGCGCCAGCTTTCGCTCAGAGGCGCATTCTCCGTTCAATTCCGGCGTATCGATGTCGGCGATGCGGATTTTCTCGCCATCAAGCCAGACTGTGTCGCCGTCATGGACGCAGTGGTCGCGGGGACCGGGAGCACATACAGCGAGCGCGGCAGCAATCAACAGCATGCGACCGGCTTAATCGCACTTTCCTAATTTTCCTACTCGGAACAAATGTAGAACAAGTGCGATCTCGATTCGGAGATAGCTATGATCGTTCTTGATGCACCCATGGTAGCAGCCTTCGCTGCTCTGTTGACCGCCTGTTCCGCACTATGTCCCCCGTCAGCGCCAATGGCACAGATTTGAGGTTGTGATTTAAGGAGGATTTGGGCTTCGTCGTAGTGACGAAGGAACGAAGATGAAGCCCAAATCCTCAAGGTCCAAATTGCCTGCCGAGCAGGTCGTAAAGGACATCCGCCGCAAGACCCGTCGGCATTTCTCTGCCGAGGATAAGATCAGGATCGTCCTCGATGGCCTGCGCGGCGAGGACTCCATTGCCGAGCTGTGCCGCCGCGAAGGGATTGCGCAGAGCCTGTATTACACCTGGTCCAAAGAGTTCATGGAAGCTGGCAAGCGCAGGCTTGCTGGCGATACAGCCCGTGCTGCTACCACGGACGAGGTGAAGGACCTGCGCCGTGAGGCCCGCGACCTGAAGGAGTGCGTGGCCGACCTCACCCTGGAGAACCGCTTGCTCAAAAAAAGCATGATCGCGGATGGGGGAGGCGACGAATGAGATACCCCGCATCCGAGAAGCTCGAGATCATCCGGATCGTCGAGCAATCGCACCTGCCCGCCAAGCGCACGCTGGACCAGCTCGGCGTTGCTCGCCGGACCTTCTACCGCTGGTATGATCGCTACCTTGAAGGCGGGCCCGAAGCGCTGGCAGACCGGCCATCGACGCCGAGCCGGGTGTGGAACAGGATCGCGCCCGAGGTTCAGGATCAGATCGTCGACATGGCTCTGGAACACAGCGAGCTATCGCCGAGAGAGCTGGCGGTGCGCTTCACCGACGAGAAGCGCTAGTTGGGCGCGCTACGCTTGCCCTTCTTCGCTACGCTTCGAATCCGTGTCCGAAGCCACGGTCTACCGCCTGCTCAAGGCCCACGACCTCATCACCAGCCCGGCCTATACGGTGATCAAGGCGGCAGAGGCGTTCCACACGAAGACCACGCGCCCGAATGAGATGTGGCAGACAGACTTTACCTACTTCAAGATCATCGGGTGGGGCTGGATGTATCTGTCGACCGTGCTCGACGATTACTCGCGCTACATCATTGCATGGAAGCTCTGCACCACCATGCGAGCCGAGGACGTCACTGACACGCTCGATATGGCGCTAGCAGCCTCAGGCTGCGATCACGCCAACGTGCTGCACAGGCCCCGCCTGCTCAGCGATAATGGCCCCAGCTACATCGCTGGCGAACTGGCCGAATACATCGAGGCCAACAAGATGAGCCACGTGCGCGGCGCACCCTTCCACCCACAGACCCAAGGCAAGATCGAGCGCTGGCACCAGACCCTGAAGAACCGCGTGCTGCTGGAGAACTACTTCCTGCCCGGCGATCTCCACCAGCAGATCGAGGCCTTCGTCGAGCATTACAACCACTGCCGATACCACGAGAGCCTCGACAATGTGACACCCGCCGATGCCTACTTCGGCAGGGCTCCTGCCATCATCAAACGAAGAGAAAGGATCAAGCGACAGACACTCGAATATCGGCGCTTGCAACACCGCAGGCTCGCCGCCTAAACATCAAACCAAGACGAGGCCCACACTCCGTAACTCTACGCCGCGAGTTGTGCCAAATGTTCTGACGACGGACAGGGCCGATATCATCGGATGCATATGGTGCATAGGTCTTCTCCACTAAAACGACGTCCCTCTGCTCGCACGATCCTATCTGAGTCGGATTGTTCCGGCACGCAGTGTGCGGGCGCCTTGCACGAGGGACGATCCGCTTAGCCGAAAGTTGCAGGAGGGGGGCGGAGAGCCTCCGGAAAATGGTCAATCGGAGACGACCGCGCGATAGCCTGCCTCATCGATTGCGCTGCGTATGCGATCGGCGGAGGCGTTGGAGCGGACCGCGACCGACTTGGCAGCAAGGTCCACTGCCACTTCGGCTTCTGGATCGATCGCTCGAACGGCATTGGTGACACCTCGGGCGCAGCCGCCGCAGGTCATCCCTTCAACACGGAACTTCATCATCATTCTTCTCCTTTATTCGATGACAACGATGTGGGGTTTGACATCGTGTCAAGGTCAAGGGACCATGATAGCTTTTTCGCCTCTTGACCTTCACATCATGTCAAGGCGCATATGAGGGTCTGCTCGCAAGAGGAGGCAAGACATGGACGTTCAGACACTCGCACGCCCGGAGGCGAAAGACGGCCAGGGCGGCAGCATCACGCTGCCGGTGGCCGGCATGACCTGCGCCTCCTGCGTGGGGAGCGTGGAGAAGGCGGTCGGGAAGGTGCCGGGCGTTCGTACTGTCAGCGTCAACCTCGCCACCGGCCGGGCCGAGATTGAGTTCGAGAACGCGGTCGATGTCGCCGGTGTCGTCGGAGCGATCGAACGGGCGGGCTATGAGGTTCCCGAAAACCAGGTCGAATTGGCCGTGGAGGGCATGACCTGCGGCTCGTGCGTGTCGCACGTCGAACGCGCTCTGTTGAAAGTGCCCGGAGTGACCACCGCGACCGTGAACCTGGCTACCGGCAGGGCGAGCGTCCTCTTCCGCGGCAGCATCGCCTCGATCGAAGACCTTGAAGCGGCAGTCCGGGGCGCAGGCTATGAGGCAAAGCGTATCATCGCCGATGATGGCGGAGTCGATCGTGAGCGTGCTGTCCGGGACCAGGAGATCTCTAGCCTCCGCCGTTCGACCCTGATCGCGGCACTGCTCACTCTGCCGATCGTCATTCTTGAAATGGGCTCGCACTTCGTGCCCGCAATCCATCGGCTGGTGATGGGGACCATCGGCATCCAGGCGAGCTGGCTCGCTCAGTTCGCTTTGGCGTCGATCGTGCTGTTCGGACCGGGGCTGCGCTTCTTCCGCAAGGGCGTTCCGGCGCTGCTGCGCGGGACGCCAGACATGAATTCGCTGGTGACGATCGGCACAAGCGCAGCCTGGGCCTATTCTTTGGTGGCGACCTTCGCTCCGGGGCTGCTGCCCGCGGGCACTCATTATGTCTATTATGAAGCAGCCGCCGTCATCGTGACCCTGATCCTTCTGGGCCGCTATCTCGAAGCCAAGGCGAAGGGCCGCACCTCGGAAGCGATCAAGCGGCTCGTCGGCCTTCAGCCGAAGACCGCTCGCGTGGAGCGCGATGGTGCAGTGGTGGAGGTGCCCCTGGCGGACGTCCGCCGCGGCGATATCGTCCAGGTGCGTCCCGGCGAGAAGGTCCCGGTTGATGGAGAGGTGGTCGACGGCTCGTCTTATGTCGATGAGAGCATGATCACCGGCGAACCCGTGCCGGTAGCCAAGGCAGCGGGCACAGACGTGGTCGGAGGGACGATCAACAAGACGGGCGCGTTCAGCGTCCGCGCCACCAAGGTCGGGGCGGATACTCTGCTCGCCCAGATCATCCGCATGGTCGAGCAGGCACAGGGCTCCAAGCTGCCGATCCAGGCGCTCGTCGACAAGGTCACCGGCTGGTTCGTGCCAGCCGTCATGGCCGTGGCGGCGCTCACCTTCCTTGTCTGGCTCGTCCTCGGGCCGTCGCCGGCGCTCACCTTCGCGCTGGTGAACGCCGTGGCCGTGCTGATCATCGCCTGCCCGTGCGCGATGGGCCTCGCGACACCGACCTCGATCATGGTCGGAACCGGTCGCGCCGCGGAGCTCGGCATCCTGTTTCGCAAAGGAGAGGCGCTGCAGTCGCTCCGCGATGTCGAGGTGGTGGCGCTGGACAAGACCGGCACTCTCACCGCAGGACGGCCGGCGCTCACCGACCTTGCGCCGGCGCCGGGCTTTGCGCACGACGAGGTGCTTGCGCTGGTTGCTGCTGTGGAATCCCGATCCGAGCATCCGATCGCCGAGGCGATCCTTGAAGCGGCGCGTGAGCGCGGCCTTTCTGTGGCATCCCCGCGGTCGTTCGAGACGCTCCCGGGCTTTGGCGTTTCCGCGGACGTGGAGGGCAGGCGCGTCGAGGTCGGGGCCGACCGCTATATGGCGCGGCTCGGCCATGATGTGGGCCTGTTCACCGCCGAGGCCGCCCGCCTCGCGGGCGAGGGCAAGACGCCGCTTTACGCTGCGGTGGAAGGGCGGATTGCGGCCGCCATTGCCGTGGCGGACCCGATCAGGGAAACGACTCCCGAAGCGATCGCGGCGCTGCATCGCCTCGGCCTCAAGGTCGCGATGATCACCGGCGACAATCGCGGCACGGCCGAAGCGGTCGCTCGCCGGCTCAGCATCGACCAGGTGGTGCCGGAGGTGCTCCCCGAAGGCAAGGTCGAGGCCATTCGCCAACTGCGCGAGGGAGGGCGCAGGCTCGCTTTTGTCGGCGACGGCATCAACGACGCGCCGGCGCTTGCGGAAGCGGATATCGGTGTCGCGATCGGGACGGGGACCGACATTGCCATCGAGTCGGCCGATGTCGTGCTGATGTCCGGCGACCTGCGCGGGGTGGTGAACGCGATCGCCATTTCCAAGGCGACGATCCGCAACATTCGGCAGAATCTGTTCTGGGCTTTCGCCTATAACATCGCGCTGATCCCGGTCGCAGCCGGCATCCTCTACCCCGCTTATGGCCTGCTTCTCTCGCCGGTCTTCGCCGCGGGCGCGATGGCTCTGTCCAGCGTGTTCGTGCTCGCCAATGCCCTTCGCCTGAAGCGTTTCCGCCCGGTAATCGGCCATGGCAAATATGGTCTCGCCGCAGAAGCTACAGCATGAACATCGGCCAGGCTTCGAAGCAGTCGGGGGTCAGCCAGCGGATGATCCGTCATTACGAGGCGATCGGACTCATCCCCAAGGCGCCGCGACGGGAATCGGGCTATCGCGACTATGACGCGCGCGACCTTCATATGCTGCGGTTCATCCGCCGCGCTCGCGACCTCGGCTTCCCGATCGAGGAGATCAGGCAGCTGCTGGCGCTGTGGAAAGATCGCGGCCGTTCGAGCGCGGACGTCAAGTCGGTCGCGCTCGCACGGGCCGGGGAACTCAGAAACAGGGAGGCGGAGATTCGCTCGATGCGACGCTCGCTCGAGGATCTCGCACGCGCTTGTCATGGCGATGATCGGCCCGATTGTCCCATCCTCAGCGACCTCGCCGGCGACAGTGGCGACTACGTCGAACTTGGCGCCACCGTCCTCGATAAGTCCTAGGCTTCGGACCCATGAAGTGGTTCCCTAGCGGCTCGTATATGGTTTAGCTCTGCGAGAGCCGAGCGTGGACTTGAGCGAGTTCCGGTTCGCGAGAGAAGTTTCAGCGGGTCCGGTTGTTGCTGCCGAACAGGGCCGCAGCGTTACGGGGGTCCGAGGGGTCCGGCAGGACGCCGAAAATTCGTGAGGTAAGAAAAGACGATGAGGCTGGTTGTGCTGGGACCGCCGGGAGCGGGAAAGGGAACGCAGGCGAGGCGCCTGGCCGAACGCTATTCCATTCCGTGGCTTTCCACAGGCGAGATGCTGCGTGCGGCGGTGACGGGCGGCACGGAACTCGGGCTGCCGGTCAAAGCGATCATGGATCGCGGTGAGCTCGTACCCGATGATGTCGTCGATCAGATGGTATCCGACCGGATCGATCGCGAGGATTGCCGCACCGGATTCATTCTGGACGGCTTTCCCCGGACCGTCGCGCAGGCGGAAGCCCTGACGGCGATGCTCGATCGAAAGGGCGTCAAGCTAAGCGCTGCGATCGAACTGAAGGTCGATCCCGCCGTGCTGATCGAGCGAATGGCGAAGCGCGTCGCCGATACCCTGGCCGCCCACGACCCAGTGCGAAGCGACGATAATCCGGAAGTCTTTGCGAGGCGTCTCGACGAATATCGGGAAACGACAGGGCCGCTTCTGGGCTATTATCTCCGCAGAGGAGAACTCGTTCAGATCGACGGGATGCAGGGCATGGACGCCGTTACGCGTGATATCGCGAGCAGACTGACGAGAGGATATTCCGGTTCGTCACCATACCGATAAACGGGCTTCCGCTGGAAAGCATCGCCGCCTCCCCAGAATCGGCTTGAACCGATCTGCGCTCTCTCCACTGCTTCCAGGTCAGAGATATCCGTAATGTCAGGCGGTCAGTTTCGGTCAGCGTTATCAGATGCATGAACCCCTAGTCCTGGCAGAGCCAGACGCTTGAGTGCTGCATCATCTGATAGCGCCGCGCAGCTACGCGTCCTCACACTACGCTTGCCAAGCACTTAGCCGAGGCAAAACCAAGGATGTGTCCGCCTTATGAGGGTCATCAGGCGCCATGTGCGCCATGTGCGCCATGTGAGCCGATGGAAAGGTCCCCGACGTCGATTGCTGCTGCTCTGTCTTCGCCGGAGAGGCAGAGTTCCTCGATCTGGATGGTCGAAAAGTAGATGTTGAAACGGTCCCGGAGAAGGTTGCTTACTTCGGTGAGAATATGCTGCCCCGTGCTGGCATCCTGCACGCGCACATGGCTCGAAAAGATGTTGAGTCCCGACGTGAGGCTCCAGGCATGCACGTGATGGACGTCGATAACGCCGTCGAGACCCCCTATGGCTGAAATGGCGGCATCCAGATCTACATCTTCCGGCGTCCCCTGCAGCAGGATGTGCAGGGACTCCTTGAGGATGCCCCATGAGGCCCAAAGGAGCACGACTCCGAATGCCATTCCGAGAAGCGGGTCGATGGCCAGGAAGCCTGTGAAACGAATGACGAGGGCCGAGATGATGATGAGGAAGCTGCCGACGAAGGTCTGCATGACGTGCCAGAAGGCTCCCCTCATGTTGAGGTTGCCCTTCTGGCGTTGGTAGAGAAGCCGGAGCGCGACCAGCTCCGTGGCGATGCCGCCCGCTGCCGCCCAAAGCATGGGAGTCGTTGGCAGCTCGATCGGGTCCATCAGGCGCATTGCTCCCATCCCGAAGACGAACAGCGCCATCAGAACGAGGAAGAGGCCGTTGAAGAGAGCTCCCAGAATCTCTGCCCTGGTGTAGCCGAAGGTCCTCGCAGGCGTGGATTTGCGTTCCGCGAGCCGCATCGCCACCAGGGCGATGAGTACGCCACCGACAGCCGAAAAGGTGTGGAAGGCATCTGATGTCACCGCAACGGAGCCTGTCCACAGGCCGATCACCAGCTCGACCACGAAATAGCTGCCGGTGAGCCAGCCTGAGACCACCAGCGCGCGACGATCCGTCGACGGGGGAACATGGCCTGAATGGCCTTTAGAAGTGGGTGCCATCGAGCGGCTCCTTTGGCGGAAATGAGGGCAGGGATGACATATGTACTTTCCGCTCAAGTCGCTTGCTCGAAATCGATGACGACGCGGCCCTGGATGTCGCCCTTGTTCATCCGGGAGAAGATGTCGTTGATGTTCTCGAGTTTGTCGGTTGAGATCGTGGCCTTCACCTTGCCGTCACCGGCGAAGTCCAAGGCTTCCTGTAAATCGAGCCGCGTCCCCACGATCGATCCCCGCACGGTCACGCCGTTCAGCACCGTGTCGAAGATCGGCAGCGGGAAGTCACCGGGCGGCAGGCCGTTGAGCGCGACCGTGCCGCCGCGTCCCACCATACCCATCGCCTGTTCGAAGGCCTTGGGCGACACGGCGGTGACCAACACCCCATTCGCGCCTCCGATCTGCTTCTTCACGAAAGCGATCGGGTCTTCCGAACGGGCGTTGACTGCCAACGTGGCCCCCAGCGACCGGGCGAGGTCGAGCTTCCTGTCATCGACATCGACGGCGACGACGTTGAGGCCCATCGCCTTGGCATATTGCACGGCGAGATGGCCGAGACCTCCGATGCCGGAGATCACCACCCAGTCGCCCGGTTTGGTGTCGGTTACCTTGAGGCCCTTGTAGACGGTGACGCCGGCGCACAGGATCGGCGCAATATCGACGAACGAAACGTTGCCGGGCAGATGCCCCACATAATTGGGATCGGCGAGAACATATTCGGCAAAGCTGCCGTTCACCGAATACCCGGTATTGTGCTGCTCCTCGCACAGCGTTTCCCAGCCGCCCAGGCAGTGCGTGCAATGGCCGCAGGCATCATATAGCCATGGCACGCCCACCCGGTCGCCCTCCTTGACATGCTTCACACCTGCGCCAACCGCGACCACATGTCCGACGCCCTCGTGACCAGGAATGAAGGGTGGATTGGGCTTGACCGGCCAATCGCCCTCAGCGGCATGCAGGTCGGTGTGGCACACACCGGTGGCTGCGATCTTGACGAGGATCTGGCCGGCGCCAGGTCGGGGCACCGCGACTTCCTCCATGACCAATGGCTTTCCGAATTCACGGACGACCGCGGCTTTCATCGTGCTTTCCATGGCGATGTTCCTCTCTCAGAAATGCGCGTCGATATCGACGACATCGATCAGCTTGTGATTGACGAACTCCTTGAGGCCGAGGCCCAGCAGTTCGCGGCCATAGCCCGAGCGACGGATGCCGCCGAACGGCAGGTCGGCCTCCACCTTAGTCGGGTGATTGACGAAGACCATGCCGGTGGAAATCCGCTTCGCCACTTCGGCGCCGTGGACAGGATCGGAGGTGAAGACGGAGCCGCCCAGGCCAAAGGGCGAGTCGTTGGCGATGCGCACGGCATCGTCCTCATCCTTCGCACGGAACAGCATCGATACCGGACCGAAGAATTCCCAATAACGGGCCGGATTGCCCTCATCGAGGTCGGTCAGAAAAGTTGGCTGCACGAAAGCCCCCTTGTTCGGCACTGTAGGACCGACTTCCTCAGCCTTGGCGCCCAGTTCGACGGCCTTGCGGATCTGTTCCTTGATGTCGTCGGCCGCCTTTTGCGAGGAGAGCGGCGCGAGAGTGGTGCCGGGGTCGGAGGGGTCGCCCATGACGAGCTTGGCTACGCCCTTGCGATAACCGTCGAGGAAGGTGTCGTAGACTTCATCGACGACGATCATGCGCTTGGACGAAACACAGACCTGGCCACCGTTCCAGTGCCGGCCGAAGACGGCCCAGTCGATCGTCTTGTCCATGTCGGCATCGGCGAGCACGACAAAGGCGTCGGCGCCGCCCAGTTCCATGGTCGACTTCTTGAGCGCCTTGCCGGCCTCGGATGCAACCACCGCGCCGGCAGCTTCCGAGCCAGTCAACGCCACGCCATGAACGCGCGGATCGTTGATGATGAGGTTGATCTGATCGCGCGTTGCATAGAGATTCTGGAACGCGCCTTCCGGCAGACCCGCTTCGTTCATCAGTCTCTCGAACGCCGCGGCGCTCTGCGGAACGTTCGAGGCGTGCTTGAGGATCAGCGTGTTGCCGGCCGAGAGTTGCGGCGCGAGAATGCGGGCAATCTGATAATAAGGGAAATTCCATGGCTCGATCGCCAGGAGGACGCCGAGCGGCTCGTGCACCAGCATCGCCTCGCCTTCGGCGGGATCGAGCACCGGCAGCTTCTCCGGCTTCAGCAGGTCTTCCGCATGCCGAACATAATATTCGAAGATCTTGGCGGAGAGTTCCACCTCGGCCTTCGCTTCGGCGACCAGCTTACCCATTTCCAGCGTCAGCAGGCGGGCAAAAGCATCGCTGTCCCGGCGCAGGATGTCTGCGGCATTCTGCAGGATACGGCCGCGCTCGGCGAAGGAGGTTTCGCGCCAACTGAGGAAAGCCGCGTCTGCTTTGTCCAGCGCGGTCTTCACCTCCTCGTCCGTTGCGTCGGGAAAGGTCGCAACAGTGTCTCCGGTATAGGGATTGATGGTCGCGTAGGTCATTGTCCATTCTCCTGTGGTGAATCAGATTTCGGGGGTAAGGGGTACGGTCACGCGCCGAGATCCTTCACGGCCTGCACCATCTGCGTCAGCACCGCCTGGGCATCCCCATAGACCATGCTGCAATTCTCGTTGAAGAAGAGCAGGTTCTCGAAGCCGGAATAACCTTTGCCCTGACCGCGCTTGACGACATAGACCTGGTGGGCCTGGTCGGTATCGAGGATGGGCATGCCGTAGATCGGCGAGGATTTGTCGGTGCGTGCCGCCGGGTTGACGACATCGTTGGCCCCGATGACCAGCGCGACATCGGTGTTGGCAAACTCGGCGTTGATATCTTCCATATCGAAGATGATGTCATAGGGCACGCCGGCTTCGGCGAGCAGCACGTTCATGTGACCGGGCATGCGCCCCGCAACCGGATGGATCGCGAACTTCACGCCGACGCCTGCGGCCTGGAGCAGCTTCACGCGAACTCGTTCATCTCGGCATACTCGGCCGCTCTTGACCCGGCCATCGGCAACCGCACCGCCATAATCGACGGCCATATAACCGCCTGAATGACCGCCCGGATAGAACTCGGTACCTGGACTGCGCCATGCTGTGCCCCTCCTCTCTGGAGGCGAATAAGGCCTCAAATTACGTATTTGTCCCAGCTCGCATAATGTTCGGGGCTGCGCTTGCCGCGCGGCAGGCTGAGCCCGATGAGCGCGATTCCCACGACCACCGACACGATCGCCCCGAGGGGGCCGGCCCCTGTCAGCAGGAACGGGGCAGCGACGAGCCATGCCCCGAACGCGACATTGATGAAGCGGAGAGCGCGGGCCACCTCTGCGGTGGCAATGATCGCGACTGTGATCACGAGGGCGCCGACGACATGGTCGCTGTTCGCCATCTCGCCTTCGTTCCCCAGGATCACCCGCGTCAGCATCAGGAAGGCGCCGAGCACGATACTGGCCGCCAGCGTCCACGGCAGCGTCAGCCCGCGCTTCGCATCCGCCCAGAAGGTAGAAGGCGAGGCCATCACGTCGGATGCGTCCTCGGCCCCCGCCTCGACCGCGTCGCCCTGGAAGAAGGTGCGGATCAGCGGCTTGCCGCGGCGCTTCGCCCAGGCGAGGAACTGGCCCATGGCAATGACCTCGTCCAATGCGAACGGGATCATGATCAGCATGGCGAGCGCGGCGATCAGCGCCAGCGTGCTCCACGTGCCGATGACGATCGGCTGGCTGATGATGAAATAGATGCTGACGACGCCGAGCGGAATGACGAGAATGCCGAAGAAGGTCACCATCCACGGCATGGTCCGCCAGCGGTCGCGGGTGCCCATCACCGCCATAAGAATTTCGAGCACGTAGCTGACTGTACCAAGACCGCCGTCGGGGATCGGCCAAGCCTTCGACATGTCGGATGTAATGATCTCCTCGGTCCCATTACGCGGGTCGGCCAGCGATCCAGCAAAGAACGGCTCCCACACAGTATCGATGTGGCCTAACTGGTAGGCCGTCAGGATACGCGAGGTCAGAAGCCCAATCAGCGCCATGGCGACGATCGGCAGCCGCTGCGCGTCCGTCGATGGCGAATAGGTCCAGCCAGGCGGGATGTTCTTGGGGTCCATCATGCCCGCCATGCTCATGCCCGGCATCATTGGCACGAGCACCGACAGGGCGATCACGGCCGAGCCGATGAGCAGGTTGTTGTTGTACTGCGCGGCGCTCGGGCTCCAGAAGATCAGCGGCGCGAAGAACAGCCAGATGCCGATGAACGCGACAGCCCACTGCGCCCATGTCTTGGTGCGCGGGGCGAGCGACAGCGCGCCGAACAGCGCGATGGCGAGCCCGCTGACGACATCGCTGATAGCCAGTGCGCTGGCCCGCCATTCGATCGAAGGCAGCCCGCGATCGACGGTTACGAAACGCGCGGCTTCGCCGACGCTCTGCGTGGTCATGGAATCATAGATGAGCGGGCTGGAGGCGAGCCACAGACCGAGACCGATGTTGGCGTAAAGCGCCCAGCGTGCGCGGCGCTCATCGCGGTCCATCAAGGCCATGTGATCGCCGTGCCCGCCGTGGTCCGACATGACCGCGACCGCGGCGCCGGACCCGTGCCCCATCGCCGCGTGGTCCATTTTGCTGTGATCCATCCCGCCGTGATCTATGCCGCCCGTTCCGGCGGCCGCTGCGGGCTGGTGGTGGCCAGACCCCGCAAGCTCGGCCTCTGGCTCTTCATCCCACGCGACCAGGTTCTCGTTGAGCTTGTTGTTCCGGTACCAGGCCCGCGGATGCCGCTTGAGCGCAGCGACGATCGTCGGCAGCGTGTCGCGAAGGTTGTGCTTCGGCTCCCATCCGAGCAGCGAACGTGCACGCGAGATGTCCAGGATGTAGTGATCGTTGCTGCTGTCGATCATCCACGGCTTGATAAAGTCTTCACTGCCGAGCGCCTCGTTCTGCAGGATGATCCCGGCCTTCGCGAGCGGCTGCGGGATGCGGATCGTCTTCCAGCCCTCGCCGTGGAGCGCCTCCCCGACGATGTCCTGGATCTCGGCATAGCCGGGCGGGTCGGGTTCGCCGACGAGCAGTGGCAGTTCTGACGGCAAGTCGTGCCGCCGATCGACGAGGCGCACCACGGCGTCGGCCAAGTCCTCGCGGTGCACCGATGACTGTGCCGCGCACAGCATGCCGGGATAGAAATGCGAGATCAGGCGGTGCTCGTAGATCTGCGATATCTGCTGCGCGAGAAACGCCGAGCGCCCGTCGTCGTCGTAAACTCCTGCGGCGCGGAGGAAGACGGCGGGGATGTTCCCGTGGCGCTCATGCAGCAATGCCTCGGTGTCGACCTTGGACTGCGGATACGCCCAGGACGCACCGATTGGCGACTCCTCGCTGATGCGCTCCTCCGGAGTGGCGGTCGGCTTATGGACCAGCATCGTGCTGGCGAAGACGAATTGCTCGACCTCGAACGATTGCAGCCCCTCAATCAGCCGGCGGGTGCCCTGGACTGTCACCTTGTCATAGAGCGGGTTAGGCTTGCCGGTTATGTCGTAATAAGCGGCTAGGTGGATAACCGACGCGATGCGGGCGCCGTATCGTGCGCGCACCTCCTCGAGCGCGGCGCGGACCGCCTCGTCGGACCCGAGATCGATGGCGACCGCGGCCGCAGGAGGCGGCGGGTCCGGAGGACCGGCACGATCAAGGCCGACAACCGTGTAGCGTTCGCCGAGCCGGGCAATTAGCGCGGCGGCGATGAAACCGCTCGCACCCGTGATCAGAACGACGCCGCCGCCACCCTGGCCGCTGCCGGCTTCACTGCTTTTGCCATCGATCATGACTTGCTACCCTCGTTCGTTTGTCTCTGAAAACGTTAACAGGCCAGCTTTTCAGCCTTAACCCGCGGCGTGTGCGGGCATCCGGTCATAGAACTCGACCTGCATTCGCATCGGTCCGAACGGTTCGACAAAATGTGGTTGGTCCGGGAGCACCAAGCCAGGACAATCGGGATCGAGTATGGTTTCCGAGGCCGGGTCGAGAACATGATAGCGCAATCGCCCGGCGCGCACTCGAATGGCGCCCACACCCCAGGCTTAGTGCGATGCTCTTTTCGCAGCCCGGCCGGAAGCGTGTTCTCGTCGAACACAGGGGTGCATTTATAGGGCAGCGGTCGCTCTGGAGGCGGAGAGCTCATGACAATGAATCCATCACTTCGTAGCCGCGTAGGTCAGATATTCGTCTGATCGGCGGGAACGTCGCGCGGCAGCGTCGCGGCGTCCTCTGCGTCCGTCTCGACCGGTAGGTTCGCGCCGAGTGCGTGGCATGTCATCGAGATCGAACCCATCGAAAAGCCGCGCACGATCGGTTCCGGCCGGGCGTCCTCAGCGGCCGCCAGGCCTGCCAGGTAGAGGAGCGGAACGAAGTGGTCGGGCGTAGGCACGGCGCGCGCGTAGTCGGGATGCTCGCGCACCCTCAGAATGTCGCTTGGCGCGTCGGCGAGCTGCGCTACCACGGCGTCGTCGAACCGCTCTGCCCAATCGAATGCTGTGTTAGGCTGGTCCCACTGGATTTCTCGTAGGTTATGGACGACGTTGCCGCTGGCGAGGATCGCCACGCCGCTGTCGCGCAACGCGGCGAGCCGCGCGGCGATGTCCACATGGTATTCGAGCGGGCGCAGCGCATTGATCGAAAGTTGCACCACGGGCACGTCGGCTTGCGGGTAGAGGTGCGCGAGCACGGACCAGGTGCCGTGATCGAGCCCCCACTGATCGCGGTCGAGACCAACCCATTCCGGTTTCACCACTTCCGCAATCTCCTGCGCCACGTCCGGCGCGCCGGGTGCCGGATAGTCGAAGTCGAACAGCGCCTGCGGGAAGCCGTAGAAATCGTGGATCGTTCGAGGTCTCGGCATGGCCGTCACCGCGGTCGCACCGAAATACCAATGGGCCGAGACGACCAGCAGTGCACGGGGACGGGGCAGTGTTCGCCCGAGCGACTTCCAGGCGTCGGTGAAGCCGTTCCGCTCCAGCGTGTTCATCGGGCTACCGTGGCCGATGAACAGTGCAGGCATCCGCCCGGCGACCATCATGCCCCTTCCCCGCGACGCTGGAGGGAAGCGTCCATGCCCGGCATCGCTGCCATGGTAAGGTCGGCCTTGGAGAAAGCCGGCACGAGTTTCTCGCTGAACTGAAGGCTGATCTTCTCGGGGGTCGCGACGGCCGCGTTGGCGGCGGGGCTGGAGGACACCAGCTTCGGGTGCGCGTTCGCCACGCCGCCTGCGAAGAATAAGGCCGCGGCGGCAGTCGTGATGAACAAGCGACGCATCAGGGTAATCTCCATTTCGATTGGGTTCACCTGTATTACGCAGCCGGGCGGGTCACCCCTCACGATCTTTTTCGTGCCGCCGCGCCTCTCGATGAGGGGTTAGCGGGGGAGGCGCGTATTCAGAAGGGAGTACAGAGCGCTTTTCACTGCGCCTTCCCGTCCGGACGAGGTGTCGCGGCGGGCCTGACGGGCGCTTGCGCGGGGTAATGATGAGGTTGCGGTTGACCAATCAAGGCTGGACTGGCGATCCCGAGGAGGTCATCGACTGTCTGATTGTGGGCGGCGGTCCCGCAGGCCTCACGACCGCGATCTATCTGTCCCGGTTTCTCAGGAGCTGCGTCGTCTTCGACACGGCGGCAGGGCGCGCCGCCTCCATCCCGCGCTCGCACAACCTTCCAGGATTTCCCGGCGGCATTTCCGGCGTCACGTTTCTTGCGCGCCTGCAAGCTCAGCTGCACGAATATGGCGGTACGATCCAGAGCGGTGAGATCGACGCGATTGTCGCATCAGGCGACCATTTCTCGGCAAGCTGCGGACTGAACGTCATGTACGCGCGGACCGTGGTCCTCGCGACCGGGGTCGTCAATCGACGTCCAGAGATGCCCGATGCGATGCATGACATCGGCGTCGCGCGTGGTCTTATTCGCTACTGCCCGATTTGCGATGGTTATGAGGCTCGGCGGATGAACGTGGCGGTGCTCGGCTGCGACGGCCATGGCGCTGAAGAAGCCGAATTTCTGCGCGCTTATGGCGCCAAGGTCACGCTTCTCGCCGAACGGTCGCTCGACCTCGCTCCAATGGAATTTGCCAAGCTGAACCAGCAGGGCATCGATGTCGCGCCTTCGCCTCTCGAGCAGCTGCGTCTGGGCGAGTGTGTCGAGGTGCGGTTGGCCAACGGCCTGGGGCTACAATTCGACACGCTTTACCCTGCGCTCGGCTCGTCGCCTCGAACGCGGCTTGCCACTTCGCTGGGCGCGAAGCTCAGCGAATCAGGTTGCGTGCTGACCAACGCCCGCCAACAATCCTCTGTTGCTGGCCTCTACGCGGTTGGCGACGTTGTGGAAGGGCTCGATCAGATCAGCGTCGCGACCGGACAAGCAGCGATCGCTGCGACCGCAATCCATAACCTGTTGCGCGACAGCGACAGCGGATTGGCATCCGCCATGGCCGGGCTGTGTCCCGCTCGGGGCGTACTGCCGACCTAGCGCGAGCTATTGGCAGTGCAACGAGTAAAGCCGCCACCCAGCGCTGAATCGTACCCACACGACGATCGGCGACACGGCCCTTCTCCGTTCAAATTCCCGCACTACGATCCCGGGCTCGCTCACGCAGGCGGCATGGGCGTCGAGACGGTGCGCTACCACCAGCGCCAGAGGTTACTCGACACGCCAAAGCGGCCGCACGGTCGTAAGCGCCGATGGAAGGTGGCGTTGACGCGGCCTGTCAGGCTTTGCGGCGTGTCCGCGGCGCCCATTTTTTCGCGAGCGCTTCCAGCCTTGCCTCGATCAGTGGGATATCGGGCTGGGCGTTGGGATCATGGTCGTCGCCGAGGGTATCGAGCGCTTCTTCATGATATTCATGCTGGGGGTCGCCGAACGCTTCGAGTTTTTCGGCGTAACCCCATGGGCCGCCACAGTCCTCTGGCGGCCGCATGCCTACTGCATTGAGAATGAGCGGATATGTCAGGTGCGGGCTGGCCGCGGTGACGCGCTCGATCTTGACGCTATGCTCCCAGGCGTCGCCAAAGTCGTAGAGATATCGGAAGGTCTTTCGCCTGGTGTCCGCCAGAACCTGAGCGAGAGTGGCCTTACGGGCATCGAGCGGTCCGTCGAAGCCATATTCAGGATCAGGGATGCCGAAGCCGGTTTGCCCGAAGCTCATTTCCCACAGGTGAGAGTCCGTCCAGGAGAAGGCAGTCTGGAAGACGGTGTGCAGACGATCGAGCCGGATATTGAGCGGCACCTCCAGCGTTCGGCTGACGATGGGCGGGACATCGTCCAGCGTAATCTTCATCCGCACGACAGTGCCGTTGCTCACGCAGCCTTCTCCAGATCGTTGGTCAGCCTTGATGCCTGCCAGTTCCACGGCAAGAAGTCATCGATCCGATTGATCGGGTGATCACCGATGCGCTCGATGACGTCAGTGAACCATGCCTCGGGCTCGACGCCGTTGAGCCGGCATGTGCCCGCCAGGGCGTAGAAGAGCGCCGCCGCTTCTCCCCCCTTCATGGAGCCGACGAACATCCAGTTCCGGCGCCCGAGCGCGACACCGCGCAGGGCGTTCTCCACCAGATTGTTGCTGATCTCGAGCCGACCGTCATCGCAGTAACGGATCATGGCCTGCCAGCGGTTGAGCGGATAGCGACAGGCACGCGCCAGATTGCTGTCGGAAGACAGGCCACGGTTCTGGGTTTCAAGCCAGACGCGCAAAGCCTCGAGCTTCGGCACCGCCTTGATCTGGCGGATGCGTCTTCGCTCATCAGGTGGCGCACCCTTGATATCGCGCTCGATGGCGAAGAGTTCGGCGATCCGCACGACCGCCTCCGCCGCGATCGGTGACGGGCTCTTATCCAGGATGTCGGTAAACTTCCGGCGCGCGTGGCTCCAGCATCCCACTTCGACGATATCCCTGAGCGCCTTGGTCTTGGGGTCACGGTAAAGTGCGTTGTACCCGGCAAAGCCGTCTGCCTGTAGATACCCCCGATAGTCGGCGAGATGTTCTGCCGGATGCGCTCCGCCACGATCGGCGCTGAAGCGGAAGACCACGGCAGGCGGGCTCATGTCGCCGCTGGAGCGGTCATCACGCAGATATACCCACAAGTGCCCGGTCCGGCTGCCGTCGCCATTGCCCAGCAAGGTGACCGGCGTGTCGTCACCATGAATCTTGGCGGCTTCCCGGATATAGGCGAACAGCCGCTCGCCCAGCGGCGCCAGCAGCCATGCCAGTTTCCGTGCCCAGCGGCTCATCACGTCCCGATCGATGTGGAGTCCCACGCGGCGAAAGATCACTGACTGCCGGTGCCAGGGCTGATGATCGACAAAGCGGCTCACGACGAGGTGGGCCAGCAAGGCGCTGCTCGCCATCACCTTGGGCAGCGGCAGATCGACAGCGGGCGCCTGGCGGATCTGTTCGCAGGACCGGCACACCAGTCTTGGCCGCACGTGACGGATGACCCGGAAGCGCGCAGGGACATAGTCGAGGACCTCAGTGACAGCCTCGTCGATCTGTACTGACGGCCCGTTACAACCGGTACTGCACGGGCGGGGCTGATGATCGACTGTATGACGCGGGAAGTGCGAAGGAAGCGGAACACGGCCGCCGGATTTGCGGGCCGATTTCACCACAAGCGGCGCCGCCACCTCATCGTTGGCGGGTTCTGGTGCATCGACCTCCTCGAACATCAGCCGCAGCTGGGCGATATCCATTTTCTCGGAGCTGCGGCCGAACTGGACGCGCAGCAGCCGCGCGACGCGATGCTCGAGCTTTTCGATCCGCAAGGTCTGGGCTTTGACGGTGGCTTGCGCCGCCGTCAGTTCGGCCCGTTCCTGCTCCATGACATCGGCCATCTCCAGCAGCATTTTCTGCAGGAGAACCGGGTCTGTGGGAAGGCGATCAAGGGCGAACCGCATGCCGCCGATAATAGCCGAAGCCCACGGTAAATCCTACATAAAATGGCGGTTTTCCTGATCTTTGTGGCTATGCGAGCCTCGGCGTGATCACCGCGTCGTGGACGATCGCCTGCTTCCAGTTCAGCCCTTCGACGAGCATCGCAAGCTGGGCTGCCGACAGGCGTAGCGCGCCCTCATGAGCACGAGGCCACACGAACTTTCCGCGCTCGAGACGCTTCGCATACACGCATAGCCCGGACCCGTCCCAGACCAAGGCCTTCAACCTGTCGCCCCTTTTCCCGCGGAACAGGAAAACCGCCCCCGAGAAGGGATCAAGCTGAAGAATATTGCGCACCTGCGCCGACAGCCCATCAAACCCCTTGCGCATGTCGCACGGCGCCAGCGACAGATAGATTTTCGTCGAAGGCGGGAACGCCAGGCTCATTGATCCAGCTCCCGCAGGACATCGAGCACCTGTTTCAGGGCGGCCCGATCGACCTCGCCATCAACCAACACCGTCAGGCCGCACCGCCCTCGAACCTCAATCCGCCCTGGCTCCCGAGCTTTGGCCGACGGCGAAGACGATGCCAATTCGACAGGCACGAAGCCCGCCATCGCTCCGCGAAGCAGCTGCTTGCGCCAGGTATAAAGCTGGCCTGTTCCAACGCTGTGCCGCCGAGCCACGGCCGATACGATCGCCCCCGGCGCCGTCGTCTCCTTCAGGATCGCCAGCTTCTCCTCGTCGCTCCAGTTCCGACGCCGCTCCACCCGTACAAGCGCTCCGCCATCACCGCGACCGCTCATACGAGGCTCGTTTGACTGCTCGATGTCCATGCTCACGCCTCCTCAAAGGCCGCGAGCTTTCCTATTCCGGTGCCGGCAACAAGGCCGCCTTCCGTCGGCGCTTACGCACGGTCCAACGCAAAGGCCGGAACATTCAGGTTTGTAACCTCTTGCTTCGACAGGTGGTGAGACCACTGCCTGAACAGGAGAGAACGATGCACCACATGAAAGAGATGATCGCGACGCATCCGGACGTGAAAGGAAGCACGAACGATGCACTGATCCGCTGTCTCGAGGAGTGCTACTCATGTGCTCAAACCTGCACGTCGTGCGCTGATGCCTGTCTGGCGGAAGAGATGGTCGCGCAGCTTCGCCAGTGCATTCGTCTGAACCTCGACTGCGCCGACATCTGCTTGGCGGCAGGCTCGCTCGGCACCCGCCGCACCGGCAGCAACGAGCAGGCGCTGGTCGCGGCTCTTCAAGCCTGCGCCATCGCCTGCGGGCTGTGTGCGGAGGAGTGCGAGAAGCATGCGAGCATGCACGAGCATTGCCGCATCTGCGCTGAACACTGTCGCCGCTGCGAACAGGCTTGCAACGAAGCGGTTCAGTCGATCCGCTGATCAGCCGAGGACGCGTCCTTGGCGGAGACGCGTCCTCGACGGTCCCTGTTCAGGAAACGACCGCTTCACGCACACAGCCGGACTGGGTCAGAACGCCAAGTGGTTTATTCCGCCATGCATGAAGGTTCCGCCAAGGAACCCCTGGATGGAGATCGCCAGCGTCATCAGGCCAAGCAACACCCAGTACAACGTCCGCGACCGCTCGGGACCCTTACGGTGGCGCGCTGCCATCCAAGCCAGCGCAACGCCGAAGACCGCGATCAACGTTCCCAGCCAGCGATGCGTCATCAGGATCGGGTTGCGGTCGGTCAGGTAGAACCCGCCTGCGAACCAGCCCAGGAACGCCGCCGCGATTGCTCCCAGCGCTCCGACGACCAACATTATATGTGCGACATGCTGATAGTCCCGGTTGCGGCGCCACAACCCGAACAGCTCCACCCCGAACGCACCGATGAACAGTGCGATGGGAAAATGAATGACCATGGTGTGCAGCCGACCCAGCCAACTCACAAGACGTTCGCCGAAACTCTTGTTCTTGTTAGCGGTCTCCTCGTGCATGCCGCCCATGTCCATGTCATCGCCGGCGATGTCGCGGCCGGCCATGTTCATGTCCACGGTCGACATAGAGCCCATCCCCATGTGACCGTCGCCAGCGTCTGCTCCATCCTTTTTCTGAGTCTCGCCTGCGCTGTTAGCGGCCGGCCCGGGACCGGCCCCGAGCGCATCGTGATCTTCATGAGCCGATGCCGACGTGCTTACTGACATTGCAACCGCAAGGAGCAAAGCGAAGGCCCCGCCTCGTTTACCGCCCATCACCCGACCCCTTGATCCGTGTTCATCGATTCCCGTTTTCCTCACCCGTCCGAACCCTTTTGTGAACTCTTCGCCTGCTCTTTCAGACGAACTGGACCGTGGAGCTACGCCGGCTGCGGCGGCCGGGTCCTGCGCCGCTAGCCTGAAAAAACCGCCGATCAGCTGCCGTGGCGCGCGAACAGGCGGCGCCCGCCGGGACCGAAGGCGACCACGTCATAGGCCTGCGTCTTGACGCCCGGCACTTCCATTCCCGGCGAGCCGAGCGGCATACCGCCGACCGCGAGGCCTCGCACACCCTTGGGCCGGGTCGCGAGAGCCCGCTTCATATCGGCAATCGGCACGTGGCCCTCGAAAGCCATGCCATCGGCGATTGCTGTGTGGCAGGACGAGACGTCCGCAGGGACCCCCGCGCGCTTCTGCAGCGCCGGGCGATTGGAATCATCGACGACGCGCACCTGGCGTCCGAGCTGCCGCTGCACCTGCGCTGCCCACTTGGCGCAACAGCCGCAGCCGGGATCGCGGTGCATAACGATCGGGGGTGGCCGCGCTGACGGCAACCGGAACCAACAAGGCTGCGGCAGTAAGCGCGGATCGTAAAGCTGTCTTCATGGAAAAACTCCTTGGTCATTCCTCCCGCCCCTCGTGGGGCGGGAGGAACGAAGATTATCACTGAGGTCGCTTGCTCATCGACCGGAGCATCGCCTGGAGTTCACCGATGCTCTTGTTTTGCTCGGCAATAGACTTCTGAGCCATTTGCCGGGTCTTCGCATCGGGCGCCTCGCGGAGAACGATCTGCGACATGGCAATCGCACCGCGGTGATGCTCGATCATCTTGCGGGCCCACGTCTCATTTGCATTGGCGCCTTTGGCCCTCATCATCTTCTCGTGCATCGCCATCTCGGCGGGCATGAAGGGCGTGTTCATGCCAGGCATGTTGTCGTGGTTCATGCCCTGCATTTTCGAGTGGTCCATGCCTTGCATCTGCTGCTGAGCCAAAGCCGGGCTCGCTGCCATCGCCGCCAGAGCCAGAGCTGTAAGTGTCTTAAACATTGCCTGCTCCTTCTTGGACTTAGTCAACGCAACAAAGCCCAATCGGCCTCAAAACCATGTGCGAATGCCCAGAACAAGGCTGGTCGATGACGCATCCTCGCCGTCCTCGCGTGCAAAACGAGCAGAGCGGCCCACTCTGCGCTCGTATGAAACACCGATATAAGGGGCAAACTCGCGCTTCACCTCGTAGCGCAGCCGCAAGCCAAGCTCGAGGTCCGACAAGCCCGAGCCGATCCGGTCTTCCGGAACGTCTTGCGCCGCAAATTCCGCTTCGAGACGAGGCTGGAGGATCAGGCGCTGGGTGATACGCTGATCGTAATACCCTTCAACGCGGCCGAGCACGTCACCCTTGCTAGACAAGAACAGTGCGCCCTCCACATCGAAAAAGCCTGGGGCCAGGCTCTCGAACCCAACCGTAGCGTAGACACGGGAGGGGTTGGGCTTGAAGTCGTAACGAATCCCGGCCTGGAAGTCGGTGAAGGGTCCGATCGCCCGTGCATAGAGCGCCTGCAGCTCCGCCCTTTCCAGGCTTCTCCCAAAGTTCCCTTCGCCTTCGGTTTTAAGAACCAGGCGATTGATGTCGCCACCGTACCAGGCACCGCCATCCCATCGATAGGCGTCGCGACCGTCGCGGACCTGGTATTCGGCCAGATTAAATATGACCTGCGAGAAATTCTGGCCGCCGTGCATCGACTGCAGATGCTGCTGCGAATGCGCCATGGCGTCGGCAAGCCGGGCGTTGTCGGCCCTGAGTTCAAGCTCCAAGGCACGCCTTCGAACGGCGAAGCGTGACTCCAGCGTCTCGAGCTTGGTCCGTTGAGCTTCGTCCAGCTCGAGCCCGTCGTGGAGCAAGCTATGAAGTTCCACGCCCGGGCTCGGTGGGGAAGGGAACAACTCGCGCCCAGCCCACACGCCTGCGATCGCTGCCAAGAACACGACGGCCGCGATCAGCATCGTTCTCCGGGCGCTGCTCGTCACTGGAACGCCAGCAAGGTCGAAGGCGCTAGCGGCGTGGCGGGCCCGAAAGGTGTCAGCGCCGGCACCTGCGCAGTCGCCGCTGCGGACGACAAGCCGCCGCCCACCACTCCCAAGGCGACTGCGCCTACCGCTGCCAGCATGCCAGTCCGCAGTGTCACTCCGCCGCCGGCGCGCCGCTCCGCCGCGATCTACCGCATGACATCGCCTTCCAGTTCAGCGAGCCGGGGATGAAGCGGCTGCTCGGCAAGGCGGCGCAAGGCGCTGTCCAAATCCATATCCATGTTCATTCCTCCGCCGTGCTCACATCCTTTACGCACGGCCGGCGAACACCCCTCGAATCCGACGTGAACGAATGTCACTAAGCGGGAACGCCCCCGGGCGCGGCGGCGCACTTTTCCATTGCGTCCAATCGTTCACAGCTCGCACGCAGGCCGGCGATCCACGCGTCCCGCTGTTTCAATTTCCCTGATTAACCTCTGTTGACATTCCGAGCGCAGCTACGGCGGCAACCATGGTGCTCGTTAGGTCAAGCGAGGCGGCGACTATTATGTGCGTGGCGGCTGCCGGCAAGGGCGTGGCCGTACATATGCCGACGTTTATCGCGGCCACATAGCGCGATTGGCGACAAGCCGCCGATATTGCTCGTGAGCCGGGCAGCGGCACATGGCCATGCCGCTGCCCGCAGAAGCTGGACGATGGCCAGCGGAATCGTCAAAGAATGGTAGCGGCTCGGTAGATGGACCGACACTATCGACTTCTGGAGGAAATGAATGGGGCGGTTCAGTGTGCCCCCCCAACGAGGAGGCGGTTTAGCGCATGCTGAACGACTGTGGTGAAGCATCCAGCAGCAACGGGAACTCCTTGTCTAAAAGCTCATTCTAACCGTCGCTCGCGCCGTCGTCGGCGCACCAGGCATGATGTTGTTGTCGTTGTAGGCGGACGAGAAATAGTTGCTGTCGAGGAGGTTCTCGACGTTGATTTGCGCCTCGATCTGGGGGGTAAGCTTGAAGAATGCGGCCGCATCGACGCGGGTGAAGGCGGGCAGGACGGCGGTGTTGCTGATGGAAGTGAAGCTCTTCGACTGGTGGTAGACGCCGACGCCGGCCCCGAAGCGCGGGGTGAAGTCGTAGCGGGTCCAGAGCGAAACCTGCTGTTTGGGAACCAGCGGTACCTCGCGCCCGGCCGGGGCCGCGCTCGTCGTTTTGCGAATCTCCGCGTCCTGCAGCGCATAGCCCGCACTGACCTGCCACTGGGGCGTGATCGCTCCGCTGAGGCCGATCTCAAGCCCTTTGCTGCGCTGTGCGCCGGTAAGCACCGTCCGCGTGGCATCGTTGGGGTCGGTCGCGCGGGTGTTGGTACGATCGAGCCGGTAGACGGCAGCGGTCAGGCTAAGCGTTGGAAAGATATCCCATTTGAGGCCAAGTTCGTAATTGTCGAACTTCTCCGGCTCCAGCGCGGCGCTTGTGATGTCGAGCGATGAAAACTGATCGCCCGACTGGGGCAGGAAGGACCGGCTATAGCTGGCGTAGATCGAGACGGGTTGCACCGGCTTCAGCACCACCCCTAGGCGGGGAGACCAGAGAGTGTCTGTCCGGCTGTAGCTTTGCCCGGCGACCAGGTCGTCGATGCTAAGCTCGAAGCGGTCGCGGCGAACGCCACCGATAACATCGACATGGTCGCCGATCGAGATCTGGTCCTGCACATAGAAGGCAGTGGCGTCGGCGTTTGTCCGGATCGACCGGTAACCGGTGTTGGCGGTGGTGCGCAGCGTGACCGGCGGCACCGTGATCCGGTCGGCCAACCCCACAAAAACTCGCCGGCCCCCGTTGACCACGTCACCGCCTGCGAAGAAGCCATTGATCCGCTGGTTGCGCGTGCGCTGATCGCCAACTTCAAAGCCGGCGAGCAGCACGTGGCGGACGGGTCCGGTTGTGACCGTCCAGACGAGGTCGTTCTGGTTGAGCAAGTTCTTGCGCGTCGTGGGATCGCTATAGGCTTCGAGGCCGACGCTCTGGACGCCGCCGCGCAGGGTGACCGGGGTCACCGCGAAGGCATTCCGATAGAGCTTGTCATAATCGCCGTACAGGACCCGGCTTGTCAGGGTCAGGTTGTCGCTGAACCGATGCTCGATGCGCCCGCTCAGGACCTTGGCCTCGAAGTCGCTGACGTTGAAGCCCGGAACACCGAAGAAGGTGTCGCGGTAGCCGGTGAGGGGGCGTGACGGGCTCGTCAGAAAGCCCTGGACAGCCGAGGGGACACCTCGATCGATCGTGCGCTTGTCATTGTTATATTCGAAGCCCAGGTCGATCCGGGTGGTGCCGCCGAGCGATACCGCAAAGGTCGGATTGATCGCAATCCGGCGTCCGTCGTAGAAGTCGCGGTTGCTGTTGAACTCCTCGTAAACGGCGTTCAGCCGAGCGGAGGCGGATTCGCCGATTGGCTGGTTGATGTCGGTGTCGACATACCATGCGCCATATGTGTCCGCCGAGCCGCTGCCGCTGATGAAGGCGTTGGCAACGGGGCGCTTCGTGACGCGGTTGACGATCCCACCCCCGCCGCCGCGCCCGAAAATCATCGCGTTGGGACCTTTCAGGACCTCGATCCGCTCCGCGTTGTAGAGGCCGCGGTAATATTGCACGTCGTCACGCAGGCCATCGACAAAGAAGTCCGCGGTGCTGCTGTTCCCGCGCAGGATGATCTGGTCGCGGTGGCCCTCGCCCTGCGAGATCACCGCGCCGGGGACATAGCGAAGCACGTCGGCGATCGAGCGCATCGCCTGGTCGTCAATCTGCGCCTCGGTGATGATCGAGGCCGCCTGCGGAACGTCCTTGAGACTGGTCGGTGTGCGGGTGGCGGTGCTTGTCGCATCGACTTGGTAGCCGTCCCGGACGCCGGTGACGATGATTGTTTGGCGGGCGTCCGTAGCCGGAATGGCTGGCTGACCCTGAGCCGCTGCGGGCACGGCCATCAATCCAAGGCCTAGCGCACCGCTTAATCCACTTTTCCTCATTTTCACCCCTTTGCGAATCGTTCTCAATCGTTGACGCGCCCTATGATAGATGCGAATGCATCGCAATAGCGGCTCTGATGAAATATGGGCGATGACGGTGATGGTGCGCATAGACCCCAATGCAGGGGACGCCGAGCAGATCGTGGTGCGGCTGCTGCGCCGCTACGCGGCGTGCCGGCAACTCGGTGAGCAACCCCTGCCGCCGTTCACCAGACTAGGGGGCGAGTTCGGGATTCCGGCTCCTGCGGTGGTCGCCCTCGCTAGCGTCTTTCAACTAACCGAAGGATGCCTTGGCCGAGCATTGGTTCCTGAATGCTGTTGTAATCCAATGCTCAACACGGACGAGCGGGCGCTGTTACGGCTTCTTAAGCGGACGGACGCTGAGCCGGCTTTGGGCAGCTCAGATATACCGCACGGTTTGCCAGGTGCGCTTGTCTGGGCGGTTGCAAGCACACGCCGGCTTCTCGATCCATCATTTCCAGAGAGGATGAACGGCGCCAGCCAACCTTTGACAACGTGTCCCTTCGCAAAGATGACATGAAGGGCCCAGCCACGAGTCCCCTGCACTTCTACATAATAGTAATGTCCTTCTATCCCGCGAACGGTCGTTCGCGGGAGACCGTGACCGGGAATGGTCTGATCAGCTGGGGATAGCGCTACGGCTTCCCGAAACCGTCTCTTGTTTCCTTCTCCGAAAACGGGATACCCGACGTCGAGTTTTCGGAGAACGACTGTGCTTGTCGGCTATGCCCGCGTATCAACCCGCGACCAATCTCCTGCTCTACAGCTCGACGCGCTGCGCGAGGCAGGCTGCGAACGCGTGTTCACCGAGAAAGCATCGGGCGCCGCGCGTGATCGGCCCGAGCTGAAAGCGGCGCTCGATTACATCCGCGCCGGCGACACGCTAGTGGTCTGGAAACTGGACCGTCTGGCGCGGTCCGTTCGCCAGCTGGTCGAGACGGCCGAGGATCTGGCTAACCGCGAGATCGGCCTTCGAGTGCTTACCCAGGCGATCGACACCACCAGTCCCGGCGGGCGGCTCGTGTTCCATGTGTTCGCGGCCGTGGCGGAGTTCGAGCGAGAGTTGACGCTCGAGCGCACGCATGCGGGGCTCGCCAAGGCAAAGGCACTGGGCCGGCGCGGCGGGCGCAAACCGGCAATGGGTCCAGCGGAAATCAAGCGCGCCAAGGCCATGCTGGCCGACCCGGAAATTACGGTCGAGGAAGTGGCGCAGCAGATTGGGGTGCGGCCCTCGACGCTATACCGGCATATTCCCGGCGGGCGAAGCTCGCTGGTCGGGCCAGTCTCATGACGCTTGCGAAAGACTATTTTGGTAGTCGCGCTCTCGTTGTCGCGCTTGGACTTGTCGGCGGTTGCGCGCCCAGCGAGCCCGGTCCGACCACTGGCGAGGGTGGGTGGACCGTGTTTGCTCCTTCCCCCTCCCCTTCTTCCTCTTCGACGCCGAGTGCTGACAGTCCGCAAGCGTTTGAGCCATACGATCCTGGCTTGCGCTGGATGCTCGACAAGACAGCTTACGCCGAGGACCCGGACCGTCCCTGCTTGATGCGCCAACCGCCCCGCCCGGCGTGGGTCGAGAGCCCTACGGTTCGGACGAGGCTGCGGGAAGTTCGATCAGACAGTTATTGGCTCGGCCGATGGGCGCGCGACAATCTGGGCGACAGACTCGCTTATGCTACCGTGACCTATGATTGGGAGCCGATAAGAGGCGAGCCGCCGCCATCCTCTCCCCCGCCCCTGATCTATGAGATCGCCGTGACCGGCGAGGACAAGATCAACCCTCCACCCTTGCGTGATCGTGCTAGGGGTGTGCCGGTTGAAGTCGTCTACGGCGTACCAATCAGCGATGCCGAATTCATGCGCAGGCGCGATGTAGGTCGGCCCGTCGCGCAGCAGCTTGTCGATATGACTGGTGAAGGTGGATCGCCCGAGAACGGATGGGCAGTGCGGCTCAATGTTTACGGCGAGGACGGGCAGCCGGACCCCGAAGCCTTGGCGCAATGTGACGCGCTGCGCCGTGCCTATCGCCTGCCGGTGTTGATGGAGTTCTCCTCAGCGCGAGCCTCTATCCAGTGAATTATAATTACCGCAGGCATTCACCGAATGTTCTTGACATATGCACTATATATGGTGCAGTTGGTGGAGAAGAAACTTGATGGATACCAGTTCGCCCCAAAAGATCGAATTGGTGTTCTACCAGACCGAGAGCGGCAATGAGCCGGTCCGGGATTGGTTGGTCGAATTGCCGGAGGAGCATCGGCGCGCGATCGGACTCGATCTCATGCGGGTCCAGTATGGATGGCCCATCGGAATGCCGCTGGTGCGACCGATGGGAAAAGGATTATTCGAGGTCCGCACAAACCTAGCGGACAACACGATTGCCAGGGTGATGTTCTGTTTCAACGCTGGCGAGCTGTATGCGTTGCATGGGTTCATCAAGAAGGCGAAGAAGACCCCGCCGCCCGATTTAGCATTGGCGCGCAAGCGCCAGAAGGAGATTGAAAATGGCTGAGAACAAGCATCGGGGATCGACGCTCGACAGCTTTCTTGAAGAGGAAGGCGTCCTTGGCGAATTTCAGGCGAAGGCGATCAAGGAAGCTATCGCCTGGCAGCTCACCGAGGCGATGAAGGAGCGTAAGCTCAGCAAAAGCCGCCTCGCATCAATGATGCACACAAGCCGCACCCAGGTTGACCGGGTGCTCGACCCGCAGGACGGCAATGTCACGATCGAGACGTTGCAGCGCGCCGCTGCAGTTGTGGGACGACGCGTGCAGCTCGAACTTGTCTAAGCCAGCTTCTTTCGCGCGCAGCGCGCGCCCTGCCCCGGCATCATCGTTTCGCAAACCTGCAGACCTAGAGCAGCAGCGTTACGAACTGACGCGCGCGCGCCAACTCGCTCGTGCATGGGCGCAGACCTTACCCGAGCCACGGCGGCGAGACCAAGCCGCGCTGTTCACGCGCCAGGCGATCGAAGCCTACCAGCAGCACGCGCGGCCACATGCACGCCTTAGCCCGCCTCTGGCGCAGCCTTACGGCCAGCTCGATCCTGCCATTGCCGAGCTGGCGCAGACGATCGGCCGCGAGACCGCGCCACTTCCGATGAATGAAGCGGCCTATTTTCTGACCGGGCTTTACACCGTGCTCTTGGCGGCACGCGAACGCGGTGCGCTCGGAGCATTTTACACACCCCCGGCTCTGGCCAACCGCTTGCTCGACATGGCCGAAGAACAGGGTGCCGATTGGAGCACGGCGCGCGTACTCGATCCCGCCAGCGGCGGTGGGGCATTCCTGTTGCCTGCAGCCGAGCGGATGATCGCTGCCCTCCCCTCTGCCGACCCGGCATTCGTGCTTCGACAGATTGGCGCACGCCTGAGAGGCTTGGAGCTGGACCCCTATGCGGCCGGACTAGGCCAGAACGCGATCGAACTGCTGTTGGCCGATGTGACCGCCGCTGCAGGTTTGCCCGCGCCGATTGTCACGCAGGTTGCCGATACGCTGGAAGAGCCTCCAAAGGCTCGCTTCGACATCGTGATCGGCAATCCGCCCTATGGCCGCGTTCGGCTGACGCCGGAGCAGCGCCAGCGGTTCGCGCGCGGGCTTTACGGACATGCCAACCTCTACGGCGTGTTCACCGACATCGCCATGCGATGGGTGAAACGAGGCGGCGTGATCGCCTATCTCACTCCTACCAGCTTTCTCTCTGGCCAATACTATTCCGCGCTGCGCGCGCTGATCGCCGATGAAGCGCCGCCCGTGGCGATCGATTTCGTCCATGCGCGGCGCGGCGTGTTCGAGGACGTGCTGCAGGAGACTCTGCTTGCCGTCTACAAACGCGGTGCCAAACCTGCGCGCGCCCAAGTTCACTACGTCCATGTCGCGAATGAGCGCGAGGCACGGGTGATCAAGAACGGTACGATTGGCCTGCCCTCCCCCGCCTCGCAACCGTGGCTTGCGCCGCGCGAGCCGGATCATAGCGCATTGATTGCCGCTGCCGAGAAGATGTCCGCTCGCCTGGCGGATTGGGGCTATACCGTCTCGACCGGGCCTTTGGTGTGGAATCGCTTCAAAGGTCAGATGCGCCATCGCCCCGGCCGCAATGTGCATCCGCTTTTATGGGCGGAAGCGGTGACGGCCGACGGCCAATTCATCTACCGGGCCGAGAAGCGCAATCACGCGCCTTATTTTAAGATTGAGCGCGGCGATGGATGGCTCTTGGTCGATCAGGCCTGTGTTCTGGTGCAGCGCACGACCGCGAAAGAGCAGGCACGCCGCTTGATCGCGGCCGAGCTTCCCGCCGACTTCATCGAGGATCATGGTGGTGTCGTCGTCGAGAACCATTTGAACATGGTTCGGCCTAAATCCCGGCCAGCGCTATCCCCGGCGACGGTTGCGGCCGTGCTGAACAGCCAAGTTATCGATAAGCTGTTCCGCTGCATCAATGGCAGCGTGGCGGTATCGGCCTTCGAGCTGGAGGCGATACCCCTGCCCTCGCCTGATTCCATGCTCAGCATCGAGCGAATGGTCCGGCGCGGTGCGAGCGGTGCGAAGATCGAGGCCGAGCTGGCAAAGCTCTATGAGCAGTTTGTATGAAACCGTTGCTCGACCGCGATGCCGTCCATGAGCGGCTGCAGACCATTTTTCCCGATGGCGCGCCCAACCGCGTCTATCTGACCCGTATGCTCGCTGCGAGCACTGTTTTCGTGGCGCTTTACATCGAGGCGATCGAAGGCGGCGACACGCTGCTAGGGCCAAAGCATATCTACCGCATGACGGACGAACAGGCCGCGCTGACCGACGACGATAGCCGTGCGGCCTATGCAACCGGTGTCCTGCGTCCCGGCAGCGCGATTGAGGGCCAGCGCTGGTATCAGGACAACACGCGCGAGCCGATCCGCGACGAGACGCTCCGCGAAGGTCTTGTGGCGATCGGCGCGGTGAGCGAGCGAACCGACCTTCCGACGACATCGAGCAAGCCGCGCTATGCCTTGACGCCGGGCTTCGCCGCGCTTTTCGATCCCGCGCTCACTGGAGAAGATCTCGCAACGCGCATCAAAGCCTGGCGCAGCGAGGTTCTCAATCCCGGTGCGCTCGCCAGAATGGCTATCGTGCGCCGGGGCGCGGGCATGAGCGACGATCAGGTGCTCGTCACTTTCCCTAATGGGGAAACGCGCCGCATGAAGCCGGGTCCGAGTTCGGCGATCAGCAAGGCGGTGCTAGAGGTTTTTGCGTCAAGCTATCTAGGCGAGCCTGCAGTCGTCTTTCTGAGCGAGAGCGGGAATAAGGTGGTCGAGCGCGACGACGAGCTGGCGCGATCGATCGGCCTTGCCATCCAGGCCGACAAGAACCTTCCGGACATGATCCTGGTCGATTTGAAGCCGACCCATCCTCTTCTCGTTTTCATCGAGGTCGTGGCGACCGATGGACCGGTGAGCGAGCGCCGCAAGGAGGCGCTCGAAAAGTTGGTCGCTGAATCAGGCTTCCCGGCCGAGCACGTCGCCTTCGTGACCGCTTATCTCGATCGCAGCGCCGGACCGTTCAAGAAGACAGTCGATAGCCTCGCATGGGGAAGCTACGCCTGGTTCGCGGCCGAGCCGGAAAATCTCATCGTTCTAAGCCAGGCGCGAACGGGACTGCAGGGACGGCCCTAAAGGTGGGTGCGCCGGCGGGACTTGAACCCGCGACCTCCCTGGCCGTAGATAGGGGTGCCAACCACCCACCTACGTAGCAACCAGGGGCTCTATCCGCTGAGCTACGGCGCAATCTCGTTATTCGTCGTCGCCTTCCTTGCTGTGGACCAGCTTCAAGCGCCGCTTCGGTGCACCGCGCCGATTGCGCCGGGCTGCCTCGCGCGCCTTTCTGCCCTCGATCTCTTCGAGCTTTTCTTCGGCGAACGGCAGGACGGATTCGATCAGCCCATCGAGATGATAGATATCCCGCATCCGAGAAGCTCGAGATCATCCGGATCGTCGAGCAGTCGCATCTGCCGGCGAAGCTCACCCTCGACAAGCTGGGGATCGCACGCCGGACGTTCTACCGCTGGTACGACCGGTTCCTCGAAGGCGGACCGGAGGCGTTGGAAGATCGGCCATCGGCACCGAGCCGCGTGTGGAACCGGATCCCGCCTGACATCCTTGATCAGATCATCGAACTGGCACTGGAGCAGTCCGAGCTGAGCCCACGGGAGCTGGCGATGCGCTTTACCGACGAAAGGCGTTACTTCGTGTCGGAAGCCACGGTTTACCGCCTTCTGAAGGCCCATGACCTGATCACCAGCCCGGCCTATGTGGTGATCAAGGCCGCCGATCAGTTCCACACCAAGACCACCCGGCCGAACGAGATGTGGCAGACCGACTTCACCTACTTCAAGATTATCGGGTGGGGCTGGATGTACCTGTCGACCGTGCTCGACGACTTCTCACGCTACATCATCGCCTGGAAGCTGTGCACCAACATGCGCGCCGAGGACGTGACCGACACGCTGGACATGGCACTGGCCGCATCGGGCTGCGACAGCGCCACGGTGCTGCACAAGCCAAGGCTGCTGTCGGACAATGGCCCCAGCTACATCGCCGGCGAACTGGCGGAATACATCGAGGCCCTGAAGATGAGCCATGTGCGCGGTGCCCCGCTACACCCGCAGACCCAGGGCAAGATCGAGCGCTGGCATCAGACCCTGAAAAACCGCATCTTGCTGGAAAACTACTTCCTGCCCGGCGACCTCGAAGCTCACATCGAGGCCTTCGTCGAGCACTACAATCACCAGCGATACCACGAGAGCCTGGCCAATGTGACGCCTGCCGACGCCTACTTCGGCAGGGCTCCGGCAATCATCAAACTGCGCGAAAGGATCAAGCGACAGACCATCGAACATCGGCGCTTGCAGCACCGCAAGTTCGCCGCCTAACATCAACCCCCTGACGAGGTCCGCACTCCGCTAATCTACGCCGCGAGTTGTGCCGAATGTTCTGACGACGGACAAGGCCAATCCAGTCCACCTCAAACGACCGTTTCAGATGATCGCTGCCATAATGGGTCGGGCCCTCCGGGCAGCGCCTGGCTAATCCCTGGAGAGAAGAACGAGCGGAAGGACGTGTGAACAGCGAAAGAGGCCCTGCCGTTTCCGGCAGAGCCTCCTATGGCTGGTTCGATTGCAACCGGATCAGTCGATCGGAGGAGCGTCCTGGTTGTCGCCGCCATTGGCCCGCGAGAGGAAATCGACCTTGTCGGCAAGGATCTCCGAGCCATACCGCGTCACACCGTCCTGGTCTTCCCACTGGGTGTAGTGGATGCGGCCCTGGACCGAGACCAGCTGGCCTTTCGAGCAATACTGACCGACGGTCTTGGCGAGGCCGTTGAAGCAGGTCACACGGTGGAATTCGCTGTCCTTGGCGGTGTAGCCGTTCTCGTCCTTGTAGGTCTTGCCGTCCTTGTCGCGTGCAGGACGATCGGTGACGACAGTGATCCCGGTAACGCTGGTTCCGCCCTTGGTTTCGCGGGTGTCCGGATCGCGAGCGATACGGCCGGTGAGGATTGCGATATTGGTCATGGTGAAAGTCCTTCAGTTCCTCAAACCGGAGACCATCTCCGGCTTGCGAACATCCAGAAGAAGCAGGGCATGGGAGGACTGCACCGCAGGCCTGAAGGGCCGAAGGGAAACCTGTTCATGACGGGTGGTGCGGGCAGGCGGCGAAGCCGCCAACACGGCCGGAAAGGAACGGGTTGCGGCTTCTCAGCTGACCTGGTTCAGGACTGTTCGCGAAGAAAGCCGGATGGGTATCGGGTGCGGGTCTGAAGGTGCCAGGACCCTGCTGCAATCAGCTTACCTCATTGCCTTCCGATGCCGCCAGGAGATCCATGAAGTTGCGGGCTGCTTCCCGGTCTTCCTCGTTCTCGAAGGCCACGTCGAGGTCGGGGGCGGCCCCGAACAGGTAGAGCATGGCCCACAGGGCAAAGCGTTTGCCCCGGTCCTGCTCCAGACCGAGATCGACCTGGCATCGCTCGATCCCCGAGGCCAAGGTTTCTGCGCCAACCGCTCCAGGATCGGCAGTGCCAAAATAGCGCATGAGAAGCGTATCGAGGTCCATCGCACTCTTTTCGGATCATCGGTCGGGCCGCGGCGAGGAAGGCCAGCATTCGTGAGCCGGTCATGCGTCGCTCAATCAGCGGTGGGGTGTTCGCGAAACCGCCGGGCGCGCTCGACAAAGTGCTCGATCTGGGTGGCAGCATGCAAGGTAAGCGGATGCGGCTTTGCATCGGCACGCGGGGATATATATTCCGCGATTTCTCTGATCGAAGCGAGCTGATGATCGCTTGCGGTGGACAATAAGCCTAACACCATGTTTTCGAGCGCGATCACCCTGATGCGCAATTGGATGATCTCGGCATCGGAAAGTGGCGGAATATCCCATTTTTCGCAATCGGCAGCGAGCGCTTCCTGCGGCCCGCAGGGCAATGCCCCGCCTTCGTCTTCCCAGCGCGACAGCGCACCGGCTTTTCCCATTTCCGACATATGCGGTTCCTTTCATAAACATTGAGGCGATCGTCTGCGCGCTGCTCACATAGCACAAAGCCATGCCGGGAAGCGTCTGGCACGGCGACAGCTAAGCCGGGCAAACGGAACCCCGCGCGTCGGGTTGGTCTTCACGCGGGGTTCCTGAACGGCCCCTTGGGGGCACCTGCGACCCGCAGGGCGTCGGGGGGAGGCGGGGCCGTCCTTTCCTTATCTTGCGATGTTCGTTTGTGTTTTTGCCGAGGGTATCTCCTGGATAGCCGTGTCACCGGGAAACGCGTCCGATCACATGCCTTCCATGTCGTGATCGGCCATCGAGGACATGTCATGGCCCGCATGGGGATCGGCCGGCTGGGTCGCCTCGCTCGCGGGTTGCGTGCGCGTTGCTGGCGCTGCGGGTGTGGCGGTTGCGCGTGATGCGGGAGAGGCAGCAGGCCGTGAGGCGGTCGGCGCGGCGCCATTGGTCGAAAGAGCGTCCTCCCGCACAGTCGCTGCCTCATCTTCGGAGGGGGAGGTTGCCGGGTCTGCAAGACCCCGTTCGGGTGCCGTGCCAGCCACCACCGCAGGTTCGCCCATAGGCGAGACATCGGTGATCGGTGTGCTCTCTTGCGCCTCGTCGCAAGCAGCAAGAGCGGACATCAATGGTACGATCGCGAGAAACCCGAACGCTGCATTCAATCTGGAAGTACGCATGCTCTTCAACTCCTTCAGAGCCAGGAAATACCGAGGTGGTTCGGTCCATGCGCGAGCTCGCCGCCAAGAAAGCCCTGAATGAGAACGAGTGCCGCCATGGAGAAGAGCGACGCGCGCAACCAAGCGCGGCTCTGACTCGGCCTGCTCGCAAGATAGGCCATCGCAATGCCGAGAACCGCGATCAGCATACCATTCCATCGATGCACCTGCATGACAGTGTCGCCGCCGAACCACAGCCCGGTGTGAACCCATCCAAACAGGACTGCGACGACCGCGCCGATGGCCCCGCCGTAAACAAGCACGCGCACCGCACTTTGCAGGCCCGCCTCTTTCCGGCGCATCACGAACACTTCGGTGGCCGCAGCCATGAGAAACAAGGCGATCGGGAAATGAATCGTTGCCGGATGCAACTTCTTCAGTACGGCCATGACGCCGGTTTCGCCCTCATTCGCATGGCCACCGGCCTCGTCATGGGCTTCGCCCGCTTCGTCGTGCGCGCCGGAGGACTCGCCCGCGCCTGCGGGCTCGCCCATCTGTGCCATGGCCGCTTGGTCATGCGCATCGCCACTTGTGGCAGCAGGAGCGGCGCTCGCCTCTTCGCCGTGTTTTTCGTCGCCATGAGCCTGGACGGGTCCGACGAAGAGCAGGCTTGCGGCGAGCAGCGCCAGAAATGAGGGGGCTTTCATGTCTCGTATGTCTCCCGGCCCGGCAGTTGCAGTGCGACCTATGTGCCTGATACGCACGGCAGCCGCGTGCCCCTCACATTAATTTGATGGTATCGGCGCGATAGAAGTGCGCCCGCCGTATCACGTCTGCTGGCGGCACCATCGCGATCGTCGAATGCATTCGGCTCCTGGCCCCGTTCGCCCACGCGAACACGCCCCATGGGCTCAGGCGAGCTTGCTCTTCTTTATGCGACGGCGCAGCCTCGGCATCCGGTTCGCCAGCAGGACGAAACCCGACAAGGCTATGATCGTGCCGCCAATGCCAAACAGGAGGAGCCACCAACTGTTGATGCGATCGCGCTCGGTCCAATCCATGATATGGAGGCCCCAGATGAAATCGAACAGGCGCCATGTATCACTACGCGCCGCTCCGAGCGTGCCGCTGGTAGCATCGATGTAGATGCGCGTGGAAGCCTCGTCAGCATAGCTGATCTGCCAAGCCGGAAAAGGCCCGCGAAACTCGGTCCCCACCGGTTCGTGAACGATCCGCGCGCCTTCGATCGTCGTTCGCGGTCCGGTCCATGCGCGCAAGGCGATGGATCTTGCCGTCGCAGCCGAGATGGGGGAGAGTTTACGCCCCGTCACCGGATCGTGGAGGCTCACACTACCGTCGACCTTTCGAATTTCTGTCACGGCAACGCCGTCGAGCGAACGTGTCGTTACCGCTGCAAGAGTACCGTCGTTTGCGACCCAGGCCGGGAGCGGGGCATCGGCGGGCAGCGCCTCTTGTTCACGCGAAACGACATGTTCGGAGCGAACTTCTTCCAGGTCGAGAAACGACATGAGGGCGCCGGTTCCCATCCACAAGAGAACCTGGACACCGACGAAAATCGCCAGCCATTTGTGGATCTTGCTGCCGAGCACATGCAGGCGCAGCTTCAGCGACGGCGTTGCCAACCGGTGCTACCTCTTCGAAAGCCGTAATCAGTTGCGCGGCGAACGCGACGAGGAATGGTACTGGACGATCTTCCAGCCATCGGCATCGTGGGCCAGGACCGAGGTCGCAACGCCTTCGCGGTCTATTACGCGGCCGTCGGCCAGTTCGATACGATAGGTGTACGTTTCGCGGCCATAGGCCATATGCCCCATCCGGGTGACTGCGAGCGTCGGTTCGCCGAAGGTGAAGCTGGTTATTGCATCGAGTTCCGGTCCCAGGTGATGCTCCATGTAATGCGTGAAGCTGCCTTCCGCCTTGCCGTTTTCGTAAATGAAGGATTCCTCGGCAAAAAGCGCGGCTATGGCCTCTGCATCGCGCGCCGTAAGGGCATCGCGATATGAGGTCAGAACTGCCTCGGCTCCCGTAACGTCATCGTTCATCGCAGCCATATGTTCGGCATGGTTCATGTCCTGGCCCGAATGGTCCATCGGCATCGCCTCAGAATGTTCCGAATGCGCCGAATGGTCCATAGATTGTGCCAAAGCGGGAGTGGCACCCGCGGCCAGGGCGAGGGCGACCGCGTTTAGGAATAGTCTTGATCTCACTGTTCAGTTCCCTTCTTAAAACCAGAAACGCACACCGACGACATAATTGGTGACGCTCGGATCCTCTCCGGCGGCCCGCGCAAAATCCGCGCTGTCGCCGATGCGCCATTCCTGGGAAACGCCGACATAGGGCGCGAATTCGCGTGCGAACTCGTAGCGAAGACGCAGACCTGCCTCGATCCGGTCGAGGCCAGCGCCAATGCCGAGTTCGGGAATATCCTGCGCCGAAAGTGCGATTTCGGCACGCGGCTGAAGGATCAGCCGCTGCGTGATGCGCTGATCAAGCTCGCCCTCAAAGCGCGCCGTAACATCGCCCTTGTTCGATACGAACGCCGCGACGTCGACCTCGAACTGGTAAGGAGCGATGCCCTGTATGCCGATAACCGCGTGCGTGCGTTCCGGACCGGTCAGGTCCTGGCGAACACCCGCCTGGAAATCGAAGAAGGGCGCAATGGCGCGGCTCCAGAGCGCCTGGACCTCGGCGCCTTCTATGGGTTCGCCGAAGCTGCCCTCACCCTCGGACTTGAACCAGAATTTGTCGATGTCGCCGCCATAATATCCCTGGATGTCCCACAGATATCCATCCTTCCCCTCGCGGGCGCGGTACTCGAGCCGGTCGCCCTGAAACCAGAAGCGCATTCCTCCGTCGGTCTCGCGGACAAGCTCGCGGCGCGCTTCGTTCATGGCTTCCTCGCCCCAGATGACGACCGCCGCGCGCGCTGGGCCGCTCCCTGCTTCTGGAGGAGGCGGCAGCAGCGGGATATCATCGTCCGAGCCCATCTGCATCGCCGAATGGTCCATGCCCTGCCTGTCCTGCGAAGGCGTCTCCCCATGGTTCATCTGGCTGTGATCCATCTGCCCATGGTCCATCGACGAACTGGCCTCCGCCTGACCCATCTCGCCGTGATTCATCTGCGAATGATCCATCGCGCCTTCGGCGGGCTTGCCCTGCGGCATCGAGCCGTGATCCATTCCTTCATGACTTTCGGGCGATGCCTGTGGACGGGCAGCGTCCACAGGCATTGTCATGCCAGAATGGCCATCCTGAGCGGTCATCGCACCATGATCCATGGTTGAGTGATCCATCTGCGAGCGGTCCATGGCGGCTTCAGGTTGAGCAGCCGGTTCGCATGCTCCATCTGCAACCGGATGCCCCATCGCGCGATGGCGCTCGGCTTCTTCCTCGCACTTCGTCTTCGCGTCAGCCTGCGCCTCGGCGCTTTGCTGCGGCTCCGCCGGCGAATGACCGGCATGCTGCGCCGCCGCGGGGGAGGCGAGAACTGAGCCGGCTGCGACCGATGCGAGCAGGCTGACAATACGAATTTTCATGCTTCGCTCCCGTCGGGATTGGCGACCGTGACGATCTGAAACATCCCGGCATGCATGTGGTAGAGAAGGTGACAGTGGAAGGCCCAGTCGCCCGGCTCGTCCGCCGTCAGGTCGAACTGCGCGCTGCCACCCGGCTGCAGGATTACCGTGTGCTTGAGCGGTTGACGATCGGCCGGCGCGCCATTGACCAGCTCGAAGAAATGACCGTGCAAGTGAATGGGGTGCGCCATCATCGTGTCGTTGACGAGCTTCACGCGCACGCGCTCGTTATAGGCGAAACGGATCGGCTCGTCTGAGACGGCGGAGAACTTCTTGCCGTCGAACGACCACATGTAGCGCTCCATATTGCCGGTCAGATGAATTTCCATTCGCCGGGACGGCGTGCGGCCCTCGCGGTGTGGAGTCAGAGCGCGCAGCTTGCGATAGTCGAGCGTACGATGCGGCACATCGGCGAGACCGATGCCGGGATCGCCCATGCGGTCGACCGGGTTCATCGAGACCATGTCGAGACCGGGCCCGACCTTCACATCGGGCGGCAGAAGCGACGTGTCGCGCATCTGCATCCCCGACATGCCGGCCATGCCTGCCATCTCGGATTGGCCGGACGAACCATGATCCATCCCCGCCATGTCGCCGCCACTTCCGTGGTCCATCCCCGACATGCCGGCATCGCCAGACGAGCCGTGGTCCATGCCGCTCATGCCCATGTCGGCCATGGTCAGAAGCGGCGGATCGCGCAGCGGCGGAATGGCGGCGCGAGCGCCGGGTGCGCTCGCGAGTGTGGCAATACCCATGCCCGAGCGGTCCATCGACTCCGCGACCAGCGTGTAGGCTTGTTGCGCGCCCGGCGTCACGACGACGTCGTATGTCTCGGCCACACCGATCTGGAACTCGTCGACCTCCACCGGCTCGACGTTCTGCCCGTCCGCCTGAACGATGGTCATCGGCAGGCCGGGAATGCGAATATTGAAGAAGGTCATGGCGCCGGCATTGATGAAGCGCAGCCGCACGCGTTCGCCCGGGCGGAAGAGGTATTCCAGATTGTCGAGCGGGCCATGGCCGTTCAGAAGATAGGTATAAGCCGCGCTCGACACGTCGAGGATGTCCGTCGGCATCATGCGCATTTTCGCCCACATCCGGCGATCCTCGCCCGAAAGCGGGTAATCGTCGGTCCAGGTGTTCTGGTTGTAGTTGAAGTAGCCTTCGCCCTTCTTGAGCTTGTCGAAAATCGTGTGGGGCGACATTTCGCTGAATTCGCTCAGCACCACGATATATTCGCGGTCGGCCTGGACCGGATCGGGTCCGGCGGGGTCGACCACGATCGCGCCGTAATGCCCGGCCTGTTCCTGCAGGCCGCTATGCGAGTGCCACCAGTAGGTACCCGACTGGCGAACCGGAAATTCGGCGGTGAAGGTCTCTCCCGGTTTGACGCCGGGAAAGCTCACGCCAGGCACTCCATCGAGCTGAAACGGCACGAGCAGACCGTGCCAGTGGATCGAGGTATCTTCCTCGAGCTGGTTATGGACATTGAGCCGGACGGTCGTGCCTTCCTGCAATCGCAACAGCGGACCGGGGATCGTGCCATTGACGGCGATCGCGCCGCCGCGCCTGTTGCCGGTCGCGAAGGCCGATCGGGCAACGGTGAGGTCGATATTGGGGCCGGATATCTCGTCCAGCCCCTTGCGGGCGTTACCTGCGAGGATGTCCGCGCCCCGTGCCCAGGCAGGCATCGCCCCGGCAAGGCCGAGCAGACCCATTCCTCCTGCTCCGGCTCCGAGAAACTTGCGTCGATTGACGGCGATCATAAAGGGCTCCTGACTTGGCGTTTACCGTTACTTACGCGCGCGCCCAGCCAACCCCTCAAAGTTTTTCGAAGCGCTCCTTCAGCCTGTTGCGCGCGCGATATACGCGGGTTTCGATCGCCTTTTCGGTCGTTCCGAGAAGATCGGCCGCCTCGGCCTGGCTACGCCCCTCGATGGTCACGAGCACAAGCGCTTCGCGCAGCCTTACAGGCATTCGCGCGATCTCGGCCTGAACGAGATTGAGCTCTTCCCTGGAAACGGCCAACGCTTCAGGACCCGGCAAATCGTCGGCGATGGAATGGAGTTCGTCATCACCCGACAGTCCGAAAAAGCCCGCGACCTTGCGCCTGCGCAAACGGTCCCGGCAGCGGTTGAGGACGACGGTTGTCAGATAGGGTCCGATCGGCTTGTCCGGATCAAGCCGATGGCGCGTCAGCCACACCGAAGCGAGGCTGTCCTGAACAACGTCCTCGGCCTGAGAAGGAGAGGAAAGCATGCGTGTCCCGAGCGCGAGAAGCCGACCAGTTTCATGCTCGACGAGTTGGCTGAAAGCCCGCTTGTTTCCAGCCCTCGCCTGCGAAACAAGGGCCTCATCCGGATTGTCGCCCGCCCCCGACATGGCGCTTCAGTCGCGAGGGTCGCGGGTCAAGGCGTCGGAGACCTTGCGGTCGAACTGGCGTTGCTGCTCGGGTTCGAGAATTTCGCGCATGTCGAAGACATGGCGCACCGTTGCTTTCTGCAGATCGCCCATGCGTGCATGCACCTCGTCGATCGCGGCCGAGACCTCGGGACCGTACTCATGCTCGGTTTCCATCGCCTGGGCGAGCCGGGCATTGGCTGCACGCGCCGATCCTTCGAGCCGTGCCCTTTCGACAGCGAAACGAGCCTCGAGCGCATCGAGACGCTGCTCCTGGTCGGCCGTCAGGGTGAGTTCGTCGTGCACGAAATCGTGGAGGCCGGAGCCAGCCTCGTGATTGGCCCAGCGGTCCGCGGCAATCGCGCCGAGGCATCCTGCAAGTGCTGCGAGAAGCACCGCGAGAACGATATGCGTCGTCTTCAAACCCTATTGCTCCACATGGAGGAGCGCCGATGGGGACAGCTGTTCGCCGAGGATAAGACTCTCGCCAAATGACGCGGAAGACGTGCCATAGCCGCCGGGCCAACCGCTCGTTCCGGCGCCAGCTCCAAGCCCGACGACGAACAGACCGACGAACAGAGCCGTCCGGCGGCGTCGGTCGGCGATTTCGCCAAGCTGTCCGGCGCGCTGCCAAACGCCATCCATGAAGTCGGCGGGGACCTCGCTGGTGCCGGTGGCGGAAAGGGTTCCGAGCACCGCATCAAGAGAGTGATTGTCACGCATCCGAAAAACTCCTGTGGGTTGCACGTGTCCTATACGCGCTCGCCTGCACAATCCCTTAAACTTCTTTTCTTGAGGGAATGTCCACCACCATACGTAATCGAGACGGGTCTGTCAGAATCGGGTCGAACCCGGGATGAATGGAAACCAACTCGTGAGCAATATCACCGCACCTGAAGATCACGGCGAATTTACGCCTCTTCTTGGCAAGAGCTTTCTGACGCCGCTTTACGACCGGGCGATCGGTCTGTTCACCCGCGAACATCTCTGGCGCCAAAGGATTGTCGAAGAGCTGCACCTTGTCCCCGGCGACCGGGTGATCGATGTTGGCAGCGGAACCGGCACTCTTCTCAAGGCCTTGATGACGGATTGTCCGGAAGCGGGTCTGATCGGTGTCGAACCCGACCCGGATGCGCTCGCGCTTGCGCGGCGCAAGTTTGGCGCGGGAGCCGATCTCGTGAAATGGCACAATGGCTTTCTCGAAAGCCTCAAGCTACCCGCAGGGTGGCAGCCGAACAAGATCGTCAGCAGCCTCGTCCTGCACCAGGTCCCCTTGCGCAAGAAGCAGACAATCCTGGAAACCATCGAAAGCTTGCTCGTGCCAGGCGGAACCGTGTTGATCTCCGATTATATGAAGCAGGATAGCCCACTCATGCGGAGCCTCTTCCGGGCGACCGTCCAGTCTCTTGACGGCATAAGCGACACGCAGCCCAGCGCCGACGGCGAAGTCGAAAAACTGTTCGCCGAAATCTTCACCGAGCCATGCCTGCTCCAACGGTTCCCGACGGCAACCGGGACGATCTCGCTATGGCGCGGATACAAGAAAGGAATTGCACAATGAATTTGAAAAAGCCTTCGCTGCTCCGGCGATCGATTAGCGGCGCGTCCTTGCTCGTGCTGGCAGCCTGTTCGAACGTGGCTCAGGCAGCGACCTATACGATGTTCCGGGATCCAGGATGTGGGTGCTGTCTCAACTGGGCAGGCCATGTCGAAGACGGGATGAACACGAAGGTGGCATCGGTCGACAGCAACGACATGGCGGCGATCAAGACCGCGCGGGGCGTACCCCAAGAGTTATGGTCATGCCATACGATGGAGGTCGATGGATACATCATCGAAGGTCACGTGCCTGCAGAAGCCGTCGCCAAGCTTTTGCGCGAACGGCCCGCCGGCGTTGCCGGCCTCGCGGTTCCGGGAATGCCTCTGGGATCGCCCGGCATGGAGGCCGGAAACCGGATCCAGCCTTACGACGTCATCGCCTTTGGCCCAACCGGACAGAGCGTCTTCGCGTCCTTTCCGTAAGGGGGTGAAGCCACTCCATGCGTCGGCATGAAAGGTTGCAGGCGATGAGGACTAATTGCGGGAAGCGACACAGAAGCCTGTCGAACTTCTCGCCGGGTCCGGGCTGGCTGCCCCCACAGTCCCGGACCCTTCCAATTTGTATGATTGCAGCACGCACGAAATAGGAGAAATGCGATAGTCAAAAGCTCGGTCAGAAATGCTGGATCTTTTTAAGGGGTGAACCTCTGCCCAACGTACTGCTTGTCGTGATGCTTCTCGGACGGGATGACATAGACAGGGGAAAGACTTGCAGACAGATGGCGACGATCAACATAGCGAGAATGCGGGCTCGATAACGTTGCTGGGCGGTGTCGCGATGGGGACCGGCGTCATGATTGGCGCAGGTATCTTCGCACTGACCGGCCAGATTGCCGAACTGGCTGGACCGTTATTTCCGCTTTCTTTCATAGTCGGCGCGCTGGTTACCTCGCTTGCCGCCTACAGCTACATCAAGATGTCGAACCGCTGGCCCTCCTCTGGCGGCATCGCGATGATCCTTCAGAAGGCTTACGGACCGGGCGTCGTTGCAGCATCGGCATCGCTCCTGATGGCGCTGTCGATGGTCATCAACGAAAGCCTGGTCGCTCGGACCTTCGCGACCTATGCCTTGCGGCCCTTTGGGCTCGAAAGCAGCGGCATTCTGGTCTCCGTCGCGGCACTGGCCCTCATCGTTTTCGCCTATTTCGTGAATGCTGCCGGCAACAAATCGGTCAGCGGGTTTTCGCTCATTATGTCGGCAATCAAGATCGGCGGCATCGCCCTGTTCGCAATTGCGGCGATCTGGGCCACCGGATTTTCAGGCGGTGCCTTCGCAGAGCCGGTCGCGCTTTCGGGCCTCGACGCGTTGCTCGCTTCGGTCGCTTTCTCGATCCTCGCTTTCAAGGGTTTCACCACCATCACCAACAGCGGCGGCGAAATCATCGATCCGCATCGGAATGTCGGCAGAACCATTATCATTTCGATCGCAGTATGCGTGGTCGTCTACCTTCTCGTCGCGGTGGCGGTCGGCGCCAGCCTCAGCACTTCAGAAATAGCCGAGGCGCGCGATTACTCTCTTGCGGCAGCTGCGCGCCCCGCGCTCGGAGAGCTTGGCTTCTATTTCACAGTCGCAATCGCGATCGCAGCCACGACCTCGGGTGTCATCGCCAGTGTTTTCGCCGTTTCGCGAATGCTGACGATGCTGACCGAGATGAAGATGATCCCGCATAGCCATTTCGGCATGAGCGGACCGATCCGCAGTCACATGCTGGTCTATACCGTAGTGATTGCCGGCACGCTCGCGGTCCTGTTCGATCTGTCGCGGATCGCTTCGCTCGGAGCATTTTTCTATCTCGTAATGGACATGCTTGTGCATTGGGGCGTGCTGCGCGGTTTGCGGGAAGAGATCGGTGCGCGTGCCTGGGTGCTATGGTCGGCACTCGTGGCGGACAGCGTAGTCCTGACAGCTTTTGCCTTCGCCAAGCTCAAAACCGACCCTGCGGTCGTCGCCTATGCGGTCGCAGGCATTGCCGCCGTTTTCATCGCCGAATGGTTCTATTTGTCCAGGCGTTCGCAAGCGATGGACTCCGCTTCAGAAAGACCGGCGGAAGAGAGGCGGTGACCCCGTTAGTAGAACACGAGCGCAAAGGCAGCGACCAAAAGCCGACGAGGATCGAGGCGCCAAGTTCGCGGATCAAAAGAAATTCAAGACGGAGCATATCGTGACGACTAAAACTGCCACCGTTTACCGAATGGTCATGCCGGACCACGTTTGTCCGTATGGATTGAAAACGGTCGATTTGCTCAAACGCGAAGTTTTCGAGGTGGACGACCACCATTTGAAAACGCGCGAGGAGACCGATGCGTTCAAAGAGCAGCATGGGGTAGAAACCACCCCCCAAACCTTCATCGGCGGGAAGCGCATCGGAGGTTACGACGATGTCCGTGAGCATGTCGGCAAGAAAAGAACGCAAGCCGGTGATGACGAGACCAGCTACCAGCCCGTCATTGCCATTTTCGGCGTCGCTTTCCTCCTGGGTCTGGCAATTAGCTGGTACGTTTTCGACACGATTTTCACGGTGGAAGCGGTCGAATGGTTTGTCAGCCTATCGATGGCCTTGCTCGCGATCCAGAAGTTGCAGGACGTGCGCAGCTTCTCGACCATGTTCCTCAACTACGATCTGCTGGCGCGACGCTGGGTACGATATGGATTTCTATATCCGTTCGGTGAGGGTTTGGCTGGAATATTAATGGTCGCGCACGCGCTTCCGATCGTCTCGGTTCCGGTATCGCTGTTCATAGGGACGGTCGGCGCGGTCAGCGTGTTCAAGGCGGTCTACATCGACAAGCGCGAGTTGAAATGCGCTTGCGTCGGCGGAAGCAGCAACGTGCCGCTCGGCTTCGTATCGTTGACCGAGAACCTGTTCATGATCGGTATGGGTCTTTGGATGGGTGCCAAGGCCCTGGGTTGGGTCTCGCTATGATTTGGGCACTGCTTCTCGGTTTCGCGCTGTTCGCGATCTCTCTCTACTTCCACATGTTGATGCTGCGCGGGGCGAAAGCCGTTTCTCCGCCAGGCAAGGACCCACGCCATTTCCGGCTGCTTGCAGGCTCCAGCCTCGTTCTTCTCAGCCATCTGGTCATCGCCGGCATATTCGCGGGCGGAATGTATCTCGCTTCCGTCTGGGGCCTTGGCGGGCTCGAGAAGGACGTCATCAACAGCTGGATGGATTATTACTACTTCGCGCTGATCACGATCTCGACGGTCGGTCTCGGCGATATTCTGCCCGCCGGGCACATGCGCGCCATTTCCGGCATCGCCGCCCTTACCGGGTTCCTGATGATCAGTTGCACCGCCCAATATGTCTATCAAACCATGAGCGGAAAGGAGAATTGATATGGCTGAAGCTAGGCACGATGCACACGAAAAAGGTGGAGGGGGCGGCAACTACTGGCGGTTCATGGCAATGGTATCGACCTCGACCGTGATCATGTTCTTCCTGATGTATGCCAACAGCTTCGACATGGACGACGTTTTCTGGAGCGAGACGCGCTTCTGGATGATGTTCGTCATGGGCGCGATGATGATGGTGGTCATGCTTCTCTTCATGTGGGGCATGTACAAGGACCGGACCAAGAACTTCATCATCTTGGGTGTCGGAGCCGTCGTCTTCGCGCTCGCGCTATGGCTCGTACGCAGCCAGACCACGGTGGACGATACCGAATACATGGCCGCGATGATCCCGCACCACTCGATCGCGATCATGACTAGCGAGAGGGCGAGCCTGAAGGATCCGCGGGTTCGCGAACTCGCGCAGGCCATCATCGTCGCGCAGCGGCGCGAGATCGCCGAGATGAAATATCTCATCCAGGACATCGAGGAAAACGGTCCGCGCACCGAAGAACGCCTGCCCGAGGAGATGCAGCAATGAACAAGATCGCAATCCTGACGCTTGCAGCCCTCCCTCTGGCGGCCTGCAACACCAATACCGCGGTCGGCAATGATCGCGAAGCACAGCTCGATCCCCCGGCAACTGCGGCGCCGATAGAGAGTGCTGCGAGCGCTCTTGCCAACCTCAGCCCGGGCCTCATGCTGCCCGAGACCATGAGCGACGCGGACCTCGCCACGCTGGGAGCCGAGAACACGTGTCAGTTTCGCCTGACTGAGGTCGCGTTTCCGTCGTTCGTCTACGACAACAGCGGTGGCGGCGCGATCAAGATCAACGGCAAGCTGATCCCTGTCACAGCAAGCGCCTCGGGTGAGTATGCGAATGGTGAGCTTCGTATCCGCACGCGCCTTCTCGATGACGAAGGAGACGCGGGCCTGCAGATGCAGGAACTCATCGTCGCCGGACCTCGGATGAAGGACGAGTTCGGGTTCTGGGGGTACACGACCTGCGGCAACAGCGAGGCGTGAACACGAGCGAGCGGGCGCCAGCGTGCGTCGGCGCCCGCTCCATGATCACGACGGGCCCGGCACGCGCGGCCAGATTCATAATGAGGTACGACAGTGGCAGCTGAGCCTGTGACCGATGCAGCACCCATTGCGGTCTTCGGTGCCGGAGGAAAGACCGGTACGGAAATACTGCGCCATGCGGTTCGCAAGGGCATCGCGGTTCGAGCGTTCGAGCACACCTTGCCCGAACCATCGGACCGGGTCGATAACGTCGAGTACTTCCAATGCGATGTACTCAATGACGACTTCAGCAGCGAGCTCGAAGGTTGCCGTGCTGTTATTTCCGCACTCGGTATAGGGTTTAGTCCATCGACGGCGATCGATCCGCCTCCGCTTTACACGGAGGGAACCCGCAGGCTGGTGGAAGCGATGTCGGCAACCGGCATTTCCCGGATCGTCGTGATATCGGCAGCGTTCGTAGAGGCGCAGCCCAGCGTTCCTGCATGGTTCGAGCTCACAGCAAGACCAGCCTTGCACAAAATTCTCGCACAGATGCGCGCAATGGAAGATCTTCTGGAGCGCGCGAAAGGCCTGAAATGGACGGCTGCGCGACCGGGCTGGCTCCTCGACGAACCCTATACGGGTGAAGCCGTCATTACCGACGAGCGCCTTGCCCAAGATTGCTTTCGCTGCAGGCACGCCGACCTCGCGGCAGCGATGCTCGAATTCGTCTGCGAGAACACCTGGGTCAACGCTAAACCCGCTATCGCCGGGCCAGAAGAAGACCGCTTCGAGAACGTCTCGGCGCTCAAGGCCGAACTCGGGATCGACTAGATCGATGCGGACTTGCGGAAACATTCCAACAACGAGGTAAGATATGCTGCTTGAGAAGATAAAGACCCCCGGCCTTTCGCACCTTTCCTATCTGATCGGTTCGCAGGGCAAGGCAGCGGTCATCGATCCGCGCCGCGACTGCGAGATATATCTCGAGCGAGCCCGCGCCGAAGGGCTGGAGATCACGCATATCTTCGAAACGCACAGGAATGAGGATCTCATCACGGGATCGCCGGTACTGGCCAAAATGACCGGCGCCCGGGTTCTGCACGGTCCAAACCCTGCGGATGAGGTTGTGTTCGCCGACACCGCGCGAGAGGGCGATGTTTTCGAGATCGGTAAGATCAGGGTCGAAGTGCTCGAAACCCCCGGTCACACCGACGATCATCTCGCCTTCGTCTTTCACGACGACGATTATCCCGAAGGACCGGTCGGCGTGTTCACCGGCGATGCGCTCTTCGTGGGCGACGTCGGCCGAACCGATTTCTATCCCGAGCGCGCGCGGGAGGTCGCGGGCCTCCTGTACGATTCATTGCAAAAGATTTGCGCTCTGGGTGACCAGACAATCATATACCCGGCGCACGGTGCCGGATCAGTTTGCGGGTCCGAAATGGCAGACCGGGAATTCTCGACAATCGGCCATGAGCGGCGCAACAACCCGCGGCTGCGCATTGCTGACCGCGACGAGTTCATCAAGGCGAAGGTAGAAGAGCATCATTACCAGCCACCTTATTTTCGGCTAATGGAGCGGCTCAATCTCGAAGGCGCCAATGCCGCGCCGCGAGTCATGCGGCCAAGGCTTCTGGGGCTGGAAGACCTCGGCGAGAGCGGCGCCGATCACCTGGTCGATGTACGCGAGCCGCTCGCCTATGCCGCCGGTCATATGCAGGGTGCCGTGTGCCTTCCAGTGGGAATGATACCCGCCTTTGCCGGGTGGTTCATCAGCGAAGGCGACACGATAGCCCTAATCGCTTCCGAAGAAGACGAGCTCGCTCAAGCTATGGCGCATTTGGTGCGCATTGGTCTCGATAATATTGTCGGCGGTTATGTCGGCGTGATCCCAGCCGCCGCACAGGGCAAAGCGATGCAAAGTATTGCCATGATCGACACCGAGGAAGTCGCACGCAGGCTCGCTGAGGACAGCGAAGATTGGACCTTGCTCGACGTGCGCGCCCTTGACGAACGGCAGCAAGGCAGCATCGATGAATCCGAACATGTCTATGTCGGCGAGCTCAACACCCGCTGGAAAGAGCTCGATCGCGACCGTCATTACACTTTGATGTGCGCCAGCGGCATGAGGGCGAGCGTAGCAGCGGGCTGGCTCGCAAGCCAAGGCTTCAAATACCTCGACGTCTATCTGGGCTCCATGGGCGCATGGACAAACGCGCAGGGCTAAAAAGCTGGAAAACCTCGAAAATGGCCAACCCGCGATCCCTTCAGGGCCGTCCGCGAAAGCTGTTTGGCCTACCGGAAGACACGCTGGTCTATCCTGCGCTTGATTGTGCAGGGGGGCGCGTCTCGACGATCATACAGGCAGGCAAACGCAACCCCCGCTTGAATGGCGATGTCTCACTTTTTCGAATTTCAGCAGATCAGGGCCGTGCTGGACCTGCCCTACCTTGAAAAAATCGACGTGGCCGTGCCTACCAATCTGAAATGCGGAAATTGCTCTGAAGATGCTGTCGAGCGACTGCACGAGCTCGGCGGGAAATCACCGCAGGGATAGGTTGGATTGCCTTGGCCACCGCGGAGCCATGTGCGGGCTATTGCGCGCTATCCGCATTCCCAATCATTTGATCGAACCGGGAGGCTATCATCAGAACCACATCGGGATGATAATCGAATTGGAGTCCTTCGGGATTGGGGAGCTTTTTTGAACCTGTCGCAATTAAGACCGCTTTTTTTTCGCTCGATTCCGAAAATGCTTCCCCTCGAACATTGCCAAGGCGCATTTGTCTGTAGGACGTTGCGCGCAGAAGATCGTCTGAACCCTCATTGTCCGGTGGCGCTTTATAGGCCCCCGCAAAGTTTCGCTATCGCAGTAAAAGGAGCCAGTCCGAGTGTCGTTCTCTCAGAACCTCGGATTACATAAATGCTTTCATGAGAGTTGGCTCGAAATAGCCCCAGGCGGCCGCGATGAAGCTCATCACGGTTGCAACCAGGAGCAAAATTATCTGACGGTTCTTGAGCCATTTAACTGCGGCCTGGGAGTGGCAATGACTCTTATGCCGATACTTGCGCAGAACAATGAGCCAACTAGCCGCCACCGCAATCACCGAAAATGCGGTCATTGGCCAATGGAGCGAACCCAGAGGTGCCAAAACACTGCTCAGGCTCGCACTCAGCCCGGCGGCAACCAGCACCATCGGTAGAATGCAGCAAGAGCAAGCTGCCAAAACAGCAGCCGACCTGCTTATGATGCTAACAACGGTCGTCTTGCCGTCGTGCAAAGGTAGTGGTTCGACAGCATGAGTCGGTTCGGCCATCAAGCGACTAGCAACCACGAACGGCCCTTACCCATATGAAGTCTTCAAATAGGTCTGCCATAGTACTCTTTCGAACAGAGGCTTCACACGCGAGGGTTCATTGTATTTCGCGGATGTGGCATAGCCCTCCACCAAATGAAGGTCGAGGTCAATTGCGTCAAACTTTCTGACAGCTCCTCAACCCCGTCACGCAGCTGAGGTGTCCAAGCTCGGCGGACGCCGCAGTCCTTTGACCAACATAGCCGCGCTCAACAGCTATTGTACCTGAAAGACGGAACCCCGCGCCAGGGTTGGGTGAAGCGCGGGGTTCCTGAACGGCCCCGGGACACCTGCGATCCGCAGGGTTCAGGGGGAGGTGGGGCCGCCATTCGATTAACGAGGAAGAACCGACCGGGACCGGATTTGGTTTTACCGTACACCTAGTCGCTTACGCTTCTTGCCAATCTATATATCGAACAGATAGATCCACTCGCAGGTGTGGCGACGCGCTCAAATCCTAGCATGAGCATGCTATATTCACGCCGACATGCAATTGCTGGCAACCTGCTCGCGCAATTAGTCGATCGGTTCTTGGATCACACGCAAATACGGTTTCTTTTCGTCCCAGCCATCGGGATATTTGGCTTTCGCATCTTCGTCCGACAAGGAAGGCGGAATGATCACATCATCACCCTTCTGCCAATTAACCGGTGTCGCTACACCCTTGCGTTCGGTGAGTTGCACCGAATCCAGCAGCCGGAGCACTTCATCGAAATTCCGCCCGCTGCTCATCGGATAAAGCAGCATGGCGCGAATTTTCTTGTCTGGCCCGATGATATAGACAGCGCGGACGGTGGCGTTATCGGCTGCGGTTCGCCTCTCCGCATTACCCGCTTCGTCGGCCGGCAGCATATTATAAAGCTTGGCGACCTGAAGGTCGCTGTCGCCGACCACGGGATAGTCGACCTTATTTCCACTCACCTCCTCGATATCGGGAAGCCAATCGCGATTATCCTGGCTGCTGTCGACCGAAAGGCCAATAATCTTGGTGTCGCGTTTGGCAAATTCCTCGCCAAGCCCGGCCATATAACCAAGCTCGGTCGTGCAAACCGGTGTAAATGCCTTGGGATGGGAAAAGAGGATTGCCCAGCTGTCACCCATCCAATCATGGAAGTGAATGTTTCCTTGTGTGGTCTGGGCTGTGAAATCGGGGGCTGTCGAGCCAATTGAAAGGGTCATGTAAAATACTCCTGCTTATTTTGTGGGTACTCAGGGCACATTTCTAGCGATGCTCTGAGAAGAATGCGGGTCCGACCTCGTCTTCATCCTGTTCCTAAAGGAAGAGCGCCAGATCCGCTTTGCTCGGGTCAACCGGTCATACGACAAACCGATCCCAGCCAGCATAATGCTCACCGCTACGCTTGCCTTGAGGCAGGCTCAGTCCGATCAAGAGCAGGCCGGCCACAACCGACGCCACCGTTCCGGCAGACGACGCCCCCGCAAGGAGGAATGGCGCTGCGACAAGCCAGGCACCGAATGCAGCATTGATGAAGCGGAGGGCGCGCGCGACTTCCGCAGTCGCGATGATTGCCACCGTAATCACCAAAGCACCCACCACGTGATCGCTGTTGGCCATCGCGCCCTCGCTGCCAAGCGTGATCCTTGTCAGCATCAGCCAGGCTCCCAGAGCCGTGCTGGCCATCAGGGTCCAGGGGAAGGTTACGCCGCGCACCGTGTTGTTCCAGATCGAGCGCGCATCGGTCATATAGTCGGTATCGTCGATTTCGCCGTGTGACACTGCGCCGCCCTTGAAGAAGGTTCGGATAAGCGGTTTGCCTTCCTTTTTCGACCAGTAGAGATACTGTCCCATGGCGATGACTTCATCGAGCGAGAACGGGATCATGATGAGCATCGCAAGGGCAGCAATCAGCGCCGGCGTACTCCACGTTCCGATCACGATCGGCTGAATGATCACGAAATAGATACTGACCACACCCAGCGGAATGACCAGAATGCCGAAGAAGGTGACCATCCACGGCATGGTGCGCCAGCGTGCGCGGGTTCCCATGACCGCCATCAGGATTTCAAGCACATAGCTGACCGCTCCAAGCCCGGCATCCGGGATCGGCCAGGCCTTGGATACATCTGAAGTGATGATTTCCTCGGTCCCGTTCTTGGGATCTGCGAGCGATCCGGAGAAAAACGGCTCCCACGCCATATCGATATGGCCAAGCTGGTAGGAGGTGAGCATGCGCGATATCAAAAGGCCGATAATGCCCATCGCAACAATCGGGAATCGCTGGGCATCGGTCGAGGGACTGTAGGTCCACCCGGGCGGGATGGACTTCTTGTCCATCATCCCTTCCATGCTCATTCCGGGCATCATCGGCACCAGCACGGAAAATGCGATTGCCAATGAACCGACAAGCATATTGGTCAGATATTGGGCCGCGCTCGGACTCCAGAAGAACAAGGGCGCGAAAAGCAGCCAGATACCGATAAAGGCTGTCGCCCACTGCCCTAGCCATGCGGTACGCTTCGAAAGCGACATCGCGCCGAAAATCATCAATGCGATCCCGCTCAGCATATCGCTCAGAGCAAGAGCGTTGGCCCGCCATTCGATCGACGGCAAACCCCGCTCGAGAGTGACCGCTACGACCGACGCACGGGCAGTATCGGCGGATACGACGTCATAAACACCCGGACTTGCAGCAAGCCAGAGGCCGAGTCCGATGACAGCAAACTGCGTCCAGCGGGTACCGCGCTGGGGTCCGTCCATATGCTGCATATCGCCGTCCATGTCGTGCATGTCGCCGTCCATCTGGTGCCCATCATGAGCCATATCGGTGTCATGCGATTGGGGCCGCGCCGGTTCGGTCTTCCCTGCATCCGAACTCTTTGGATGCCAAGCCACGCGGGACGTGTTCAGCTTATTCGTTTCGTACCAGTCCTGCGGGTCGGCTTTCAACGCGTCGATGATGGTCGGAAGCGTGTCGCGGAGCGAATGTTCTGGCTCCCACCCCAACAGGTTCCGGGCACGGGAGATATCAAGGATGTAGTGAGCGTTGGCATCATCGACCATCCATTGCTTGATGAATCCGTCATGGCCAAGGACTTCTTCCTCGATCCACGTGCCCAGTTTCGCCACGCTCTTTGGAATGCGCACTGTCGTCCATTCCTCGCCGTGGATCCGGCAATGGACGATGTCCTGAATCTCGGCGTAGCCCAGCGTTTCGGGCTCGCCGACAAGTATCGGCGTCTCGCCCTCGAGGTCAGCGCGATTTGCAATTGTACGCTCTACCGCTCTGGTCAGATCTTCGAGGTGCAGTGCCGATTGCGCTGCGCACAACATGCCGGGATACAGATGCGCCGACACGCGGTGCTCATAGACACCGGCAATTTGTTCGGCGAGAAAGGCGGAGTGCCCCTTATCGTCATAGACTCCGGCGAACCGCAGGAACACAACCGGAATGTCGCCACGGTTCTCGCGCAGTACCTGCTCGGCGTCGGCTTTCGACTGGGGGTAAGGCCAGGTTGGTCCGAGCGGGCTCGATTCGTCGATACGTACGCCCGGCAGCGGTTTGGGCTCGTGTACAAGCATTGAGCTTGCATAGATGAACTGTTCGATGTCGAAGGCCTGCAGCGCCGTGATCAGTCGGCGTGAACCCTCAACGTTGACCGTCTCGTAGAGAGGATTGGGCTCGCCGGTGATATCGAAATAGGCGGCCAGATGGATACAGGCAGCAAGCTCGTTTCCGAAATCGCCCCTGACCTTTTCGAGGGCAGCAGCCACGGACGCGTCATCGCCGAGATCCATGGAATAGGAGGCTGTGAGACCGGGATTGTCCTCGACGGGAGACCGGTCGAGACCAATGACGCGATATGCGCTGCCAAGGCGCTGCGTCAGCGCGCGGCCAATATATCCGTTCGCGCCAGTAATCAGAACGATACGCTTGTCCATGGGAGTGCCTTCGATTTAATAGCCGGAAGATGTTCCACTTCGGTACGAAGCAGACGGCAGCCGCCCCCTTTCAAAGAGCGGCTGCTGTATATCGTCGCCCTAACAACAGCCGGAGGATTTCCCATCTGCGCGTGACTGGGAAACTTCCTGCACGAGCTCGGCCGTCTTTGCATCGTTACCGGTACGGGCGACATCGGCTTGCGAAACCATGCCGCAGCATTTCCCGTCATCGCCGATAACCGGGACACGGCGAACCTGGTTTTTCTCCATGGATGCTAGACAGTCTTCCAGAGAGGTGTCGGGGGTAACGCTTACAACCGACCGGGTCATCACGTCTCCGACGCGTGTCTCCGCCGACATTCCCTCGGCCACGGCCCTGCAACACACGTCGCGATCCGTGATCACGCCGACAAGACCACCTTCATCGTCGACGACCGGAATTTGCCCACAATCATTGTCAATCATAAGCCTGGCGGCGTCCTGAAGGCTTTGGTTTTCCTTGCAGCATGCCGGATCGCTAGTCATAATTTCGCTGGTTTTCATCTGTCTCTCCAAAAGTTCGGCGTTCCGTTCAATGGGAAGCCATCTCCGCCTAAGCAAATGGAGGACGTGACCGCCGCATCGAATCATCGGGTCCAGCAAACCTAGTGCTTGCCATCATTGGAAGGTCAAGGCCGGCTTGCGAGATTCCAGACTTCCAACAATCTGGCGCCGGGTCGGTTTCCATGGCCCAAGGCTGAAACGATCAAGCATTGGTTTGTCTCAATAGAGACGTTTATTCGTGCTCGATGCAAATACCTCTTGACCCTCCAACGATGGCAAGCGGCACCGTGGGGCCAGGGCCCGGTGAGTGGATCTTCGTAGGCTGTTCGGTTTGGAGCTACGGAACTCGACCCAGCATATTCGGGTCTGTGGCGATGCCAGAACTTCGTGGCAGCGGGCTGCATTACGCAAGACAGGAAACTCTGTCGGCATAGGCAAGCGAAGGGGGAAAGACCGATGGCTTGGGGTTTAGCGGCGATCATGGTCGTCATCGTATCGTGGGTTTTCTACCGGTACTTCGCCCCGCGCGGATGGCGCGAATGGACCGGCGCCGGCCTCGTGCAGGCTTTCATCATCGCCCTCTACGCTGAAATGTTCGGCTTTCCGCTGACAGTCTATGTGCTCATACGGACGTTCGGACTAGACCGGGAGTATATCAGCGCCAATCTGTGGTCGACACTCGTGGGTCTGGGCGAAACCGGGATGTTTGTCTCGATGCTGGTAGGCTACTCGCTAGCGATCATCGGCGTGGGAATGTTCATTCACGGATGGCGCGCGGTCTATAAGGCGCGTCACGATGACCGGCTTGTCACCGATGGACAATATCGTTTCGTACGGCACCCGCAGTATACCGGGCTGTTTCTCGCTCTGTTCGGAGAAGGCGTCATTCACTGGCCGACAATCTTTTCGACCGTTCTGTTCCCGGTCATCGTGCTTGCCTACTATCTTCTCGCGCGCAAGGAAGAACGCGACATGATCAATAAATTTGGCGACGAGTATCGCGCTTATATGCGCAAGGTTCCGATGCTGCTGCCACGCCCCGGTCGTTGGAAAGAGCTGGCCAAGAAATTGCAGCAGCCAAGAAGCTAACGGCGACGATGACCGAGCGCCAACTCTGAATCCGCATATCAAGAGAAGCGGCGCTGGACCGGCGAACGGTACGCGTGAAATTTCGTCGTGAAGGATAATTGTCCTGCACCTGCCAGCACATCCTTCATACAGACGAGTTTCGGGGCCTTCCGTGCCCTTGATGGCCGATGTCCAATGGGCGGGCTTGACCTTCCCATGATGGGAAGGCCTACATAACCGCTTGAACTCAATCTGGCGCTATGGAGACGTTCGACATGTCGGCAAAGGAATTGCTTACTACACGCCGTGCAGTCCTCGCAGGTTCCGGTGTTCTGGCGCTGGGCGGCGGCGCGGCGGCGATATTCGGAGCTGGAGGCAGGGCGCCGGTAGTTGCTGGGACCGACACCGATAATCTTGTCCTTAAGGCGGGAAAAACGAGCGCGCCGCTTGCGGGCGAGAACGCGGAAGTACCCGTTTGGGGTTACAATGGCTCGGTGCCTGGTCCCGAAATCAGGATCCGTCAGGGGCAAGCGTTCGAGGCCATGCTGGACAACGGTCTCGACGAGGAAACGACCATTCACTGGCACGGGGTTCGCGTTCCCAACGCCATGGATGGCGTTCCCCATCTCACCCAGCCACCGGTCGAACCAAGAGATTCGTTTCGATACGCGTTTACCCCGCAGGATGCGGGCACATTCTGGTACCATCCGCACCAGCGCAGCTTCGAGCAGGTCGGTCGCGGCCTTTACGGACCGCTCATTATCGAAGAGGCAGATCCTCCGCAGGTCGATCGCGACCTCGTCTGGATGCTCGACGACTGGAGGCTCAATGACCAGGGGCAAATCAGTGGAGGATTCGGCAGTCGGCACGATGCGATGATGGCAGGCCGGATCGGCAACACGATCACAATCAACGGAAAGCCGTCGGCACCACTGATCGCGAGGCCGAATGAGCGGATCAGGCTGCGGCTCGTGAACGCCGCCAATGCCCGGATCTTCGGGCTCGACTTCGGCCAGCTCGACCCGGTGGTCATCGCGCTTGACGGCCAGCCCGTCGAACCTCACCGTCTCACCGACCCCCTGCTCCTCGGCCCCGCGATGCGGGCGGATCTGATCATCGATCTCAATGATCCCACCGAGCACTCTATCCGCGATGTCTTTTATGAAGGTCTCGAATACGACCTCAGCGCGGTCATCTGCAAGGGCGAACCGATCCGGGGGGCCCGCCTGCCCGAGCCCGCGCCGCTGCCCTCGAATCCCCTTCCTGAGCCCCGGCTCCCCTCTGCGAAGCGTCATCAAATCCTTTTCGGAGGCGGAATGATGGGGATGATGAGCGGAGATGGGGGCTCAATGATGTCGCGGAACCGAAGCGGCTCCGGAATGATGGAAGGCCGCATGGGCGGCTCGGGGATGATGTCTGGAGGCATGATGGGCTGGACGGTAAATGGCGTTTCGGCGACCGGTCATGTGCACGATCCGATTATTACCGTCGCGCGGGGAGAGACACTTCTCCTCGACATGTCGAACGATACCGCCTGGTGGCATCCAATCCACTTGCACGGACACAGCTTCCGCGTGCTGTCTCGCAATGGACGACCCACACGATATCGCGAATGGCAGGATACCGTCCTCATGGCTCCGCAGGAACGCGTCGAAATCGCGTTTGTCGCGGACAATCCCGGCGACTGGATGTTTCATTGCCATATTCTCGAGCACCAGGCCGCGGGAATGATGGCCACGATTCGAGTGAACTGAAAAGAAAGGAAAATCTGATGCGTTTCTTACACAAGGTCGCGATGTCATTTGCGGCGCTAGCCATGATGCCATCGGTTGCGGTGGCCCAGGAAGCACGGCCATTTGCAACAATCTTCAAAAATCCGCAGTGTAGTTGCTGCGAGAGCTACGGCGATTATCTTGAAGCCAGCGGATATGAGGTCAAAATGGTCGCGACGCATGATCTGGCGCTGATCAAGGAGCGACAGGGTGTGCCCGCCGGCCTCGAGGGGTGCCACACAATGCTCATTGGTGGCTATTTCGTGGACGGTCATGTGCCGGTCGACAGCGTCAGTCGCCTGCTCCAGGAGCGGCCCCGGATCTCCGGCATTACCCTGCCCGGGATGCCGGCGGGTTCACCGGGAATGGGCGGCGCAAAGACAGGCACCTGGACGATCACGGGTGTCGCTGCCGCTGGCGTGACCAGTGTCTACGCACGCTACTAAGAGAGATGCGCGAAGCTAGCAGACGCGTTCGAAGCCAAACTTGTGCCCGACCTGCTTGGGTCGGGCCGGTTTGGCCGCGTCCGCCAGGTCGTCGAGGATTGGACAATCCGGGCGTTCATCATTCGTGCAACCATCGAATAGTTGTTCGAGGGCATCGATCATCGAATGAATTTCTGCTGCCTTAGCGCGCAAAGCGACGAGGTGGCCATCGGCCACTCGCCGAACGTCCTTGCTCGTGCGCGTGTCGTTCTTCCATAAATCCAGAAGCTCGGAAATATCGTCCACTGAGAAGCCCAGATTCCGTGCGCGACGAATAAAGCGCAAAGTGTGAATGTCGGCGGGCGTGTAGAGCCGGTAGCCGGAATTTGTCCGTTCCGCCGCCTCGATTAATTCGATTTTTTCGTAATGGCGGATCATCTTGGCCGAGACGCCGCTTGCAGAGGCAGCCTCGCCGATCGTGTTTGTGTGTTTCATGAGAACGACCTAACCTTCCAATGGTGGGAATGCAAGGTGTTTGGCTCAAGATCAATATATTCTGCCGAAAGCCCTTGACCTTCCAATGATGGGAGGCCCTATTTTCTTCGTATTGGTTGATTCGATGAAGGAAAAGAAATGAACATCCCGTCGTCCCGCGCCCTGGTGCCGGTCCCTGCGACTGCCAGTACCTCGAATAGGAAGGCGGGCGAATCTTGTTCGGGTGCTTCGAGCCAGCGGCGCAAATGGCTGCTCGCAGCCAGCGCTGTTTTGGCACTCGCTGCGCTTGCGTTCGGATCCATGTGGCTCGGCTTCGCAGCAATTTTTCCTTTTCTTTATGTACTGCCCTGCTTGGCCATGCTTGCAATGTGCATGCGCAAGAACGGGACATCGACCGAGACGTGATGTCGATATGATTTTGCATGTGTGCTCGCACGATGACCTGAAGATTTGTGCAGCGTGCTATTTGATAACTGAAAGGAAAACCCCATGAACAACTTCAAAATTACCGCGCTTGGTGCTCTTGCAACGATTGGCCTCGCATCAGCGGCCATAGCGCAGCCGAAGGTCGATCATCAGCCCGACAGAGCGCAAAGCGCGCAGCAACAGGAGCGCGGCGAGATGCGGGGCCAGATGCAGGGCGATATGTCCGGAATGGAGCCGTCGGGCATGATGGCCATGATGAACGATCCCGAAATGCGCGCCGAAATGATGGAGATGATGCGCAACTGCAACGAGATGATGAAGAAAAAGCAGGAGCAGATGTCGCAGAGCGAAGACGGTTAAAACCGGTCGCCAATCTTTGTCGAATGCTTCGACCCTCCCCCACCTGCCCCGCACTAGCCTGCGGGGCGGGAGCCTTTTGCTCATAAGGGCCAGCAAACTTCATGATAACAGCTAGCCCGACAACAACGATTCCCCTTTGGCTGACGCGGTTTGACTTGCGCCTGACCGCCAAGTCGCGCCGTCTTGGTACCGGGTGATTGGAATGCTGCGCGCATTCGGCCTCATTCTGATTGGATTTGGACTTTTCGTCCAATCGGCAGCTCATGCGTCGATGCTTTCGCAGGAGCCGATAATCGAGCGCCAGTGCGATGAACTGCCCACGTCTGGGGGTCCAAACGAAGGTGAAGAATCGCCTTGTGATAAGCTAGGCGCTGGTTGCCTTGTTTCGCTCGGCTGTATCGCGCCGATGGCGATTGACAACGATGCGTCGGAAGTACGGACGCTGTCAGCCACGCGCTTGCGATTCGCCGGTTTCGGCAGCTCTACACCGGGTGAGACTGGAGCAGGACCGGAACCGCCACCTCCGCAAGCTGAGGCCTGAAATCGATGCAGGGGGATTTATGCAGATTTTGGCTGGACATTCTGCTGGCACCAAAGTCGCTGGCTGATCGTCCCGAACGCGTACTGGTGGCGCACTCTAGCGGAATGAGAATCATGAAACGACTACGTTGGACCGCACTTCCGGTTCTGCTGGCCTTGGCGCCCGCAAGTTATGCCCAGTCGATTGGGTATGAAGAAACTTTGAGAGTCGCCGTGGCCGAACAGCCCCAGGTGAGAGCGCGAGAACTACAACTCGATGCCCGCCGCCAGGTCGCGGATGCTGCCGATGAACTCCCTGATCCGAGGCTGCGCGCAGGCATTCAGAACCTGCCGATAAGCGGCCCGGCCGCATTCGAACTGGATCGACAGCTTCCCACGCAGATTCAGGTGGGGATCGAGCAGGAAATCCCAAATCTTGCGAAACGCCGTGCACGAGCCGCGATGGCAGTATCCGATATCGACTTTGCCACAGCGCAACTCGCCCACACGCGCCATATGACGCGGCTTGGCGCGGGGGAAGCGTGGATTTCGCTCGCTTATACCCAACAAGCCCTGAATGTTGCCGATGAGGCACTTGCGCAGATCGAAAGGCTGGTGCCACTGGCGCGTAGCGCCGTTGCCGCGGGATCGGCCAGGCCGGGTGAAAGCCTCGAGATTCGCCGTGCCGTTCTGGAAGTCGAGGATATGCGGACGCGCATCGACGCTGACCGTGAAGCGGCGCAGGCCATGCTCGCGCGATATATTGCCGTGCAAAACGCAACGGCGACTGGAAGCATTCCGGCCCCCGATGTCGATGTTGAACAACTTCGGGCGACCCTGGAATCTAATCCTGAAATTATTCTCGCTGTCGCACAGGTGCGCCAGGCCGAGGCGAGCATCGATCTCGCCCGATCGGAGAAGCGACCCGATTTCGGCATCAATGTCAGCTATGGCCGGCGCGATCCGATGTTCGGCGATGTCGTCTCGGTCATGGGCTCGATCACGCTCCCCATTTTTGCGGGCAGGCGGCAGAATCCGAGGATTGCCGCCGCTGAAACCGAAGCGAGCGCAGCGCAAGCGATTCAGCTTGATCGTTTGCGCGAACTGCAAGCGCAATTCGAGGCCGACCTTGCCGCCTGGCGCAGCGCATACCGGCAGTGGCAGCGAGCCACGGAGGAGTTGCTACCCCTCGCCCAAAGCCGTGCTGATCTGGAAAGGGCCAGCTTCGCGGCAAACCGCGCCGAACTGCTCGACGTCATCGAAGCGATCAAGGCGCTGGCGCTCTTACAAATCGAGATCCTTGAGCGTGAGGAGGCGACAGTTGAAGCCGCTACGACCTTGCGACTGACCTATACGGAGTTCCAGCCATGAGAGCCAAAATGGGAGCCGCGTGGGACAAACTGTCGCCGCGCCAGAAATCCTGGACGATGGCGGCAACGGTCGCCCTGATCAGCGTCACCGCAGGATACGGGTTATCGCAGCTGGGTGAGAGCGGAAGTCAGGCAAATGGCAACGGGGGATCATCCAGCGCCGAATGTGAGGACGTGCTTTACTGGTACGATCCGATGGTGCCGGGACAGCGTTTCGACGAGCCTGGAAAATCGCCGTTCATGGATATGGAACTTGTTCCCAAATGCGCTGGCGAGGAGGCCACCTCCGGGGTTCAGATCGACGCGGGGCTTGTCCAGAACTTCGGCATCCGCACCGCCGAGGCCGAATACGGCGTACTCGAGCCGGACGTGTCCGTTACCGGTGTTCTCGCTTACAACGGGCGGGACGTTGCAATTGTCCAGCCAAGGGCTGGCGGCTTTGTACAACGAACCTATGGGCGTGCTCCAGACGATGTGGTGAGCCGAGGCGCGCCGCTGGCCGATATTCTCGTACCCGAATGGGGAGGAGCGCAGCAGGAATATCTGGCCGTCCTGAACAGCGGCGATGAACAGCTTGCACAGGCCATGCGCGAGCGGATGCGGCTGCTCGGCATGTCGAATGGGCAAATTTCATCGGTGGGCCGGACCGGCCGCGCGCAGGCGACGATCACGGTCACCGCGCCGACCGGCGGGGCCGTCACCATGCTCGGCGTGCGACCCGGCATGACCGTGATGGCAGGTCAGACCCTGGCGGAAATAACCGGATTTTCGCCGATCTGGCTCGAGGCATCGGTGCCCGAGACCCAGGCTGCGAATATCCGGGTCGGCCAACCTGTCAGCGCAACTCTGACCGCATTTCCCGATGAGAGGTTTTCCGGACCGATCATCGCGATCTTGCCGAGTGCACAGGACGCGAGCCGGACAATCACCGTCCGCGCGCAATTGCCCAATCCTTCCGGACGGCTCAAGCCGGGCATGTTCGCGCAGGTCTCGCTGACCCCCGACACCCGGCGCGCTCTGCTGGTTCCTTCCGAAGCGGTGATCCGGACCGGGCGCCGCACCATCGTCATGATCAAGCAGGACGAGGGCGGCTTCATGCCTGCCGAAGTCCGGATCGGCCGTGAGGCGGGAGGCAGGACCGAAGTGCTAGCCGGCCTTTCGCAAGGCGAAGAGGTCGTGACCTCGGGCCAGTTCCTGCTCGATTCCGAGGCAAGCCTGGCAGGGCTCGATGTTCGTGCGATCGATGAGGCAGGCCCGGACCGGGACGGTGAAGACCAACCAGCGACATTCAGCGCAATCGGGACGATCGAGAAGATTGCCGATGGCTCCGTCACGCTGCGGCACGGACCTGTCCCGCGGCTAGACTGGCCCGCCATGACGATGAGTTTCCGCACGAAGAATGCAGCGCAGATCAGCGGGTTCGAGGAAGGCGATAGAGTGCGCTTTACCTTCACCCAGCAGGACGCCGGCCCCCGTATCGAGACCATCAGGAGTGCCGGGCAATGATCGCGCGCATTATCGATGCCTCGATCGCCAATCGGCTTTTCATCGTCCTCGCCGCCATAGCTGTGACCCTTGGCGGGTTCTGGGCCGTCCGCACAACTCCGGTCGATGCTTTGCCCGATCTGTCCGATGTCCAGGTTGTCGTCCGATCCAACTATCCGGGCCAGGCGCCCCGGATTGTCGAGGACCAGGTGACCTACCCGATGGCCACGACCATGCTGTCGGTGCCGGGAGCGAAGACCGTACGCGGCTACTCGATGTTCGGCGACAGCTACGTCTATATCATTTTCGAGGACGGTACCGACCTTTACTGGGCACGGTCGCGGGTGCTCGAATATCTCAATCAGGTGCAGAACCGCCTGCCCGAGGGTGTTACGAGCACGCTCGGTCCGGATGCGACGGGCGTGGGGTGGATTTACGAATATGCGCTTGTCGACCGCACCGGCGGACATGATCTGGCGGGGCTGCGAAGCCTGCAGGACTGGTTCCTGCGATACGAGCTCAAGACCATTCCAGGCATCGCCGAAGTGGCGAGTGTCGGCGGCATGGTCAAACAATACCAGGTCGTGCTCGAACCTTACCGGATGGCATCGTTCGGCGTCACGCATGCCGAGATCGTAAACGCCATCCAGTCGTCCAACCAGGAGGCCGGCGGTTCGATCGTCGAGATGGGTGAGGCCGAATACATGGTACGCGCGTCGGGCTATCTGACGACGCTGGACGATTTCCGCGAGATTCCCCTCAGGACTGCAACTGGCGGGGTTCCGGTTACCCTTGGCGATGTCGCCACAATCCAGGTCGGGCCGGAGCTGCGCCGCGGCATTGCCGAGCTCAACGGCGAAGGAGAGGTCGCCGGCGGCATCATCGTTCTCAGACAGGGCGCGGACGCTCGCAGCGCAATCCAGGCGGTCGAGGAAAAGCTGGACGAATTGCAGGCGAGCCTTCCCGAGGGCGTCGAGATCGTCACCACCTACGACCGATCGCAGCTTATCGACGCCTCGGTGGAGAATTTGACGACCAAGCTGATCGAGGAGTTCATCGTCGTCGCGCTCGTATGCGCCCTTTTCCTGTGGCACGCGCGCTCAGCGCTGGTCGCGATCATAACCCTTCCCCTGGGCGTGCTGGCGGCGTTCATCGTGATGCGTTTCCAGGGGGTGAATGCCAATATCATGTCGCTGGGCGGGATCGCTATCGCGGTCGGCGCCATGGTCGATGCAGCCGTTGTGATGATCGAAAATGCGCACAAGCATCTCGAGCGATGGGAGCATGAAAATCCCGAGACGGTGCTTTCGGTCAACGAACGCTGGCGCATCATTGCCGATGCTTCGAAAGAGGTCGGACCCGCGCTGTTTTTCAGCCTTCTGATCATAACCTTGTCGTTCCTGCCCGTGTTTACCCTGCAAGCCCAGGAAGGCCGGTTGTTTGCACCGCTTGCCTTCACCAAGACCTATGCCATGGCGGCCGCTGCGCTGCTGTCGGTTACGCTGGTTCCGGTGATGATGGGCTGGCTGATCAGGGGTAAGATACCGTCAGAAGACTCCAATTTCCTCAATCGCTGGCTGACCAGGATTTACCGACCGGGGCTTAATTGGGTGATGCGCTGGCCCAAAGCCACGCTCGCGGTTGCAGGCGCAATCTTCCTCACCACGCTGATCCCCTTCTCGCAGCTCGGCGGAGAGTTTCTCCCGCCGCTCGACGAGGGCGATCTGCTCTACATGCCGAGCGCCCTTCCCGGTCTATCGCCAGGCGAGGCCTCGGCGCTGCTGCAGCGGACCGACCGCCTCATCAAATCGGTACCGGAAGTCGAAACAGTCTTCGGCAAGGCCGGCCGTGCAGATACGGCTACCGACCCGGCTCCGCTCACCATGTTCGAGACCACGATCCGGTTCCGGCCGCGGGAGGAATGGCGCGAAGGCATGACGACCGATGCGCTGATCGAAGAACTCGACAGAATTGTGCAGGTGCCGGGACTCGCCAATGTCTGGGTACCGCCTATCCGTAATCGCATCGATATGCTGGCGACCGGAATCAAGAGCCCGATCGGGGTCAAGGTCTCAGGCGAGGATCTTGCCGAGATCGAACGGGTGGCGCTCGAGGTCGAGGGTGTTGCAAAGACGATTCCAGGGGTCAGTTCGGCTCTGGCCGAGAGACTTTCCGGCGGGCGCTACGTCGATGTCGACATCGATCGCGCCGCAGCGGCCAGGTACGGCCTCAACATTTCCGATATCCAGCAGATCGTTTCGGGCGCGATTGGCGGGGCCAATGTCGCGCGGACTGTCGAAGGCTTGGCGCGCTATCCGATCAATGTGCGCTACCCCCGTGAAATTCGCGACAGCGTGGACGAATTGCGAACCTTGCCCCTGCTGACCCCTTCGGGACAACAGATTACACTCGGCACGGTCGCACGGATCGGCGTCAGCGATGGCCCCCCCATGCTCAAGAGCGAGCAGGGCCGATTGACCAGCTACATCTATGTGGATGTGCGCGACCGCGATCTTACATCGGTGGTCGCCGACCTCCAGGAAGCCGTTGCCGCAGGCGTCAATCTCCCGGCCGGCGTCAGTCTGTCCTACGCGGGTCAGTTCGAGTACCTTACCCGCGCCTACGAACGGCTGCAGATCGTCGTACCCGCCACGCTCGTCATCATTTTCCTGCTGCTCTATCTGATCTTCAGAAGGTGGGACGAGGCAATGCTTATCATGGGTACGCTGCCATTCGCCCTGTCAGGCGGCTACTGGCTCCTCTATCTGATGGGCTACAACCAGTCGGTCGCAACTGCCGTCGGATTCATTGCCCTGGCCGGTGTATCGGCCGAGTTCGGCGTGATCATGCTGATCTATCTCAAGGCAGCCCTCGAGAAACGAAGTGGTGATTTGAGTGCCGAGGAAGTGGATCAGGCGATCCGCGAAGGGGCGCTCTTGCGTGTCCGGCCCAAGGCGATGACCGTAGCGGTGATCCTTGCGGGTCTGTTCCCGATCTTGATCGGAACCGGAGCTGGCTCGGAGGTGATGAGCCGGATCGCGGCACCGATGATTGGCGGTATGATTACCGCGCCGCTCCTGTCCATGTTCGTACTTCCCGCCGCATATTTGCTGTTGCGGCGGCCCCGTCCGGAAAAACCGGTCGATCCCCAAGGAGAAGAAGAATGCGTACCACAACCTATATGATCTTGCTCGCAGCTCCGCTGGCATTGGCAGCTTGCGACAATGCCGCCGAAACAACCGAACAGCCTGGAACGATGATGTCCGACGACATGGCGGATGCCGATGCCATGCCGATGTCGGACGACATGCCGATGATGGATTCCGCCGCAGCTGGACAAGCCGGAAGCGGCGAAGGATCGGTTACGGAAATTAACGAGGCCGAGGGCAAGATCACGATCGATCACGGTCCGATCGCTGCGGTTGGCTGGCCGGCGATGACAATGGCCTTCTCCGCAGATGAGGACAGCATGGACAAGGTCGCGGTCGGCGATCGCGTCACCTTCGAATTTCAAACCACGGAAGGCGGCGGCGGCGAACTGACCGCGATTGCCAAGCAGTAAGGATCAGACAGCGCCGTGCCGAGATGGGCGCGGCGCTGGCTTCCGAGCTTTCTGAAATCCGACCTGACCATTGATACTGGAGATGACGATGACCTGCGATGGAATGATGCAGAACCCCATGATGATGCTGGCCATGGGTGCGGTCTGGATTGGATTGCTGGGCTTAATAATACTCGGGAACTTCGCACTCATATAATATCTCAAGTCATGAGCTGTCCTCGTGGCGTCTGCAGACAAACATCTGGCGGGATCAGCTATTCGGCCATTGTGGAACGCCTGGTGCTTCGACAGAGTATTCGAACGACGCGCTCTTAATAGGGAATGACAGATGACCGACACTCTTTCCGACACGGCTGACAAGCCGGTCCCCAGCGGAACTGCCGTCGATCCGGTCTGCGGCATGAGCGTAGAAATCGAGGGCGCCAGCTTCGTCCACGAGCACAAAGGCTCACATCATTATTTCTGCTCCTCGCGCTGCCTTGACAAATTTCGGGCCGATCCTGAGCTCTACCTTTCGAACGCGCACCTCGATGCGGTCGAAGATGTTCCAAAAGGCGCAATCTATACCTGCCCGATGCATCCTGAAATACGCCAGCCAGGCCCGGGCTCCTGCCCGATCTGCGGAATGGCGCTCGAACCCGAAACGGTGAGTCTCGATGAAGGCCCCGATCCTGAACTCGTCGACATGCGGCGACGGTTCTGGTGGAGCGCACTCTTCACGCTGCCGCTCTTTGCCTACGCGATGGGCGACATGATCCCGTCGCGGCCGTTCGATCAGCTCATCGAACCCGCTTCCGCGCAGTGGCTGCAGCTTCTGCTGGCCACTCCGGTGGTGCTTTGGGGCGGCTGGCCCTTCTTCACCCGCGCGCTGCAATCGGTCCGGACCATGAACCTCAACATGTTCACCCTGATCGGCTTCGGCGTCGCCATCGCCTATCTGTTCAGCCTTGTGGCAACCCTCGCCCCGGACATCTTCCCCGAGGCTTTCCGCGATCATGCGGGCCGGGTCGGCGTCTATTACGAGGCAGCAGCGGTTATAACGACCTTGGTGCTGCTCGGGCAGGTGCTCGAACTCAAGGCGCGCGGATCGACATCGAGCGCCTTGCGGGCGCTTCTCGAACTCGCGCCCCCGACCGCGATGAAGATCTTCGGTCGCGGGGACGAGCGCGAAGTTCCGCTCGACGAATTGACGTCGGGGGACCTGCTGCGCGTGCGTCCGGGCGACAAGGTCCCCGTCGATGGCACGCTCGAGGATGGAAGCAGTGCCATCGACGAATCCATGATCAGTGGCGAGCCCATTCCCGTCAAGAAAAGCGCTGGCGATCCCGTGATCGGGGGCACTGTCAACCAGACCGGCAGCTTCACCATGCGCGCGACGCAGGTCGGCGCGGACACCATGCTCTCGAAGATCGTGCAGATGGTGGCGGAGGCGCAGCGCAGCCGGGCACCGATCCAGCGGCTCGCCGACCAAGTCACCGGATGGTTCGTGCCCATCGTCGTCCTTGTCGCTATCGTGAGTTTTGTCGTCTGGGCCATCTGGGGACCGGCACCGGCCCTTGCCTACGCGCTCGTCAACGCGGTCGCCGTTCTGATCATCGCCTGTCCCTGCGCGCTCGGACTGGCGACGCCAATGTCGATCATGACCGGCACCGGCAAGGGAGCCCAGCACGGCATCCTGATCAAGAACGCCGAAGCGCTCGAAACGCTGGAAAAGATCGATACCTTGGTGGTCGACAAGACCGGCACACTGACCCGGGGCAAGCCCGATCTTGTCGACGTAAAACCGCAGTCAGATTTCGACGAGCAGGAATTGCTGAGCCTTGTCGCTGCCGTTGAGAGAGGAAGCGAGCATCCGCTCGCCCACGCGATCGTGGAAGGGGCTCAAAACAGGGGCGCTGCCATTCTCGACGCTTCCGATATCGAATCCGTGACCGGCGAAGGTATCCAGGCAAATGTCGACAAGCGCCTGGTCGCGATCGGGAATGAAAAGATGATGGAGCGTATAGGGGCGCTCGAAGAAGGCTGGCGGTCAACGGCGGACGAAGGCCGAAGCCTCGGACAGACGGTGATGTTCGTGGCCGTGGACGGGGCACCGGCAGGCCTTATCGCGGTCGCCGATCCGATCAAGGCAACCAGCCGCACCGCTATTGCCGCGTTGCATGAGCGCGGCATCAAGATCGTGATGCTTACCGGCGACAGCGAAGCCACCGCGCGTGCGGTAGCAAGCCAGGTCGGTATCGACGAAGTCGAAGCGAACGTCTCGCCCGAGGACAAACATCGCAAGATCGAGCAGTTGAAGAGCGATGGTCGCCGGGTCGCTATGGCCGGCGACGGCATAAACGACGCACCCGCGCTTGCCGCTTCGCATGTCGGCATCGCGATGGGAACGGGTACCGATGTCGCGATCGAAAGCGCGGGCGTGACATTGGTGCGCGGCGACCTCGTCGGCGTTGTTCAGGCGCTCGTCCTGTCTCGGGCCACTATGCGCAACATCAGGCAGAACCTGTTCTTTGCCTTTGCGTATAATGCGCTCGGCATACCGGTCGCAGCAGGTGTCCTCTATCCATGGACCGGGTTGCTTTTGAACCCGATGATCGCGGCCGCAGCGATGAGCCTGTCTTCGGTATCGGTGATCGGCAACGCCCTGCGCCTGCGCGGCCTCGCTCTTCCCAAATTCGATACCTGAGCGATGGGGACGGGACGGAGATCGCAGGAGTGACGAATCAGACGATGCAGGATCAGGACCAAATCTCTGAGGAATCGCGCGAATGGCGCGGTGCTCATCCAGCCCTCTGGATCGCGATATTCGGAATTCTCATCGCTTTCGCCTGGGAGATGCTCCAGCTTCCTTTCTACCAGTCGGGAGGTCTGTCGCCTGCCGAGGCAGCACGTCGCTGCGGCCTGGCCTCGTTCGGCGATGCCGGGATCATGGTGGCCGCTTATCTCGGCGCCTCTGTCGGCAGTGGTAAAACGCCGTGGCTCGTAGACTGGCCGATCTCGCGTTTTGTCGGGTTCCTGGGAATCGGCCTGGCCATTACTGCCATGGTCGAAGTGCTGGCTGTCGGTGCCGACTGGGGGTGGTCCTATAGTGCAATCATGCCGCTTGTGCCCGGAACCAAAATCGGTCTCATACCGATCGCGATGTGGGTCGCGGTTCCCACAGCCTCCTTGTGGCTCGCGCGCCGTCTCGGCACCGGACCCCGCTGATCGCAAACCGGGATCACCTATCCCTCGACAGCTGCCGGCTGCGGTCCCGATGGTGATCGACTTATCCGAAATCCGGCAATCAGAGCGAGCAGCGTGAGCAATTGCGCGCCGATCGTCTCGACAGTCGGGAAGAAGCCGAGTTCGGCGAGGCGCGGCAAGCCGGCAATGAAAGTGGCGGAAAGAACTCCGGCCTCCTGGAAAGCGCCCACGCCCTTGCCCGCGAGAATGACCGCAAGGATCGCAATCAGGATAGCACTATAGCGGAAGAACTGGGTGATCGGCAGTTTGCGGCTGTAGCGCAGCATAACCCATGCGATGAACGCTAGCAGCGCGACTGCGGACAAGGCACCTGCCAATAAGATGCCGCTGCTCTGCGGGTTCCACAGGGCAGCGTAGAACAGAATAGTCTCGAACGCTTCCCGGTAGACGACCACGAATGCAAGACCAAAGAGAAACCATGCCGATCCGCGCGAAAGCGCCTTGCCCATTTTTTCCTGGATATAGCGCCGCCACTCCTCGGCCTGGGATTTGCCGTGCATCCAGATCCCGACCGATACGAGAATGACAGCCGCAAGCAGCGCGCCGATCCCTTCGGTCATCTCGCGGCTCGCCCCGCTGATGCTTACGAAGTAGGTTGCTACGACCCAGGTGGCGACACCTGCGAAAAGAGCAGCGATCCACCCACCATGGATATAGGGCAATACCTCGGAGCGCTGCGACTTTTTCACAAAGGCGATCATGGCGATCACAACCAGAAGTGCTTCGATCCCCTCGCGCAGCAGGATGGTGAACGCCCCGAGAAAGGTCGAGATTTCGCTGGCCGCCTCAGGAGCCAACGCTTCCTCGGCTCTTGCCAGCAGACTATCGATGCGAGCCCTTAGTTGCTGTAGTTCGGATGGATTCGCACCGGACTCTATTCCGGCCCGGAATTGCCCGAGCGCCTGTTCTACCTCCCGCATCAAACCGCCATCGCGCGTTGCCAGGAGGGCCTCCAGGGGTTCAAACCCGTCGAGATAGGCAGACAGGGCAAGCTGCCGCGCTTCCTCTCGGTTGCCAGCCCGATAAGCTGACAGGCTGCGATCGAGCGTATCGCGAACGAAGGCGAGCGAACCTGCGTCATTTGCCTGTCCCACCGCATCGGGATTGGCGCGAAGATAGGCCATGACGGCGAGCGCACGGTCCTCGCCGATCTGCTCGGCCAGACTTTCCGGTGTGAGCGCGGCGAGCGTCTCGAGATCGGGGACAAGCTGGCGTATGCCATCATCTTCCCGCCAAATACGCTCGCCCTTGGCCACATCTTCAAAAGCAATGCTGCCGGCAAGGAATGCAAGCGCCCAGCGATCCTCGTCGGACAGCGATGCGAAGCTGGCCATGGACGTTCCTTCCAGCCCTTGCGTGATGACCTGGTAAAGCCCGAACGCACTGCGCTGCCGCGCCCGGTCGATATCGGTGAAGTCGATCGGCGGGGGATCAAGTGCCTGCATTGCGGCCGGTGGCGCACTTCCGGCGGCGCCGTGACACGAGGCGCAGTTCTGCGCGAAGAGAGTGCGGGCGCGGTCAAGGTCGGGCGCTTGCGAAGGGGCAAGCGGAACCGGGTAGGCTGTCAGCAACGAGGCTGCCAGCGCGCGCGCTAAGCGCCCAACTCGCTCGGCGGGTTCCTTATTGGCGATCAGAGCTCGCAGCTGGTCCGATCGGCGGATGAGTGCTTGATTGTCTTTAGTATCCGGCAATGCAGCGATCTGCCGCGCCACGACATCGGAAAACTCCACCATTTCGCGATATTCGAATTCGTCGGCAACACGTCCCTCGGAAACGGCGGAGGCGTAGTCGACCGCGATATAATCGAGCAGACGCCAGGTGGTTCGCACGTCGGGTTCTTCCGCGTTCGCGGTGACGGACAGACACAGCGCAAGCGCCAGCAGAATGAGCCGCAGTGCCGGATGGACGGTGGCGGAGACGATGCGATGCATGAGGGGTCTCTATATCTGTTGCAATTAATTCGCAATAGCAGGGTGTAGACGGAAATGTATTTCCTCCAACCCCCGATCGCGGGGATATTCTGGAGTTTAGGTAGAGCGCAGTTCGCCACGGGCCTGTTTGGAGACTTCGGCACTTCCCCACACCGCCAGTCCTGCCATGATGCTCGCCACAACCAGATCGGGCCACGCACGGCCGGTGCCGAAAACGCCAATCGCTGCCGCCAGCACGGCGATATTACCGATCGCGTCGTTGCGCGAACAAATCCACACCGAGCGCATGTTCGCATCGCCCGAGCGATACCGGAACAGCATCGCGGCGACGGCGAGATTTACCGCCAGAGCAAGAGAACCGATGGCGCCCATCGTTCCCGGGTCGGGCGACGCCCCGACAAAGAAACCCCAGATGGCCGAGCCGAGCACCCACAGGCCGAAAGCCAGCATGGTCGCCGCCTTTACGAGAGCCGCACGTGCGCGCCAGACGAGCGCCATCCCCGCTACGCCAAGACTGATAGCATAGTTTGCCGCATCACCGAGAAAGTCGAGCGCGTCGGCCTGCAAGGCGCGCGAATCCGCAGCAATGCCTGCCACGATCTCCACACCGAACATGATTGCATTAAGGCCCAGCGCGATCCACAGAATGCGCCGCCATGTCGGATCGTTGTTGTTTGCACCGGCCTCATCGGGGCCGCAGCAGGTCTTTCCCATTTACTCGACTCCTTGCGTCGATCCGCCCTATGCACCTTGTAGTAACTACAAGGTCAAGCGGCAGGAGCCTTTGTCATGAGAATTGGTCAACTTGCCCGGATAACCGGCGTCAAATCCGAAACAATCCGCTTCTACGAGCGCGAAGGTATCCTCGCTGCCCCTCCGCGCACGAAGGCCAATTATCGCGACTATGGACCTGCAGAGGAAGCGCGCCTTAACTTCATACGGCGCGCGCGTGATCTCGGCTTCTCGATGGCACGCATCAGGGAATTGCTCGATCTCTCCGATGATGCCGACCGGTCCTGCGCGGGCATTGACGCTCTGGCCAGAAGCCATCTCGGCGAAGTCGAGCGCAAGATCGCCAGCCTGGAGGCGTTGCGGACGGAGCTTGGGCGCATGATCGCTGCCTGCGAGCAAGACACGGTAGGCGATTGTCGCATCATCGATGCACTTGCCGGTACCACCGAGCCTTGATGCCCGCGCCTCGTGCGCCAGTTCGGTCAGGCTCGCCGATGCACGGCTTTTGTCCGCCGCCCCTAAGAGACTTAACTTCGGGAAAGGCCGACGGGTGCGAAGCTGCCCGTGTCGCCATCCCGGGTCTGTCGAACGGGTTATGATGCTGCTGTCGGCCAGTTCAAGACGGCCATTTTTTCAATGCTCATATCCGCCATAGTATAGGCGATCCCGCCGACGCCAAGCCCGGAGCGGCGCAGCCCTGCAAAAGGCATCCAGTCGACGCGGAATGCCGTATGGTCGTTCACCATCACAGCCGATCCCGCCAGAGACTGTATGCAATGATTGGCGATTGACAGGCGATCCGTGAATACAGCGGCCTGAAAGGCGTAAGGCAGGGCATTGGCCTGCTCGATAGCCAGGTCGATATCGTCATAGCCATACACGCAGATCACGGGGCCGAAGATTTCTTCCTGGGATACCTTGGAACTTTCGGGAGGATCGACAATGACGGTCGGGGATAAAAGAGTATCACTCAGACGGCTTCCCCCGCACACCAGGGTGCCGCCTGCTGCAATGGCTTCATCGACCCAGCGTTCGACGCGGTCAACTTCCTCCGTCCGGATCAGGGGTCCGCATTGGGTCTGAGCATCGGCGGGATCGCCCACGACCAGCTTTTCGGCTGCTCGCCCTAGGTCATTGGCGAAGTCTTTCAATTCTGCAGCAGGGACGAATACGCGCTGTACGGAAACGCAGACCTGACCCGAATGATAGAACCCGCCTTTAAGCAACGAGGCGATCACTGCTGCGCGCTCCACGCCGTTGTCCACGATTACCGGCGCCGCGCCGCCGTGCTCGAGAGCAATGCGGGTCCCCGGCGCCAGCTTCGAGCGAAGCATCCAGCCGATTTTCGCAGAACCGATGAATGAGAAGAACGCCGTGCGCGGATCGGTTACCATTCTTTCGGCGATATCGTTGCCGCAAGGTGCGAACCGGCACCAGGCCTCGGGCAGGCCGGCTTCATGGAGAATGCTCACGAAGCTCTGGCATGACAGAGGCGTTTCCAGCGCAGGCTTGATGAGAACGGGGCACCCGGCTGCTACCGCCGGTCCAACCTGATGGACGATCAGGTTGAGCGGGTGATTGAATGCCGAGATCGCCACGACAGGACCGATCGGCTCGCGGAAGGTATATGCCGTCCTTCCCGCACCCGCTTCTGTCAGGTCCATGGGGATCTCGTGACCGCCGCCATCGCGGAGCGCCTGAACGCATAAGTCGACGCTGTTGATCGCGCGACCGGCTTCCACGCGCGCATCGACCAGCGGTTTGCCGCCCTCCCTGACGATCTGGAGAGCCAGATCCTCGGCTCGTTCGCGCATGATATCCGCAGCCCGCCGGAGGATGGCGATACGCTCGTGCACGGCAAGCCAGCCATGGCGGTCGCGGTGGAGCAACTGCGCTTCACTCAGCCATTCATCGATTTGAGGCCAGTCGACAAGCGGCACTTCTGCAACCGGCTCGCGGTCGAAGGGATTGCGAACGATCGTCTTCATAGCTCGCACACCTTTGCGCCGAGTTCGTCGATCAGCACCTTCTTGTTTTCGGAGTAGTCGACGGGCAGATCGACAAGGTGCACGCCGCCCGCCTCGAATGCGGCGTTCAGGACCGCCACAAGATCTGCGCTCCGCTCGACCCGGTGACCGGTCGCTCCATAGCTTTGTGCGTAGGTGACGAAGTCGGGATTGGAAAAGGTTAGGCCGTAGTCCGGAAAGCCGAGCTGGTCCTGCTTCCAGCGGATCATGCCGTATGCTGCATCGTTCAGGACGAGTACGACGAGGTTCAGGCCCAGCCTGACGGCCGTTTCCAGTTCCTGCGAGTTCATCATGAACCCGCCATCGCCGCATACCGCGAGCACTCTGCGCCCCGGCGACAGCATCGCCGCCATCATGGCCGATGGAAGGCCTGCGCCCATCGTCGCCAATGCATTGTCGAGAAGGATGGTACCCGGTTCATTCGCAATGTAGTTTCTGGCGAACCAGATCTTGTAGATACCGTTGTCGAGCGCAACGATATCATCGCGCGCCATTACGCTGCGTACGTCGGCAACCACGCGCTGGGGGACCATCGGAAAACGTTCGTCGTCGCTGGTCTCGGAAATGTGCGAAGCAATCTCGTGGTGCAGCACAGTGTAATAGCTGCGATCGCACTGCAGCTTGCCATCCAGACGGTTTCCCAGCCGCTCGACCGATCCGGCGATGTCGCCGATGACCTCGAGCTGCGGGAAGTAGACCTGATCGACTTCGGCTGCCTTGTAATTGATATGGATGACGGTCTGCCCGCCCGGCTCCATGAAGAAGGGCGGCTTTTCAACCACATCGTGACCGATATTGACGATCAGATCGGCCTTTTCGATTGCGCAGTGAACATAATCGCCCGACGATAGCGCCGCGGTGCCCAGATAGAGCTCGCTATCTTCATCGACCACGCCCTTGCCCATCTGGGTGTCGAAGAATGGAAAGCCGGTATCAGACACGAATTTGCGCAACACCTTCGAAGCGCGGCGGCGGTTCGCTCCGGCTCCGATCAGTAGCAGAGGTCTCTGTGCAGCGAGGATACGTCTCGCTGCCTCATCTAGAGCGGCGTCACCCGCTACGGCATAGCGCCTGTCATGCGGCGGTATGACAGGTTCGACCGTTTGCTCTTCAGCAATGTCTTCGGGCAGCTCGAGCAGCACAGCGCCTGGCCTTTCTTCCTGCGCCAGGCGAAATCCCTCGCGAACGAGCGACGGGATGCGGTTGCCGTTCACGATCTGGGTCGAAGCCTTGCACAAAGGCCTGAACAGGGAAACGACGTCGACAATCTGGAACTGGGCCTGTTTCGATGTCTTTATCGGTTTCTGCCCGGTTATGATGACGAGCGGAAAGGCCCCGAGCGCGGCATAGGCCGCCGGAGTTGTCAGGTTCGTCGCACCAGGCCCGAGCGTTGCCAGGCACACACCTGCCTTGCCGGTCAGGCGGCCATAGGTCGCCGCCATGAAGCCAGCGCCCTGTTCGTGACGGGCCAGAACCAGCCTGATGGTGGATGTTCGCAGCGATTCCAGAAGATCCAGGTTCTCTTCGCCTGGAACGGCGAAAACATACTCGACCCCCTCGGCTTCGAGTGCGGCGACCATGAGATCGGATGCTTTCATTCGTTGGTCCTCATTTTACGAGTTGCAGGGCGGTTCATGTCGTGCGCTGCCAAGCTGCTTGCCCACAGCGACCAACCCGATCGCCGCGCTTGTCAATGGTCGTGGTCATGGTCGTGATGATGGTTCTTCTCGACCTGATGGTCCGGGACCATGTCCGGATCACAGTCTGCAGCGAGACAGGCTTCGAAAGTTGCATGAGCGATGGTGTGCTGCGTCTCGAGCATACCGCGAGCCCGCGCCTTCACATCCTCGAAAGCCTGCAACGAAGATTCGGCAGGAACGATATGCGCCGCCGCAACCGCTCAAAAGTGCAGCCCCCATCGGGGCAAGCCATAGTCGCGCCTGTGATTTGCCGGCGCGCTTCATCGATCCTGCTCCAGAAATTCGACCAGCCAATCCGGCAGTGGTCGCAGATGGCCTTCAGGGGTTCGGCAAAGACCGGCGTTGAGGCTGCTGCCGGGCGGGCATTCGGACGGATCCATCACTGGGCGCGGCGGCATTTCGACCATCATCGTACCCGTGATTGGCGGCAGCGCGATGCCTTCCGGGCTGGTTTGGCGATTGGCCTCACCCCTTGCATCGAGCCAGTCAAGCGCACGTCCGGCCTGCCGCGCATCCAGGCCGTATCGGTCCCCCAGGCTGCGGATGGCATTGGCACGGTCGGTCACTTTCCTCTGCGCATCGCCTGCGGCGGCGCTTTCCATTCCCTCCACCTTGATGACCTTGCCCGGTCCGCAAGCGGCGTGGATCGGATCGACCAGCTCTGGCGTCGTTACCTCATTGACAGAGCCCATGAACTCGACCGCTTCGCCCACGCGCGCGTATCCGGGACGCTCGCCACTGCCGAAAGCGAGGTAGTTTGCACTATCGACGAACAGTTTTGCGCCGAAGGGAAACAGCACCAGCGCATCGTCCCTGTCGGCGGCGCGGAAGCAGCCGTCCTTCAGAACCACGGTCACGCGGCTGTTTATTGCGTGCAACGCGCCTGCAGGGCGATCGTGTTGAGGGAAGATACGCAGATAGGGTGCGACTTCGTCCGGAACCGCCTGATCCTGCGCAGCCGGGCGTGGCGGGTTGACCAGGGGCACCATCGGCGTCGCGCGAAACACCAACTCAACCGGCTCGGGAATGATCACGCCCTTGCGTTTCACCAGCGCCCGGAATTCTTCTTCCGAGACGCTGATCTCGACAGTGGCGACCTGCGTGCCAACACCGGTTGACTGGATCACGCGATCTTCGCGGAACGTTTCCCACATGAAATCAGCGGCAGCCCTCAGTTCCTCCTGTGACCAGCGCACGGTTTCCCCGCGAAAGGTCGGGTTTTTGCTATACTTGCGCAGCGTGGCCGGGCCATCGCGCAGAAATTCGAAGACGACGCCGAGTTCGCCCTCATTGTCATAATGCAAGGTCTGGAAGTTTCCGCGCTCTTCCCGGCGCAGTCGTTCAGCCAGCGCCTGCACTTCGTCCATCACGCTGTTTTGGTAGTCCGCGACCCGCATGAAATCCGCGTCCGCCGCATCCTGTTCTGCCGTACGGGGTGCGGGCACCGGGGGTTCGACCGGATCAAATGATGCAGGCGGCGCAGACAGGATCGTGGCGAAACCGCTCGTCCCGATTTCCGCGTGAAACGGTAAGCCATCGGACAATGGCGGCGATGCAGCATCTTGCGAAGCGCAACCGGCAAGGCTGGCGGCCAGCAAGCCGGACAACGCGGGGGAGAAGATCTTTCGCTCAGTCATCCTTCCAGAACTTCCATGTTTCGCAGCCGCATGATGTCGTCTTTCGGGCAGGCCGCAGGGATCGTAACTCCATAGAAACGCTCGATATCCGAAATCGGCCATCCTCTTCCGTCATCACGCAATACTCCTCCTCCTCCGCTGAGGCATTGGCCAAAGGGTATGTCCTTGCCGGAATGTGGATCGTGCAACCCTTCGCCAGTTGGCAGCAAGGTGACCCCCGGATCGAACAGGACGGTCGAATTGCGATGCTCGCCCCTCAACACGACGCAGCCGCGCACCACCGCCAGTTCGCCCCGGATCAGCGCCTCTCCCGCACGTGCAGGCTTCGCGATGGTAATCAGGTGCGGCGATGATGGCGCGCCCTGGCAAGCGGTCAGCGGTATGACCAGGGCGAGCGCCGCAATCCTCACCAGTCTTCGGACTGGCTGCATGCGAATATCTCCGGGCCGGAATGGAGGTAGATCGGGCCGTCGCGATTGGGGAAGATCCACAGATCCTTCATCCCTTCGCGCGCCGCGACGATGCGCTTGCCGGGGATCACCATGCCTTCGTCGATGAAGCCGTTGGGGTGATCCCACAGCGCCGCGCCTTCATCGGCCCAGAAGATCATATTGGAATCACGGTTGGTCGCGATCAGTTCTCCGGGTCGTTCGGCAGGGTTGCGTTCCTCGAACCGGCACACGCCGTTACGGGTCGGCACCAGCTTCTTGGGAGGCGATGGAGGGAAAAGCGGTTCGGTGGCGGATTGCGTCTGCATTCCAGGCAGCAGGGGCGGCGGCGACGGCGGAGGCGGGTTTACGGGGTTACCCCAGATGCCGAACAGTTTGGCGCATTGTGTCGGATGTTCGCGCCCGCCACGTAGGCGATTGTCCGCCATGGTCTGCTCCTGCGCCAGCAGGCATTCGTTCGCGCGGCGCATGGCCTCAGCGCTGCTGATCTCTTCGCGGTCGCGATATTCGCGCACGGCGAACCAGTCATTGCCATACCCCGCCGCCTGATCGAGCGAAGTCACGGCAACAACGCGATGGTTGCCGCAGGCCGAAATCAGCTCTGCCGGCGGATCGCTGATTTCACCTCTGCTGCCCAATTGCAGGCGCGTCCCGACACGCCCGAACCGGCGTGTATCGGTCGAAACGCGGGGGCGAAAGGCGACGTGCCCCCGCTCATCACGCCAGACACCAGCCTCGAACGGGAACAGGACGAGCGGATCATCATCCCCGCCTTCGTCGATGAAGAAACAACCATCGCGCAGGACGATGGCATCGAAACTCGCCAGGTCCGGAGGCGGGACAGAGGATATGGCTGCCTGCGCGAAGTATCGGATCTGGCCTGCCACATCGGGTGCAATCGACGGCAAGTCGGGGTTGGCGCGCGGTTCGAAACGCAGCAGCAGGTTGACTGGAATTTTCCAGCCTTTCTCCTTTCGCAGCGCGTCGAATTCAGTACGCGGCATGACGATGGAAAGCCACGGCACACTCATGTTCCCGAAACCGGGATAGGCCCGCTCGGGACCGATGCGTTCCGCCCATTCGCGAACGATCCGGTCCTGATCCGAACGCGAAAAACCAGCTTGTTCGGCGCGGAACAGCGGATCTGATGTGTAACGCACCAGTGAGGCCGCCGGCTCGCGCAGGAACCAGGCAATGCCTTGCACGGTCCCGAGGCCATCGTTTTCCGGTCCATCGCTCCAGCGCCACTCGATCCCACCAAAATTGCCGATTTCGCCCTTCTTGAGGCGGCGCAGCATCGGCAGATGTTGCTGCTCCAGCTGGTCGCCAAAGCGCATTCGCCGGTCTTCCACGGTCGGCGTGTAGGCGGCAGGGCCAAGCGTTTCGATCGGCGTGTAAGGCGGCGCCTCTACGATCGTGGCATAGCCGTCACGATCCGCGCCCGAATTCTGTGCAGAGCAAGCCGCCAGACTGGCGCACAGGGCAACAGCAAGTCGAATCAATACACCATCTCCCAGTGTGATGATGTATCATGGAGCGTTCTCGCTGAACGGCACTGAAACGAAACGTTTTCTTGAAAGCAAAAGCTTCCGCTTATGTTGGAATTTCCGGATCCGGGATAATCCGTTGAGTGTAGCCTCCTTGGACTGCTATGTTTTCGATCATGAAGAGCTCTCGCTTCATCTGGCTGGTTACAACTATTGCCGCAACCGTAATTGTGGCCGGGGGAAGCTGGTATGCTTTTTCGCCCAGGCTGGCGATTGCAGCACTCAGCGATTGGGAAACTGCGCCCGAAGAGTTGCTCGCTCTATTCGACCGGGCGCGCGTGCGAGCAGCCTTCGAGAATCAGATGTTGCCTCAGGTCGATACCTATGAGCCGCCCTACACTAAGGACGTCATTCTGGATGCGATGTCGGACCCGCGTGCAGTGCGGATGTTCGTCAACGAACCTTATGGCGAATGGCAGTTCGCAGCCGCCGCCGGACTGCCCGCAGATTTTCCCGAGGAAGAGCCCGCCGGCCCCATGCCCCGCATAATGGAAACCACCGATAGCTGGTCGTTCGACTGGTCCGCGCTGAATACAATCGTGGCGACGCCTTCGGGCCGCAGCGAAGCAAGGGGCAACAGCTATCGCTTCGAGCGGGATGGGCTCAGCTGGCACCTCGTAGCAATCGAACTCACAACAGACATTAGGTGATCCGCTCACCTGTAGGTGCTTCCCATTGACCTCCCCGAAAACCAGAAGCGCCGAAGAGCTGCGCTTCCAGGGTCTGGTTTCGGATTAGAGTTACGACGGCATCTACATCGGTAGTTGGGATCGCTTCCAGAATGACGGCTTTCTGCAATTTGGGAATTGAAAGCCGACAGTCCCCTCACGGCCCTATTGTGTTGAAAAACTCGGCCTGACCCGATCCGCAGCCGATTTTCCGTAATAATGATTCAACGGGAGAAGGCGTCTTGAGGTAATGATGCAGGCATGAGCTCTTATGAGTTTTAATATTTCCCGCCGAAGGTGCCTGCGGAGTTTTTCAACACAATACGCCCCATGTCGGCCATTTGAGCTCGCTTGAATCTTTTCCGAAAGCTGCCTGTCGTCAGCATCAGCCCAGATGGCAGCTTCGCACCTTAGCAACCACTCCTTGCGATCGGCGTGCTGACCCCCCCGAGAGTGGGCGTCGGTTCAGCACAAGGGATTGCTGCAAATGTGCGCTCCTATTGCGACCGCCTTGGTCGGCAGCGCCGAGGCATTGCATAACAAATGCAACGATAACGGGTCGGTATCCTCGCTAGAACGGGGATAGTTGTGAGGCTGCGATTAATAG